>Ga0172379_10003589_pt1 | contig 24383 bp, 21 predicted proteins | sample GrowelOW334metaG_FD_119756 | JGI IMG/M metagenome (GOLD analysis project Ga0172379, IMG submission 119756) | Groundwater microbial communities from an aquifer near a municipal landfill in Southern Ontario, Canada - Groundwater well OW334 metaG | ecosystem: Environmental > Aquatic > Deep...
GAAACTCCGGTCGGTGACCGTGTATGGGGCATGCGGGGCCATGCAGAAGGAGATCAGCGGCTCATCAAGCAAGGCGTCACGTGCGGCAATACCCTTGCTCAGGTAATCATCGGCGTCGGCGGCGTAGGCCGTCGGGAATTCTATTGCCACAATGCCCAGCGAAGCGCGCATGCCCAAGCGGAGAGCTGCTTCGGCGGCTGCTTCGGGGTGAAAGTACATGTCATTGAAGCAGGTGACCCCGCCGCGCAGCATCTCCGCGCCGGCCAGCAACGTGCCGTCCCTGACAAACGCGCCCGACACATGTTTGGCTTCCGCCGGCCATATCCGCCGATTGAGCCAGTCCATCAGCGAAATGTCATCGGCATAGCCTCGCAACAGGCTCATGGCGGCATGCGTATGCAGGTTGATCAAGCCCGGCAGCAGCACGTGATGCGGCAGGCGCACGGTGCTGCGCGCCTGGAAGCGGGTTCGCGCCTGTTCAATCGGCAGCAGGGCAGTAATACGCCCCGCTTCGATGGCCACGGCATGGTGTTCGAACGTTACTCCGAGCGGCTCGATGGGGATAACCCAGCGGGCTTCGACGAGGGTATCGACAGTCAGGGAAGGTTGCATAAAAAACCCCGCCGTGGCGGGGTTAGGTGAAAACGGTTCAATGCCAGAGCCTGATTACTTCGCGGCCGCTTGTACTTCGACAGTCACACGGCGATGCGGTTCGAGGCAGGCAATCAGCTTGGCACGCGGAAGCTTGTCATCGCACTTTGGCACGCCTTGGGCCGGAGTGGTCTTGCCGAATCCAAGCGTCTCGATGATCTTGCCGTCGATACCCTTAGAGACCAGGTAAGCCTTGACGGCCTCGGCGCGTTTTTCCGACAGCTTCTGGTTGTATGCGGCCGATCCGATGCGATCGGTATGGCCACCCACCAATATTAGCTTGATCTTGCCGACACTGGCCAGTTTTCCGATGACTTTCTGGTCGATTTCAGTCTTCGCGGCAGGTTTTAACACGGCTTTGTTGAAGTCGAACAACTCCGTTGCGGCAAGGGTGATAACTTTCGACTTGGCTGGGGCCGGTGCCGCCGCCGGCGCAGATGCCGGCTTAGGGGCCGTGGGCGCGACCTTCGCGGGCGCGGGCGCAGGTTTCTTGACCAAATCTGGATCGCATTCCGCAATGGCCATCGCCGGTGTCCAGGACCCGCTGCGCCAGCACAGGCCGGTGCCGCTCCTGACGACCACGTTGCGTTGGTCGACGGCGTAGCCCGTAATTGCGTCCTTCAGGACAATGTCCTTGGTTTGAGCCTGTGCGGTTGCGATACCCAGGGTTGAACACAGCATGGCAACAACTGATGCTCCGGCGATAATCCTATTCACGATTTTTTCTCTCCCCTTGTGGTTGATGGCGTGCAGCAGAGGTGCGCTGCTGCGCATTCAAATCAGTTGAATTTAAGCACAAAACGGCGCTGGATACAATCTTCCAAGGGCTCGCATCCAAGGAATTTGACAGCCTTGAAAGAGGGCAGGGATCGGGATGCCGGCCATGTTAAAATCACTCGATTTTGCATGGCGCGATTGCCAGCTACCCTGCGGATATTCGGACAATGACGAACACGTTTGCCAAAGAAACCCTGCCGATCAGCCTGGAAGAGGAGATGCGCCACTCCTACCTGGATTACGCCATGAGCGTAATCGTCGGCCGTGCCCTGCCAGATGTCCGCGACGGACTCAAGCCGGTGCATCGGCGCGTGCTGTTCGCCATGCACGAACTCAACAACGACTGGAACAAGGCCTACAAGAAATCCGCGCGCATCGTCGGTGACGTGATCGGTAAGTATCACCCGCACGGCGATACCGCGGTCTATGACACGATCGTCCGCATGGCGCAGGATTTTTCGCTGCGCTACATGCTGGTCGACGGCCAGGGGAACTTTGGTTCGGTCGACGGCGACAATGCCGCGGCGATGCGTTATACGGAAATCCGCATGGCCCGAATCGGCCACGAGCTGTTGGCCGACCTGGACAAGGAAACGGTCGATTTCGGGCCGAACTACGACGGCTCGGAAAATGAACCGCTGGTGCTGCCTGCGAGGATCCCCAACCTGCTGATCAACGGCAGTTCCGGCATCGCCGTCGGCATGGCGACCAATATTCCACCCCACAACCTGGGCGAAGTCGTCGATGCCTGCCTGGCCCTGTTGGGCGATCCGGAAATTGCCATCGAAAAGCTGATCGAGATCGTTCCCGCGCCGGACTTTCCGACTGCCGGGCTGATATACGGCGTGGCGGGCGTGCGCGACGGCTACATGACCGGTCGCGGCCGGGTCGTCATGCGTGGCCGGACGCATATCGAGGATCTGGAAAAGGGCGGCAAGCAGGCGATCATCATCGATGAGCTGCCCTACCAGGTGAACAAGAAGACGCTGCTGGAAAAGATCGCGGAACTGGTCAACGAGAAGAAGATCGAAGGCATCACCCACCTCCAGGACGAATCCGATAAATCCGGCATGCGCGTGGTGATCGAACTGCGGCGCGGCGAAGTGCCCGATGTGGTGCTCAACAACCTGTACAAGCACACCCAGTTGCAGGACACCTTCGGCATGAACATGGTGGCGCTGGTCGATGGCCGTCCGCATCTGCTGAACCTGAAGGAAATGCTGGCGGCATTCCTGTCGCACCGCCGCGAGGTGATTACCCGGCGCACCGTGTTCGAACTTCGCAAGGCCAGGGAACGCGGACATATCCTCGAAGGCCTGGCGGTGGCATTGTCCAACGTTGACGAGATCATCGCCCTGATCAAGGCTTCGCCGACCCCGGCCGACGCCAAGCGCGGGCTGATGGCGCGCACCTGGGGTTCGACGCTGGTTGCCGAGATGCTGGAGCGCGCGGCTGCCGAAGCGTCGCGGCCTGAAGGCCTGGCGCCGGAATTCGGCATGTCGAAACGTGGCTATCTGCTATCCGACGCCCAGGCCCAGGCGATCCTGGAATTGCGTCTGCAACGTCTGACCGGCCTGGAGCAGGACAAGATCCTTGGCGAGTACCAGGAAGTGATGGCGGTCATCGCCGATCTGCTCGACATTCTGGCGCGCCCCGAGCGCATCACCCGCATCATCGGCGACGAGCTGGCGGCCATCAAGACGCAGTTCGGTGACAAGCGCCGCACCGAGATCGTGGTGAATGCCCAGGATTTCGGCATCGAGGACCTGATCGCGCCGCAAGACATGGTGGTGATGATTTCCCATGGCGGTTACGTCAAGGCGCAGCCGCTCACCGAATACAAGTCGCAGAAGCGCGGCGGGCGCGGCAGGCAGGCGGCGGCGATCAAGGAAGACGATTTCGTCGACCGCCTGTTCGTCGCCAATACCCACGATTACATTCTCTGCTTTTCCAACCGCGGCCGTGTCTATTGGCTCAAGGTGTACGAGGTGCCGCAGGGCAGCCGGGTCAGCCGCGGCAAGCCCATCGTGAACCTGTTTCCGTTGGAGGAAGGGGAGAAGATCACCGCCGTATTGCCGGTCAAGGAATTCGACGAGCAGCACTATGTCTTCATGGCGACCGCCATGGGCACGGTGAAGAAAACCCCCCTGTCGGATTTCTCCAATCCGCGCAAGGCCGGCATTATCGCCGTCGGTCTGGACGAGGGCGATTTCCTGATCGGCGTGGCGATTACCGATGGCAGCTACGACGTAATGCTGTTCTCCAATGCCGGCAAGGCGGTGCGATTCGCCGAGGACGATGTGCGCGCCATGGGGCGCAATGCCCGCGGCGTGCGTGGCATGCAGCTGGACCAGGAGCAGACGGTGATCTCCATGCTGGTGGCGGCAAGCGAGGAGTTCTCGGTGCTCACCGCGACCGAAAATGGCTATGGCAAGCGCACGCCGATCGCCGAATATACGCGCCATGGGCGCGGCACCAAGGGCATGATTGCGATTCAGACCAGCGAACGCAACGGCCGGGTGGTGGGCGCCTTGCTGGTGCAGGCGGAGGATGAACTGATGTTGATTTCCACCGGCGGCGTGTTGATACGCACCGGGGTTGCCCAGGTGCGCGAGATGGGGCGCTCCACCCAGGGCGTGACCCTGATCAATCTGGACGATGCCACCAAGCTTGCCGGTATCGAAAAGGTCATCGAAAGCGACGACGAGGATAACTCCAACCCGGCCGAATAACATTGCGGTGGCTTTCCATGCGCCGGCTCGGCAGGCGCAGATGACAAACCCGCGGCGCTTGTATACTGTATACGCACAAAATATTCGCGATTCTATCCAAAACTATCCATCAACCTAGGAGATTCACCATGGGACGTGCAATCAACTTCAGCGCTGGTCCCGCAGCGCTGCCCGAGGATGTGTTGCGGCAAGCCGCCGCGGAGATGCTCGACTGGCACGGCAGCGGCCAGTCGGTGATGGAGATGAGCCATCGCGGCAAGGAGTTCATTTCCATTGCCGAAGCCGCCGAAGCGGATCTGCGGGAACTGTTGGCTGTGCCCGCCAACTACAAGGTGCTGTTTCTCCAGGGTGGCGCCACCCTGCAATTCGAAATGATCCCGATCAACCTGCTGCGCGGCAAACCCGGCGCCAGCTACCTGCATACGGGAGAATGGGCGAAGAAGGCCATCAAGGCGGCCAAGACCTTCGGCCAGGTCAGCGTCGTCGCGTCCGCAGAGGATGGGAACTTCACCTATGCGCCGGAGCAATCCAAGTGGAAGCTCGACGCGGACACCGCCTATCTCCACTACACGGCCAACGAGACCATCGGCGGCGTCGAGTTCCAGTGGGTACCCGATCTTGGCAACCTCGCCGGCAAGGTCCCGCTGGTGTGCGATATGTCCTCGAATATTCTTTCGCGGCCGGTCGATGTGTCCAAATACGGCCTGATCTATGCTGGCGCGCAGAAGAACATCGGACCGGCCGGCCTGACCATCGTCATCATTCGCGATGACCTGATCGGCCAGGGACAGCCGACGCCGCCCGCCATGCTCGATTACAAGACGCATGCCGAAGCCGACTCGATGTACAACACGCCGCCGACCTACGGAATCTACATCGCCGGCCTGGTGTTCCAATGGCTGAAGAAACAGGGCGGCCTGGCCGCCATGGAAAAGAAGAATATCGAGAAAGCCCAACTGCTATATGACTACCTCGACCAGAGCGCATTCTTCAAGAACCCGGTGCGCAAGCAGGATCGCTCGCGCATGAATGTGCCATTCACCCTCAAGGAGGCCACGCTCGACGAGGAGTTCCTGAAGGGGGCCAAGGCCCGTAACATGGTGCAATTGAAGGGGCATCGTTCGGTCGGCGGGATGCGCGCCTCGATCTACAACGCCATGTCGATCGACGGCGTGCGGGCACTGGTCGACTACATGCGGGAGTTCGAGAAGAGCCATGGCTAAACAATTCAAAGTGCTGGTTCTCAACCAGATATCCCACAACGGCTTGAAACGCCTGCCGTCCGAGCGTTATGTGGTCGGCAAGGAAGTCACGCCACCGGACGCCGTGCTGGTGCGCTCGGCCAACATGAATGCCATGGACATCCCTGCCAGCGTGCTGGCGATCGGCCGTGCCGGCGCCGGCACCAACAACATCCCGGTCAAGGCGATGTCGGCCCGGGGCGTGCCGGTTTTCAATGCCCCCGGCGCCAATGCCAACGCGGTCAAGGAACTGGTGATCGCCGGCATGCTGATGGCCGCGCGCAATCTCAGCGGCGCCCTGGCCTTCGTCACCAGTCTCGATCCGTCCGACGCCGAGATGGAGAAGAAAGTCGAGGACGGCAAGAAGACCTATGCCGGCTACGAACTGGCCGGCAACACGCTGGGTGTGATCGGGCTGGGCAAGATCGGCTGCCTGGTAGCCGACGCCGCCATCAAGTTGGGCATGCACGTGATCGGCTATGACCCGGAGATCACCATCGACGCGGCCTGGAGCCTGCCCGCCCAGGTGAAGAAGGCCAACAGTATTGCCGAAGTGCTGAAGGCTTCGCATTTCGTCTCCATCCACGTGCCGCTGCTGGATGCGACGCGTAACCTGATCAATGCGGACAACATCGGGCACATGAAGCACACCGCGGTGCTGATGAACTTCTCGCGTGACGGCATCGTCAATGAGGCCGCAGTCTTGCAGGCGCTGGAAGCCAAGAAACTCGGGCATTACGTCTGCGATTTCCCAGGGCCGCGGATCAACCGCCACCCTTCGGTGGTCGCCTTGCCGCACCTCGGCGCGTCGACCGGCGAAGCCGAAGAGAACTGCGCGGTGATGGTGGCCGATCAACTGCGCGAGTTCCTGGAACACGGCAACGTGCAGAACGCCGTGAATTTCCCCAATGTCGTCATGCCGCGCGAGTCGAATTACCGCCTGGCCATCGCCAACGCCAACGTCCCCAACATGGTCGGCCAGATTTCCACCGCCATGGCGCAGGCCGGCCTGAACATCAGCACCATGATGAACAAGTCGAAAGGTGACGTGGCGTATACCCTGGTCGATGTCGATAGCAATGTGCCGAAGAAGGTGGTCGATTCCATCGCCGCCATCCCCGGGGTGCTGGCGGTGCGTTACCTGCCGCTGGAGGCATAGGAGGTGGGGGAACCGCGCGACGAGCGGGAAGAACTGGAGAAGCTGCGCGTAGAGATCGACCGGATCGACGATGAGGTGTTGCGCATGATCAACCAGCGTGCGCGGCTGGCGCACCGCATCGGCGAAATCAAGCAGGGCAATCTCTATCGCCCCGAGCGGGAAGCCCAGGTGTTGCGGAGGATCGCCGAGACCAATCCGGGGCCGTTGCCGGCCGAGGCGGCGCAGCGCATCTTCCGCGAAGTCATGTCGGCTTGCCTGGCGCTGGAACAGCCGTTGCGCGTCGCTTATCTCGGCCCGGAAGGCACCTTCTCCGAGAGTGCGGCGCAGAAGCATTTCGGTTCCGCGCCGACATTGCTGTCCTGCGCCAGCATCGACGATGCCTTTCGCGCGGTCGAGGCCGGCAATGCCGATTACGCCCTGGTGCCGGTGGAAAACTCCAGCGAAGGCGCCATCGGCCGCACCCTCGACCTGTTGTTGTCGTCGCCGCTGAAAATCTGCGGCGAAGTGTCCTTGCGCATCCATCAGAACCTGCTGTCGAAAGCCGACACGCTGGCTTCCTTGAAGCGGCTATATTCGCACGCCCAGTCGATCGGCCAATGCCACGAGTGGTTGAACAAGAACCTCGCGCAGTTGCCGCGGGTGCCGGTGGCGAGCAATGCCGAAGCGGCGCGTCTGGCGGCGGAAGATGCCGAGTCTTGCGCCGTTGCCGGCGAAGCGGCGGCGAATCGCTATGGCCTCGGCACGCTGGCGGCCAACATCGAGGACGACCCCAACAACACCACCCGCTTCCTGGTCCTGGGCGGCCACGATGCCGGTCCCTCGGGTCGCGACAAGACCTCCCTGGTGTGTTCCTCGCAGAACCGCCCCGGCGCCATGCTGGGCCTGCTCGGACCGTTGGCGACCCACGGAGTTTCCATGACCAAATTCGAATCGCGCCCGGCGCGGGGTTTTGGCGGCGGTCGTTGGGAATACGTTTTCTTCATCGACGTCGAAGGGCATCAGCAGGATGCCGCCGTCGCGATCGCCCTGAAGGCCCTTACCGAGGGCGCTGGCTTCGTCAAGATACTCGGCAGCTATCCGGCCGCCTTACTCTAACCCACCCCAGGAGTTGTCCACCATGAGCATCGCCGAGCTCGCCCCAGCGTATATCCGCGCCATCTCGCCCTACCTGCCGGGCAAGCCGATTACCCAATTGGCGCGCGAGATGGGCATTGCCGTCGACAGCATCGTCAAGCTCGCCTCCAACGAGAACCCGCTGGGCATGAGTCCCAAGGCGCGTGCCGCGCTGGAACAGGCCATTGGCGAACTGTCGCGCTATCCCGATCAGTTCGATTTGTCGCGGGCAATCGCCGAGCGCCATGGCATCGGCACGGACAGGATTGTCCTCGGCAACGGCTCCAACGACCTACTCGATCTGGCCGCGCGGGTGTTCCTGGCGCCGGGCCGCTCATCGGTATTCTCGCAGCATGCCTTTGCCGTCTATCCGCTGGCGACCATGTCGGCAGGAGGCGAGTGCATCTCGGTCCCGGCCAGGGATTTCGGACACGATCTGCCCGCCATGCAGGCGGCCGTCAGGCCCGATACCAGCATCGTCTGGATCGCCAATCCCAACAATCCGACGGGTACCTTCCTGCCCTATGCGCAGATTCGCGCCTTTCTGCAGGCACTGCCGAAAAATGTGGTGGTAGTGCTGGATGAGGCCTACAACGAGTATCTGCCACCCGCCCTGCGCGAGGACACCCTGGCCTGGCTCGCGGAATTTCCCAATCTGGTGATTACCCGGACATTCTCCAAGGTGTATGGGATGGCCGGGCTGCGGGTCGGTTATGCCCTGGCATCGGCTGAGATCGTCGACCTGATGAATCGCGTGCGCCAACCGTTCAATGTGAATAACCTCGCGCTGGCTGCCGCTATTGCTGCATTGGACGACCATGTGTTTCTCGCCGAGAGCTTCCAGCTCAACCGCCGCGGCATCGAGCAGATCGTGGCGGGGTTGAAACGCCTGGGACTGGAGCACATTCCGGCGCACGGCAACTTCGTGACTTTCCGCGCCGGCGATGCGGCCGGGGTGAATCAGCGCCTGTTGAAGCAGGGCGTCATCGTCCGCCCGCTGGCCAACTATGGCATGCCCCAGCACCTGCGCGTGACCATCGGGCTGGAAACCGAGAACACGCGCTTCCTCGAAGCGCTGGAAAAATCACTGTGATGCTCGGTGATCGAATTGCGTAAAGTCGTTGTCTGCGGTGTCGGGCTGATCGGCGGCTCCTTTGCGCTGGCCGTTAAAGCGGCGGCGACCGGTGCGGCGTGCCAAATTGTCGGTATGGGGCGCAGCCAGGCGACGCTGGACGAGGCGCTGCGGCGCGGCGTCATCGATCGCAGCAGCGGCGACTGGAGCGAGGCCCTGGCGGGCGCCGACCTGGTGCTGCTGGCCATGCCGGTCGGCCAGATGGAGCAGGTCATGCGGCAGTTGGCCCCGCATCTGGAGCCGCAAACCCTTCTTACCGACGGCGGCAGTACCAAACAGGACGTGATCACCGCGGCGCGCAAGGCGCTGGGCCAGCGCATCGCCCAGTTTGTACCCGGCCACCCGATCGCCGGCGCCGAGAAGAGCGGCGTCGCGGCGGCGCAGGCGGATCTGTATCGCGGCAAGCGGGTGATCCTGACGCCGTTATCGGAAAACTCTTCGGCCGCAGTTGCCACGGTGCGGCTAGCTTGGGAGCGTTGCGGCGCCCAGGTGAGCGAACTGGCGCCGGACGCGCACGATGGCGTTTTCGCGGCGGTGAGCCATCTGCCCCATCTGCTGGCGTTCGCGCTGGTGCATGATCTCGCCGGCCGGGATAATTCCGATCAGCTGTTTTCCTTCGCCGCCGGCGGATTCCGCGATTTCACCCGCATCGCCAGCAGCCATCCGGAGATGTGGCGCGACATCTGCGTCGCCAATCGCGCCGCCCTGATCAGAGAGTTGGATGCTTACCAGGCGGAACTGTTGCGCACCCGCGTCATGCTGGCCAGCGCCGATGGTGCGGCGCTGGAAGCGATGTTCGGCACCGCCCGGACGCGGCGCGATGCCTGGCTGGACTCCTTGCCGCCGTCTGGCGAGTGATCATGCAATATCTGGATCTGCCGGCGGTGAGGCGGACTGCCGGCACTGTCGTTCTGCCCGGTTCCAAGAGCATTTCCAACCGGACGCTGTTGCTGTCGGCACTGGCTGAGGGCACCACGGAAATTCGCGAGCTGCTCGATTCCGACGATACGCGCGTCATGCTCGACGCGTTGGGCAAGCTTGGTATCGGCATTGAGTCGCTCGGTGGCAATGCCTGGCGCATCGCCGGTGCTGGTGGCGCGTTTCCGGTCAAGGAGGCCGATCTCTTCTTAGGCAATGCCGGCACGGCCTTTCGTCCGCTGACGGCGGCGCTGGCGTTATGTGGCGGGCATTACCGGCTTTCCGGTGTGCCGCGCATGCATGAGCGGCCCATCGGCGACCTCGTCGACGGCCTGCGGCAGATCGGCGCGGACGTGTGTTATCTCGGCACCGAAGGCTATCCGCCGCTGGAAGTCAAGGCGGCGGAAATCAGGCTCGACGGCCCGATCCGTGTCCGCGGCGACGTTTCCTCGCAGTTCCTGACGGCCCTGCTGATGGCGCTGCCGCTGGCCGGTAGCGAGGCGCGCATCGAAGTGGTGGGCGAACTGATCTCGAAACCCTATATCGAGATCACCCTGAACCTGATGCAACGCTTCGGGGTGCGCGTGGAGCGCTCGGGTTGGCAAGCTTTCACGCTTTCCGGCGGACAGCGTTACCACAGCCCAGGTGTGATCCACGTCGAAGGCGATGCTTCGTCGGCGTCCTATTTCCTCGCGGCGGGCGCCATCGGCGGCGGCCCGGTGCGCGTCGAAGGCGTCGGTCGCGCCAGTATCCAGGGCGACGTGCGTTTTGTCGACGCCTTGCTTGCGATGGGTGTGCAAATCGAGATGGGCGACAACTGGATCGCCGCCAGCGCGCCGGCCAGCGGCAGGTTGCAGGCTTTCGATGCCGATTTCAACCACATCCCGGATGCCGCCATGACCCTGGCGGTGGCCGCGTTGTTCGCCGACGGACCTTGCGTCCTGCGCAACATCGCCTCCTGGCGCGTCAAGGAGACCGACCGCATCGCGGCGATGGCGACGGAACTGCGCAAAGTCGGGGCGACGGTGGAAGAGGGCGCCGATTTCCTGCGCGTGGCGCCGCCGATCGGGATGATCCCCAATGCCGTCATTGACACTTACGACGATCACCGCATGGCGATGTGTTTTTCGCTGGCGACGCTCGGCGGCATACCGCTGCGCATCAACGATCCGGATTGCGTCGCCAAGACCTTTCCGGGCTATTTCGCCGAATTCGCCAAAATCGTCCAATGAACAAGATGGTCCCCGCCATTCCCGTCATCGCCATCGATGGCCCTTCGGCTTCCGGCAAGGGCACGGTTGCCGCCCTGGTCGCCCAGGCGCTCGGCTTCCACTGCCTCGATAGCGGTTCGCTCTATCGCTTGACGGCACTCGCCGCGCAGCGTTCCGGTGTCCAGCCGGATGATGAGCCGGCCCTGGCGGCCTTGGCCGCGGCTTTGCCGGCCGAGTTCAAAGATGGCCGCATCCTGTTGGACGGCGACGATGTCACCGACGCCATCCGTAGCGAGACGTGTTCCGTCGGTGCCTCCAAGGTGGCCGCGCTGCCGGCGGTGCGCGACGCATTGCTCGAACGGCAGCGCGCCTACCGGCGGGCGCCGGGACTGGTGGCGGAGGGGCGCGACATGGCCAGCGTGGTGTTCCCGGACGCGGTTCTCAAGGTGTTCCTGACGGCGAGCGCCGAAGCGCGGGCGGAACGCCGGCATAAGCAGTTGATCGAAAAAGGGATGTCTGCTAATATCTCGTCCCTTTTGCAGGACTTGCGGGAGCGCGATGCACGCGATGCAGCACGCAGCGTCGCTCCCCTGCAAAAAGGCGCGGATGCCGAACTGCTCGAAACGACCCAATTGACGGTCGAGCACGCAGTTCAGGCAGTGCTGGATTGGTATCGATCGATCCAGCACCGCGCGTAGTGTGGATTCCGCCATGCAGGCTGGGCTTCCGGAAGCCACTGGTACCGTCTTACGCGCCAGCGTAGATGGTGTTTATCAACTTACTGCCGCAAGGTTAAGAAATACTCCTTTCCGACCGCGGCGCTTGGGTTCTAATACACATATGATGTCCTCCGCTACCACCACCATTGCTGAAACCATGCCTGGCATGGAAAGTTTCGCCGATCTGTTTGCCGAAAGCCTGTCGCGTCAGGAAATGCGCGCCGGCGAAGTCATCACTGCCGAAGTCGTGCGCGTCGACCACAATCATGTGGTCGTGAATGCCGGACTCAAGTCCGAAAGTTTCATCGCCGCCGAAGAGTTCAAGAACGAACGCGGCGAAATCGAAGTCAAGCCGGGCGATTACGTCATGGTCGCCATCGAGATGCTCGAAGACGGCTACGGCGAGACCCGCCTGTCGCGCGAAAAGGCCAAGCGCATCGCCGCCTGGAACGATCTCGACAAGGCCATGACCGAAGGTACCCTGGTCAAGGGCATGATCACCGGCAAGGTCAAGGGCGGCCTGACCGTCATGATCAACGGCATCCGTGCCTTCCTGCCCGGTTCGCTGGTCGATATCCGCCCGGTCAAGGACACCACCCCGTTCGAAGGCAAGGAATTCGAATTCAAGGTCATCAAGCTCGACCGCAAGCGCAATAACGTGGTCATGTCGCGCCGCGCCGTGCTGGAAGCCAACCAGGGTGAAGAGCGCCAGTCGCTGCTGGAAAACCTCAAGGAAGGCACCATCGTCAAGGGCATCGTCAAGAACATCACCGATTACGGCGCCTTCGTCGACTTGGGCGGCATCGACGGCCTGCTGCACATCACCGACCTGGCCTGGCGCCGCGTGCGCCATCCGTCGGAAGTGCTCACCGTCGGCGACGAAGTCGAGGCCAAGATCCTCAAGTTCGACCAGGAAAAGAATCGCGTCTCGCTGGGCATGAAGCAGCTCGGCGACGATCCTTGGGTGGGCATTGCCCGCCGCTATCCGTCCGGCACCCGTCTGTTCGGCAAAGTCACCAACCTCACCGATTACGGCGCCTTCGTCGAAGTCGAGCAGGGTATCGAAGGCCTGGTGCACGTCTCCGAAATGGACTGGACCAACAAGAATATTCATCCCTCCAAGGTCGTCCAACTGGGCGACGAAGTCGAGGTGATGATCCTGGAGATCGACGAAGAGCGTCGCCGCATTTCGCTGGGCATGAAGCAGTGCCAGTCCAACCCGTGGGACGATTTCGCCATCAACCACAAGAAGGGCGACAAGGTCAGCGGCCAGATCAAGTCGATCACCGACTTCGGCATCTTTATCGGCCTGCCCGGCGGTATCGACGGCCTGGTGCACCTGTCCGACCTGTCCTGGTCTTCCACCGGCGAAGAAGCCAAGCAGAACTTCAAGAAGGGCGATGAGGTCGAGGCAGTGGTGTTGTCGATCGATGTCGAAAAGGAACGCATCTCCCTGGGCATCAAGCAGATGGATGGCGATCCGTTCACCAGCTTTGTGGCGACCCACGACAAGAACAGCATGGTTAAGGGCGCCATCAAGAGCGTCGACGCACGCGGTGCGGTGATCGATCTCGGCGGCGACGTGGAAGGGTATCTGCGGGCCTCCGAAGCCACTCGCGAGCGCGTTGAGGACCTGCGCACGCTGTTCAAGGAGGGTGACGTCGTCGAAGCCATGATCATCAATGTGGATCGCAAGACGCGCGGCATCAATCTCTCGATCAAGGCCAAGGACCAGGCCGAACAGAGCGAGGCGATGCAGAAGCTGGCCGCCGAGAGCGGGTCCGCCTCGACTGGCACCACCAGCCTTGGCGCGTTGCTTAAAGCGAAGCTCAACAATCCGCAAGCCTAAGCGCACCGAGTGGGATATGACCAAGTCCGAGTTGATTGACCGATTGGCGGCGCGCTTCCCGCAACTGGTGGCGAAGGATGCCGATTTTGCCGTGAAGATGATTCTCGATGCCATGGCCGCCGCGTTGTCGCGCGGCGACCGCATCGAGATTCGGGGATTCGGCAGTTTTGCGCTGAATTACCGGCCGCCGCGCGTCGGCCGCAATCCCAAGTCGGGCGAGAAAGTACAGGTACCCGAGAAGCACGTACCGCACTTCAAGGCCGGCAAGGAATTGCGCGAGCGCGTCGATTTGAGTCAATGATCGACTGTTGAGCACCGGTTGAGTCTTTGCATATAGGCAACCGGCAGGCTTGAGAAATCAGGGCGGTATTCGTTGCCAGCGCTGCGAATACCGCCCTTTTTCGTTGTGGGGCATGGAGTTCGATGCGTATTCTGATCTGGCTATTGCGGGGGATCGTGTTTGTGGGCTTGTTCGGCCTGGCCATCAAGAACAGCGGTCCGGTTGAACTCCGCCTGTATTTCGATACCGCCTGGCAGGCGCCGCTATCGCTGGTGGTGCTCTGCTGTTTCGCGGCCGGCGCATTGATCGGTGCCACCGCCGCCCTGGCTACCCTGGTTCGCCAACGTCGCGAGATTGGCCGGTTGAACGAGCAGGCCAGGCGCACGTCGCCTTCCGCGGAACCGCTTTGAAATGAGCGGCGGCTTCGAAATTCAACTTTGGTGGCTGCTGGCGCTGCCCTTGTTCTTCGTCCTCGGCTGGATCGCGGCGCGCATCGACATCAAACATCTGGTACGCGAATCCCGCGCCTTGCCGCGCTCTTACTTCAAGGGCCTGAATTTCCTGCTCAATGAGCAGCCCGACAAAGCCATCGAAGCGTTCCTTGAAGCGGCCCGGGTCGATCCGGAGACCATCGAATTGCATTTTGCCCTGGGCAGCCTGTTTCGCCGGCGTGGCGAAAGCGATCGCGCCATCCGTATCCACCAGAATCTCATCGAGCGTGACAGCTCGCATAAGCAGTTGACCGATGTGCAACGCCTGCAAGCCTTGGCGGAACTTGGCCAGGACTATCTAAAAGCCGGCTTGCTCGACCGCGCCGAAGAAGTCTTTCTCAAGCTCCGTGGCACGGCCCGCGACGAGGAGGCCTTGCGTTTCCTCCTGGAAATCTACCAGCAGGAAAAGGAATGGCAACGGGCCATCGCTATTGCGCAGAGTCTTCCCGAGCATGTCGGCCACCTCTGGCAAAAGGAAATTGCCAATTTTCATTGCGAATTGGCCTCACTGGCGCTGCCGCGCGGCGATATGGCGGAGGCGCGGCGGCAGCTCGACGCGGCGCTCGGAGCCAACCGCAAGTGCGTGCGAGCCACCCTGCTGCTGGGAGAGTTGGCGCTGGCCGAAGGCGACACGGCTGCGGCGATCGAAGCCTGGCAACGGGTCGAACAGCAGAATCCGGTGTATCTGTCGCTGGTGGCAACCAAGCTGATCGAGGCTTTCCGCAAGGAGGGGCGCGAGGAGCAGGGGGTACTCCTGCTGCGCAATTGGTTTGAGTCGCATCCTTCCCTCGATTTGCTCGATGCCGTGTTCGATTCCGAATTGCAGGGCGGCGGCGCCGAAGCGGCCTACCAATTGGTGCGCGACGAGTTGCGCCGCAATCCGACGCTGTTGGGCCTGGACAAACTGCTCGAAGCCCAGATCCTGGTGGCGCCGGCGGAGCGGCGCTCCGACCTGGAACTCATCAAGAACCTGATTCACAACCACACCCGTCGCGTCGCCCGCTACCGTTGCGACAACTGCGGCTTCAAGGCGCGGCAGTTCTATTGGCGTTGTCCGGCCTGCGGCGGGTGGGAAAGTTACCCGCCGAAGCGGACCGAGGAATTCGATCTGACACCATGAGACGCTTATTTGGAGTAATCACTTGAAAATCACCGTGATCGGCACCGGCTATGTAGGCCTGGTCGGTGGCGCCTGCCTAGCCGAAGTCGGCAACGATGTGCTTTGCGTCGATGTCAGCGCCGAGAAAATTAGCCTGCTCAATGAAGGAGGCATTCCGATTTACGAACCGGGATTGGCGGATATGGTGGCGCATAACCGCTCCGCCGGACGCCTGCGCTTCACGACCGATATCGCCAGCGCGGTGGCCTTCGGCAACATCCTCTTCATTGCCGTGGGCACCCCGCCGGACGAAGACGGTTCGGCCGATCTCCAATATGTGCTGGCGGCGGCGCGCGACATCGGCCGGCACATGGACGGTTACAAGGTGGTGGTGGACAAGTCCACGGTCCCGGTCGGGACCGCCGACAAGGTCGATGCTGCAATTGCCGAGGTGCTTCGGGAACGTGGCGTGGAGATGGCCTACAGCGTCGTCTCCAACCCGGAGTTCCTCAAGGAGGGGGCGGCGGTCGAGGATTTCATGAAACCCGACCGCATTATCGTTGGTGCCAACGACACGCGCGCCGTCGACTTGATGCGCCAGCTCTATGCGCCGTTCCAGCGCAACCATGAACGCCTGATCATCATGGATGTGCGCTCGGCGGAGCTGACCAAGTATGCCGCCAACGCCATGCTGGCGACGCGCATTTCCTTCATGAACGAACTGGCCAACCTGGCCGAGAAGCTCGGTGCCGACATCGAGCTGGTGCGTTCCGGCATCGGTTCCGATCCTCGTATCGGCTACCATTTCCTGTATTCCGGCTGCGGTTACGGCGGCTCCTGCTTTCCCAAGGACGTGCAGGCATTGATCCACACTGCCGACGAGGCCGGGCAGAGCCTCCAGGTGCTGGCCGCGGTCAAGGCGGCCAATGAAGCGCAAAAACACGTCGTGCCGGCGAAGATCGTCAAGCGTTTTGGCGCGGATCTTTCCGGCCGCCGCTTCGCCGTGTGGGGATTGGCGTTCAAGCCCAATACCGACGACATGCGCGAAGCGCCCAGCCGGGTGCTGATCGACGAACTGCTGGCGCGCGGCGCCAGCCTGTGCGCCTACGACCCGGTGGCAATGCCCGAGGCGCAGCGCATCTATGGCACGCGCATCGACTATGCCGCCAACCCACAGGCTGCCCTGGCGGGCGCAGATGCGCTGGTGATCGTCACCGAGTGGAAAGAATTCAGGAGCCCGGATTTTGCCGCGATCGAGGGCAGCCTGAAGCAGCCGCTGATCTTCGATGGGCGCAATCTCTACGATCCGGCTCAATTGCGGGCAGCCGGCATCGAATACCACGCCATCGGCAGACTATGAGCGACGAGATGCTGATTCCGGATACAGCGAGAGCCCGCGTGCTCATCGTCGGCGACGTCATGCTGGATCGCTACTGGTTCGGCGAAGTCAGCCGCATTTCTCCCGAGGCGCCGGTGCCGGTGGTCAAGGTCGAGAAGGTTGAGGAACGCCCCGGCGGGGCGGCCAACGTGGCGCGCAATGCCGCCGCGCTGGGAGCGCAAGCGATGCTGCTGTCGGTGGTCGGCGAAGACGAGGCGGGACAGACATTGGCCAGGTTGCTGGAGGCCGATGGCATCGCCACCGGTTTGCACAAGGATGCGCAGTTATCCACCACCGTCAAGTTGCGCGTCATCGGCCGGCGGCAGCAACTGCTGCGCATCGATTTCGAAACCTGGCCGACCCACGAAGTGCTGCGCGCCAAGCTGAGCGAATTCGAACAACGCCTGGCGCAATGCGACGCGGTGATACTCTCCGATTACGGCAAGGGCGGGCTGACACATATCGCCGACATGATCCGACTGGCGCGCGCCGCCGGCAAGCCGGTATTGGTCGACCCCAAGGGCGACGACTTCACCCGCTATGCCGGCGCCACGCTGCTGACACCGAATCGCGCCGAGCTGCGCGCGGTTATCGGCCGTTGGGACAACGATGCGGAATTGGCCGCCAAGGCCCAGCAACTGCGTACCCGCCTGGAACTGGAAGCACTGTTGGTGACCCGCTCCGAGGAAGGCATGACCCTGTTCAGCGCTGCCGGGATGTGGCACGAACCGGCCGTGGCGCGCGAAGTTTATGATGTCAGCGGCGCCGGCGACACGGTGATCGCCACCCTGGCGGTGATGCTCGGCAGCGGCTTGGACCTCGCCGGCGCGATGCGCTGTGCCAATCGCGCCGCAGGTGTCGTGGTCGGCAAGTTCGGCACGGCAACCTGCACCTTGGCGGAATTGCAGGCAGAATGATGATCTTGAAAAAGACCGGGCTAACTCGTATGGTCGTCAGACCACCCCCGTACCCCAGATCCAACGGCGGGCACTAGTGCCATGAAATTGTTTAACGACAGGATCGACGCCCCCACCCCCGACCCCCGCCCAGGCGGGGGCCGCAAATTGCTCGCTGCGCTCGTGGGTTACTGGTGCCCGACTTTGGGGTTAGGGTACGGGGTGCTTCGTTACTGTGTTTCAAGGTAAGGAAAACTTATGTACACCATCGTCACCGGCGCTTGCGGATTCATCGGTTCGAACCTGGTCAAGGGCTTGAATGCGGCCGGCACCGACAATATCATTGCGGTGGACAATCTGCGCAACGCCGACAAGTTCAAGAATCTGGTGGACTGCGATCTGGCGGATTATCTCGACAAGGAGGAATTCCTCGATCTGCTGGCACAAGGTTATTTCGACGGCAGTGTCGACGCGATACTGCATCAAGGCGCCTGTTCGGACACCATGGAAAGCGATGGCCGCTACATGATGGACAACAATTATCGCTATTCCGCCACCCTGCTGGATTTTTGTCTCGACCAGGAAGTGCCGTTTCTGTATGCCTCATCGGCCTCGGTTTACGGTGGCGGCGAAGTGTTCCGGGAGTCGCGCGAATTCGAGGCGCCACTCAACGTCTATGGCTACTCGAAGTTCCTCTTCGACCAGCGGGTGCGGCGGCGTTTGCCGGATGCGGCGTCGCCAGTTGTCGGCTTCCGCTATTTCAACGTGTATGGGCAGCGGGAGCAGCACAAGGGGCGCATGGCCTCGGTGGCCTATCATTTCTTCCACCAGTTCCAGAATGAGGGCCGTGTCAAGTTGTTCGAAGGCTGCGATGGCTATGCCGACGGCGAGCAGCGGCGCGACTTCGTGTTTATCGACGACGTGGTCAAGGTCAACCTGCACTTCCTGGAGCACCAGCAATCCGGGATATTCAACCTGGGGACGGGCCGGGCGCAATCGTTCAACGATGTCGCGGTCGCCACCGTCAATGCCTGTCGCGCGGCCCAGGGGGTGGGCGCCGCGTCGCTGGCTGAGATGCGGGCCCAGGGATTGATCGAATACGTGGCCTTTCCGGAAGCGCTGAAAGGCAAGTATCAGAGTTTTACCCAGGCCGATTTGACCCTCCTGCGGGCGGCCGGCTACCGCGGAGAGTTTGCCACGGTGGAGCAGGGCGTAGCCGAGTATGTCAAGCACTTGTCGCACCATTGAACTTTCATTGAGGAGTTACCATGAAGAAACTGCTGTTTGTGTTCCTGGCCTGTCTTGCCGCCGTCCAGTTCGCCTTCGCCGCTGTGAATATCAATACCGCGACCGAGGCGGAACTCGAAAAGCTTCAGGGGATCGGCCCGGCGAAGGCCAAGGCCATCGTCGAGGACCGCAAGAAGAATGGCCCGTTCAAGACCGCCGAGGATCTTAAGCGCGTCAAGGGAATCGGCGACAAGAATTTCGCGGCGCTGAAGAACGAGATCACGGTCGGCGGCGCCAGTGCCAGTGCCGCGCCGAAGGCCGATGCCAAGCCCGCCGCGGCTCCGGCTCCTACTCCCGCCGCCAAACCTGCCGCGGCTCCGGCCCCCGCAGCCAAGCCGGCGGCGCCCGCCGAAGCGAAGAAGGACGCGAAGAAGTAATTCACGTCGCCACGCTGCGATGACCACCAGGGGGCTGAAAATCAAGACGCTCGAAGACTTTGTCGGCAACACGCCCCTGGTGCGCCTGAAGCGCATTCCCGGCCCTGGCAACGAGGCGCGCGGGAATGTCATCCTGGCCAAGCTGGAAGGCAACAACCCGGCCGGGTCGGTCAAGGACCGGCCGGCGCTTTCCATGATCCTGAACGCCGAAACGCGTGGTGACATCCGTCCCGGCGATACTCTGATCGAAGCCACCAGCGGCAATACCGGCATCGCCCTGGCCATGGCTGCGGCGATGCGCGGCTATCGCCTGATCCTGTTGATGCCGGAGAACCAGAGCGTCGAGCGGCGACAGACCATGCGCGCCTTCGGTGCCGAATTGATCCTGACGCCGCAGGCCGGCGGTATGGAAGGTGCACGCGATCATGCCGAAAGACTGCGCGACCAGGGGCGCGGCATCATCCTCGACCAATTCGCCAACCCGGATAACCCACTGGCCCACTACCAGGGCACCGGCCCGGAGATCTGGCGCGACACGGCCGGCCGCATTACCCACTTCGTCAGCAGCATGGGCACGACCGGCACCATCATGGGCGTTTCGCGCTTTCTCAAGGAGCGCAATCCGGTGGTGCAGATCGTCGGCTGCCAGCCCGAGGAAGGCTCGCAGATTCCTGGTATCCGTAAGTGGCCGGAAGCCTACCTGCCGAAGATCTTCGAGCGTTCCCGCGTCGATCGGATCGAATCCGTGAGCCAGACGGTCGCCGAGGACATGACGCGGCGCCTGGCGCGCGAGGAGGGCATCTTCGCCGGTATTTCTTCCGGTGGCGCCCTGGCGGTGGCCTTGCGCGTCGCGGAAGATGTCGCCAATGCCGTCATCGTGACCATAATTTGCGACCGCGGCGACCGCTATCTGTCCACCGGAATCTTCCCGGTATGAGCGCCACCCTGGTCTTCGACATCGAGACGATTCCCGATGTCACCGGGTTGCGCGCCTTGCATGAGCTCGATGCGGCGCTCTCCGACGCCGAAGTGGCGGAATTCGCTTTCCAGAAGCAACGCGCCAAGAGCGGCAATGACTTTCTGCCGCTGCATTTGCAGCGCGTCGTGGTGATCTCCTACGTGCTGCGCGACAGCGAGAAATTCCAGGTGCGCTCGCTGGCCGAGCCCGACGCGAACGAGGCGCAGATCGTCCAGCGTTTCTTCGACGGCATCGAGAAGTTCACGCCACAGCTCGTCTCCTGGAACGGCGGCGGCTTCGACCTGCCGGTGCTGCATTACCGCGGCCTGATCCACGGCGTGGTCGCGCCGCGCTATTGGGAGTTGGGCGACGGCGACTACCGCGACAGCCGCGATTTCAAATGGAACAATTACATCAGCCGCTATCATGCCCGCCACCTGGATTTGATGGACCTGCTGGCGCTCTACCAGCCGCGGGCCTCGGCGCCCCTCGACCAGCTCGCCAAGCTGATGCGTCTGCCCGGCAAGCAGGGGATGGCCGGCGATGCGGTCTGGGGGGCATGGCTGGACGGGCGGATCGCCGACATCCGCGACTATTGCGAAACCGACGTGGTGAATACCTACCTGGTCTACCTGCGCTTCCAGAAAATGCGTGGCGTGCTGACCGCCGCCGAGCACGACACCGAAATCGCCTTCCTGCGCAGCCAACTGGCGACACTGAACAAGCCGCACTGGCAGGCGTTTCTGGCCGAGTCTCCCGGCTGAAAGCCGAGACAGTATGAGCGACACCGACAACGAGGCTGAAGGGGGCTTTGCCAGCCTGGGTCTGGCGGCGGCGCTGTTGAGCAACCTGGACAGTCTCGGCTATCACCGGATGACCACGATCCAGGCACAGAGCCTGCCGGTGATCCTGGAGCGGCGCGACCTGATTGCCCAGGCCAAGACCGGCAGCGGCAAGACGGCGGCCTTCGGCATCGGCATCCTGCACAAGCTCAATCCCAGCCTCATGGCGATTCAGGCGCTGGTTCTGTGTCCGACGCGCGAACTGGCCGATCAGGTGGCCAAGGAACTGCGCCGCCTGGCCCGCTTTACCGACAACATCAAAGTGTTGACCCTATGCGGCGGCACTCCGATGGGGCCGCAGATCAATTCGCTGGAGCATGGTGTGCATGTCGTTGTCGGCACGCCGGGGCGGATCCGCGATCACCTGGGGCGCGCCAGCCTCGATCTGGCCCGCGTGCAGACGCTGGTGCTGGACGAGGCTGATCGCATGACCGACATGGGTTTCTACGAGGAGATCAGCGGCATCGTCAATGCCTGCCCCGACCATCGCCAGACCCTGTTGTTTTCCGCCACCTACCCGGACGACATCCGCCACGCCACGGCGCCGTTCCTGCGCCAGCCGGTCGAAGTGAAAGTCGCGGCCCAGCACGATGCCGGCCGCATCGAACAACGTTTCTACGCAGTGGCGCCGGAAGGGCGTAATGCCGCCGTAGCAAAATTGCTGAAGCACTTCCGCCCGGTGTCGACGCTGGCGTTCTGCAACACCAAGATCCACTGCCGCGAACTGGCTACCGAATTGCGCGCCCAGGGTTTTTCCGCGCTGGCACTGTATGGCGACCTCGAGCAGCGCGAGCGCGACGAAATTCTGGTGCAATTCGCCGGCCGCTGTTGCTCGGTGCTGGTCGCCACCGATGTGGCGGCGCGCGGACTGGATATTCAGAGCCTCGACGCGGTGATCAACGTGGATGTGTCCAAGGATACCGAAGTGCATATCCACCGCATTGGCCGCACCGGCCGAGGCAAGGAGCGCGGGTTGGCCTTGAGCCTGTGCGCGCCGAACGAAAAGAAATGGGTCAAGTTGATCGAGGCTTATCAGGGCGGGCCGGTGAACTGGTACGAGCTGTCCGGGCTGGACGCCGCGGCAGGCGGTCCATTGGAGGCGCCGATGGCGATGCTGTGCGTGATGGGCGGGAAGAAGGACAAGCTGCGCCCGGGCGATCTGCTGGGCGCGCTCACCGGCGACGTGGGCCTGGTCAAGGAACAGATCGGCAAGATCAACGTGTTCGAATTCGCCACCTATGTGGCGCTCGACAGGAACGTTGCAGGCGAGGCCCTGGCCCGCCTTGCCCGCGGCACGATCAAGGGCCGGAGCTTCAAGATGCGTTTTTTGACTTCCGAGCAACCGTAACCAAGGAGGGATCCGATGCGCCAGACGATCGCTTTCACCATGCTCTGTGCCCTATTCCTGTCCGGTTGTGCGTCGGGTCCACTCGCGCCGGATGCAGCCGAACTCCGCCGGCAAGTGACGGACACCGAGCGTGCCTTCGCCCGGACCATGGCCATGCGTGATCACGCCGCCTTCACCGCCTTCCTGGCCGAGGACAGCGTCTTCTTCTCCGGCCCGACGCCGCTGCGCGGCAAGCGCCAGGTCAGCGATTGGTGGAAGCGCTTTTATGAAAAAGCCGTAGCGCCATTTTCCTGGGAACCCGAGCAGGTGGAAGTGCTCGATTCCGGAACACTGGCCTTGAGTAGCGGACCGGTGCGCAATCCGCAGGGAAAGTTGATCAGCACGTATACCTCGATCTGGCGCATGGAAGCGCCCGGTGTCTGGCGCATCATTTTCGACAAGGGCAACGAGGTTTGCGATTGCCAGAAATAGACGAGGTTGCGCTACTTGTCGACGACCGCGCGGGTAGTGAAGTGGATACTGGCGAAGTCGCGATTCAACGACGCGCCATGCGACTCTGCGACTCCGCAACTATGCGGGCAAGGTGATGAATTGATTCGGGATGCTCAAGCGACGACGACAGGTATCTTGCCGATCTTGGCCTGCCATTCTTGCGGTCCGGTTTGATGAACCGAACCGCCTTTTGAATCGACCGCGACCGTCACAGGCATGTCCTTGACCTCGAATTCGTAGATCGCCTCCATTCCCAGGTCGGCGAAGCCCACCACCCGGGAAGCCTTGATGGCCTTCGAGACCAGATAGGCGGCGCCGCCGACCGCCATCAGGTAGGCCGACTGGTGTTTCTTGATCGCCTCGATCGCCGCCGGTCCCCGTTCGGCTTTGCCGACCATGGCGATGAGGCCGGTCTGCGCCAGCATCATTTCGGTGAACTTGTCCATGCGCGTGGCGGTGGTCGGGCCGGCCGGCCCCATCACTTCATCGCGTACCGGATCGACCGGACCGACGTAGTAGATGACACGGTTAGTGAAGTCTACCGGCAGCTTCTCGCCCTTTGCCAACATGTCCTGGATGCGCTTGTGCGCGGCGTCCCGGCCGGTGAGCATCTTGCCGTTGAGGAGCAGGGTTTGCCCCGGCGTCCAGGCGGCCACCGCTGCGGGCGTCAGGGTATCGAGATCGACGCGTGTCGAGGTCTTGGTGTCGGGCTGCCAGGTGACCTTGGGCCAGTCTTGCAGGCTCGGCGCTTGCAGCCTGGCGGGGCCGGAACCGTCCAGCTTGAAATGGATGTGGCGCGTCGCGGCGCAGTTGGGAATCAGGGCGACCGGCAGGTTGGCAGCATGGGTCGGGTAGTCGAGCACCTTGACGTCGAGCACCGTGGTCAGCCCGCCGAGTCCTTGCGCGCCTATGCCCAGCGCATTGATCTTTTCATAAAGCTCCAGGCGCAGTTCCTCGCTACGAACCAGGGTATCGCCGCGCGCGGCCTTGGCCTTGAGCTGGTGAATGTTGACCGGCGCCATGATGGATTCCTTCGCCAGTAGCATGGCTTTTTCCGGCGTGCCGCCGATGCCGACGCCGAGGATGCCTGGCGGGCACCAGCCGGCACCCATGGTGGGCACAGTCTTGAGTATCCAGTCGACGAGGTTGTCGGACGGGTTGAGCATGGCGAACTTGGCCTTGGCCTCCGAGCCGCCGCCCTTGGCCGCACAGATGACTTCGACATGATCGCCGGGAACGATCTCGTAGTGGACCACGGCGGGCGTGTTGTCCTTGGTATTGCTGCGTTTCCCGGCAGGATCGGCCAGCACCGAGGCGCGCAGGGGGTTGTCGGGGTTGCCGTAGGCGCGGCGCACGCCTTCGTTCACCATCTCCTGCACCGAGAGTTTGGCATCCCATTGCACCTGCATGCCGACCTTGAGGAACACCAGGGC
>Ga0172379_10003590_pt1 | contig 24372 bp, 18 predicted proteins | sample GrowelOW334metaG_FD_119756 | JGI IMG/M metagenome (GOLD analysis project Ga0172379, IMG submission 119756) | Groundwater microbial communities from an aquifer near a municipal landfill in Southern Ontario, Canada - Groundwater well OW334 metaG | ecosystem: Environmental > Aquatic > Deep...
CTTGCTCATATTTTCGACTTTGTCTGCGAACATTTGCTCGTTTTCGGGCGTGGCGAGGCGAGCGACGATCGCGACTTTGTGGATGCCTTGAGTTTCGATTGCTCTTTGAAGATGCGGTTTGTCTATCAATGTATTTCCAAGGTTTAGCGTTTTTTCAACAATGGGACGAGAGAGTCCTGCGAGTTTTCCGGCATATTCGTAGATTGTCGCGTAGCCTTCGGTTTCGTGAATTCGCGCTTTGTATATTTTTGGAAGGAGCGCGAGAAGTTTGTATGTGATTTTGTTTCGTTCGCGGCCGAGTTGGACGAATTGGCGATGAAGAAGGTGCGAGGCGGCCGCGGCGGTAGTCGGTGCGGCCATGACTGTCACGACGGTGTTGGTCAGAGCGGCTGGCGTGGAGGCGGCCGCGGCGATTGCTTGTGTGGCCGCGGTGGTTGTGCGCGCGTTGGATGAAGAGCCCATGATGGTTCCGACGGTAATGGCCGGAGCGGCTGGCGTGGAGGCGGCCGCGGTGTTTTGTGGAACGTGGCTTGGAATGTTCGCTGGAGCGATTGTGGTTGTGTCGTTAATCATATTTCGCGTGGTTACATTTGCCCGAATACTAGCTTATCTTAGCCAAAAAATCCATGTTTGATGTTCATTTTGGAATGACAGAAAACCGGTAATATTATATGGTGAGTGTGCGCTCACTTTTGGCTGGTTGCGGCGGTGCGATGAGAGAGGGGCGAAAGGTACGCGCTCGCTTCGCTCGCGCGTTTTTGGATTGTTTCGCGGCTGCGATTTGGAGATGCGCGCTCGTCCCGCGCGGTAGTGCTCGCGTACGTTCGTGGGGGCTGCGATGGTGGGCCGTGGTGGTATACTCTCGCTTTTGGCAAAAAAGCTGAAGCTTTTTATGTACAGCCATGTATTTTATGGCCGCGTGCATACGTTGGATATATTTTACCTTCTTCTGAGCCTCATAACTATTGGGCCGAGGAATGGAAGAGCCAGATATATTAATGTCTCCGGTCCTGTTCCGGAAGTGTTTTTTGGTGGGCTGTTGTGCATGGTTACAACGTCGTTGCTTGCTGCTGTATTGGCCGCTGCGGTTGAAGTGTCAGCAGTCGTATCCTGTCCTGTAAATCCGCCGTAAAGCAGCTGCACCGTTCCTTCGATTATATCTTGATTTGTATCGTCCGCGGGGTCTGTCGCGGTTATTCTGTATGTATAATTTCCTGCCGGCATTATTGTTCCACCGCCAACAGGATTATCGGTTCCATCCCATTCAATTGCTTGATCCATGCCTGCCTCTTTTTGCTCATTATTTACCAAAATTACAATCACGGATTTTGCGTCATCCAGTACTTCCACTTTAACCAAAGCTGTCGCGGAAACCTGATATGTTATGACTGCTTTTTCTTGTTTTGTAGGATCAAATCCTGCCGGGAACGCGCTTGCCTTTGAAATCTTAAGTTCGCTTGTTTGAGACATTAAATTGCCCAAATCTATGCTTGGAGGAGTGTCTGCGGCAAAAGCTGTCGTTCCCGAAGCTATCGCGAAAGTTGCCAAAAGTATACCCAGGGAAGCTATTTTTTTTGCTTTAAAATTGTTCATTTATTCTTTTTATTATCGTGTTATTATACCATATTCTTACATAATTCTCAAGCTTGCCCAGTACCTCGTTTAGTGTTTATATTATGGCGATTTTGCTAATTAAAAACCTATGAAGAAATTTCCAAAACTGCTTATCCTTGCGTTAGCTGTTGCGATTGTCGGCGGCGCCTATTTGTATGGGCTTGCGAAATCCAGTCATACGCCGCCGAGTTTTGTCGCTTTTTCGTACGCAAAGCTTGCCGAGGCCACTGTTTTAAGCAAAAACAGTGGATTTTTGCGATTCGACGCTAATGATGTAAGCAAATGGAAAGATCCTACTGGAATGTCTGTTGACCTTGGGCAAGATATGCATTTTTACTATGCCGATGAAAATCTAAAAATTAGCGATCTTTTGGATTCTATTAAACCTGTTTTATACAATGAAATCGTTATTTTATATTATAGCCCGAATGAAAGTTCCACCGGCTTAAATCAGGGTGAAGGATTTTATACTTTTCCGGATATCAGTTCGCTTGCCAGCAGTAACTCAACGAAAGTTTATGGGTTTTCAAATGATGAAAGATTCGTAATCCCCGCTTTTAGACCTTTTGCGATTGTCTCAAAACAGAAATCGAAAATTTACAGCAAGCATGCGAATATTTATAGTGAAACTGATAAGGCTCCGAGCAATTATACTTTCAAAAATCCCCTTTCCGGAGGAAAAATCGGCTGGGCGATGAGTGTTGTTCAAGGACAAAAACTTTCTTTTCTGACTGCAAATAAAGGTATTTTGCAAACAGTATTTTTACAGGATGGAGAAAATTCTTTCTCGGAAATTAAAGAAGCTGATTTCGGTACGACCAATGCAAATAAATATTATATTTTATGGCTTGAGATAAAAGAGGCTCCTCCGCTTGATACCGATAAAACTATTACCGATTTCTCCGTTTCCGTTCAAGTTGGCGCTCCTGTTATAAATGACACCGCAGGCACTATTTCCATAGATGTCCCTAATGACACAGACTTAACCGCGCTGGTTCCCGCTATTTCCATTCCATCCCTAGCAACTGTAAATCCGGCAAGCGGAGTTCCACAAAATTTCTCAAATCCTGTAACTTATACCGTCACCGCCGAGGATGGCTCTACGAAAACTTACACTGTTACGGTTTATCCTGAAGGTTCAAGCAGCAAGGCGATAACAACATTTTCTTTGTCGGTTTCTGCGGCCGGGAGCATTTCTGCCGCCAATGTAAACGGAATAATTAACGAAGCATCTCATTCAATCTCTGTAACCATGCCTTCCGGCACCGATTTAACCAATCTGACTCCGAGCATTGTCATATCCGCTGGAGCAACTGTCAGCCCGGCAAGCGGAGTGGCAAGAAATTTCTCAAATTCAATGATATATACCGTCACCGCGGCGGATGGTTCCACTCAAGCTTATTCGGTAACCGCAGTTTCACCACAATCAACCGTTCCTGTTATTACGAAACCTTCGCCAAAAGTGTTGGATTATTTCGGCGGCAGTATGATTGTTAATTTCCCGGGGAAGACAAGTATCGACTATAACGGAAGCGGCATAACCCTGACTCCAAAAAATGAAACATCTCCCGATTTGGTCTACGATGTAAATCAATACTACAAAGTAAATCTTATGATTACTTATGACGTTTTAAATGTCGGCGGTGGCTCGGTTCAGGCAGGAGACGTGTTTACATTAAAAATTCCAAAAAATTCTGTTACTCCTGCTTTAGAGGCAGACGCGTCTATTGATTTTACGGCACCAACCCCTCCGGCCACTTATGAATTGGTTTGCCCTACAAATAAACATATGAATCCGGCCGGCGGACTTATAAAAATTGCTTTTCCTACGCAAGTCACAAAGACTATGACTTATTCAAAAAATCCAAAAATCACCATCCAAAGATCCGGAATTGTTTCTCCGGATAAAGTACTTCAAAATGAGGTTTCATTCACCTCTTTTGTGTTAAAAATTCCGTATGATGTTATAACCCTTTTTAAGACTGATAATTACGAACTTGTAATACCAAAAGACTCAATTAAAGCTGATGGGGCGTCTTTCCTTCCGGCTGATATAAAAATAACATTCGATACGATAAAACCAGCGGGCGCATATGACGATTGCACAAAAGTACTTTACGATTTTGGGGATTAGTTAAAGCCGTTTCGCTCTTTATTGAACCGTAATCATCACGTTGGCTTTGGCCGTCGTCTTGTTTACGTCTTTAACTTCGAGTGTAACTTTAAATTTCCCGGCTGTTGTAAATATGTGTCTTGGACTGGAATCCGTTGATGTTCCGCCGTCGCCAAAATCCCAGAAATAACCGGTGGCGCCGCCCATGGTGCAGCTTGGATCAAATACCGTCTCGAGCGGCGCCGGTCCTTCCTGGAAAGTGCTTGTAAAGCACGCTGTCAAAGGCGTCTCTCGAACTGTTATTAATTGTTCAGCTGTGTCTGTTGTGTTGTCTGATCCAATAACTGTTACTTTTGCCGTATACATTCCGATTTGTGAATATTGATGAGTTATCGAAGACACTCCAAGTTTCGTCGGAGTTCCGTCACCAAAATCCCATCTGTAACTTGTAATTTGTCCTTTTGTGAATGTCGATCCGCTGGCATCAAAAGAAACGCTTAAAGGCGCTTCCCCTTCCACTTTATCAGCTTCCAATACGGCTGTTATTCCCCTCTCCACCACTTTCACAATCAATGTCGCTTTGCCAATATTATTGTCGGAATCTATAACCGATAGAGTAACATTAAAAGTTCCGACTTTGTCGAAGGCGTAAGTTGTTTTTGCTTCGTATGCATCCGGAGTTCCGTCTCCGTTAAAATCCCATTGGTAATCAACGATGTTATCATCCGGATCCGTCGTTTTGGAGGCATCGAAAATCACAGTGAAAGGATTTTTACCTTCCAAACTAAGAGCCCCTTCCGTCAGCGCAGGCTCTGTTGTAATTATGGCTCTTGGAGTGGCTTTTGTAGGCGTCACGCTTATTGTCATTGTTGTTTCACCTTCGGCTCCCGTTTCGTCTATAACTTTTAATTTAAGTTCGTATTTTCCGATTTTTGTATATGCATGAGTTACGGTTTTTGTTGTTGGCGGCGTTGTTTCATCTCCAAAATCCCATTGGTATTTATCAATTTTCCCTTTTGGAGAAGTTGAATCGTCAGCCTTAAAAGTATATGTAACTCCCGGATTAAATTCTTTCGGATCTCCTACGATTTTTATAACAGCCTCCGGACTTAGCGCCTCTTTTACAACGATTTCTTTTTCGTAAACATTGAAGCGTCCCGTGGTCGATGTAACTCTCAAGCCGATTTTGTAAGTTCCAACTTTATCAAATGTGTAATCGAATTTTACTTTTGTTTCGTCATCGTACTTTCCGTCCTCGTCCAAATCCCATTCGTATGTATCTATCGTCCCATCCGGATCATTGGACTCACTTGCGTCAAATGACACTTCTAGCGGAGCTTCTCCGGAATCCGGAGTGGCTGTGAATGTGGCGGCAAGCGCTTGGTTACTTATGGAAACCACCTTGGTAAATTTGCCGCCTTCCAAAACTTCTCCCGTGCCTTTGTTCTCAACTGTAACCGTTAATGCGACCGTGAAAACTCCTTTTGAAGTATATGTGTGCGATACGACTTGTCCCGTTCCACTCCCTTTGTCTCCAAAATTCCAATCATAACCTACTATTCTATACTTATTGTCTATGCTTACATTTGAAGCGTCAAATTTTACCTCAACCGGAGCTGTTAAATTTATCGGATCTATCGGTTCTGTAACTATATCCGCCGTTGGTCCTCCGCTTGTATCAACTCTCTTTGAATCCAAATAAATATAAACTATCACCCATAAAATTAGGATTATGGCCAAAACCACTCCGGATATAATCGCCATTCTGTTCCCCGCTTTTTTTGTCTCTTTATCATCTTTTTTGGCCATAGATGACTTGAACATTCCAACCATTGTAAATGTAAAAGCCGTCAAAGCCGCCATAATAAATACTAAATGTACGAATGTAATCAACCCGTTAATAAAAGACCCGGAATCAACTCCCAAAAGTCTTGCAACCGGACTGTCTCCGTTTGAACTTTGCGCCAAAAATACAAACGCAAGTATTAAAGATATTAGCAATAATGACGCAAAAGCCCCGAGACATCCGAATAAGGCTTTTTTGCGGGCCGCCGCGTTGGCCATTATCGATCCCGATCGAATCAAAGAGCCTTTTGCGGCCGCGGTTGGAGCTGCCGGAGCTACCGGTGCTGTCGGAACCGCCGCAGGCTTTTGAGGCGCCACTGGTTGAGCTGCAGGAGCTGCCTGAGGTGCCACTGCCGGCTGCGCAGGTGCCACCGGTTGTGCTGCAGGTTGTACAGGTACTGCAGCTGGAGTTGCTTGTATTTTATTGTCTGGTTTGTTTTCCGCCATATATCTTTTATTTAAATTTTACTTCCAATGTTGCTGAGTCCGAATTACCCTTGTCGTCCTTAACTGTCAATTTGGTAATTGTTTTTCCCCATGTTTTGTCATACGAGGTTGTTATCGTTCCGGCTTGTGTGAATTTAAGATCTGCGTCTCCGGCGTAATATATATTTTTGTCTATTGTGTATGAAGTAATTTTTCCGAGTGATTTGCTAAAATCCCATGTTATCATTCCGGAAGTTCCCGTAAGCCATACTATTCCATCGTACGTTGCCACCGGGATTGAAAGCAAAACCGCCTCAATTGGAACTTCTTTCTCAAAAAGAACATTATTTACAACGTCATCTGAATTTCCGTCTGTATCTGTGACTGTAAGTTTTACTTTATATATTCCATTTTGTATGTATTTGTAATCAGGATTTCCGTCCGTGGAATCTATATCATTATCTTTTATCCCATCGCCGTCGCTATCAGCGTTTGCGTCAAAATCCCATGCAGACACCATCGTTCCCGTTATTGCGCTGGATGTATCTGTAAATTGAATTTCATCGTTAACAATTTTATAAGTAAAACCCGCAATCGGTGGATTCCCAAGTGGAATTGTTACCTTGTTTATAACGCTATCTGTGTTTCCCTCTTCGTCTACAGCTGTAAGTTTTACGTTATATATTCCAACATTTGCGTATTCAAATTCAGGATTTTGCTGTGAAGGTTTTGTTAAAGTTCCAACACCCATCACCTCCCCGCCATTTACGTTATCAACGTCATTATCTCTAACTCCATCGCCGTCGCTATCAACGTTTATATCAAAATCCCATTTAAAATCCACCAGATTTAACCCTGTGTCTGCTTTCGATGTTGATGTAAACTTAACTTTTTTGCCGGCTCCTTTAACCGTAAATGCGGCGACAGGCGGCTTTGTCGGAGAATCAACTGATATTATCGCCGCATCCGAAACAGTTTCCGACCCGCCATCATCAATTACTTTTAAAGTTACGCTGTATCCATTTATATTTTTTTTCGAAAATACGTGCGCGACCTGTGGATAATCTTTTCCTTTTCCGACTTCGCCTTTTACAGTCGGCGTACCGTCACCGAAATCCCATTCATAAAATTTCAATGTACCGTCGGTATCAGAAGAAAAGCTTGAAAATGTCGCCGTTTCGCCAACCATAACTTTTGTTTTTCCCGTTGTGAACTTCGCTACCGGCGGCTTGTTCGCGCCATTTTTCACCTTCAATATGTTAGAATTGGAATTCACATAAACTGTTGTTGTCTGTCCGTCATTGTCTTTTACCTCAACTCCAAATCCAAAATATTTTATATCATTTTCTTTAACCCCCGGTCCTCCCCAGCTACCTATTGTTATCAGAGCCTCCGGTGATGCTGTAAGTTGCATTCCTTTTCGATTTTGCTCTTCAACATTTTTCAGCAATGAATTTTCCGGAGAGTCATAATAAAACCATCTATACTGAACTATTTCTCCATCCTTATCCACAGCGCCATACGCTTTTAAATTTACCTTAAGCGGCGCTTTCTGGTCCGAGTTTAGAGTGTCCGGCAAAGCCTGTATCGAAGAAACTTCCGGAAATGCGCTATCAACCGCTATGTAAATATGTTTTTTACTCTGTTTTGCCGGATCATCCTTGTCATAAACAGTCAGCGTAACATCGTTCGGAGAGTTTGGTTTTGTTAAAACTTTATATTGATGAGTCGCGGTTTTTTCTGTGCTGTTATATTCATCCGCAAAGTCCCACGCATACCTCAAGCCCTTCGCCGTACCATCCTTATTTAAGGAATCCGTGGCATCAAAAGTTATTATGTCTTTTCTTGTTACGGTTATGTAGCAACTTTTTGTATCTCCTTTAAATTCATCCATGTTTTTTTCGCAAGGAATAGATGACAGATCAACTCCGTTTACGGTAACTTTTACTTTTGCGTAAGGTGTATTCCCATCTGGAACGAAAATCTTTTTGCTTATTGATTTATCATTATCGTCTTCGTCGTAGGTTGTAAGTTTCGCTTTAAATTCTCCCGGTTTTGTATATATGTGTGTTACCGTCGCGAATCCATCTTTTATTACCGGCACTTCGGTGTCTGCTGCCAACAATACGGCGGCAAATAATTTTTTAACGAATGATATTTTTCCATCTCCATATGTGCCTGTTTTCTTTTCTCCGTCTCCAAAATCCAACTCGTATGTTATGGTTCCTTTTGCTATGCCTACATAGTCACTCTTGAATTGGAATATCATTGGGAGCGCGAAGTTTCCTTTGTCCGCGTTTGTAGGTACTGTTCCCGCCTTAACCGTTCCCCATGAAACATCCACGTTATCTTTTATTTCCACTATTTCGGTGTTTGTTTTGCGCTCGAATTGAGTGGCATCTTTGCTGCAGCTTGTTTCCTGCCCCGCAGTTTTAACGTCGCAAACCGTTAAAGCCACTTCGTATGATCCTTTTTTGTAAAATTTAATTTTTGGAGAAATAGATGAATCTGCTCCGCTTTCTCCTTCCTGCTCAATCCAGTTATAGTCCGTGCCTTCGTCTGCTTCCTGCCCGCCTTCTTTTGTTATCTTCCATTTATAAGCTAACGTAACGCCTCCATTTGTAGAATATTGATCCGGATCATATGATTTTGCCGCGCTTAATTGAATAGTAGACGGTTCGTTTTCTTGCGGAGTTTCCATATCGATTACAGGCTCCGGCAACTGCGAATAAACGTGGAATTTCATTTCCGTAGGAGGTTCCGTTGATACTCCGGCTGAATTTGTTACCTTTAATGTTACTTTGTAGTCTCCATAACTCGGGAATGTGCATCCATATGTTTTTAACCCCGGCCCTGAATCGTTTGGATCGCATGTCCAATCCACCGTCGAATTGGTTATGCCGGAAACGTCCCACTTGTACTGAGTAAGAGTCCCCAAGTCTGATTTGGAGCCGCTTCCATCAAAAATTACCGGCACATTTATGAATTGTTTGTTTTTGAATGGTGTAATTTTTGCTACAAGTTCTGCCACGTTAACGTAAAACACTGCGCGGTCTGTTATTCCGCTGTTATTTGTAACTTCCAGTTTTACCTGATATTTACCCAGAACAGGATATTTGTGCGTTACCGTATCCACTCCTTCCTGAACCGTTCCGTCCCCAAAGAACCATTTTATTTTTTGCGGAGTAGGTTTTGATTCTCCGGCTTTGAATGTTAATCCATCGCCTTGACTTGCCTCATTTAAGGTAAAGTTAACTTCTCTCTTGTTTGTCGTCATTAATCCTGTGGCGCTGTCATACCACATCACTTCTTGCGGAGTACCTCCTGATGCTCCAACTGTTAAATTTATCAATGTCTTTGGTGGGTTCACTTTTACCGTAACCACGCTCATTCCCGGCGCATATAAGCCCGGATCTCGTGAGTTTATTTTTACAGCAGCATTGTATATTCCGGGATAATAATACGTACATCTTCTGGATGTTTTTCTAAGTTTTGTGCTTGTTGCGGAGTCCTGTTCGGCAGTTGCACCTATTGTTTCTCCGGCTGAATTTGTAATTTTATCCGCATATTCTCTTATATAATCGCATTCGACAACATCTCCGGTTATTTGTTGAGATACGTCATCCGCCGTTGGAACATCCGTTCCTTGAGTACTTGTATTTTGTCCGCTTATTTGTGTCTCCAAAAAATTGTAAGTGAATTTTCCTTCCAAATCCCACTGAATTTGCTCCCCTCCATTATTGAAGGCGCTTCCCATTGTTCCGCCGGCCGGATCTTCCGAATTTGCGACATCAAATATCACAGTTAAAGGTGCATTTCCTTCTGTTATATCTGCATTAAGAACCGCTTTTACAAAATTTATTTTTAAGATTTCATCACGTAATTTGTATTGATTTTTTAGACCTTCAAGCAAGAATGTTCCGGCCGATGCAATGCTCGAATTTAAAGTCCATTCCTGTACTTTTCCTGTAAGATTTTCGCCTTTGATAAGGGCTGCTCCGCTGAAAAGATCTGTTGTTGATGTGTTCGCATCTTGTATTCCAAAATAATTAAGCATCATCGCGTTGTAATACCCTTTCGAGTCTCCGCCGCTTATTGCCGTAACGATGCTTATAAATTTCCAAATATCCTGAAGCTGTTTTCCGTAATCTTTTAGATTGTTATAGAAATCGGTTTTTACAGGACAAATTAATGTATATAGTTCCACTTCATCTGTTGTGTCAGCCGATGAATCACTGCACGCAGGATCTCCCTCAACGTTGAATTTATCGTAAATATCTGTCCATGCTTTGTGTAAATTTATCGTGTAATGTTTGTATCCCTTTCTTTCACAGAATGCGTCTTTTGATTCTGCGCAACCTTCGCTTTTGTTAAGTACAGGTTTTTCACAATTGTTTGTATAATCTTCTTTGTCCAAGCATTTAATGTCGTAGCCGTTATCTCCTGTTCCCGGTGCCACCCAATCTTCAGCATTTAAAACCCCGATTGCGTCTATGCTGCTGTCGATATTTCTAATTAAAGCGTTTGCATATGCTTCCGTTTTTGAGAATTTTCCAACTCTGTTTTTAACCCCTTCAACTTTGCTTTTTGCAGAACGTAAGTAATCCAAAATTTCTATTTTTGATGGTAGCTCGTCCGGTTTTAAAGATATCTTTTGAATGTCCGCTTTTATGCCTTTAAGTTCTTCTGTAACCTGCGCCATAAAATCAAAACCGTCGTAGATTTTTCTTGCTATTGTGGAAACTTGGGCTGCGGCTGCATTAAAGCTTTCGCTGTTTCTTTGTCCTATGCTTTTTCCTCCGGTTCCTGATCCTCCTCCTGTGCCGCCGCCGGCGCCTATAACCGTGTTAACCAAAGCGAAAGAGCCCATTACTATAATCAGGCCTATCACCGCGTACATAACATTTTTCTTTCCTTTCTCCGCCTTCTCGGACTCTCCGCCGGCGGTCACATACATAACGCCTCCGTAAATCACTATAATCACTGCGATAAGCCCTAAAAAGCTCAACGCAAAGTTTACAATTTTAACTATAAAAGCTCTTAAATCCCCGTCCTCCTGCACTAGCGCCGAATCATAACCTTTAGCGTCAACTCCTTTTATAGCACCATTAATTTGATACTGCGAAAAGGATAATGCTCCGGAATCTTCACTGCCTCCGCCGCTTTTGTCGGAACCTCCGCAAAGATCATTATTTTGACCAAATGCATCCTCGCACCAGCCGGCAAAAACCGGCATAGATGGGGTTATAGCCACAACCATACCCGCCACAAGTATCGAGAGCATGGCTTTTACTATAATCTTTCTTTTTGTTTTATTCATAGGAATGAGCTTTAGCTTATTATATGTTGTTTTATTTTTTTGACAAATGATTAACGGCTTTTATTCCGCCTGATTTCCCTGGCTCTGTATTTCATTCTGTGCCTGCTTCGTGTCCGGCCCCGGATTAACTTTAACCAATGTGTTTACAGCCGCATAGGCTCCCAAAGAAATTACTATTCCAATAATTGCTCCTATAAAAACTTTCTTTATTTTTTCGCCTTCCTCTCCGGAAACTCCTGACACAACGTATTTGTATCCTCCGTATAAAAGCATCAAGAATGCCGCGATTGAAACAAATCCGGCTACAAAATTTGTCACATATACAATTAATTTTTTGCCTTCTTCGAGATTCATGGCGCCGCCACTATCAGGGAAGATTATCGTTCTGGTTATGATTTCTGAAAGTCCTATTACCACCAATCCTATTACTGCATATGTAATGTGTCTTTTTGCTGTTGTCATGTTTTCTTCCTCTCCACCCGATATCATCAATGCAAATCCTCTTATTACTATAACCAAAACCGCAACCGCTCCAAGCATCATTTCGATAAATCCAATTACTCCACGAATTTGTCCTGCGCTATTCTCCGCGAATTGCTGCGAAACCCGATCTCCGTTTTCGTTTATGGTAAAGGCTTCTCCGTTTGCTCCGAAAAACATTTGCTTAACTATAACTGCCGCAAGCTGAACCAGCAAAAGCCCGATTACCATGTAAATCAATTGGTCTTTTATTTTTTCCGCCTCTTCCGAAGTCGTTCCGGATATTAATTTTATCGACATGATTATCAGATAAATCATCATTATTGCGCTTATCGCAAAACGGAAAACATCAATCGCATAATAAATTGGCGTAACAACAGCCTCCGATCCTTGGAATTGATATTGTGTATTTTGCGGAGCGTTTGGATGAATATTGTATTTTGTAAAATCGGGAAGTTTTGTTTCCTTGCCAACTTTTGTGAGAATACAAGCCGGACTAAATGGCGCAACCGTACATTCCGGAGCTTCACCGAAAGCGTTTGCGGTGAGCGTGCCAATCATCAGCCCCATGTTCATAAGCATCACAACCAGCAATATTGATTTTATAAGTTTTTTCATTTTTATTGGTTAGTTCCTGTTGCTACAGCCGCGGGATCCAAATTGCCGCTTAAAATTGTTCCTACCAGCGCAAAAGCGCCGTAAATAATCACTATTCCGACGATTGTTGCAGTCAACATTCTTCTTGCTTTTTGCATTTTTTCATCCTCTCCGTTGGCCGTTATGTACATGATTCCCGAAACCACCAGCATTAAAATCGCTATCGGCCCTATGAAAGTTACTATTATGTTTGTTATACCAACGAGCTCTTTTACTGCAGCGGCAGGGCTTGCTCCGGAGTCCAATTTGCCTCCTGCGTAACTTGAAGTGTCGACTTTATAAAATACTTTGTTTATGAAAATGTCTCCTACATAAACCAAAACCAAACCTGCGATGCTAAAAACTATTTTCAATCTGTTCTCTTTTACTTTTTCCTCATTTCCGCCCCTTGTTATCAGTTTTAGTCCGCTTCTTGTTATCATCAAGGCCGCAAAGAATGCCAAAATGTATTTTATGAAAGTTATTACGACTTCCACTTCGGTATCAAAAATATGCACTCTTTTTAGCATTTCTTCCGGCTTATCGAAAAATGTCTTTTCTCTCATATTGAAGACCTCTGCGAGATCCGAAGATAAACTTATTAATACCAATCCAACTATCGCGTAAACTATTCCTTTTTGCATCTTTTTTGCCTCTTCCTCGTCATTAGAGGTAGCCATTTTGTAGCTCAAAATAGTGATATAAAGGATTGCTATTGCCGCGATAATTATCTTGGCATAGCCCAAAAGATCCACCATTATCAACTGGTTTGCGGAATCATAAGCGTTGTCCAAATTTGAGCTGTATGGACCCGGAATTTGCCCCTCTTTATATGTCTGCGTTGTTGCGTTATCAAGTGGAAGGATGGCGGCGGCGAAGGTGCTCATCTGCAAGAAACTAAGAATAAGCGCCGCCACGACCGTAAATTCCATTACTGTTCGAAGAACTTTCTTGTTCATGTTTTTATTTTTATTTCTAATAATTTTAGCATATTTGTGGCTTTTTCTCAAGGGTTTTGCCTTTTGATTGCCATAAACACGAATATTGACATTCTCATGTTTATATATTATGCTTCCGCCCTGTAAAGTTTTTACTAAAAAATATGAAAGTTTGTAAGGATCTTATTTGCTCAAATAAAGGATGTGAAAAACCTACTTTTCTTGAAGGAGTTATGGCTGAAAAAAGAGGAGACGAAACAATAATCAAAGGTGCTGACGGTAAAGACGTTATTGCTGTTTGTGAAAATTGCCATGCAAGATTGATAACCGCCTTTACTCAATGCAATTTGGGAGGCTTGCCCTCAAAGACTGCTGCTAATAACGGCCCGGCAAACACCATCACAAGAATTAACACTGAAGATGGCACCAAGATCACTTTTTCCCCTGAGGATGCTGCTGTTCCCGATATCGTTCGTGACGTTTTAGGCAAAGAGGTGTTTATTGAAAAACCCGATGGTTCCAGTGTAAAACACACCCCTAGTGTAATGATAACAAACAAGACCTTTACAAAAGGTGTCAGTTTTGGTGTAGAGGAGAATATTCCTGTTTCTCGCGGCAGCGACACGATAAATTAATTTCCTTGCTTTTTTATAGCTTGCAAGTTAATATTTTGCTCGCTTTCCACAAATTAAAGCTTTTTGAATGAAAGAGAATATTATCACGAAATACGTAAAAACAAGTCTAGAGGAGCTTACAAAAGTTTCCTGGCCGACCAAAAATCAGGCCATCAAGCTCACAGGAATTGTTCTTGGATTCTGCCTTGCATCTACAGCTTTTTTAACGCTTGTCGATTACGGATTTAACGAGCTTTATACCTATTTGTTAACTCTGCACTTTTAATGGGACGACAAGCCGCCGGTACAGGTCGTAATTGGTACGCTATTCATACTTACTCAGGGTATGAAGATGCTGTGCGTGAAGCGCTCCAGCAACGTATCGAATCTCTTGGCATGCAGGATATGATTTTTGAGGTTGTGGTGCCAAAAGAGACCCAAATCGTTATTAAAAAAGGACAGCCGGTAACCGAGGAAAAAAAGCTTTTTCCGGGGTATGTTTTGGTGGATATGGTCGTTACTGATGACAGCTGGTATGTTGTGCGAAATACGCCCAATGTAACCGGATTCGTCGGCGCCGGCACTATTCCAATTCCTGTTTCCCCTGAGGAATTTAAGGTTATTAAGAGACACATGGGTCAGTCGGAACCAAAATTCAAAATCGATTTCACTGTTGGCGATCATGTTATTGTTTTGGATGGACCTTTCGCGAACTACGATGGAATTATCAGCACAGTTGATGAAGATAAAGGAAAAGTTAAGGTTTTGATTACAATCTTCGGACGAGAAACTCCTGTCGAATTGGATTTCACACAGGTGAAGAAGAAATAAAGAAAAGTTATGACTAACAACAAGGATGTCGAATTCTATGAGACTAAAAAAGAATTCGGCTTGAGGTTCAAAAAGGGCATCAAGGCAGAGGTTTTGGCTAAAGAGATAGCCAAGGCAAATAAAAAGAATAAGTTGTCACAAAAGTGACTTTTGCCTATGTTCACCTACTAAATGATCAATAGAATATTTGTAGCTGGTTTTGTCGAATTCATGTTCATCCGATTCGTGCATAATTTCCCATTTTTCAACTCCGTCTTCCTCGTTTTTAACAAGTCCGTCATGCACAAGTTCGTGGTGCTCTTTGCAGAGCGGAATTATTTTATCCGGATTATGTCGTCTTGTTATGCCGAATCGTTCTGTGTGATGTAAATGTTCGGCAGGTTTTGTACACCCGGGAAAGGCGCAGGTGTGATTGGTTTTATGTAAGACATATTTTTTGATTTTTGATGACGGCTGATGATTTTTGGCCTTGTACAGCTCATTTTTAGAGATGGCGGTTTCTGTTATTTTCGTCTTTTTATTTAAGTTCGCGCCTCCAATTTCGCGGTCACCATTTTGTTCCACGGTAGCCACCATTTTATTTTTCTTTTTTATTATTTTTTTAATTTCTTTTTGTTCGATTTCTTTTAGTTCCGCAGTCAGTTTTTCTTCGCGAAGTTTTAGAAATTCTTTCATCAATTCGTTCCATTCTCCCTGCCCTTTCAGCTTTTTTAATTGTTCTGCGATTTCGTTGTCAACTAAAATCGTGATGGCTTCTTGTTGCGGAAAATCAAAGGTTTTCGCCTCCACGTGGAGGCCATTTTTCTCAATATTTTCCTTTGAGTTTTTAATCTCGCGAACATAAGTTTCGAGCGTATGAACTCCCATTGTCCTAGCTTTTTCAGCCCAGAATTTTTCGTTTTCTTCATTAATCATACTCATAATCGGCCGGATAATATTTATTCCTTTTTCCTCCACAACTTTAAGCAATTCCGGCTTATCCTCAATCTTTTTTAAAACGCGCAACGACTCATTAACCGTTTCATGCCCCATGCCAGCTAGTTTTGCAGCATATTCATAAATATCTCCAAATCCTTTCTTTTTCCAAACTCGATTTCTTTCGATTTCTGGCAAAAGCAAAGCGCACTTCCGCATCCATTCTCGAGCGTTGCGACCGTAGCGCGAAAATTGCGTGTGTAGGGTTTTGTCTTTTTCGGATAGTTTTTTCATGGGAATAGGGGTTATATTTTCGAGTTGTTAACTATCACAAATTTAGTACGCAGAAGCCAAAAACGCCACACTTCATAACAAAATTCCCGCGACAAAAATCCATAAATATTATATGGTGAGTGTTCGCTCACCTTTGCTACGCTTTCTTGCAATAAAAATTTAATTCTTTTATATTGTTCGCATAAGAATACCCTTATTCTTTCTATGAGAAAGTTCACAATTTTTACAATCGTTTTGGCGGCAGTCGTTATTCTGTCGTCTTTGGATTTGATTGCAAATAAATATGGAGATGGAACGTCCACCGACAATTTAAAATTGGCTTTGCCGAAGAATTTGGATCTTAGTAAAACGATGGAAGCTAATGTGGCGGGGGCGGACGCGACTGCAGCCGGTACGAAAAAAGTGGCTACGAATGCGGGAAAAACGAGTGCGGCCGCGGGCAGCACGACTGGCGCAAATGCGGAAAATACTGGTGGCGCGGCCGGTGGTGCAACTGATTTTGAAGATGAGAGTTATGCGCCGGCGCTCCCTGATATTTATTTGAGGCCGGACCAGATTAAGAGCGCCGGCTTCGTCAACGCGACTATTACAACCGAGGATTCTCAGGGCATGCTTTTCAAAGATATTTACATCGGAGATTTGAATGATGTGAAAATGACAAAATATTCGATAGCCAACAAAGATACTCCTTTGGCAAAAGTTTATGTTTTCACAATCGGTCCAAAATCCAAAGTGGATAATGTTTATGATGCGTTAAAAATGCGCGCCGCGGAAGGCGTGAACAGCGAAGTTAACGCCACGGACACCTACGGCGGCGCCTCCTTCTTCCTCAACGACACCAAAAGGCCGAGCACGGCTTTCGTCGTGGTAAAAATCGGCCAGCTTATTTATGGATTCTCTTACCCGAAAGAATATCATCCACAAATAAAAAACCTCATAAAACTTCTGGAGTGGGAATTTAATAAGTAGTCGCCCCTTGTTGCCAGCTCGCTCCGCTCGCTTGTTGGAAAATTTATTTTGCGTCTGCTTCGCAATATTTCCGCCCTTTCAGTCAAATTTTCCCCGGGGATTTCTTGACATGCAAGCCGATTTTGTGTCCTTTCGCCTTTACTTGATTGATTCGTTGACATTTTTTCTCTTTTTGATATGCTTTTTCTCCTGCAATCATTTAACCGCCCTTTTATGTTTATTATGTACAAACTACCTGATACTCCTGAAGAGAGATTTACAGCTATCGCGGATCAATTTGGCGGACACGATGTCGCTATTGAAATGATTAAATTTTTTGGAACCCAAAATGCATCTGAAGATACTAATTTTGAAATTTCAAGTGACCCCTCGTTAAGACTCCAACAAATTGAACAGACTGTTAAGAATTTGGATGATGAAGCCAACTTGGCTACCGTCCTCCGATTGGAGAGCTTCGCTTCTCGTACTAGAGACAGACTTTTGGCTTTACTTGGAAAAATTGACTCAAGTGATCCGGAAGTTCAAAAACTAATCTCTTCCCTTTTTAAGACGTTTAGAATTATGGATTGTCAACTATTTGTAGCCGAACAGAAATTACCTAAACGAAATCCCGAAGAATAGTTTGACTTTTCACCTAAAATCCCTAGAATGTTCCCGTTACGCACTTGAATTTTTTATTTTGAGACCTTCGGTCTCTGGAGTTTAATTAAATACCAATGGCAAAAGAATTAGTCACCAAAGTTAAGATTCAGCTTGCCGCGGGTAAAGCCAATCCAGCACCTCCGGTAGGTACTGCCCTTGGGCCCCACGGTGTAAACATCCAAGCATTCTGCACGCAGTTTAACGAGCAGACAAAAGCTATGGGCGATACTGTTGTTCCTGCGGAAATTTCGATTTTCGACGACAGAAGTTTCACATTCATTTTGAAAAGTCCGCCAGCTGCAGTTTTGATTCGAAAAGCAGCCAAGATTGAGAAAGGCTCAGCTATTCCTCACAAGGATAAAGTTGGAGTTCTAACTCGCGCTCAAGCGGAAGAAATCGCAACTATAAAATGGAAAGATTTGAACGCTAAAAATATGGATGCCGCTGTGAAAATTATCGCCGGAACGGCAAGAAGCATGGGAGTGAAATACGAGGGATAAAAAAACTTATAAACGTGGGAGGTTCGAGAAATCGGGCCGCTAAAACCACTTAACCACAACAATCATGAAAAAGAAACATGGTAAAAAATACTATGAGGCTAAGAAACTCATAGATAAGCCTATGTATGGCGTCGCCGAGGCTGTGAGTCTTTTGAAAAAAACCGCAACAAACAAGTTCGACGCCACATGTGAAATCCATTTCAATCTTGGATTGGATCCTACAAAAGCGGAGCAAAACATCAGAACAACCGTATCTCTTCCTCATGGAACAGGTAAGGATGTAAATGTTGTAGCTTTCGTTGATGAAGGAAAAATCAAGGAAGCATTAGCTGCCGGAGCAAGCGTTGCCGGAACTGAAGAATTGGTAAAGAAAATCCTTGATGGCTGGCTTGATTTTGATGTTGCCGTAGCTACTCCAAACCAAATGAAGGAGCTTGGAAAAATCGCAAAGATTATCGGTCAAAAAGGTTTGATGCCAAACCCAAAAGCCGGAACAGTTGCCGAAGATGTCGTTAAAATGATCGGCGAAATCAAGAAAGGAAAAATTGAATTGAGATTGGACAAACAGGCAAATTTACACGCTATTTTCGGAAAAATTTCTTTCGATGAAGCAAAACTTCTCGAAAACTTAAAGATGATTATCAAGACTGTTGCGGATATAAAACCGTCGACTTCCAAAGGTAATTATCTAAAAAGTATTTCCGTCAGCCTCTCAATGGGCCCATCAATCAAGCTTGACCACAACAGCGTGGTTTCGGAGAGCAAAGAGAAGTAAATGCCGGCCGAAGCCCGTTGCCATTCGTGATGGCCGCGATTAATTATTTCCTCGTGGAAGTCTTACATTCTTCGACGAAGCTCCTTGTCCGGCAAAAACTTAAATGGCTTTCTTATACGGAAAAACGGCGGACTCCCCACCCCGGGAAGGCGCCGAAAACCCAAACGGTTTTCTTATACCGAAAAACTTGGTTCCTAGGAACTCTACACAAATATGTGCGCTGGCGATGTTGTGTTTTTTGTTATTTGTCCAAAAGTAAAAAAATCGGAAAATTTTACTTTTGGAAAATTTGGTTTTTGGAAAATTTTACTTTTTTACGTTTTCTAAAAAAGCCTTCCGGCCGCCCCGGGGCTGGGAGTCCATCATAAAATGGCTTGTGTAAACCAAAAACTGGCACTGTCCAATGAGGCGCCCCAGTGAGCAATCGAAAAGACAATAATTTTGGCCATCTTGTCAAAAAATCCCCGGGGAAATTTGTTGTTTGTACGAACTTGCCGGCCGGGGCAATTGTGAATCTTGTGCCCGGGCACACTTCTTTAATTTTCCTCCTCCAATTCAAGTGCTGCTTTGAGAGACGCGAGGCCTACTTCGAGCTGGGAGTCGTCGGGTTCTTTGGTGGTGAGACGCTGGAACCAGAGGCCTGGTGCGATTAGCGCTTTTACAAAGAAATTTCCAGCGTGTTTTGCGCTGATCTTTAAATATTCATAGGAAATTCCTGCGATTAGCGGAAGGAATGCAATCCTCAAAGTAAAATTTTGCCAAAAATCCGGTTGGCGTGGAATGAAAGTGTAAACAAGAATACTCAAAGTCAAAACTATTAAAATGAAACTTGTACCGCAGCGCGGATGAAATCTGCTTTGCTTTCTGGCATTCTCGACGGTGAGCGGAAGATGCTTCTCGTAAGTAAAAATGGATTTGTGTTCCGCTCCATGATATTCGAAAATCCTTCGAAAATCTTTGAAAATTGTAAGTATCAAAACATACAATAAAAAGATTGAAATTTTTATCAAACCATCAATCAGATTGAAAATTATGTAATTGTTTTTTATAAACGCGAATTGTTTTTCCAAAATGGTTGTTAGCCAAAGTGGCACGAACTTGAACAGAAATAATGCTAAAGCTATCGCAAATATGAATGAGAAAATCATCATGGCGTACTCCCCTGTCTTGTGAAGTTTGCTTTTCTTCTTGCTTTTTTCTTCCTCCGGAAGCAGATCATCCAACATCTCGTTTGCGGAATAATTTATAGCCTTTGTGCCAACAATCATCATCTCCACCAAATTTATCATTCCACGAATTATTGGAATGTTTAAAAGCTTATATCTCTGAACGAAAGTCTTGTAAGCTTCTTTTTTTATTTTTATCGCTTTGTTCTGCTTTCGGACAGCTATTGTAATGTGGTTGGGCGAACGCATCATTACGCCTTCGATAACCGCCTGCCCGCCCACCGCGAAATCAATTTGTTTTTTCATGGTCTATAATCTATCCTATAATCCGCATTTGTGCAAAAATTATGAAAGTAAAAATTAAAAGAATAGACAAGTCTCTACCTCTTCCCATTTATGAAACGAATGGGTCTGTGGGTTTTGATATTATGGCGAGAGAAACTATTGTTGTGCCGGCCGGAAATTTATCTATGATTCCGTCGAATTTGATTGTTGCGGTGCCGAAAGGCTACATGCTTGTTGTGGCCTCCAGGAGCAGTACTCCCAACAAGAAAGGCCTCACTCCTCCGCATGGTTTCGGCATAATTGATCATGATTATTGCGGCCCCTCGGACGAAATAAAAGTTTTGGTTCACAATTTTAAAGACGCTCCCGTTACTGTAAACCGCGGCGAAAAAATCGCGCAGGGGGTTTTTGTGAAAATAAATAAGTTTTCGTGGAAAGAAGTTGATGATGTTGGCGAAAAAAGCAGAGGTGGATTTGGAAGCACCGGTGGGATGTAAAAGATTTTATGGGCAATAAATGTCGCAAATGCGGAATTCCATTTGAGGTTACGGATGATGACCTTAAGTTTTACGATAGTGTTTCCCCTGTAATTGGTGGCAAAAAATATTCTCTTCCGTCCCCTACTTTGTGCCCGAATTGCCGCCAACAGAGACGCTTAAGTCATTGCAATGAGCAATTTCTATATTCCGGTAAATGCGGCCTGTGCGGCAAGGCGACTTTAACTCAGTATCCTCCATCTTCAAATAAACCATATTATTGCCGCGAGTGTTGGCATAGCGATAAATGGGATGCTTCGTCTTATGGTAAAGACATAGATTTTTCACGTTCGATTTTTGATCAAATTCATGAATTAAGGATGAAAGTTCCTTCTCTTGGACTAAATTCCCAAGGTACATGCATTAATTCCGATTATATCCACTACGCCGGCACTTGCAAAAACTGCTATTTGATAATGCACGCTGATTTTTGCGAAGATTGTTATTACGGCTACGGATTCAAGAATAATGTCTTTTGTGTTGATGGATTTTATAACCTGCATTGCCAATTTTGCTACGAGTGCGTTGATTGCCATAAATGTTATGGGCTCAAATTTTGTCAGGACTGTGTAAATTGCCATTCGAGTTCTTTTTTGCGAGATTGCGTCGGATGCAAAAATTGTTTTATGTGCGCTGGGCTTCGTGAAAAAGAATATTGTTTTGAGAATAAGCAGCTCGCCAAGCAGGAATATGAATCCAAAATAAAGGAATTTGATTTAGGCTCATACAAAGCCTGCCGGGAATTGATGGAAAGACGAATTAAGCTCGAAAAAAATCATACTTTCAAGGAATATCAGGGTCATAATCTGCAGAACTGTCAGGGAAATTATTTGATGAACTGCAAGGACGCAAAATTCTGTTTTGACTGCGAGGATGTGGATAACGCCAAATATTGTTTCCAAATAGTTCTTGGCGGAAAAAATATCTACGACATTTATCAATTTGGCACCAATTTGCAGCAGTCCTATGAATGTACGATTTGCGGCGAGGAGGCTTACCATGTTTTGTTCTGTGATAATTCTCAGATGAGCTCCTCCGACCTTTATTATTGTTGGTACATGGAGGCGTGCAAAAACTGCTTCGCGTGCGTGGATATGATACGAAAAAATTACTGCATTTTGAACAAACAATATTCAAAGGAAGAATATGAAAAACTGGTGCCAAAAATTATAGAGCACATGAAAAATATGGGAGAATGGGGAGAATTTTTTCCGTCGAATGATTCTTTTTTTGGGTACAATAAATCCACGACCCAGCTTTATTATCCGCTGGAAAGGGCGGCGGCGGCCGAACAGGGATTTAAATGGGATGAGTATGATCCGCCGCTTCCAAAAGTTGAAAAAGTTCTCTCTGGAGCCGAAATCCCCGACAACATAAAAGATGTCTCTGAAGATATAACGAAGTGCGCCGTTGAATGTGAAGTGACAAAAAAACTTTTCAAAATCACTCCGCAAGAATTCGCTTTTTACAAAAAACATACTTTGCCTTTACCAAGACGTTCTCCAAATCAAAGGCATCTGGATCGACATTTATTACGGAACCCCCGAGCTTTCTATCAAAGGAATTGCGGCAAATGTGATAAAGAAATTCTTACAACTTTTCCGCCGGAAAAATACAAAAACGTTTATTGTGAAAGATGTTACTTGGAAACAGTTTATTGATTCTTTTGTTCATTCTTGTTGAAAAATCTCGCCTTTTTTGATATAATTTGGTGTTAACTTAGTATTATTTATCATGAATAAAGAAAAACCGGGAATAGTTAGATTATCAGTAGCAAAAGCCACTCCACAAATCGCCGCGCAAATTGCTGACCCACGTCGGGATACTCGTGAGAAAGTGTTTACTCGAATAAAAAACTTTCCAGAAGTCGTCATGGATCCGGACTCTCCATCCTTGGCGAATTTTCATAAGCTAATGACAGAAATATTCAAAAAAGGAGAAGTCGAGCCTTTGAAAGTTTTTCAAGAAGAACTAGCCCGAGGGGGATTTATATGCATAGTAATGAAAGATCTTTTACTATTAAGAGATGTGGACGAAGATGAAGGAAAGGATTCAAACACGGTTGTAACAGGCGCATACGGATCGGTTCAAAATGGCGTACTGGCAATCCGTTTCACGGCAACAGAGTCCAACCAGGTCATAATCAACACACAAGATGGAGATGAAATAGGAACAGCTTTCAAAAACGGTGAATTTGTAGGATATAGAAACGCTGGAATCGGAGAGAAGGCGGACAGGGCTCTCATTGAAGAAGCAAAAAAAGAAAGCATGAAAAATGGAGAACCTCTTCGTGCGCTTGTTGCAGAGTGCGTTGCCCCATCGGAAGCATTCTGGAACAGATGCGAGATAGAGCCTGGAAATGGAATGAAAAGATTATATGCTCCAGATACAAATGAACAAGTATACTACAGACTACCACCGTTGGAATGGAATCGGGATGGGACTCCTACATCAGACGAAATAATCACGGAAAATCTACAAGTAGCTTTTGCGGGACACCCACATCAAGTCCCGGTAGAAATGCTAATAGAAGCCCTTAGGTCATGGTGGAAAAGTTGGTACTTCAGACCTAGAGATATGTTTGAAAGCGACGAAGCTCATAAAAAACATACAGAAACAGTTGAAGCAATTTTGAAAAATGAAGTCATAGCCCCGTTAAAAAAACACGGAGTCCTAAATCTTCTATCAAGGGCTGAAAGAGAAGCAATAAACTAGTAAGACTAAGTATGTACAACGAAATCTCGTTTTTCGTCGAGCCGTTAATTTACCTTTAATTAAGGCAATTGAACATGTAATATGTATTCGCATTTAACTAAAAAATCCTATGTCACAAAGTAAATTCAAGAAGCTTTCTCCGGGATTAAAAAAACTAATCATCGACGAGAAGGATATGAAGAAGGTAATCACGGAAGGGGCGCTCGGCGCCTACGTGAAAAAGAGCTCCGCTCCCATCACCGCCTTCGCCGAGCGCACACTTAACCATTGTAACGGCGGAAGCACAATGCAGTCCGCGCTTTGGCTAAAAAATCATTTGGATAACGGCGGAAAATTGGTTGTAACAATCGCCGGTGCATTAAGTTCTTTCCAAGTTGGAGTTATGCTCGCTGAGCTTATTCGCAAAGACAAAGTTCATTTAATTTCTGCGACCGGCGCAAACCACGAAGAATCTTATTACCGCTATGTCGCACATTCCCACTACGCGTATATCCCCCGCTACACCGAGCTCACTCCCGAGCAAGAAGCCGAGCTTCGAGACACCGGGCTTCGCAGAATTACAGACACTTTTTTGCCCGAGGATGAGAGCGTGAGGATTATGGAGCCGCATCTGTTAAAAATGTGGAAGGAGGCGGAGAAAAAAGGTGAGAAATATTCCCCGAACGAATATTTCCGCCGATTGTTTGAAAAAAAATTAATAAAAAAAGATCCGTCCGCAAATCAGTCCGATTGCTGGACTTATGCCGCGTATGAAAAAA
>Ga0172379_10003591_pt1 | contig 24372 bp, 19 predicted proteins | sample GrowelOW334metaG_FD_119756 | JGI IMG/M metagenome (GOLD analysis project Ga0172379, IMG submission 119756) | Groundwater microbial communities from an aquifer near a municipal landfill in Southern Ontario, Canada - Groundwater well OW334 metaG | ecosystem: Environmental > Aquatic > Deep...
GCTTGATCAACAACAAACCAAGAAAGATTTTAGGTTATCGCTCCGCCTTGGAGGTGGCGGAGAAGGCTGGTATATTAACAGGATTAAAAGTGGGAGTGTCCTAATTCTGGGATGAATTTAGGTCAGCAGTTCTAATATAATAGTACCATATGAGTAGAGAAAAGTAAAGGAAAAAGGAAAAGGGTCCACGCCAACAGCGCGAACCCTTCGTTGAAACGAGAACAATTTCTACTAAGCGTTGGCTTGGTCGCGAATTTGTTCCCCTTCTCTCATTAGTATATGGGGTTTGTATCGAGAGCTTTAGCCAGCCTCTCGAGCATCGAGATGGAGGTACTAATACCCGTCTTTGTCTCCATCCGGCTAATGTTCTCTTGTTTCGTGCCGGACAGTCTAGCTAGTTCCTCCTGGCTCAAACCCATTCCCGTCCTGCGCCGGTAAATAGCTACACCAATAGCTACCGCCAGTGTCATCTCATTTTTCACGACACAACTTTCCACAGTGCTCTCCTCCTAAAAAAGTTAGATTTACTATCTATCAATAAAATAACATACTTTTAGTTTTATGTCAAAAAAACCTCAAATCAAACTAAAAACCCCACGCGGATGGCGTGCGGTGTTTAGTGAGGCTAAAAATATTTATCAAAACTTTTACATAATGAACGATTTTCCCTTACGGTACAATCTTCGATATTTTTAACCTCAATATAATAATAGACTTACCTAGAAAGCATACAAGAAAGTTATCCACAGTTTTATTATTACGACACAAATTTCTAATATTCAAAAAAATATTTCCAAACTAAAACCGGCCTCGGCCGGTTTTAGTTTTACTATTTTTTCTTGCCTTTTGGATTTTTCTTAGCTTTAGCCTGCAACATCAGTCGCTTGATTTCCAAACGCTTCTTAGTCTTTGGTGAATGCGATTTTCTCGGCTTACCTACTCCAGTTGGTCTTTTTCCCATATTATTTTTATTTATTTATTAACTCCCCTAGTCTAACAGAAAATATCCGTTTTGTATAAAAACAATTTGTCTTGTTATATCTTTTTCATCACCACCCGAGTCTTTGGACCAAAGTAGCCACTAGCTGGTTTAATGCCATTAGCTTTCTGAAATTTAATTAAAGCCGCTCTGGTTAAGGCGCCAAATTTGTTAGTCTCTTTACCAATAGAGCCAAGACCAGTTTTAGCCACAGGAAAACCCTTAGCATTTAGAAATTTTTGTAACATTTTAACATCATCACCACTAGAATTTAGACTTAGATCATTTTGCCAATTATAAGCCTTAACACCTAAAACTTGCGGAGTAGCTCGACGAGAATTGGCTAATGTTACATACCCCCAGGGGCCATTACTGGTAGATTTTAGGATTGGAGTAAAAGTAGAAACAATAGGAACTGCCTCCTTGACTATCAATGTTCTAGCAACCTCATTGGCCTGATTACCAACCAGATCAGAAACATTGTAGCGAATAGTGGAGGTACCAGAGACGGTGGTATCAACAGGCAAACCGCTAGCCACCACTCGGCCAGTAATATCACCATCAACATCATCAGTCGCCATCACCCCAGCGTCCACATAGGAATCGCCAACGAGAAGATTGATTGTACTAGACCCATTTAAAGTAATCACCGGCTTAGTTGTATCCACAACCGCTATCCCCGCACTCGACACTGGAGTGCCAGTGGTTGCCCCTGTTAACGCCAGTGGGGTGACTTCAAATTTTATGGTTGTGCCAAAATCGGATGTTCTCAGAGTATAGGTTGAGGCCGTCTCACCATCAATGACCACATTGTCACGGAGCCATCTGAAAGTTGATTTTCCTTCTAGGTCATTATCAACATCTGAATACAAATACGAACCAGTGAGGATTTGACCGAGACTAGAAGTCCCAGTGATAGCGACCGACGACACGATTGGTGCAGAGTTAACAATGGGAATCGGTAGGATATTTATTTCCACCGTCTTAGACGCCTCATTGTAATTATCAGTGGCCGGAATGACGACCGATAAAGTGTGAGTGCCAATAGGAAGTTCTGTGCCCAGTGGTGGATCATAAATTAAATCTTCTGGCATACTTTTTTCATTGCCCTTCACAGTGGCGTTGAGCTCGGTGCCACTAAGCTTATCACCAAAAGTAAGGTCAGCCGGATTAGACCAGTCAATGATCTGCTCACCTTTCGCCACCAGTAAAACAACTTCAGTAGTGACAGGAGCATATTCAATCAAATCTTTTGGTGTAAACAAAACAGACAAAGTTTGTTTTCCTGCATCCAAAATAGTACCCAGATCCGGCGTATAAGAAAAATTACCGTCAACATCAGCCGTGGCATTTAATTGTTTTTCATTTAAAGGATTGCCATAAGTAATAGGCTCAGGATCAGCCCAAGAAATCACTGGCGTTTTAGTCGAGAGATGATAAGACACAGAGATATTGACCCAATCAATAGATGGCTTTTGGTTAGTTGCTCCCTCTACTTTTTTAACCGAAACAGCTAAGCCAAAATCCTTGCTATTAATATCGCTGCTAGTCCAAGTCTCTCCCCACAGATCAGATGGTCCACCATAAGTGACAGTACTATCGGTGGTCAGCCAAGTATCTTTACTCGATTTATCTTCTGATCCCACTTTACCCTCCTTTACAATCCTAATCGCATTATCAAAAAAGCTTTTATCACTAGCCTTTCTTTCAACAGCCACCACAATGCCATCGATTATAGCCTCAGCGGGAATTGAAAAACCAAAATTTGTCGCTTTTAGATAAACTGTGACCGAACCACTATTCATCCCCTGCGTCGTCGCATATTTATCATTGGAAGTCTTATTATCATCTCGATTAGTCCAAGCCACTTTCCCAACCGAAGAATCATCAACATTAGTACCGGGATTATTGGGGCCAATAGTAATAGCGCAGGCTAAATTAAGTGGCAAAACAAAAGACACTAAAAATAAACCAAGACCACCAAGTATAGTTAAAAAAAATTTTGTCGGCATAAAAGCAATTGAATCACAACTATCTAAAAGTATATCACGGAATCCAAGTCACCGTCTTGCCGAAAATAAGGGGTCAGGCCCATTTACCCATGTTGAAAATTAAGATTTGTCGTTTAGATATTTACTGGCGACACTCAGGGCAAATGAGGGCAAGATAATAAAAACGCAGGTGAACAAAAGCTTGACCAGCGTCTTATCCCATGGTGTGTCCATATGGTCCGGTCCAGAACTGGTAAAAACAATGAGTAGCCCGACGAGGCCGAAGATGATAGAGGTATAGATAAAAACGCCAGTGGAGATTTTTTGCATGATTTTAGTATAGCAATGGTAACGAGGTCGGCAAACCACAGGTACACGATTTTGCAAAAAAATCGGACATTTGTCTGGTTTTTCTTAACTGGCTCCCCACGTGTGTTCAGAACCTCGACCTATCAAACGTTGTAAGGGTTTTTGAGATGCTAATTCGCTGGGATCGGGACGCGGGCGGGTCAGTTTGAGCTAAACCCTAACAGACAAAATGGACAGTATAAAAATAGGATAGTTAAAAGTTTAACGAAAACTAAAATACTTGGTTTTCGCAAAATAGGCAACAATAATTTACTACCCCCTTAGGAAACATGACAGTTAATTTTTTACATTTAGGACAGTATCCGAAATGAGACGTACCTTGATCTCTGATAGATAATTTCTCCATTTTTGATCTTATATCTTGATCTTCCCTAAGTAGGTCGATATGAACAACAAGTTTTTTAAAATTTGATCCTACGGGATTAATTTTTGCCCCTAAAATATTAAGTGGGAAATGAACCATACCACCCGATTCATCGTCGCGATCTGGTGCCGGTTCTTCAGCCATTACAACATAGCCATAACCAAGGTGCTCAAGATATTTTGCTTTTTCAATAATTTCCGCTCTCATTTCGTCAGAAGGGAAAATATTTATCGATGAGTATCCACGACCTAAAACAAATAACTCTAGAAAGAATACCTGCTCGCAACCAAACTTCTTTAATACATCTAGTTGTTTTTTAATTTTTTTGTGACGAATCAAGCCTTTCTTCGCTGATTTTATTTTTCCGAATTGATCGACAATAACTGTTTTTACTTGAAAACCCCTGTAGTTGAAGCCAGTATCGTAATCACCTAAAAACCTTGGACTCTTAAGAATGATATCAATATCTCCCTTGAACTCGTTCTTTTCAACCGACTGATATGGAATGTTTACAGCAAACCATTCCCATGTATCGTTACACAGGGCTGTCATATTAGGTCCGCGCAAAAGTTTAAATATTGAGACTGTTTCTCGAACGTTAGAATCTGAAAGAAATAGGGTTCCCGGACCCGCAAAATATTTGGACTCACTAATGTGAGGCATATGCCTTTTGCTAAGCAGATTCCTTAAACTTAATATTCCCGTGTTCTTAACAAAACTAAATACTATATAGGCCAAGGCATGCTTAATAAATCTAATTTTATCTCCTAATCTCCACCATAACCGAGAAAGATTATAATAAATTATCGGTTCATAACGAGAGAGGGCCTTTGCTCCATAGAGAAAAGATCCGGCCTTTTTGTAATCTTTGAGTCCAAGGTACATAACACCTAAATTGTTATGCCAGATGTGCTCAAATACCTCTGGGATATCTTTAGATTCATATATTTTTACTGCATCATCTAGTTTCCCCAAAAAAATCAAAGAACATATCTTATGTTGTAAGCAAATTGGTTCATTTGGCTTAAATTTCAGGCAGTTATCAAACGAATTTATTGCATCAGCATACTTTCCCAAATAATAAAGGCCCATCCCTTTATTGTGGTGTAACTCGGGATCGTTTGGGTCAATTTTGATAGCTTCATCACCAGCTTTTACCGATTCTGGATGATTGCCTGTTAAAGAGAGAAATACTGCTTTTGCTTTTAAAACCTTGGCATCATATGGTTTAAACTTTTCCTGCTCCAAGGACACTTTTAATGCCTCCTTATATAATTTTTGATTGTGTAATTCCCTTAATTTAATTAAGAAAGCATCATCATCCATTATTTATATTATACCTTTTGAGACAAAAAAGTGGTAACCAATAGTATAACTCTCTATAAACTAGAACATTGGCACTATTAAATGGTGCTTCTTATAAGCATTACACCTCTTGCAAGCCAAGGTTAAGTTTTTAAGGTTATTAGAGCCAAAGCTTTGAGGTGGGACTTTCTCGGTTGAGGTTCGGCCCATGTGACGGAGTTTTTTATTAAGCTCGTTCGAAGCCAACGGTATTACATGGTCAATCTGATAGATCTCTTCTTTACTACAATCAGGATGAAGACGAAGCTGGCATTTGCCACCATACTTCTCAATAAGTTCAGGCATTAGCTTTTTCTTAGCTCTATCAAACTCCCACCTTTTAATAGCGGGGTGACGAAAGTCAAAGTAATCAGAAAATTCTGCCTCAAATCTCTTGTCGTCGCCTCCAGCAAGAAGATTAGCAAAAAATTCCCGATCTTCGGGGTATTCAAAATTCATTGTACTTTAGTGGGTTTTTCAACCATGTCTGGCTCCGCGGGTAGGATTCGAACCTACGACCAATCGCTTACACTGATCCTAAAATTACTTCTAGGGGTGGACTATATCATCACCATATCCAAAAAGGACTTAGATGCGAGGCGCTTCGCAAAATTTGCTACTCCCATTAGGGATAGTCTCTGAACCTTCCGAGTACTTAAAATTTTAAGCACAAGGCTTGGCTGCTGATTACCCTGACCTCTCGATCTTAGGGCTTCCAGACAATTCACCTCGTTATTCATTCCTAAATTTCTTTAGGAAGCTGCGTTACTTCACAGGCGACCGCTCTACCACTGAGCTACCGCGGAATATATTTAGCTTTCAGCTTTTGGCTGTTAGCTTTTAGTAAAACAAAGACCAACTAGCATAGAGTCTAGCAAATTTATTTTACCTTGCCAAGGCAGGACTTTTGAGATAAATGGTCACCTCTGGTACAATGTTTTGACTATGCAAACAAAGACTTCCTGGGACCTGACTCCCCTTTTTTCTGGTCTAGATGACCCACGACTGACCGAAGCCGAGCAGGCCTCCACTATGGCCGTCGAGGCCTTTGCCAAGCGCTGGCAGGACCGTACCGACTGGCTAGAGAATCCAACCAGCCTAGCCGAGATTATTAGCGACTACGAGCGCCTCAGCCGTGACCATGGCCAGAATGACAAAGTCCTCTACTATCTCTGGCTCCGATCCGAGCTCGATCAGGCCGACAACGCCATCAAAGCTCGTCTCAACCAAGCTCGCTCATTAGCTCAAAAACTCGGCAACCAAACCCAGTTTTTCGGCTTGCGTCTAGCGCGAGTAACTAAAGAAACTCAGCAAGAATTTTTAGCCAATCCCCAACTCGCCTCCTATCGACATTTTCTCGAATCAGTTTTTGCCAATGCCCCCTATCTCCTAACCGAAGCCGAGGAAAAAATTCTCAATCTCCAATCCGGCGTCTCTTATGGCAACTGGGTTCAAATGACTGAAGCTTCTCTAGCTAAAGAAGAACGCGAAGTGGCGGGTCAAAAAAGAGGTTTTGCTGAAATCACTGGCTTGGTTAGTAAGGTCGATGAAAAAATCCGCCGAGAAGCCGTCGGGGCTTTTGATGAGATTCTCGGCAGTAAAATCGAAATGGCTGAAGCGGAGATAAATTCTGTTTTGGAAAATAAAAAAATTGATGATGAATTGCGTCATACTACTCGCCCCGATCAGCTCCGCCATCTCTCCGATGATATAGAGACTGAAGTCGTCGACGCCATGATCAAAGCGGTTAAACAAAATTATCAGCTAGCTCATGACTTCTACCAGCTCAAAGCTAGACTTCTAAAAAAAGATCAGCTCGCCTATCACGAACGAGGCATTCCTTTTGGCACAATTGGGCGACATTATGAATTTGATGAAGCCGTCACGATTGTTGGTGGTGCGCTAAAAAACCTCGATGAAGATTTGAATAAAAAATACGAACAATTATTGACCAATGGCCAAGTCGACGTTTTGCCAAAAACTAGCAAAAGCGGCGGCGCTTTCTGTGCCGGCGAAAGTAGTATTTCTCTGCCAACCTACATTCTCCTCAACTATACCGGTGAATTTCGTGACGTTATGACTCTCGCTCACGAAATGGGCCATGGCCTCAACAACGAATTAATCCGCGAGAAACAAAACGAATTAAATTTCGGCACTCCGACTAGTACTGCCGAAGTGGCTAGCACCCTAGTCGAATTAATTGTTTCAGAAGAAATCGAAACCAAAACTAGTAATGAGACTCGACTGGCCATGCTCATGGCTCGCCTCGATGACGAAATCGGGACTATTTTCCGCCAAGTGGCCGCTTACACTTTCGAACAACAACTTCATGAAGATTTCCGACAGGCCGGTTTTCTGTCGGCCGACAATATTGGTAAACTTTTCCGACAAAAGATGAGCGAGTATCTCGGACCAGCTATCAACTTCGAAGATCAACACGAAAAGTGGTGGATCCACTGGAGCCACTTCCGGCGTTATTTCTATGTCTATTCCTATGCTTCAGGTCTCCTAATAGCCAAGGCTCTGCACAATAAACTGCGTGAAGATAAAAATTTTATTACTCAGATCAAAGAAATTTTAAGCGCTGGTACTTCGGCTTCACCACGAGAAATTTTCTCCCAAGTCGGTCTCGATATTACCGCCCCAGATTTCTGGCAAAAAGGTCTAGAAGAAACTGCTCGCGACATCAAACAGGCCGAGGAACTGGCCACCAAATTGGGGATAATTTAAAGTGGACTTTTTTTGGGCGAGGAATACACTAGAAGCCAGGAGATCTTAAAAAATGGAGGATTGTGCCATGAGCACTGCCACCGCAACACCACTGCCAGAAGTATGCCCCCTGTGTAAAGGAAAAGGATGCGAAGTCTGTAGTGACATCGCGCGCATCATAGAAGGTATCATTAGCACGTGATACTTCGTCCTTCTCACCCCCCCCACGCCAAGCCCCAGTTACTCTGCCATATAAGCAGATAACCGGGGTTTGTTTTTCTGGTTTTACTGAAGTCAAAATGTTAGAATAAGATCAGAAGGATTTATCAAACGGAAAGGGAAAACCACCCTGCGCATCGAGTGTCTTACCCCAGGTAAGCACTCGATTTTCTTTTCTTTAAAAAAATATGCGATATAATTTAGACAACATGCCACGCACTAAAAAAGAAACAATTAAAGACAAACCGATTGTAAAAGTAAAAGAAAAATTCCGCGAACAAACTATCGGTTATATCACCGCCGCTTTTGGTCTAGTGGCTGGCCTAGCTTGGAATGATGCCGTCAAATCAATGATTGAAAGAGTTTTTATCTTTGGTTCCAGCACCATCTGGGCCAAATTTTTCTACGCCATTTTCATCACCGTCATTTTGGTTTTTGTCACCATGTACCTCAACCACCTCCTTAGCCCCAAAGAAAAAAAGTAGCTCTTCCTTTTGGTAGATTTTGTGTTAATATAAAAGCGCGCTTAGCGCTTTTTTGTTTGATATACGGGCCTATAGTCCCTGCCTGCGCAGGCAGGTAGTGGTACGACGTGGCTTCGTTCATCCTCCCAAGTTTTCTTGTGGGCTCGTAGCTCATCTGGTAGAGCGCTACATTCGCATTGTAGAGGTAAGGGGTTCGAGTCCCCTCGAGTCCACAAGAAAATTTAGGAGGACAAGTTGTAGAGGCGCGAGTCCGATTCTCGCTAGGTCCACAAATGAATTTTTATAGACAAAAAATAATTATAGGCAGTCTAAAAACCGGTGGAATTGGGGTTCTTCCTACTGACACCATCTATGGTTTGGTCGGGCTAGCTCTCAAGCCAGAAGCCGTCCAAAGAATTCACAAGTTAAAAGACAGAGATACCAATAAACCATTTATCATCTTGATTGGCGAAGTGGCTGATTTAGAAAAGTTTGATATTAAACTCTCCCCGGCTCAACAAAAATTTTTAACTACTAATTGGCCCGGGGCCATTAGTGTCATTCTCTCCTGCCCTAGTCCAAAATTCGAATATCTCCACCGAGGCACAGGCACAATTGCTTTTCGTCTGCCGTCCTCCAAGCCACTCAGGGAGCTACTCAACGCCACCGGCCCCCTAGTGGCCCCCAGCGCCAATCCTGAGGGTCAAAAACCAGCTAAAACCATCAAAGAAGCCAAAGCGTATTTTGGCAACCAAATTGATTTCTATCTGTCTGGCAAAACTAAGGATACACCGTCAACATTAGTCAAAATCGAGGAAAGTGGTAAAATCGAGATACTGAGAGAGGGAAGGGGTAAATTAAAATAATCCCCCAAAATTTTATTAAATAAAACTTAGGAGGATAAATGCTTTCTTACGACCAATTCAAACAAACTGAACTCAAAGTCGTCACCATCCTCGAAGCTAGTCGCGTCGAGGGTTCTGATAAGTTATTGAAATTAAAAGTGGCACTCGGCACAGAAGAACGCCAGATCATCGCCGGTATTGGCAAAGCCTACGAGCCAGAAAATATTATTGGTCGGCAAATCGCTATTGTCGTTAATCTCGAACCTCGCTCACTAATGGGTCTCGAAAGTCAGGGTATGATCCTCGCCGCTCATGGTGAAAATGGCGAAGCGGTTTTATTATCACCCGATAAAGAAGTGCCAGCGGGGTCAGAAATAAGCTAGAAACAAGTAGTAAAGTAATCAGTCTTAAAATAAAATAATTAAAAATGCGTAAAATTATTTTTGTTATTGTGGTTGCCGCCTTCGCCTACTATATTAGTATCGATGTTATGTCTGTTTGGAAAAAAAATCCGCCGATGATTATCAATTTTGAAACTTGTCAAAAAGCTGGCCGACCAATCATGGAATCTTATCCTCGCCAATGCCAGGGTGACAAGGGGAAAATGTATGCTGAGATTATTGATAATAAAGCTCTCAACACCGATCCTGTCATATTAAGCCCAGATCTCTCTCGACCGTTAGCTAGCCCCCTAACAATTTCTGGTGAAGCTCGCGGTTTTTGGTTTTTTGAAGCTTCTTTTCAAGCGAAATTAATTGATGATAAAGGCAATCTCGTCGCCACCGGTACCGCCAAAGCTAAAGGAGAATGGATGACGACCGAGTTTGTCCCCTTCACCATCAAAATGGATTTTAAGAATCCCACCGCTAAAACTGGCGAATTAATTTTAATTAAAGATAATCCTTCTGGTCTGCCTAGTCAGGATCAACAAATCCGTCTACCCGTCTTCTTCCAAAAAATGAATGAGGTGGGTAATAAAGTTCAAACGGCCACTTCCACCAAGGAGCAACCGAGTAAAAATGCTACTACCACAGCTAACTAGTCACTGAAAATTAGACCACACCGAGAGCCTGCTTGGAAGCGATTTCTGGGTTATAATATAAAAATTATCAGTGAAAATACAAAATAATGAATGATTCAAATAAAAATTTAATTATCGGTGGGTTATCTTTGTTGGTCATTGTCCTGCTCGTTGGTTCAGGTGTCTGGTTTTCTGATTCAAAACCATCCGAGTCAGTCAATCAATTTAATATTGGTCTAGGCAACGGAACAACCAGCGTTCGCCCAGTTGATCAAAGTGATCACGTTCTCGGCAATATCAAAGCACCGGTCAAAATAATTGTTTACTCTGATTTAGAATGCCCTTACTGTAAACTTTTCCATTTTGTCTTAATGCAAGCCTACAAAGAATTTGGGGGTGATAAGTTGGCTATTGTCTATCGCCAGTTACCACTAGATGGTTTACACAAAAAAGCTCGGACCGAAGCCCAAGCAACAGAGTGCGCGGCTGAGATTGGTGGAGCAGATAAATTTTGGCTCTATCTCGATCAAATCTACAACAACACCCCATCCAACGACCGTTTAGATCTGAGCCTCTTGCCACAATTTGCTGGCAATATTGGTCTGAATGTTACAGCCTTTAAATCTTGTCTCGACAGTGGTAAGTATGCAAATAAAATTGCCGCCTCTGTCGCCGAGGCCGGTAAAATAGGCATCCAAGGCACTCCTTATCCAATTATCATCAATCCCAAAGGTCAGACAACTGACCTAGGTGGATATGTCTCCTACGAGAAATTAAAGCCTATGATTGAAGAAGCACTAAAGCAATAACAAAAAAGCCCACCAAAATTTTATTCACCCAACTAATAACTTTTAAAAAAGTTTGATGGGTAAATAAAACTTAAGTGGGTAAATAAAAAAATTAAATCCCCGCCGAAAGCTTCACGCTCTCGGCGGGGGTTTTTTGTCACCCTATTCAGGTTGGGGGGTTATACGGTTCAGAATAGGGCGACGGTTGTTGGGGCTTTTGTGGGGCCGGATCCGCTTCCGTTCCCCAACCGCAACCACTAATGGTGGCAAACAGGGGTCGAGAATCCTTACCGTAGAGCGGATTTCCACTGGCGTGATGGACTCGACCACAATGCGGGCAAATGATCGATTCTGGGTCAACATCCGAATCATAATCATCACCATCCCCCATCGGAAAACGACAGTTGGTACAGGTATGCATGTTTTACTCCTCTCCTAGTTAGACCTCCTGGCTACATTTCTAACACAGAATTATCTTAAGCGCAAGTCAAAAAACTGGAGAGAGGTTTCAAGTTTTTAGACACTCGCGTAGCTGTATTTTAAAGTAGGAGCGAGGCAGAAAAAATTCAGACCCTTGTGTAGTCGTGGCCGGCAGGGTTTTTGCCCTCTTTTTTTGTCACAGCAGTGACTAGGGTAAAACGGCCACACGGAACAGAGAAAAAGCCCCGCTGGGGGCTTTTTCGTGGTTCTGAATTTTATCTGCCGAGCGACCTCTACTGGTACCCCAGCAACCGTCTCGCCTTGTCGTGTTGACGAATCTTCTCATGAGCTTTGGCTTCGATCTGACGAATGCGTTCGCGAGTGACGCCAAACTCTTTGCCCACTTCTTCCAAAGTACGCATTACCCCATCTATCAAACCATGGCGCATTTCTAAAATTTTACGTTCCTTCAATGACAAGTCAGATAAAATTTCTTCGATCTGATCGCGAAGAATTCGACGTGACACTTCCTGATCTGGTGGCGCGATTTTATCATCGGCGATAAATTCTCCTAGTGTTGATTTGTCATCATCGTCATCGGTCGGTTTATCGAGGCTAGCCGTGCTCTGATCAATTTTTTCAATCGTATGAACCTTCTCCACGTCTACTCCCATTTCAGTGGCAATCTCCTGTGGTAAGGGATCACGACCGAGATCCTGGGACAGACGACGATAAACCTGTTTATATTTAGCAATGGTTTCTACCATGTGTACCGGAATACGAATAGTGCGTGACTGATCAGCCAGGGCCCGAGTGACCGCCTGACGAATCCACCAGGTGGCATAAGTGGAAAATTTATAACCCTTGCGCCAATCGAATTTTTCTACCGCCTTAAACAAACCGATATTTCCTTCCTGAATCAAATCGAGCAAAGTCAGTTCGGAACTGCGACCAACATATTTTTTAGCGATTGACACTACCAAACGCAAGTTGGCATTGGCCAAACCTTTGCGAGCCTCTTCATCACCCGCTAAAATTCGACGAGCCAGCTCTTTTTCTTCTGAAGCATTGAGCAGTTTATGGCGACCAATTTCCTTGAGATACATTTGGACAGAATCGAGCGAGGATCCAGATTCGCCACGGCCTAATTTTATTTTTTCTGGAATAACAATATCATCATCCAACAAACTTCCTTCTTCTAAAACATCAACACCAGCTTCATCAAAACGATCATAAAGTTCTTCTAAAAATATCAAATCACTTTCGACGCTAGGAAATTCTTTGAGCAATTCTGAATAGGTAATAAAACCTCGTTGGCGACCACGAGCGATAACTATCTTGGCTCGCTCTTCCATTTCCGCTTTATTTTTCGGACCTAAAACTTTACCCACAAAAGTCCCACCCTTCTTGTGGCCTTTGATATTTTTCTTCCCCCCCTTCAGAACCTTTTTGGATGATTTTGGGGAAACTTTACTAGTTTTTTTAGGCAAAGACTTTTTAACAGCCTTTTTAACGGGAGACTTTTTAGCCACCTTCTTTTTTATCACTTTTTTTACGGCTTTGCTGACAGCTTTTTTGACGCTTTTTTTCTTTATCATATACAAATTTATTAACTTTTTTTATTGTTTAATTCCTGGGTTATAGCTTGGCACCTTTTCAACCATTTATCAAGCTCAGACTGATCACCAGACAGCTCGGCCCTCTTGAGAGCAGACATGGCCTCTCGAAGTTGTTCCCGTAAATCATCAGCGGTCAAGTTGGCAAACAAGTCATCAATATCAGCTACCAATCGAGACGAACCCTGAAAGAAAAACTCTGCCTCCATCGCTAGCTGGCCCGACTGTTTTTCTCGAGTTTGCCTCTCTGTTTGGTACGCTTCTGGGCCTAAACTTTCTTTCAACCGCTCGTTTAAGGTCGTAGGATCTATTGGTTTTTCCGTCGTGTCTTCGAGCCAAAAAACCAAACCGAAAATTCTATCTAAAATCACACTTTGTTTAGTTTTTTTGACAGCACTTTCGATCGCCACTGCCGGAAAATTTACTGGGTCAATCTTTAGAGCTGATAAATCGGACCAAATGGCTTCTTCACCCATTCCCAACAATAAAGAGAGCTTGGCCACAAAATGAGCCTGTTCCATTTTTTTACCCAGCGCCTTGATGGCTGGTAGAACATTGGTGTTGACCGAACGAGTTAGCTCTAGACCACTTTTTCCTTCGGCCTGCAGAGCATCAATCAAAAAATCAATATGATGCTTAGCTTCCTTGATGGCCAACAACCAAACCTGAGGGTCATTTTTAATGACATCGGCCGGATCCTGACCAGCCGGCAGCTTGGCGATTTTAACACTAAAGCCGGCCACCTGGGCCATTTCAATCGCCCGACGTGAAGCTTTCAACCCAGCTAAATCATAGTCATAGGCCATAATCAGATTTTTAGTCATCCGACCTAACATCGTAATTTGTTCTACAGTTAAAGCTGTCCCAGATCCAGCCACTGTATTGACCATCCCTGCCTGATGCGACATCACTAAATCCACTTGACCCTCTACTAAAATAGCGAAATCTCGCCGGCGCATTTCCACTTTGGCTTTATCATAGCCGAACAATAGTCGCGACTTATCAAATAAGGCCGTTTGAGGTGAATTCACATACTTAGCGGTATTGTCATCAGCTGAACCGCCTGCCTGCGCAGGCAGGAATATTCGACCAGAGAACCCAACCACTCTTCCAGCCGCATCAGCCAGAGGAAACATGATCCGACTACGGAAACGATCGTAGAAAACTTCACCTTTAGTGCCGGTCGTTCGTTCCGAACGAATAACCATTCCCGCCTCAATCATTTCATTGACCGTAAAACCTTTCGTCGCGAGATAGTCATATAACAAATGCCAACCAGCTGGAGCGAAACCGATGCGGAAATTTTTAATCGTCAATCCTTCCATTCCTCTCTTTTCCAGATAATCTAAAGCTGATTTATTTTTAGCCATTTCCGCTTCATAAAATCTAGTCGCCGCTTCCATTAATTGGAACAGTCGATCGTTCGGCCGAGGGCCATCGCGGTGGTCGTGGACGATTTCCACTCCGGCCCGCTCAGCTAAAATTTTTAGCGCCCCAATAAAATCCACCCCCTCAATCTCTTGAACAAAAGTAAAAATATCACCACCCTTATTACAACCAAAACAGTGATAACTTTCTCGACCGGGCGAAACAAAAAAAGAAGGACTTTTCTCATTATGAAAAGGGCAACGGGCACGCCAATTGGCACCAGCCTTTTCCAGTTTGAGATAAGACCCGACGACATCCGCAATAGACAAGCGAGCTTTAATTTGTTCGACAGTGGAACTCATATTTTTAAACTCAAGGCGCAAAGCTTGGTTTTAAGATTCCCCGCTTTGCGCCCTTTGTTTTACATTAGGTTGTCAATTATTTTATTCTTCGTTCAAATCAACCACTTTCTTTTCCACTTTGTCGGTTTGAGTCATCAAACCAGTTCCAGCTGGAATCAAGCGACCAATAATAACGTTTTCTTTCAAACCGCGAAGACGATCGAGACCACCACGGAGAGCGGTTTCTACCAACACCTTGTTGGTGTGCTGGAAGGAAACGGCCGACAAGAAGCTACTAGTGGAGAGCGCGACATCGGAAATACCAAGCAAAACAGATTCCGCCGTGGCTTCTTCCATCTCCGCTTGTCTCATTAAAGTATTTTCCTCCATCAATTCAATTTCTTCTACAATCTCCCCGACTGAGAATTTAGTTCCACCAGCATTTTTGATTTTGCGTCGTGAGAACATTTGTCGAACAATAATTTCCACGTGTTTACGGGCAATATTTACACCCTGCAATTCATAAATGGCATTGATTTCTTTCATGATGTAATCCTCAGTCGCACTCCGACTAGCCAATTTATGAAGAGCACTCAATTCCACTGGACCATCAGTCAAAATCTGACCCTTGGCCACTCGATCACCCTTTTTGATATACAAGGTGCGCATTTGTGGTACTGAATATTCTACCGTGCTAGATTTGGCCGATTTCTTCCGACTTTCCACATCCACCAAAACAGTAATAATGTGTTCTTTACCATCATTAACAATGTCTGAAATTTCACCATCAATTTCACAAATCAAAGCTGGATTCTTTGGCTGGCGACGTTCGAAGATTTCTTCAACTCGTGGCAAACCACCGACGATGTCAACACCACCAGTACCGATACCTCCAGTATGTTTGGTCCGCATAGTCAGCTGGGTACCTGGTTCACCGATCGCCTGAGCGGCTACCACACCAACTGGCTCACCGACAGCCACCTGATTACCACGACCGAGATCTTGACCATAACATTTCTGACACAAACCTTTGATAGTTTTACAAGTTAACGGCGTACGAATCGTCACCGAACCAATACCAGCGGTATCAATCGCGCGAGCATCGGCTAAAGTCAACAAATGGCCTTTCTTGAACATCACCTTACCTTCTCCATCAATAACATCTTTGAGAATAATTCTCCCTTTGATGATATTGGTTAGACCAGTGTTAAAACCAGTTACTGAAGCGAGGGTGATAGTCTTGCCTTCTTTATCACCGCAGTCCTCTTCTCTAATGGTTACATCCTGAGCCACATCCACCAATTTTCGAGTCAAATAACCCGCCTTGGCCGTGTTGAGCGCGGTGTCCGCCAGAGTCTTACGAGAACCGTGAGTCGTAATAAAGTATTCGATTGGCGACAGTCCTTCTTTATAAGAAGGAATCACCGGATAATCTACCAACATACCAGCGGTGTTGATGATCAAACCTTTCATACCGGCCATCTGAGAAATCTGGCTAATCGAACCACGAGCATTAGAATTCAACATCGCGGCCACTGGACCCTTTGGATCGAGGGTGGCGGGAATCATTTTTTCAATATTGCTCTTGGCTCGGTTCCAAATTTCAATCGTCATTCGATAGCGTTCCATTTCTGACAACAAACCATCTTGGAATTTATCAACAATATTAGCCACTTCTTTTCGCGCCCCTTTAATGGTTTCTTCTTTACCGGGAGGCACTACCACATCATCCATACCCCAAGTAATACCAGAGATAGTGGAATATTTGAAACCAAAAGATTTAATATTGTCGAGAATATCAGGCAAACGGTCTAAGCCATAGCGAGCAGTCAAATCCTCAATCAAACGACCCATGACCTTACCAGAAATCTCAGTATTAACAAAAGGAAAATCTTTGGGCAGGTTGCGATTAAAGAGAATACGGCCAACTGAAGTTTCAAATAATTTTTCTGAGTGTTCTCCATACTTATCTGGTTTACCACCTAGGATAGTGATCTTGGCTCGCAGAGATAATTCGCCAAAATCATAAGACATAATAGCGGCATTAGGTGTGGAAAAGAATTTACCTTCACCCTTTTCTCCTGGCACAATCTGAGTCGTCCAATAAGAACCGAGAACAATATCCATGCGCATGTTGGCGACGATATCACCCGAAGCTGGCTTCAATAAGTTTTTATTGGAAGCAATCAATTCTTTAGCCTCCCATTGAGCCATATCAGACAAAGGAACGTGAACGGCCATCTGGTCACCGTCGAAGTCCGCGTTGAACGGAGCACAAACGAGCGGGTGAAGTTGGATAGCGTTACCTTCGATCAAGACCGGCATAAAAGCCTGGACGCTCAAACGGTGGAGTGATGGTGCACGGTTGAGAAAGACGTATTTACCTTCGATGACCTCTTCGAGAATCGCCCAAACTTCTGGCGTGCTCTCGTCAATCAAGCGACCAGCTCCACGGATGTTAAAGGCTAACTCCCGTTCGAGAATTTTGGAAATAACAAACGGTCGGAACAATTCCAAAGCCATGTGTTTTGGCAAACCACATTGACTAATTTTTAGTTCTGGACCGACAACGATAACCGAGCGGCCAGAATAGTCGACGCGCTTACCGAGCAAGTTCTGACGGAAACGGCCCTGCTTACCACGCAAAGAATCAGCCAGAGATTTGAGTGGGCGGCGCTGTGATTGATTCATCGCACCTTCTCCAGCTCCACCTTGACGGATTGAATTGTCGATCAAAGCATCCACCGCTTCTTGCAAAATACGCTTTTCATTACGGAGAATAACTTCTGGCGCATTGAGTTCAATCAATTTTTTCAAACGGTTGTTACGGTTGATGATGCGACGATAGAGATCGTTGACATCGGAAGTAGCATGGCGGCCACCATCAAGCGCCACCATCGGACGAATAGCTGGTGGAATAACTGGAATATTTTTTAAGAACATCCACTCCGGACGAACAGCACTACGCATCATTGATTTGACCAAGTTAAAACGCTTCTGCAATTTAACCCGATCGAGTGAGCTAGCTTTTTCTAAACGATTAGCAATCTCGGCTAAAAGTTTCTCCAAGTCAATACTGCGGAAAATGTCATAGACGGCCTCAGCGCCGATACTAGCTTCGAAAACAGTGCCATACTTCATCGACAGACGATGATAGGTTACCTCGTCGAGGACTTGCCACTCACGCATGCTTTCGATTTGACGCTTGGCTTCCATAAGAGAGTTTTTGAGTTTCTCACGACTCTCTTCGTCAGACATGGATTTGTACTTTGATTTATATTCACCATCGAGGTCGCGTAGAACTTTGGCTTTTTCCTCATCATTGACCTTGGTGATAATATAACCAGCAAAATAAATAACGCGCTCAAGTTCACCCATTGGCAAATCGAGCAACAAGCTCATGCGAGATGGGATATTGCGCAAAAACCAGATATGAGCCACCGGGGTAGCCAATTCGATGTGACCCATGCGATCACGGCGGACGATACTGCGAGTGACTTCAACGCCACATTTTTCACAAATGACATCTTTGTAACGAATGCGCTTGTATTTACCGCAATAACATTCGTAATCTTTTTCTGGTCCAAAAATACGCTCGTCAAAGAGACCACCACGTTCAGAGCGACCACTGCGATAGTTGATAGTTTCCGGCTTGGTGACTTCACCATAGGACCAGCTCGCGATTCTTTCTGGCGAAGCTAGGCGCAAAGTGACAGCATTAAAGTCGGTCGCGCTATCGTTCTTTGGATCAGAGTAGAAAGTTTTATTGTTTTTAGTTTCCATAAGTCGTTATAGCGTTAGATATTTTTAAGTTCGACATCCAGACCCAATCCTCGAAGCTCGTTGAGAGCGACAGAGAAAGAAGCAGGAAGGTTCGGTGCTTTGATCGACTCACCCTTAACGATTGAATCGAAAGCTTGCGAACGACCGACGATATCGTCCGATTTGATAGTCAACATTTCGCGCAAGGAGTAGGCCGCACCATAACCTTCGAGGGCCCAGACTTCCATTTCTCCAAAGCGCTGACCTCCACCCTGACTACGACCACCAAGTGGCTGCTGAGTAATAAGTGAGTACGGTCCAATCGAACGCATATGAATCTTGTCTTCCACCATGTGAGCAAGTTTCAAGATGTACATATAACCAATAGCGATATCGCCAGAGAAAGTTTCGCCAGTGTGACCATCAAAGAGTTGGACCTTGCCGTTTTCATTGAAGCCAGCTTTTTTCAGTTCTGCTTTAATTTCAGTATCAGACACACCAATAAAGTTTGGCGTAATGGCCTGATAGCCGAGAGTGTGAGCCGCTAGACCGAGATGCATTTCGAAAATCTGACCGAGGTTCATACGTGAAGGCACGCCCAACGGAGTCAGGATCACATCCACCGGAGTACCGTCAGCCATATATGGCATATCTTCTTCTGGCAAAACTCGAGAGATAACACCTTTGTTGCCGTGACGACCAGCGAGCTTGTCGCCGACTGAGACGTTACGCAATTGAGCCACCTGAACATGAACGCGCTTTAAAATACCAGACTCGAGTTTGTCGCCGTGTTCGCGGGAAAAAACTTTGACTCCAATCACGCGACCCTTTTTACCGTGTGGCACACGCAAAGATGAGTCTTTGACATCACGAGCCTTCTCGCCGAAAATCGAGCGGAGCAAGCGTTCTTCTGGAGTTAATTCGGTCTCACCTTTTGGCGTAATCTTACCCACGAGAATATCGTTTGGTTCGACTTCAGCCCCAATGCGAATAATACCGTCTTCGTCGAGGTTGCGGAGTTTAGATTCACCAACATTAGGAATATCATGAGTAGTGACTTCTGGTCCCAGTTTGGTGTCACGAACATTAACTTCAAACTCTTCGATATAGATGCTAGAGAATTTACTGTTTTTAACCAAACGCTCAGACAGAATAATAGCGTCTTCGTAGTTGGCCCCACCCCAAGGCATGAAAGCCACGAGAGCGTTTTGACCGAGAGCCACCTGACCATCAACAGTCGAAGAAGCATCAGCGAGTAAATCACCTTTTTTAACTTTTTGGCCGAGTGAGACAACTGGACGTTGATGGAAGCAAGTGTAGTCGTTGCTCATCTTGAAGGTTGAGAACTCATAGAGATCCTCCTTACCATCTTCTTTTTTGATTTTAACTTTATGACCATCAACATAGGAAATCGTACCGGCCGTACGAGCCAAAACTAGACGACCAGAATTAGCGGCGGCTTGGTGTTCCATACCAGTCGAAACCAATGGGACTTCTGGCAAAATACAAGGCACCGCCTGCTTCTGCATGTTCGAACCCATGAGCGCACGGTTGGCGTCATCGTGTTCGAGGAACGGAATCATAGAAGTAGCAATCGAGAAAGCTTCGTTGGCAGCCACATCAATAAACTGCACTTCATTTTTGTGAGCTAAACCAGGTTGAGTATTACGACGGACTTCGACGTATTCATCGGCGATATGACCTTTTTCATCATAATCAATACCAGCGTGAGCAATAACATAATTTTCTTCTTCTAAAGCATTGAGGTAGACCAGCTCGTCAGTAATGCGACCCTTTTCTACTCGACGGTAAGGAGCTTCGATCACACCGAATTCATTGACGCGAGCATAAGAAGACAAGTGCAAGATCAAACCAATATTTGGTCCTTCTGGAGTGTGGATCGGGCAGACACGGCCATAGTGACTAGAGTGTACGTCACGAACTTCTAGACCAGCACGCTCACGAGTGAGACCACCCGGACCGAGAGCTGACAAAGTGCGCAAGTGTTCGATTTCGCCGAGAACGTTTTCCTGGCTCATGAACTGCGACAATTGGTTCGTAGTAAAAAATTCTTTCAAGCGAGCCTGTAGAGGACGAGGACTGATAATCTGAATTGGCAATAAGGTCGCCACGTCAATAGTCGACATCCGATCCTGAATATTGCGCTTCATCTGAGTCATACCCACTTTGAGTTTGGATTGGAGCATTTCACCAACACAGCGAACCCGACGGAAGCCCAAGTGGTCGATGTCATCCTCCTTGGCGTTTTTGGTAGTGTTGAGAGCGATGATATTGTTAATGATCAAAATGAGATCATCAAAAGAAACAGTGCGCTTTTCTTTTTCTTCGTCATTGACTGGCAAATTAAAGCGCTGATTAAAACGAAAACGACCAACAACCGAGAGATCGTATTTCTCACGGCTAAATAAAGCGTTGATATATTCTTTGGCGTTGGCGACAGTAGCTAGGTCACTATCACGTAGGCGCTTGTAGATTTCGAGATAGGCATCATCAGTAGACTTGGCATGATCCTTAGCGAGAGATTTTTCAATAAAGCTAGTATCAATACCTTTTTTGGCAAAGAGGGCCAAAATTTCTTCGTCAGTTAGATTTTTACCACCAGTAGCAATACTGGCAAAAACTCGCAACAAAGCGGTAACGGGGAATTTACGCTTGCGATCAATACGCACATAGATAACATTGTCGATTTCGGTCGACAACTCTACCCAAGCGCCACGAGCTGGCATGATTTTAGCACCAAAGAATTTGCGACCGCGCAATTCTTCGGCCGTAAAGAAAACACCAAAAGAACGAGCGAGTTGTGGTACCACCACACGCTCGATACCGTTGATAATAAAAGTACCATGCGAAGTCATAAGTGGAAAATCGGCCAAGAAGATTTCTTGTTCCTTGTCCACATTCAATGTCTTGTTGGTCAACTTGACCCGAACACGTAGCGGCGCGTCATAAGTCAGCTTGTTATCCTTAACATAAATTTCATCAAACTTCGGCTCGTCGAGCTGGAAGCTGGTGAATTCTAATTGAAACTTTTTGTCCGAATAATCGCGAATCGGCGAGAATTCATTGAACAACTCCTTGAGTCCTTCTTTGACTAGCCAGCGGTATGAATCCGTCTGGACTTGGACCAAATCAGGCAGTTCTGCCAGCGGCTTCTTATACCGCGCAAAAGTTTTTTGTTGCATTAATATTTCCCCTATTAAAATCCCCTTTTAATAATATAGAACACAAAAATCAAATCCCCCGCCCCTTTACTCGGAGGTTTAACTCAAAAAATGGAAGTGGTGCAAGATAATCTGCCGTGACTCAATCTTGCCGTTGCCTCAATAATATATATTAGTAGGCCTATAATGTCAACCCGGTAGTGAATTTTGGTCTTGTCCGTCTAAGAACGGACGCCCATAGGGCTAGACCAAAATCTACTACCGGGTCCACTGTTTATCAACGTATATCCCCTGGGAACATAATACGAAATAAAATAAAAAGATGATTTTATTTTTCTATAGATTTTTTAATAGCTTCAGCTTCTGTGCATAACGTTTGAAACTCGGTATCAAACTGTCCTTGCTCAGCTTTAGCTTCATCTGTATTAGCTAAAGTACCGATCTTACCTTTAGAGTTTTTACCAGTATCTTTTAGTTTTTTATAGAATGCAACGACACGCTTTCGAAGATTTTCATCTTTTATTAAAAATAGACGTGTTCTTAAATTATCAAAGGCAGTGGTATTGGCGAGTAGATTAGTAATGTATGAAGGAGACAAAACTTTAGCTTGTTTCCACACCTCGTGCATATTACTTATAGTAGTTTTAATTTCCCCAAGTTCATCACCAATAGCAATTTTAATAGATTTAAGTTCACGTTCACGCTCTCTCCAAGCCCTTATTTCATCACTAATCCACCCACCTGCAACAGCTAGAATAGCACCAACAATTAAATACCAAAATTCGCTATTCATAATTTATATTGGTTACTTCTCCATCAAGTACTTCATACCAAGCAAACTTCGCCTTTATTCCTGTAGCATCAGCTAATTTTTTTGCTTCATCTAATTTTTTCTCTGGCACTACAATGTAAAAGATACTCGGGGCATTTCCAAGTTCCTTCCATAAAGGCAAGCTATCAACCAACTCACCACCATTCTCAACTTTCATGACAAACAAAGCATCATCATCTAGGGGTGGGTCTTTCTTGAATAATATAACATCAGGAAACTGCCCAGCGATAATTTTTTTATCAGTACCAGTGTTGTCGACAACACGAAACCTACCCGATAAATCAGTTTGTATACGTGCAATAACTTTTGGGCGAATACTCATAGGTTTTTATTTATGTTATTATATCATAATATTAAATGCAAGCGAGCGAAGCAACGATTTCTTAATAATCTTAAGCAGATAATAAAACACCGGCCAAAGAAGAAAACTGTTCCTTGTGGTTTTGTCAAAGCTCAACTTTTATTTTGAAAAGTTTATGTTGTAATTTTCCGTGTTTTATCTGCGTCAGTCTGCGTCTCATCAGCATTAGTTCCGCGCTTTATCCGCATCTCTTTCCACTTCTCAATCTCCTTGTGGTGCCCTGACAAAAGCACTTTTGGCACCTTATATTTTTTCTTGTTGTGAGTATAGACTTCTGGCCGAGTATAAGTCTCCGAACTGGAAACTCGTTTTTCTTCCAATGATTCGTCATTGCCAAGCACCCCCTCGATCTGTCGCGAGATGGCATCCGCCATCACCAGCGCCGGCAGTTCCCCACCAGTCAAAACATAAGGGCCAATCGAAACATCTTCAACTTTGAATTTGCCAGCTTTGAGAATTTTTTTCAACCGTGCATCAATCCCCTCATAATGGCCACAGACAATAATGACATTATTGTATTTAACCGACATCGTTTTGGCGAGTTTGTTATCAAAAACTTTTCCCGCCGGTGAAGTGATGATCACCAAAGCTTTTAGCTTGTCGCTTTTAGCTTTTAGGTATTTTTTCTCGATTGCTTTGATATTTCGAAGAAGTGGTTCAACACTCATCACCATCCCCGGCCCACCACCATATGGCCGACCATCAACTTTTTTGTGTTTATCTAGCGAATAATTACGCGGATTATGCAAATAGATTTTTATTTTCTTCTCTTTCTGAGCACGCCAAAGCATCGAAGAGTTGAGATAGCCTCCGAGTGCTTCCGGAAATAAGGTAATGATATGGAAATTGACCATAATTTTGTTTTTAATTCCAAAACTTGTTGAGGTAAGTCTTTTTAAGGGGGTTGCGAGGCTGTCGAGCCGAGCACTTCAGGATTTTTCAAGCTTCGAAAAATCCGTACCCTTAAAAAGATCTTACCGATAAAGAGTTTTGGAATTTAAAAAGTATAACACAGAAAAACCGCGCTGACAATCAGCGCGGTTTTTCTTCTAAATTTAATTTAGAACTTCAAATCGGCCATCGCTTGATCAACGCTAGCAGAGGCGCTAGTAGACGACGCCTGTCGCATACTGCCTTCTGGTTCGTTAATCTTGAGATTAACCCGAGCATTGTTCTTCATGCCCACGACACGGAGCAAGGTACGGATAGCCTTGGCAGTGTTGCCTTGGCGACCAATAATTTTGCCCATATCGGCAGGATTGACATCGAGGGTGATCAAAACACCCATCTCATCGACCTTGCGATCGACTTTAACGTCCTGCGGGTTGTCAACCAAAGCCTTGACTACGTATTCCAGAAAATTCTGGTCCATTTGCACTTCAGACATGGTAATGACA
>Ga0172379_10003592_pt1 | contig 24367 bp, 20 predicted proteins | sample GrowelOW334metaG_FD_119756 | JGI IMG/M metagenome (GOLD analysis project Ga0172379, IMG submission 119756) | Groundwater microbial communities from an aquifer near a municipal landfill in Southern Ontario, Canada - Groundwater well OW334 metaG | ecosystem: Environmental > Aquatic > Deep...
GTATTTGAAAAACTAAATTTTTTTATTATCCAATATACCGTGTTGATATTTAGAATTGTAAATTTGATCCTTCAACTTTCATTGATCATTTATTAAACCAATTATTTATGCAAACCAAAATTCTTTTTCTTGCTATTTTTTTATTGGCCTGCCTGATGGGGCAAGGTCAGATTAAAGTTGCCTCTGTTTTAGGCGACAACATGGTTCTCCAGCGCAATACCGAGGTAAAAATCTGGGGCAAAGCAAAACCCGGAGAAAAATTGACTGTCAAAGCGGATTGGATTGTCGGTCAGGTGATTGCAACTACCAATGACAAAGGTAACTGGATGGCTAAATTAAAAACCACCAATGCCGGCGGACCTTATACCATTACAATTGGTTCCCCAAAAGAGAAAATACAACTTAAAAACATACTGTTGGGTGAGGTTTGGCTTTGTTCCGGACAGTCGAACATGGAGATGTCCATGGCAGGATATGGCGATTCACCCATCATTGGCTCCAATGATATCCTCTTGGATGCAGACAATGATCAGATTCGCCTTTACAATGTGACAAAGGCCATCAGCGCAGTCCCTGTTGATACCTGTACAGGTAAATGGAGTGTAGCGACAGCCGAGTCAGCATCGGGTTTCAGCGCGGTTGGCTATTTGTACGCCAGACTGCTGCAGCAAAGACTCAAAGTCCCGGTTGGCGTCATCAGTTCAGACTGGGGCGGTTCTGCCATCGAAGCATGGATGAGCCACGAAACGATCCTTCCTTTTACTGAAGCATATGCCCGGACAACCCAGGCAAAATCAACAGTAAACCAACGGGCATCCAACCTTTACAATGGCATGATTTCACCGATCATCAATTATGCCATAAAGGGGGCTATTTGGTACCAGGGCGAATCCAATATTGGCAATTACAAGGATTATGTGGCATTGCAGGCAGCTATGGTAGCCAATTGGCGAAAGGATTTTGGGGTAGGTGAGTTTCCCTTCTATTTTGTTCAGATTGCTCCTTATTGGTACGGAAACAGCAAGGGGGTCAATTCTGCTTTGCAGCGCGACGAACAGTTGAAGTCAGTCTCTCAGATTGCAAACAGCGGAATGGCCTGTACCCTTGATATAGGAGAGGAGAAGAACATCCATCCTGCAGAAAAAATGGTAGTTGCCAAACGGCTGGCCCTTTGGGCTTTTGCCGAGGCCTATGGTATCAAAGGCATTATGTACAAGTCTCCCGCTTACACGAAAATGGTTGTAAAGGATACCCTTGCGGTACTCTCCTTTGACAATGTGGCAGCAGGCCTGAGCACTTTTGGTAAAGAGGTAAATTGCTTCGAGATTGCCGGACCGGACAGCATTTTTTACCCTGCCAAACTTGCCATCAAAGCCAAACAGGCCAATGTATGGTCACCAAAAGTAAAGGCGCCGGTTGCGGTTCGCTATGCATTTAGCAATTTTCCGGTTACCAACGGCTATTTGTACAATACAGCGGGTTTGCCGGTTCCATCTTTCAGAACGGATAACTGGGGGAAATAGTTATATCGTTGCACATGGTAACGTGTAGGGTAAAAATGTTCCCGGCGATTTACTCCAAGGGAATAAGCGGAAAGCTTTAAGTCCGGTTATTCCCTTGGATTTGTCAGTGATGGATCTTAAAAATAGATTTCCTGTTAATCCAAATGAAATACCTCCTCCATGCTTGCCCACCAATCGCCAAGTGTGCGTGTTGCAACTGGTTTTTGCATGGGTTCCATAATGGCCCACCACTCCTTTGTTTTGGGATCGGCAGCCATTTTGGCCATGTCGGCGGCAAAATCATCGCCGATGTACTCGAAGTAGGCAAACAGTTGGTTGTCTTTGTGAAAAATAGAGTAGTTCCTGATGTTGCAGGCGGTGATCTTCTCCAGGATTTCAGGCCATACAGCCGCATGGTATGCTTTATAGGTTTCGAATTGTTCGGGATCAACCCCGATAATTTGTCCGAATCGTCTCATGATTATAATTTTTCACAAAAGTACTACTTCATAAATCCCGGGAACCTTTGAAAATTCCTTCAATACAAGCCTGACTTTTTGAGCAGTGATTTTTGGGAATTTGAGCTCAGCTTTTGCGCCAAGGGTGGTCCCATTGTAAAATACTTTCCACGTTTCATTTTGTAGGTATTGTAGTTCGAAGGCTTTTACTGCGTCTCCACTTTCATAGATGATTGCTTTGGATATCTTCTCAGGCTTTCCAAAGTCTATTTCGGCCCAGGGCATTTTATCCTTTACGTCAGGAGTCCAGTAATGGCCCACCCAGTCACCGTTGTTGATGGATTTGATATCCTGCCAGTTAGGATCCGGGTTACTTGAAGCCGACACTTTTTTGTTGTAGGAGAGGGATTCAGAACCAATTTCCAGTGGTTTGACATTCATTACATTGCCTGATGTTTCTATTTCAACGATGGTATTGATCGGCTGAAGGGATTCCCCTGAAATTTCAAGAATGGTCATTCCCTCTTTTTTGGAAACTTTCATTTTCCCACCTGATGCCAGCTTACAGTTTTTTATATCCATTCCCAAATCAGGCAGTGGAATTTGTACGTTTTTCCCGTTCCATTTCTGAATGTGCAGGTAAATTGTGTTGCCTTTGCGGGTACTAACTCCCCAGTCGGTCGGTTTGAATGGGCCACCGCGGGTACCGTAAATAGAATAGCCATATTTCTGTAGCCATTGCCCCATCTCTTTCAGCCGTTCAACCTGAAGTGACTCTATCCTTCCATCCGGCATCGGGCCTACATTGAACAACAGGTTGCCATCACTTCCGGCTGACCTTACCAGACTTTGAAGGCACTGCTCAAGTGATTTCACCTCATCATTGGGTTTCCAGGCCCATTGGTTGGCAATGGTCATGCAGGTTTCCCAGGGACGGTCGTTCTGAAATCCTCCTACCCTTTGCTCAGGCGTATCGTAATCCCCTTTGGCCCCGGTACGGTTGTTGATGATGATATCGGGCTGAATGGTATGGGCAAAATCAATAACGCCCTGTCCTCTGGTGGCATCGAAGCGTTGCGGTACATCGAACCAGAGCACGAAAAGCGGTCCGTAATTCAGCAACAGTTCCGCGACCTGCCTTTTCAGGTAACCGGTATAGGCATCCAGATCATAGCTGGCCCTTTGTACCTGACCTCCCGGACTGGTTAAAGGAAAATCAGGATGGTGCCAGTCTGTGGTGGAATAGTAGGTGCCAAAGGCAATTCCCTGCTTTTTACATGCCTCAGCAAGCTCCTTCACTACATCGCGGTGCAGGGGGGAATTCATGATGTTAAAGTCGGTTTGACGCGTGTTCCAGAGACAAAAGCCATCGTGGTGTTTTGTGGTGAGGATGATGTATTTCATACCGGCAGCCTTGGCAACCGTCGCCCAGTTGTTGGCATCAAAATTGGGTGCGTCAAATTTCTTGTACAGGTTATCATATTCATCGACAGGAATTTCACGCCCGCGGGACCAGCCGATCTCAGTACCTTTGAGCGCTACCGGGCCCCAATGGATAAACATGCCGAACCGGGCATCTTTCCACTCCTCAATTTTTTGCTTGTTGTTTGATGCCGTTTGTCCTGAACCTGAAAACCAGAGGGCAATTAAAAACAGAATAGATACAACTCTTTTCATAGTAGCCTCGTTAAGAATACTCAAGAATGCAATTCATCGTAAAATGTGTCAATTATCCTGCTTTGAATTAAACTCCTTTACAGCATCAAACATGGCCACAATATTTTCCGGCGGAACATCCGGTAAAATGTTGTGCACGGTATTGAAAACAAAGCCGCCACCAGGAGAAAAGATCTCCAACCGTTCGAGCACTTGTTTGCGAATCTGTTCCGGGGTTCCGGAATTCAATGTTCCGACAGTCTCAATGCCGCCACCCCAGAAAGTACAATCTTTGCCAAACTCCTTTTTCAGGTAATCGGGTTTCATCATGTAAGCATTGGTTTGCACAGGATTGAAAATCTCAATTCCTGCTTCAATCAAATCGGGCATCAACGAAGAGATAGAACCGCACGAATGGATGTAAGAGTGCATCTTGCTGTGCGTTTTTACATATTCGCAAAGAATTTTGTGCCTTGGTTTAAAAAGTGCGCGATATGTATCAGTATCCATGAAAGGACCGGAGCTCATGCCCAGATCATCACCAAAACGGATGATGTCGACGATATTACCTACCGAGTTGCACACTTTTTCGAGTGTTGCCAGGTGCCTTACCAGGAGTTGGTCAAGCAGTTTTTCCACATTTTCGGTATCGCATATCAGGTCCATCAGAAAGTTGTCCATCCTGCGAAGAAAGGTTCCCCATTCGAATAGGTTGCATCCGCAAACCACCAACAAGGCCTTGTCTGTGCTTTCTCTCAGCTTCAGTGTCTTTTCCCTTAACTTGATCCAAAAATCCTCCTCTCCGGCATGGTCCCACGGACTGTGCACATCGCGTGCCCACATAATCCTGCCCATTTCGGCATCCAGGTTTTCATACGAATCGGGATAGCCATCCAGATAAGGAAAGTAGGTTTGGTCGAAGAAGGTCGCGCCAACAGGCATCCTGGACAATATCCGCTTTCCATCGTCATCGTAGGTCACAAAGGATCCGTCCTCCAACGCTGAAGGTTTGAACCATTTTGGATAGAATGCAGGAGCCCCATTTGCAAGTGTCGTGGGAATCCAATCAGATGGCTCATCGTTGAAGGTGCGCCCGATATCCAGCACATCAATTCCAAAGTGATCGAGGATGGACATATCCGGTTGGGCCAGCTGCTGCACCACGTCGTAAACCAGAACCGGAAGATCGGTCCGACCAAGATGCTTCAGAAGGTTACTGTAAGCTATCGCGGAAATTCCGGAACTTGGCGTGGCTCCCATGTCGACCGCCACCTTCCCGGTAGATAGGTGTAGGATGGCCGATATAATTCGTTCGCGTGAAGTAGTCATTTATTTGTGCGTATATTTTAATTTTTGATAATTTCTTGGTAAATTGCTTATTGTCAAGATGTTGGTTTTTGGCTATTAGCTATTGGCTTTTGGTAAGTTGAACGATTGCTGATTTTAGCGTTCCTCCCTTTATCCTTTTGACTTTCTCCTTCCTACTCCGTCCCGCTGATCCCGATCAGGAATGACGACGCAATGATAATCAACTGCGAAAGGATCATCAATACATAGATTTTTGTCGGTGCCCCTTTCCATTCTTTGCGCAACAATCCCCATACGGTAGCAAAAACAATGGTGAGGGCCATCAGAATTCCCCAGGAGGTAAAGGTGTAAGTGCCCATTTTGCTTTTTCCCATGCTATAAACAATAAACTGGCTAAACCACAGAAATCCGGCAAGCAATCCAAAAATATAATTGGATGTCAATATTTTGGTTGTTTCTGCCTGACTGTAATTGCTCAATGAACCGTTTTTTCTGCCAAGGTAGGTGCACCAAACAATGGTCGTAACAAAAGTTCCGGCAAAAAGCACCACAACCATTGGCATCATGGCAAACAGCGGATCGACGTCCTGTTTGACCGCGATCTCTGAGATTGGGTTTCCCTGCTCGAAGCCAAGTGACATGGCCGATCCTGTAAATCCGACCAGAATAGCGGCCATGGTTCCCTTGATCAGGTTGAATTCATGGATACTCTCCTGCTTTTTGGTATCCGACATAATCTTATCCTTCAGGATCCCTGACCATGCCGAAAGCCCTATCCCGACTATCGCGACAACGATTCCCAAGATTAACATGGTGCCACCTTTGCCCTGCATCATCACCTGCAGGCGACCATCAATCAGTGGAGGGATAAGTGTGCCAATGGCAAGCATCAATCCAAGTGAAAGTGCGTACCCAAGTGACAATCCAAGGTATCTCAGAGCCAATCCGAAAGAGAGGTTTCCCACACCGTAAAGTGCACCGAGCAGGAATACGGTCAGTAATGTTCCGGATGGGGTAGACCCGATAATCGCCATAAAATCAGGCGCGAAAATCAGACAAGCAGCCAAAGGAAAGAGAATATATGCGCCCAGACTGAATACCATCCAGTAGGTTTCCCAACTCCATCCTTTGATTTTCCCGAACGGGACAGCAAAACTACCCGATGAAAATGCACCAAGGGCAATCAGCAGAATTCCTGATAAGATACTGATACTCATTTTTTTGTTGTTTTGTTTTAAGAGCTGTAAGGCCGTGTGTTTCCGAATAGGTGGACACACTGTTAAACCAACAATTTTTGGTCAGCTTTCCGTTGAACATTTCAGGTAAATATTTGCACAATTCCGTGATATTGTTTAGGCAGTTTTTTCTATTTTTGAAATCATATCAGAATAAACCACTCATTTGAAATAATATGTACCTCGAGCAAATCAATGAATCGCTTACTTTCCATCTGCAGAATGTTGCATATTCACGCTTTACACAGGATGCAGATTACCAAGATATCATCAGCCCTTTTACCAGGATCTACCTCATTACGGAAGGTTGTGGTTCGCTGATTATCGGAAACAATAAAATTGCGTTAGAAGCAGGCAGGCTCTACCTGATCCCCAGTTTTACCTCGTGCAGTTATCATTTCAGGGAGGGTCTATCCCACTATTACATCCATTTCAGAATGGACCAACCCAACGGTCTGAGTGTCTACAACCTCTTTTCTATCGCAAATATTTCGGCTGCCTGTGACCTGGATTACAAGCTCCTGGCACGGATGGTTCATGTCAATCCCGATCTGCAGCTGCCACACCATCATCCACGCATATATCAGTCGAAGCCCTGGATGAACAAAAAGGTCGAATACCATTCGGCTGCCCAGCATCTTGAAACACTAGGTATCCTGAAACAGCTTTTTTCGCGTTTTTTGGCATCAGGTAAAAATTATCCGGTAGCCAATATGCTGAAATACAATATTCAAGCTATTCTCCTTTATATCCAGAATAATCTGGAGCAGAATATTACGGTAGATGAGCTGGCCTGCATTGCCTGTTTCTCCAAAGACCATTTTTCGCGTGTTTTTAAGACAATCATCGGATTGGCACCCTGTGATTACATCATTAGCAAGCGAATTGAGCGGGCCCAATTTTTACTTCTGACCACCCATTTGTCACATAGTCAAATCATAGATCAGACGGGATTCAGGAGCATCTCCTATTTTTCGCGCATTTTTAAAAAGCAGACCTCTATTTCCCCTGCACAGTACAGGAAAAAATTACTAATGAACAGAATTGTATTTTAGCTTAGATCGAACACCTATAAATGAACAACAATTTTTTTTGGTAATGTGAAATTAATCTTCAAATAATTTCACATTACCAAAAAAAATAATGTTATTTAAAAAACTATTAGCAAACTCTAATACAGATGACAAAACAATCCATTCCGACATTAAATATCGGGGATCTCAAAATTTGTCCTCCCATCATCCAGGGAGGCATGGGCGTGAGGGTTTCAGGTGCGAACCTGGCTTCTGCAGTCGCCAATGAAGGATGCGCCGGTGTAATTGCCAGTGTGGGACTGGGCGATTTTGAAAATGTTTCGGCCACAAGGTTTGTAGAGGTCAATAATGTTGGATTGCGGGATGTTGTCAGAAAAGCGCGTGCTCAATCCAACGGGGTAATTGGCGTGAATGTTATGGTTGTTTTGTCCAATTACGAAGAGCTTGTAAAGATTTGTGTCGCAGAATCGGTAGACTTGATTATCTGCGGATCGGGGTTGCCACTGGATCTTCCAAAATTGACTGCTGGATCAAATATTAAATTAATACCCATTGTCTCTTCTGCCAGGGCTTTCAATATCATATACAAAAAGTGGAAACAGAACTATAATAAAATTCCTGACGCTGTGATTCTTGAAGGGCCCATGGCCGGTGGGCACCTGGGTTTTTCTTATGCCGACATCCTCAACAACACGGCAAAATCGCTTGAAGAGCTGGTGAAGGAATTGGTTGAATTTGTTGAAACGCTGGAAGAGAAAATTCCTGTAATTGCTGCCGGTGGCATCTGGGATGGTGCCGATATCGCAAAATTCCTGAAGTTAGGCGCTTCCGGGGTACAAATGGCAACCAGATTTGTATGTACCGATGAATGCGATGTCGATGATGACTTTAAACAAGCCTATATCACGGCAAAAAAGGAGGATATTGCCATCATCAACAGCCCGGTTGGTTTGCCTGGCAGGGTAATCAGAAACGAATTTACGAAAAGGGTTTCTAAGGGTGAAACCATTCCATTCAGATGTCCCCATCATTGTCTGAGGTCTTGCGATCCCCGAACTGCGCCTTATTGCATCGCCCGTGTTCTTGGCGAAGCATCCAGAGGGGAAATGGACAATGCATTTGCATTTGCAGGGGCAAACGCATACCGATGCACAGAAATCGTACCCGTAAAAAGTCTAGTGAATCTGCTGAAGGAAGAGCTCGTTCAAAATTTATAGCTTATAATTTCGAAGGAGGAGTCATGATCCGACCCATACACCCTGTTTTCCTGGAACCAGTTCCAAAACTGCCAAACGTGCTTTCCCCAATTGAAGAAAGATTGATTTGTGAACGGTTTTTAACTTAAACATTTTTAATAGATTCTGATCAAATTCAAATAGATGAAAAGCGAATTTGCCGAGAAAAGGCATGGCCGCAAAAGAGATGGTTGCTACCATTACAGAACCGGACAATATTCCAATTAACAGGCTTTCAAGCAGAAAGAATATAGGGAAAAGCAACAATCCTGAGACAAAAATAAAGGTGCTCTTAAAGGCAGGATCTTTGACCTTTCCGGCAAGGAGGACCCTTGGAAGGGCGTAAGGCAGGATACAAGCCAGAAATCCAGCAACCAACAAAGGGGAAGTGATTAGCGCTTTACAAAACTGTACCGGAAGTTTATAAAATCCTGTTCGGCCGGCTTTGACTACCTGAGCATTTGAATAACCAAATTTTTTGAGCCCGTTAATATAAGCAGTGCAACTCTTTCTCAACAAATCAAATCCTTCAGGTTGCTCAGCCTGAAACTTTTCTATTTCGTTGACAAATTCCTGTCCTGCATGGAATTCCTGTAACCACGGATTACTGTTAAAGAAGTGATAATGTGAATACTCCTCCGTAGCCACCATTCTGATATCTTCATAATCCTGGTAATATTGGGTGCTGTTAATTTGCATTGTTAACGGTTGAAGGATGCATTGAATCTCATCACGCAGGGCAATCATGGTATTTTGTGCATTCTCAGCCCATCGCTCCCTGTATTGATTGATTCCGATCGATTCGCCATATTGAACCATCAAGGTACGGTTGAAATGCCAATAATGGTCATAATAAATCCCTACCGGGACAATCCGTATGCCGAGTTGAAACTGATTTTTCGCTTCCGCTTCAAGCGCAATTCGAGGTATGGCCTTTTTGTGCGGAAGCATCTGCCTCTTTCCTGAATGGGCAGCTTCAGGGAAAAGGGCGGTTGACCCGCCATTTTTCAAAACTTTTGTAACCAGATCGAATACCTCCTCATTGTTGTTCAGGTTCTCCTTGCCGTCGCGGATACGATAAATCGGAAGCATCTTCATAAATTTGAGTATTGGTTTGGTCAGGCCGCTTTTAAAAATATCGGCCCGGGCCAGCCACAAGGTCTGCAAGGGATTTGTGCAAACAAGCGCCAGCGGATCCATCAAGGCATTTTGATGGTTGGCGGCAAAGATGATGGGTTGATTTTTAGGTATGAGATCACGACCAATGACAATCACCCGCCTATGCGTCAGCCAAAATGCAAAACGTACATAGACCCTCAAGGCCTCATATCCAATTGATCTCTTCTCCATTTTTAGGCAATTACAGTCCGCCTGGACCAATACCACGATAACGTTAAACCACTGATGATGTGCCAAATGCCCCACCAGGCTGCAATGACAGCCATACCCCCTAATTCCATTTCAGGAGGGATATCTTTGGATTGAACAGCAGCGCAAGCGCTAAACCGGAATTGTGAATGCCCGTTTCAATGGCTATGGTCCTTCTGTCTTGTTGTGAACATTTAAAGAGAGAACTGAAGAAATATCCAGTCATCATGGCTATTCCATTTTGCAATAGTACAAAGAAAAATACCAAATGGATATAGGCCATAAACTGGGAAAAATTGGCCGCAAGCATGCTTACTACCATCAAAATGAAAAATATCAGCGATCCTTTGTTAATTGGCTTCTTGATTTTTTCGGTGAACAAGGGGAACTTTCTTGAAATGAAAAGTCCTGTTACGACAGGTATTCCCAATAAGATAAATACAGTCTCGAACATCTGATAATTGTCAATTTCCAAGGGATTAATTAGGATCACCAATAAAAAAGTGAATGCCGGCAACAGAAATGTCTGACTGGTAAATCCAATAATGGCTGATTTTGGCTTTTTAATCAGGTTGGTAAAGTGATCCACCTTGATATCCAGGGCCACTCCAAACATGACAAATGCCAGGGCTATATTCAAAAAAAAGAGTCCGGCAGGAGAAAAATTAAGCCGCACATGGTCAAGAATCTCAAGTGAGTTGTTCATTTAATAAATTGGAAATGTAAAAATGTGGAAAGGTGGAAATTAATGCAGCAACATTTTTAGTTAAATCTTAAGTTCCCAGCCCTGACGATAGTTTGTTTTCAATAATTCTGCTGCGAACTGTTTGGCATTCAACACAATGCGTTTGGGCTCTGCACCAGTTATCCCATTTGCAACAGTAATTTTATCGTAATCAGAAAGATTTGAAAAAGTCATATTAGCTCCGTCCCATTTCAATTTCTTCTGTAACCCTTGTAAACGTACCGCAAGGTTTCCCAATACCACCATTTCATTGAGCGGACATGCATATTCAAAATTTGACAACGGCAAGACTCTGTTTTCTTCAGATTCTTTACAGGACCTTACCCAGTCCATTTCGTGACTGCCATCTACCCTTCTAAGCGTTTTTGGGGGCATAGTTAGTTTGGCAAATTTCCCTTCAGGCAATAGTTTGTAGTTGCTGCCATAATTTCCACAAACCAGTTTTCCTTTCGTACCGTGGAAAAGAACACCGTTTTTCCCCTGTCCCAACTCGATTCCATCCGGTAAACTATCCGGGCGGGAAGGTGCTAAACCTCCATCGTACCAGGTCAGGTTGACAGCGGGCATTTTCAATTTACCCACGCTGGGCCTTTCCGGAAAGGAGTATCTGATCAGGGAGGAATTGGGGGCGCTTTCGCTATTGAATGCAGAGGAGGATGCTTCCAAAGTAGTTGGATTACCTGGTTTCAGGGCAGAAAATACCACATCGAGTACATGGCACGCCATATCACCCAGGGCTCCGGTACCAAAATCCCACCAACCACGCCAGTTCCATGGATGATAAGCAGCGTGGTAAGGCCGCATTGCTGCCGGGCCAATAAACAGGTCCCAGTTGATGTTTTCCGGAACCCACATACCAGGAGTGGGACGGCTGAGCCCCTGAGGCCAGATGGGCCGATCGCTCCAGGCCTCGACCTGGGTTACCTCCCCAATGGCCCCGCTCCAGATAAGTTCGCACACATCGGCGACTGAATGGCTGCTATGGCCTTCATTGCCCATTTGCGTGACCACTTTGAATTTTCTGGATGCCTCCAGCAAAATCCTGGACTCGAAAACAGAATGAGTCAGAGGCTTTTGAACATATACATGTTTGCCCATTTGCATGGCGGCAAGGGCGGCTACAGCGTGGGTATGATCAGGAGTGGCGATCATTACTGCATCAATATCCCTGTTCATCTCCTCCAGCATGATCCGATAGTCCATGTAACGTTTGGCTGCAGGATACTGGCCAAAGGTCTTGGCAGCATAATTCCAGTCAATGTCGCACAATGCAACGATGTTTTCAGAATTCATATTCCGAAGATTTACCTGACCCTTTCCGCCCACACCGATCCCGGCAATACGAAGTTTGTCGCTGGGTGGTTGATGTCCCAAACCACTGACAACATGGCTTGGAATGATACTAATACTACCGGCTGCCGCAGCTGCTGTACCGATAAAACCTCTTCTGGTCAAACTTGTAGATTTACCCATGATTCATTGCAGTTTAGTTGATGGTTAAAGATCGGCTGATCCAATAAAATATGGTCAATCAGGACCAGTCACAAAATATCCGGTTCATTTCTGTTCGAGCAATATAAGACAAAATATTCTCAAATGAAATACCCATGGGAAAATATTCACACCAAAAGAATCCGCCAGCTGGCGCATGGGTATTGGTTTCACCGATCTTCTATTCCATGTGGCAGTTTAAATACAAATAATACAGATGAAAATAAATTAAGTTCAGCGAATAACTCAATGCAGCATCCACATCTTTGCAGGGATCACCATTTCAGAATTATATATCATTGTCAATTGTCCGTTGCAAAATTAATTCGTACAGTAGAAGCAGACCAGGAAATCCGTTCAGCCAGGGAGCTTACGAAGGAATTACCTCGGCAACCACGAAAGTACTTCCTCCGACAAATATCAGGTCATCCTTATCGGCATACATCTTTGCCTCAATAAACGCCGTCGGAACATCTTCATAAGCAGCCCCATTGAGTCCAAAAAATGTTGCCATTTGCATCAGCTGATGTTCGGCCATTGCCCTTGGAATGGAGGCTTTAGTGAAGTAGTAAACGGCCTCAACCGGTAACAAGGCCAGAACGGCGGTTATGTCCTTATCGTTGACCATACCAATAATGAAATGCAACTTTTTATGCGGAATTTGCTTCAACTGGGCAACAACCTCTCTCATTCCACCCTCATTGTGAGCGGTGTCGCAAATGATTCGCGGGTTTGCGCCTATGATCTGCCACCTGCCGGACAATCCGGTCAATCCTGTTACATTTTCAAGTCCGTCGCGGATATTGGCCGTTACTATCCCCCAACCCCTCTCTTGCATCTCAAAAACAGCACTGAGAAGCGTGCAGACGTTTTTTGCCTGGTATTTGCCGAGAAGGTCAAGCCGGAGATTTTCGAAGAGGATCCCACTGCTGTCTATGATGTTAAAAACCTGGCGCTGATCGATTGAATTCATGGAATATTCGGCTTTCAGCAACTGGTCGGAAAAAGATATTTTTGAACGATTTTCAGCCGCTTTGCCTTCAAAGATGACAGCTGTTTGGGGATGGGTCTCTCCGATAATCACGGGGACAGAAGGCTTAATGATCCCGGCCTTTTCGAGAGCAATCCTTCCGAGCGAATCGCCCAACAAAGCGGTATGATCCAGACTGATATTGGTAATAACAGAGAGCTCAGGTGTAATGATGTTTGTTGAGTCCAGTCTGCCACCCAGGCCAACCTCAATCACGGCAATATCCACTTTTTGTTCAGAAAAATAGTCTAATGCCATCAGAACCGTAAGTTCAAAGAAGGAGGGTTCCAGGGCAATGGTTTTATTCATTTCCAGGAAACGTTCAACAAAATCAACGACAAATTTCTCAGGTACCATCTCACCGTTCAACTTTATCCGTTCACGAAAATCTTTCAGATGGGGCGAAGTGTAAAGACCGGTTTTGTATCCGGCCTTCTGCAAAATGGCAGCCAGCATGTGGGATACAGAACCCTTGCCATTGGTGCCGGCGATATGAATGGTTCTAAAATTGCGGTGAGGATGACGAAACATTTGGTCGAGCGCGAGCGTATTATCCAGGCTTCCCTTATAGGCAGCCGTTCCTTTTCTCTGGTAATAAGGCAGATGTTCATACAAATACACAAGGACTTCATCGTAACTCATTCCTGAAAATTTACTAACAAAATGTAGATACAAAGATGTAAAAAACCTTTGGGCAAAACTATCACCACATTGTTTTAGTGTTATCTTTAAGCGTTGCCAGCGAAACTCATTTCACAGGTTTGCTTCCCTGATTCAACCAAATTCAGGTTAAGGGAACCAACCTTTGAGGAACTGACATTGTTACAATTAACATACCCAATACCATGAAGAGGCCAAAAACTTTTATTCTTGATACCAATGTCATTTTGCACGACAGTGAATGCATTTATAACTTCGAGGACAATGACGTTGTGATTCCGATCACCGTTCTCGAGGAGTTGGATAAATTTAAACGAGGTGATGATCAGATTAATTTCCAGGCGAGGCAGTTCGTCAGGATCCTGGACGAACTTGTAGGTAAAAGTCCTATTGACAAGGGAATACAACTGGGACAGGGCAAAGGAAAGCTCTATATTGAACTTGGCAAACCCTATTCGGACCAACTCAAGGCCTCTTTTCGCGAGGATATTCCCGATCACCGGATTCTTGCCATTGCCGAATATTTGCGTGACAAGCAGACCACGCGAAAGGTCATCCTGGTAAGCAAAGATGTCAATCTTAGGATCAAAGCCAAATCGCTGCATGTCGAAGCCGAGGATTACAAGAACGACAAAGTCGAAGATATAGAGGTTTTGTACCAGGGAATTCGCGAAATAAAAGACTATGACGACCAGTTAATTGCCCGGCTTTACGAAACAAATTTCCTCTCAGTTGAAGAGTCGGGTATTGAAAAGCAACCTTTCCCAAACGAGTTTTTCATTTTGAAAAGCCCGCATGCCAGTGTCCTGGCACATTACAATACTTTCCGCTCCCGGTTGGAACGTGTTGACAAGAAACTTGCATTTGGTATCCGTCCCAGAAATGCAGAACAAACTTTCTCACTGCAAGCGCTTCTGGATCCTGAAATTAAACTTGTAAGCCTTACCGGCAAGGCAGGTACCGGCAAAACATTGCTTGCCCTGGCAGCTGCCATTGCACAACACAGCATTTATGATCAGATCATGCTGGCCCGTCCTATTGTTGCCCTGAGCAACCGTGATATTGGATTTCTCCCCGGGGATGCTGAAGAAAAGGTTTCTCCTTACATGCAGCCGCTATTTGACAACCTGGCAGTCATCAAACGGTGTTTCGACACCCACACACATGAGCATCATGTCATTGAAGACCTGCAAAAAGATGAACGACTGGTGATTTGTCCGCTCGCTTTTATCCGCGGACGAAGTCTTTCCAATTGCTATTTTATCATTGATGAGGCGCAGAATCTCACACCCCACGAGGTAAAAACCATCATTACCCGTGCGGGTGAGGGGACCAAAATGATTTTTACCGGTGACATTCAGCAAATCGACTCTCCCTATCTCGACATGCAGTCGAACGGTCTTGCCTATCTGACCGACCGGATGAAAGGACAGGATATCTTTGCCCATATCAATCTGCTCAAGGGCGAAAGAAGTTATCTGGCCGAACTTGCCAGTGATTTGCTGTAGAAATGTTTGAAGGGTTTGACAGAAATAGCCTTGCACCCCCGCAGATATTCACTACTTTTGAATAAAAAATATGGATTTGGAAAAACTCTGTCTGTCAGTTATTGATATTGCCAAAGATGCCGGAGCCTTTATTGCCGGTGAAAGGGCCAATTTCGATCCTAAACTCATTGAAATAAAAGGGAAGGCCAACTTTGTCTCCTATGTAGACAAGAAAGCCGAAGAGCTTATTGTAAAAAGGCTGAGGAGTTTATTGCCTGAAGCAGGGTTTATTACAGAAGAGGGAACCGCCTTTGATTCAGGCGAAAATTTCCGGTGGGTGATCGATCCGCTGGATGGCACCACCAATTTCATTCACGGAGCGCCTCCTTATGCTGTCAGCATCGGACTGATAGAAAATGACGAGGTCATTCTGGGCGTGGTTTACGAAATCTCAAAGAATGAATGTTTTTACGCCTGGAAAGGAAGCAGGGCCATGTTAAATGGGGAAGAGATCAGGGTATCAGAAGCCTCTACAACACAGGAGGCACTGATTGTGACAGGGTTTCCATTTGGAGAGATAAAAAATTCAGATGCTTTTATTGAAACCATTAAATACCTGATGGTGAATTCTCATGGGATCAGACGACTTGGTTCGGCTGCTACCGATCTTTCCTATGTTGCTGCAGGAAGGTTTGAGGCATTTTGGGAAACTGGCCTGAGTCCGTGGGATGTGGCAGCTGGGATTATTATTTTAAAACAGGCAGGTGGAATGGTGTCAGATTTCAATGGTGGCAGCAATTTTCTTTTTGGGGGTGAAATTGTAGCCTCCAACAAAAACTATTTCAACGAATTTCAATCTGTCATAGAAAAGAATTATCGTCATTGAAAATGAGCAGTAGCAAAAAAATATGCATTGTCATACTTAATTGGAATGGCTGCGGATTCCTTAAAAGATTTTTACCCTCAGTCGTTGGTTGTTCCACAGGAAATGTTGAAATAGTTGTAGCTGACAATGGCTCAACTGATGAGAGCAGATCTTTTGTGGAAGGTAATTTTCCTTCTGTGATTTACCTTCAATTGGATCAAAATTATGGTTTTGCAGAGGGTTACAACAGGGCATTGGCCAACCTTAATTCCGACTTCTTTGTCCTGCTCAATTCGGATGTGGAGGTGACTCCCGGGTGGCTCGACCCCATGGTAGGGATGATGGAAAAGGATGCAGACATTGGAATCTGTCAGCCCAAGGTTTTGAGCCTTGACCGTCGTAATGAATTCGAATATGCCGGGGGTGCCGGGGGATTTATTGACTGTTACGGTTATCCTTTCTGCCGGGGCAGGGTTCTGGATGAGGTGGAAAAAGATCATGGGCAATATGACCAGGCAATTCAAGTCTCCTGGGCGACAGGTGCCTGCATGATGATTAAATCAGAACTCTGGCAGCTTTGCAATGGATTTGATCAGGATTTCTGGGCACACATGGAGGAGATTGATCTTTGCTGGCGGGCACAGCATCATGGTTACAAGGTCTATTGCTCACCGGCTTCGGTTGTGTATCACATTGGTGGCGGAACCCTCAATTATAACAGTCCTTTGAAGATCCACCTTAATTTCCGGAACAACCTTTATTTACTGTTTAAAAACCTACCGGGAAGTCAGTTGGCAACAAAGCTTCCAATGCGGATGATCCTGGATGGTGTGGCAGCTTTTGTTTTCATCTTCAAAGGAGAATTCAGGTCCTTTGAAAGGGTTTTTACTGCACATGTGAAATTCTACTTCAGCCTTCCATCGCTCATAAAAAAACGACGCAACATATTAAGTACCAGTAAAAACAGATCAATCCACCTTACTACAAACAAAAGTGTTGTCTGGAACTATTTTATATTGAAACGAAGAAAATATTCTGAAATCATATACTAAAAACCATGCGCATAATAAGAGAAAACTGTATTGGCCTGGTCATTGATATACAGGAAAAACTATTCCCTGTAATTGCCGAAAAAGAGGCTTTGGCTGTGAAATGCAGAATGCTGATTGAAGGAATGCAAGTATTGAATGTCCCCATGGTAGTGACCCAACAATATACAAAAGGCCTGGGACCAACCATCAGCGAAATAAGTTCACTCTTTGATCCGTTCTATTTCATTGAAAAAGTAAGCTTTAGTTGTTTTGAAGAACCCACTTATTTGAATGCTCTGGAACAATCAGGTAAGAGAAATGTGTTGATCTGCGGCATTGAATCACATGTGTGCGTCCTTCAGACCGCCATTGATCTCATGGAGAATGGCTATCATCCAATTGTCATTTCCGACTGCATTAGTTCAAGAAATCTGAATGAAAAAGAAATAGCCCTCAGGCGATTTGCCTTGGAAGGAATTCGGGTTTCCACAGTGGAATCCATACTTTTTGAATTAACACGCCATTCAACCGCCGCCGAATTTAGGGCTATATCGAAATTAGTCAAATAGTTGGAAGAATTTACACTACTTACAAATCGTAAGTTCAATTTTTGACTAAATATCCTTTTGCCAATACAATCCCCTGTATTATTATTATTTTTGTAGCTTCTTAATGATAGTCAGTTAAAGTGTTAACCATGGAAGTATTCAAATTTGGAGGGACCTCGGTTGGTTCTATTGAAAATATGAGGTCGGTGATGAGACTTATTACCGATGGCAAACAGAAGATGGTCGTCTTGTCGGCCATGTCGGGTACGACCAACAGCCTGGTTGAAATATCCGATTACCTGACCAAGAAGAACAAAGAATCGGCGCTTGCACTCATCAGTACCCTGGAAAAAAAATATTACAACGTTGTCTTTGACCTGTTCAAAAGCAATGAGATGAAAGATCAGGGTAAAAAAGTGTTGGAGGAGCATTTTGATTTCATCAAATCGTTTACCACCGGCGCATTTTCCGAAGTTGGGGAGAGGGCTATCCTCGCGCAGGGAGAACTCATTTCTACTGCCCTGTTCACTTTGCTGATGCAGGAAGAGGGTTTCAATGCTAATCTCCTGCCTGCATTGGATTTCATGAAGATTGATGCCGACAAGATGCCCGACAGCCGTTTTATCAAGCTGAAATTAAATGAAATTATTACAGCCAGACCTCGTGCTGATTATTATGTCACCCAGGGATTCATTTGCAGAAATGAACTTGGAGAGATCGACAACCTTCAGCGTGGCGGCTCAGATTATACCGCTACACTGATCGGCGCCGCAATCAATAGCAGTGAAGTCCAAATCTGGACCGACATCGACGGATTTCACAACAACGATCCACGATTCGTCGAAAACACCAAGCGCGTCGATGTGCTCTCTTTTAATGAAGCTGCTGAGCTGGCCTATTTTGGGGCTAAAATCCTGCATCCCCAAACAGTATTACCGGCAAAGAACAACAACATCCCTGTTCGTCTTAAAAACACAATGAATCCTCCTGATCCGGGCACCCTTATAACCGGAGAAAGCAAAGGTGCCGGCATAAAAGCGGTTGCCGCAAAAGATGGGATTACTGCCATTAAGATTCGTTCTGGCAGGATGTTGAATGCCTATGGTTTCATGAAAAACATCTTTGAGATATTTGAATATTTCAAAACCGCGGTCGACATGGTAACAACATCCGAAGTAGCCGTTTCAGTGACCATCGACAATGACAAACATCTTGAAGAGATTGTCAATGAGTTAAAAGAGTATGGTGATGTTGAGGTGGATAAAAATCAAACAATCGTCTGTATCGTTGGGAACATGATTGCTGAGGAGAAGGGATTCGCCTCAAGGGTATTTATCGCCCTGGAAAATATTCCGATCAGAATGATCTCCTATGGAGGTAGCCGTCACAATATTTCGGTGCTGATAAATACCAACGACAAAAAAGAGACCCTCAATGCCCTGAGCGAAAAACTTTTAAACATATAATTTCAGAGTTCAAGTCCGGTCACTTCGCCGAGTACAAACTTCTCATAGTTGAAAACGGGGGTTGCATACATTTTCAACCACAGCTCCATTGAATCGACAATATCTTCATTCACAAGCCTTAGTCTCTGGTGTGTCAATTCAATAAACGACACTTTCAGACCATCGGAATATTGTGAGGCATACTTCTTTGTTTTGAAGTACAAATCGTAGGCAATGTAATTGTTGGGAAATAACCTATAATTTCGATAAATCTCCTTGTCGATCTGTTCAGCAAGCAATTTCAATCGCTCGTTCATTCCTGGTTCTACTGCGATATGGTGTAGAACTTCCTCGTCAATCTGCTTTCCGAATTGAATGTGGATTCTTCCTTTTTGATTACTCAGTCCGCTTACCATGCTCATCAGGTCATCCTTCTCCGTTTTTTGAAAATTTGGATCTACCTGTCGCTTTTTCAGTTCAGCAACTTTCTCATTTCCACATGGTTCTATTTCGTAGGATATTGCCATTGGAACAATTTTGAGTTCCTTGAACCCTTCAAAAAAGCCATTCCCGTTAGACATGTTCAGCATCTTCAAAAGTGCGGGTTGGGTGATATCATTCCCATCTTTTGCCCTGCCTTCCCTTTGGGCAATCCAAACAGAATCGGCTCCCCTGGTAATCAATTGTCTGATATAACTTGACAAATGCCTGGAAGAAACCAGCATCTCCTTGACAGGAATATTACGATTGACAATGAAAGAACGGTTGATCCGGACCAAGTCGTTGATCCATGGGAAGATCAACAAGTTGCTTCCAATGGCAATCTCGGTAGAGCGAAAACCACTCGCATGCATCTCCACGTTCATCAAGGCTGAGTCAAGAATGATATCCCTGTGGTTTGAGATGAAAAGGTAGCGTGTATTTTTATCAAGTTCTTCGAGTCCGTTCATGGTCAGTCCATTGGAACTGGCAGCCAGGATCCTGTTGATCAAAGGCACAACGAATTTATCCTGAAAGACCTCGATGCTCTTGGTCATACGCAATCCAACTTTTATTTGCTCCAACTGCACCTCGTCATTGTACAAATTTTTCAATACATTGTTGAAAGCGGGATCGTTCAATAATCTGGATAATATGGTGGAAAACTCATCGTTACGATATGGGCGGATATCATCGAAATTGTGCATGGAATGCGTGTGCTTTTGTTTAATAATTCGGTCGCCCACATTTAGGGCGTCGCAAAGTTATAAAATATCAGGGTATCGATTGACCTTTTAGATTTTTTTAACCTTTCCGGATATTAATCGAAACCAGTATTGCACTGCAAATAAAGTTGTTTTCACTGAGAAAAACATTGAATTCATTTAAAACCTGAGGTAAAGCTGGCCTCTTATATCAAACCGGTGATTGCCCTGAGTCGCATCGTTTCCGGAGCCCATAGAGGTTACACCTTCCCTCAGGGTATATCCACCTTTGAAATAGAAAGTCATCAACCTGCACGGTTGCCATTTCAAATTCAGGTAACTTCTTACCCCTTCACCATGAAATTCCGGAATAGCGAAATAGAATAACAGGTCATTTTCATAACTATAAACCCTCGAATTGTAGCCGCCAGTATGGTAGTAGGCCATTCTGAACCAGCATTTTAACCTCCCGGAAGGTGAAAAAATGAGATCCTGAAAAAACAGATATCCCGTCTCCCTTATCGCTCGATAGCCATATTTGACCAGTTCCAAGCGACTTCTCATCTGAAAATTTTCTTTGAGTTTCCAATCAAAATGGGCCCTCCATTTTGCACTCTTTTCGTCCCATTGTTCAGGGAGACCGGTAGCGCCGGAAACTTTTTGCGGTTTCTGGACAAACCTGGCATGAATATAGGCCATCATGTTTGATTTGATTGCTATTTCAGCCTGGAAAGCCATTGCATGACCATGGGCAGGAGAGATCGTCTGGTAAGTCAACCAGGGAAAATAGAAGAGATCAGCCTGACCGCCCAATTTGATTTTCGACATCGGGAAATATTCAAAGGCGGTGTAGAATCCCTCTTCATTTTTGCCTCCGCTTCCTTCGGCAAATGCCCCGGAATTGAAGGATTGAAAAGCTGGATGATAGTAGCGGTACAAAAAAGAGAGCGACCATTGCGGATGTGCCTTCCAGACCAATCCGTTGACAAAGGCAGGTTTTAAATTCTGTGAAACCCCGGCTTCTCCAAAAATACTTAATTGACCCATAATCAAATGGTAGTCTAAGCCAAAGTTGCTGTTTGCTTCCCCTTCAAACGATTTTGATTTGTAGGGTAGGTCCCCTTTTGACACGGGTAATCCGAATCTTTGGAAGGAGGCCAGCACCCCAAACCGCCAATGTTCGAAACGAAAATCGCCATATCCACCGAACATGTGTTCGCCTACATCCTTTTCATCCTCCTTTTCAGCGTTGGTACGGTGCAATCCATCCATTCTGATAGAGGTGATACAATTATTGCCCAAACTGTCCGTTTCCAAATTGGCGTCTCTTCGTTTGCCTGAATAAAAGAGTGAGAGTTTGACCGGTTTAAAATTGCATTGCATAGCTATGCCCCTGAAGAAAAGGTTCTCGTCGGCAGAGCTGTAGGGTCTGATCCCTTCGCCGGTCCGCATCAGCGAGGAGAGGTCGGAGGCGTAGCTGACCCCGCCTCCCGACCACAGATTGACTCCCTGTCCAAACCTAAGATGGTAATCTCCCAATACCACCCTGTTGATCAGTCCAGTTCCATCCAGGCACAGAAAGCCGGATAAAAAGTCGAAGCCACTCTTGTTTGCCCCTCTGAAAAAATCTTCCCCGGCATCATTTTCGGCAGTAACCCCAAATTCAAGCCATTTCCCTACTTCAGCCCTATAACGGGTAAGGCAACTAAAAGGGCTACCAGGGTATGCAGGAGGTTTATCTTTTTTAGAAACGAATCCCGAAGGAATGGGATATGAAAATTTGATCCGTGTTAACAACGATTGATGGACCGCCCTGTTCCACTTTTTATGCAGGGAATCAACTTCCTGGTCAAAACGCACGAATGGTTCCATTTTCTGCAATAATTCCTTGCTGAAACCACCCATTACTTCAAGTTCCTTCAGTGTAAGAATTTTTCCATAAGTTTCACGATAGTCCAAAATACTTCGCACCTGTCTGAAATTGAGCATGTTCAATCTTAATAGTTCCTCCTCTGTAGCTTTGTTGATGTAAATTGGATGGCCGGTATAATAACTGATATCTTCCAGCAAAAGGGAGGTTTCCGAACCTTCTTCTGAGGTTGAGAGAGCTTCAACCAACTCTTCCATCTCTTGTTCTTTGCGCAGATCAGTTTGTTGACTGTACCCGGATGCTGCCAACAGAATGAATGCCAAATTAAAGAAAGTGTGCCTGTTCATCGGTTTAGGTTAAAATTGATTGAAAATAGTGGCGAATATCCCAGTATTTCATGGTGAACCAAGGCAAAATCCAACTGACAGAATCGCCAGAGATAGCCAAAACCAAACGAATGTTGAAAGGGATTCGTCGTTAATCCTCCCCTTAGTACAAAGTTTTCAACGAGCTTGAACTCAAACCCCAAACGGAAAGAAACCCCACCATATTTTTCAATAGCCGTTTCACTTGCAAGCAGCAAATGTTCCGACAAACGACAGGATGCCCCACCTCTGATTACCAATGGAAAAACAAGATGATACTGATAAGTTTCGGCTACCGTACTGGCACAATTTCTCAAGTGAAGGCCTAAAGAAAGTCTGCGGGAGTGTTTATATCCTAATCCACAGTCAACCTGAAATGAACCTGTATTTCGGCCTGTCTCAGGAAGGTTCAGAAAAAAATAGTTGATACATATTCCGCCTGACAACCTCCTGGTAAGTTTTTTTGCCATTGAAATTGAGACACTGGTTTCATTGTAAGTGGCCACAGCGGACTGCGCCACACCAAGGGCCAGTACAGCCGTTGAAATGGGCCAGATCAATGATAGTGCGCTTTCGTGGTAACCTTTAATGAACCAGGGCTGCCTGAATGAGAGGCTAATGGAAGAAAATTTCTCCTCTGCCAAAAAGGCCTGGTTTTGAAAAATTGAAAATTGTCCGGGAAGGGCGACCACCGCATTGGCCATGGCCGACTCTCTTGCACCGATGGCGGAAATCCTTTCAATAGCAGAACTGCTTAAACACTGAATTTGTAAAAGTAAACAGATCAACAGACCGGTTTTCAGATCTCTTTTGCACATGTCCGTGAATTTTGGATGAGAAGAGACCGGTCAACCCCACTGCGAGGGGAGATAAAAAGAGGGAGCTGCTGACCGCACTCCCTCTAATATACCGAAAAAAAACGAGAAAACAAAAATCTAATTGGTTTTAAACGGGTATTTAACCTGCGCCAATTCGCTGTTTGCTTCAATAATTTTGTTTTTTAATTCATCTTTAAATAGGATCAATTTGGCCATCAAGGCGTCATCCCCGGTTGCAATCATCTGGGCAGCAAGTATTGCCGAGTTTCTTGAGCCATTGAGCGCAACGGTGGCTACAGGGATTCCGGGAGGCATCTGCAGAATTGCCAGAATAGAATCCCAGCCCTCCAGCGAAGCTTTGATCGGAACGCCAATAACCGGTAATGGTGTCATCGCTGCTATAACTCCAGGTAAGTGGGCTGCCATTCCTGCTGCGGCTATAATGACCTTGATCCCACGGGCACGGGCCCCCTTGGCAAATTTCTCAACCTCATCCGGTGTCCTGTGTGCTGACAACGCGTTCATTTCGAATGGAATTTCAAGTTGGTTGAGTATTTCGGCGGCCCCGCTCATAACAGGCAGGTCTGAAGTACTGCCCATGATGATACTAACTTTTGGCATTAATCCTGTTAACATGATTCTTCACTATTTACAATTTTCCAAAATTACAATATATTCGATATCATAACCATTTAGTAACGCTTGGTGCCATTTTTTTTTGCCCCCCGAAAAGAAAATTTTATATTTGCGAAACTTTTACAAAACAGTTCAGTATCAGTCCTTGAACAGACTATCTGAATCAGGGGACTTTTTATTGAGGCGAATATTTCGACCATAAACTCCAATAACTTTTTAACAAAGGAATTAGACTTTTACGATTAGTCTGACAACTAGTCAATTAAAAAATTTTCTATTTTATGAGACGAATCAAACTTTGGGACAAAGAATTCGAGATCTCTCATCCATTTGAAGAGATACAGGCGGCGATCCAAAAAATGGCAGCCCAAATGAAGAGAGACCTCGAAGGCAAAA
>Ga0172379_10003593_pt1 | contig 24366 bp, 41 predicted proteins | sample GrowelOW334metaG_FD_119756 | JGI IMG/M metagenome (GOLD analysis project Ga0172379, IMG submission 119756) | Groundwater microbial communities from an aquifer near a municipal landfill in Southern Ontario, Canada - Groundwater well OW334 metaG | ecosystem: Environmental > Aquatic > Deep...
AGGGCCAGTGTATCAAAAGATGTACTTTTTCAGTTTTATGATATTCAGGATTAATTCCTTCATTTTCCCACACTTTTTTTAACTCCTTAATTCTGCTATACGTATTTGCTTCTCCTAAAGTATAGGCATCTATTAACATCTGTTTTATATATGCTTTTACTTCTTCGTTCTTTGAGAATGTTTTACCGCTGAATTTCACTAATAATTCTTCAAGTTGAGTGTTCATGTTATTTTCTTATAAATTAAATAAGGGATAATCCATAAAGGGAAGGTTACAATTATAAGACCACAGGAAAAAATATCTACTAAAAAATCCATGTCTTCTATTATTTTTTTCATTTATTTAATTATTAACTTCCCATCTATAAACATCTGCATAACAAAACGAGCTACCATAAAATTTACATACTGTCTTTTCTTTCCTAGTAGTTTAGAACATTCAGATTCTGTGATCTCCCCGGATATTCTTCCTCTCAGTATAGATTCTTCTTTCTTGGAGAAGGTGTATTGGCTGTTAATTTTCATTTATTAGAGAATTTATTACATAATTTATAATGACCCTTAAAAGCTTCTTCTGCTTTGTTATAAGACATGAAGTCTAAATCTTTATTTACTATTATTCTGTAAGGACAGCATGATATATCTTTTTCTGATTTTTTTGCTTTAAATACAATTGTTTCATATTTTCTATCAGCTCCAATATCTTCGCATCCGAATTTTTTCATATACGCATGGTCAAAATCATCTCCAAGTCTGTGTTTATTTTCTTTAAACCATTTTAAGTCACAAATTTCAGCGTGTATTTCTCTTATTTTTCTATCTGGCCAATATTCTCCAACTGTTGAAACTATATATTTTCCGACTTTTGTTGCCATCACAAATCGGCAGTAAGAAGAATAAATAAAGTGTGCAGGGTGTGGCATCCAAACCCACTTGTCTCTTTTAATTTTCATTTGCTTCAAGTTTATTCTTATAATATTTTATTTTCTCTTCATAAGGAAAATCCCAACCGTCTTTCTGATTCAATACGTCAAATTCGTGGTCTATTTGTTCAGTATATTTACTCCACATTTTTACCTGATATTTTCTCCAATTACCTGATAAATTAATATTACAGTGATAACATTGGCAATTTACATTTCGTTCATCAAAGAATAGATATTTTTTACATGTTGCACCTGTTCTATAATGTCCTGCTTGAGCTGGCCATGTTTTTTTATCACAAGTTATGCAAATATATTTATCTCTTTCTCTGATAAACTTTGAGAATAATTTCCATAAATCTTCATGGAGTTTTGTTTTGGTCGGCAGTTTTTCCTTTTTTACTTTCTTTACCTTGATTATTTTCTTTTTGGATTTAATTTTTAGTTTAAAAGGTTTCTTCTTGAATCCGCTACGTTTTAATTGAGATGTTCGTTTCATGGTCTCTTAAGTTTACCAAGTTCTTCAAGATACTCCAAGAAATTATCTGGACCTCCAAAAGGAAAAATAGTATCTCGCCATTTCTTATATTCTTTTGGATCAAGTAATTCTGTTTGATAACCTTGGTCTGTCATCCAGTCCATAACTCTTTCAAGAAAATCATTTAGCATTCCTTTTGTTGATTTTGCTACTTTCTGAGATTTTCCTTTAATCACCAAAAATTCTCCGTTAAATTCACACTTGCACCAATCTCTTACCTTTCTGACATCTTCTGAATTTCGATAATCAAGTCCTTCTTGATAGTAGGCGATCATCGTGAATATTGCACCCTCAAGAAAACCTCTTTGCTTTTTACTTTCCGGAAGCAAGGGATTTATCTCTAATCTCATTCCCTCATTCTTTTTTACAAAGTCTTTAAAACGTGCCCGATTATAATCACTTCCAAGATTTATAACACCTCCATTAATCTTTGCTAAGAAATTCATAGATTAAAACGGTATATCTCCCCCGGATAATTCTTCTGTCGGAGATGCTATATTCTTGGTTGTTGTTTTCTGTTCCTCTTTCTCGTCAAAAACATAAAAGGTTTGATTTGGGAACATATTAAGTTCAATAAACTTTTTTCCTTTATATTCAGCAAGTTTTCCAACATTTAACCAGGATACTTTTTCTGCTCCGTCTTTAGTGTATGTTTTTTTTGTGCAAATATTTTGTCTCATTAGAAATTAATTAAGCTATTAACAATATCCTCAACTTCTTTAATTATGTTTTTTTGTTCTTCTAGGTATTGTGTTATATCTTTTTCAAAATCCTCTCTTTTGAGTTCTATTGTAAAATAATCTTTACAAGGAACTCTAGGATCATAGAATACTACTGAAAGCTTCTGTAAGTCATCATTAACAATGAAGTATTGAAGTGTTTGAAATTCATAATCTTTTGGTATCTTATTAGTTAAGTATGCTTCTAGGTGGCTTGCAGAATTTAAACACTTAACTTCGACAGCGTGTTCTCTATCAATAAATCCATCTGGAGATACTGCGATACTCTCGTCATCGTTTCTAGACCACACAACAAGGCTTGTATCTACCTCTAGACCTGTCTCTTTAGTGAATCTAACGATTGCTTCATTTTCGAGTCTGTGTCCTCTATCCATTGGATTTTCTCCGTCTGACTCATAAGAAACTCTCTCTGCTATGAGTTCGTAAAATCCTTTCTTCTTTCCAGTACCTCTTAGTGTCAAAACATCTTTCAATCTTGAACCTGTTATTTTTCCCCTTCTAGAAGCTAACCATTCTTCGTTACTATTAAATGTTGTTGTTATCATTTTTTTTAGGTGTTAGCTTTTCTTTTAATACGTTTTTTAGGTTTTCAAATTCTATTTTAACCTCTACTGGTAGAGCCGAGAATATTCTAGATAGTTCTTTCAAATTCTTTGCTGACTGCATCTTTATTTTATATTCGGTCATTTTTTCTTCTTTGAATTCCTCTCTAACTTCAGTAACATATCTTGAATCTTCAAATTTACCCATAAAGACATCTGTATTAAATCCAAGTTTAGATAATGCTTTTGTAACTGTGTTGGTTTCAATTTTCTTTGCAAACTCATCATCTACTTTGATGTAACCCTTTGAAGCTACTTTGTATTTAACCAATATTGCATTATGTATTTCAAATTCTCCACCCGGATAGAAAAATATTGCTTTGTAAATGCAGATAGTATTATCGTCATCTAATTTTTCTAACTTCAAATCAGTATCTTTCAATCCCCAAAAACTTCCATATGAACCGAATTGTTCTGTCGCTACTTTGAACTGAGAATATGCGTCAATTGAGGTAATTTTTCTTCCTGATATTGTTGCCTCGCTTGTGTATTCAGGGTTAGTTTTTTCTACTTCTAACCATAATTTTAATTTATCGTTTTCCATTTTATTTACTTAATCCAATAAAAAAAGCGTCCATTTCATTACAAATATCGTCTATGCTTGGCCCTGTAACAACTTTACCTTCTTTTCTTGCTTCGTGTTCGTATTGGGAGGCTTTGCTTCTTAGAATTGATTCCCAACGTGCTTTTAATTGTTCCATGTTATTTAATAATTACCATTCCTAGCAACTCACTTATAAAATACATAAGCACTGGTGTTGTAACTAAACTTATTAATCCAACCCATGCTAGAAACTGACGCCATGGAGTATAAATTTTATTCATTATGATATTCTAAAGCTTTTAATTCTTCATTCTCAACTTCAATTTGTTTTCTCACTTCTTCAATTCGTTCCCGATCAAACTTAATATCTTGAAATACTGCCATCAATGCTTTTAAATCTTCTTCAAGAGAAAATTCGTAATCTCTCAAGTCTTCTTTTAAATCTCTCAAGAACTGCATCTTCTGATTATATTTACTCATAGATTTTAATAAGCTCTAGTAAAATCTTCTATCGTTCTTGATTCTATCTCACTAAACATTCTTGATTCTTGTTGTTCTGCTAGATATTCATTTTGTCGCTCGATAACTTCTTTATAATCTTCTGTTCTATCTTCCATGTTGTTTTATTAAATTTTCCGTTAATAAAATAGTGTCTGCGATATTTGATAAGGCAACTTTTAAATCTTCATCAACTTCATTTGCGGTTAAATTTCCTTTTTTTATATTCGCTCCCCAACAGTTATTTATTGGCTGAAATGTAACTTCTATAAAATATGTTTTCATTATGTTTCATTAATTGCTAAATAGATTTTCAAAGGTCTTTCTAAATTCTTTCGTCGGTGATATTAATAGATTAGCACAGTATGCAATACAATGCAATACATAACATGTTAATATCTATTTTACTTAACTTTGTCAAACTTAATACCTTTTAATCTGCAATTTTTACAAATAGTTTTGTCTCCAAAGGTTAAGTAATTCTGTGAATGTTTTTTAGTTCCGGTAGTTCCGCAATTAAAACACTTATCTATTTTTTTTGCTTTCATACTTGTAACTATTAAAATAATAAAAATCCACTATAACTTCTTTTGAAAGTGATATCAGAGATTTTATTTTATCCTCCATGATGTTGTTAGATTCTTGTAGTGATTTGCAATAATCACACAGGCCGATTGTTTTATGAGTTGTTCCGCATGAGCCACAGGTGTTTAATTTCTTAAAATCAACTATCTTTTTCTTTTTTGTTAAGTAATCCATATTTATTTTAATTCTTATTAATTTCGCTCTCCTGTTTCTTGCCCATTGCTTTGAATATTCGTTTAATTTCTCACGATTCAAATCCCAATATGATTTTGTATAATCTTTAGAATTAGTCATATCTAAACATTAAATTTATAAAATCTATTTAATCCTCTTTTAGTTTGATAAACTTCTAATTTATCGCATTTATGAACGACAAATGTTTTTGGAGGTTGTTCTTTAACTAATTTATCAGTGCTCAAAATTACACTAATTCTGCAACCACAATTTGATGTTTTAATTATTTCTCCGATCATATCTTAAGAGTTAAACTTTTATTTTCTATTTTTGTTTTTTCTTCGTGACATTTTTCACAAAGAATTTGTAAATTTGTTATTTTATTCGCTTTTTTCCCTATAATAGATAAAGGAATTATATGGTCTAAGCTTAAATTTACTATTGAAGAACATTTTATACATTTTTTTCCAAACTGTTTATATAAGATATTTTTTTTACGTTTTGCCCATTTTGGGTTCACAGGTTCTCCTACTAATTTTCTATGTAAACGTTTTTTAATATTTTTATTAGTGAAATAATTACGATATATAGGAAGATTTAATTTATTACATAAACGAATAAATAATCTTTTGTAATATAAACGTTTTCCAAAAATATAAATATATTTATTACTTTGCCAAAATCTCATATTAAAATTTCTTATTAAAATAATTATCGTTTTTCAATAATTTTGATTTTGTTAGTAATGTTTTAACAAACTTCCGCTTTTCTTCTTCCGTCATTTCACCTCGAACACATTTAATTGTCACTTTTGTTCCTGTTTTCTTCGGTTCTTCATTTTTATCGTTATTTATCATTATCCAAACCATAGTTTTAAGTTATTTTATTTAGTTCTTCTATCTTCTCCTTCAAGTTTTATAATCTCGCACATTTCTGCAATTCTTGATGCAATTCTGTCTCCATATCGTTGTTGTAATTCTTCTAAATTAAGATTAGATGTAATAAAAATATAATTTTCCATTTCATAATATCTATTAATTATCAAACCGAGAGTTTCTATCACCCAATCAGTTGTTTTTTCAGAACCTATATCATCTAAAATAAGTATCTTTTTTTCTTCATCTGATGGAAAATCATCGTTTATTAACATTTGATCTAAAAAATTACTTTTATTCTGTGTTATTGATGATTTTATTGTATATAGTAATTCCGAAAAATTACGAAAACGAGTACTACCTTTAAAATTTTCTACGGAATGAATATAAAATGCATAAGCTAAGTGTGTTTTTCCAGTGCCACATGGTCCAAAAATATAAACTCCTTTCTTGTTCTTTATTCCAATTTTAATTTTTTGTTTTATATCTTCGCTAAAATCTCCTATCTTTGCATTTATAAATTTTTTACTTATTATCATATTTTTTATATTTACTACTATCAGCTTTTAATATATTTGTTTTGGTATCTTTATTTTTTAGTGGAAATAATCCAGTCCAACCATTTTTTATTGATTGCTCTATTATTTCTCTATGAGTATCTTTATTCTTTTCAAGTTCTTTTAATTGCAAATCAATACTTCTTTGTGTAAGAGTTTGTTTTTTTTCTTTTCTATACAATACCCAAGAATTCCAAATTTCTTTATCTAACCAATCAGGTAAATTGCTCTTATCTAACTCTAACCTAACCTTACCTAACCTAACCTTACCTAACCTAACCTGGGTATCCATTTGGTATCCATTTGGTATACCAAGAGAATATACTCCATCTTTTTCTTTTAATAAGTCTTTTTGTTCTTTATAAATGGTCTCAATATATCTATCGTTTCTGATATAATTATTTTCTTTCCAGTGAGTAATAACGATTACTCCAGTTTCAAATGGAATAACAAAATTTTTAGCTAATAAAACCTTTAAATCATCAGGATTTGAACCAACTATTCGTATTATTTTTTGAGGATTAACAAATCCGTCATCATCTGCATATATTCCTAAATGAAAATACAAATTTTGTGCTGATACTGGCATTTCTAAAAACTTCTCATCTCCTGTAACTCGTTGACTAAACATTCTTCTATTTGCCATTGTTGTTTATTAATTAATAAGTAAAACAAACGCCACCCGTGGAAGTGGGTGGCGTTTTTCTATAACTCGGTAATCTATACTACTCTTAGAATTATAGCAAATTGACCTTCCACAATCAACTGCTTATCAAAATATTTCAAACTCGTATCTATAATTATAAACCTATTTATTTTATTGTCCAGATAGTTTATCCACACCCACAATAAAACCCACTTTATCCCCTAAAGGAGTGGGTTAAATTGCGTTTTCTAAATGACATCATAAGAGACATTCATTCACTTATAATGTTATTTTGTGTGCGTGATTAAGCACTTGCAATAGTCTAGCACAAGTACTATAATTTAAGATAGTATCATCGTGTTCACAAAATTTTAATATTGAAATAGAACTCTCGATAATACATTTTAGCCGGGCTTCTTATCTGAAGTTTCATTAGTTATAAAATATGGTATGGATAATCCCAGCCGGATATAGTAACAAAATCAATAAGCAGTCTAAATGAAGATTTAGTTTAGTGGTAGGACAATAGTCTCCAAAACTATTGGCAGAGGTTCGATTCCTCTAATCTTAGCAATACGAAGCCTCGCTAGCTCGTAATATCCACAGGGATAGGGTAAGTCGCAAGACGCTCGTAGCGTAATGAAACAAAATCAAGAACATAAAATACAATTCGGTGGGTACACAAAACGAAGTTATAAAGAAATTCGTAAAGTTATTCAGCGAATAGTAAAAAAAGAAATTGAAGAATCAATGGCGGGAGGGGGGTTAAGTAATCCCGATGGTCTCATAAACCGTCTAACCTTGAGCATTACAAGGTCTCCGCTACAATGAAAATAAAAACAGAGAAAGATTTTATAAAATGGATAAATGATTTAATTATATTATATAAACCTATTTTAGGTTTAGAATTACAAAGAATAAAAGTAACCAAAGACAAGGAAACTAAATATCTTTCAATAAAATTCACATATCCTTATTTAGACCCAACAATAAATTTCTCTAACGAAGCATTTGAAGACTGGAAAGAAGGTAAATTAGAAGAAGATAGTATACTACACGAATTATGTCACTGTTTAACCGATCCTTTATATTCAAAAGCTTTTGAAAGATTTACTTCTCATAACGAAATTGAAGATGAAAGAGAAAGACTAACTGACAAAATAGCAGTCATTGTTAGAAATTTATTAAAATGACAATAAAACCCATTAAAGCTTGGACAATAGTAAACAAGAAAAACCCAAAGTTAGACACTAATTTTATATTTGCCTCAAAGAAAGATATAGAATTAGACGATAATGAAATGTGGGTACAAGTTTTAATCTCACCAACTAAATCACCAACTAAATGAACTACGAATTAGCAAGAAAATTAAAAGATGCAAAATTTCCACAAAACACAGGAATTGCTATTACTTCTAATAATGTTAAATTTAATATAACAAAAACAGATATTTTAACAGATGAAATGTGTTACGAACCTACTCTTTCTGAACTCATAGAAGAGTGCGGAAAAGATATAGAAGTTTTATGTCAAACATTCCCAGGATGGACAGCATATAGTGACGATCCAGAAAATTCATCAGATTATAAAAGTGGAATAGGAAACACACCAGAAGAGGCAGTAGCAAATCTTTGGTTAGTATTGGTTAGCATTAAAAAGAAATAAAATATGAAAACTAAAAAGTGCGGAGGTAAAAAGAAATAAAATATGCGTATACACTGGGAATCAAACGGAGATCATAAAGTAAATTTTGAACACTGGACAGAATACTTTGTAATAAAGATACCAGATGGATTATTATATGCAGGACTTTTAATTGTCCCGAAAGGATACACAAAGATAGTTAGACACAGTGATGATTACGATGTAGGATATTATTACAGAACAACGTTTATTCCGATATTTAAAGTGTTGTTTATTATACAGGACTATATAGAAAGATAAATAAGTGGTATAATAAGATTTATAATCTTAAATAATCTTATGGCAAAATTTGGAGGTAAACAACCAGGAGCGGGCAGACCTATCGGTTCAATAAAGAAACCTCGTCTTTCTGATTACCTTTCAGAGGAACAAGTAAAGAAATTAGTAAAAAAAGCATTAGATATGGCAGGAGAAGGAAACGAAACAATGCTTAAATTCATTTTAGAACAACATTTTGGTAAAGCTATACAACCTATTGGTGGAGAAGACGGAGGTCCAATACAAGTAACCGTTATTAAATACGCAAAATAAATTGAGGGAAATAACCTTACCTTACAATTTCGAATTAAGAAAATATCAATTACCTATTTTTGAAGCGTTTGATAAAGGATTCAAGCGTTTAATTTTAATTCATCACAGAAGAGCTGGTAAAGATAAAGCCTGTTGGAACTTAATGATTAGGGAAGCGTGGCAAACAGTTGGAAACTACTATTATTTATTTCCAACATATTCACAAGCTAGAAAAGCATTGTGGGAAGGAAGAGATAAAAGTGGAATGAGGAATATAGACCATATACCTAGAGACTTGATAGAAGGAAAGCCGAATGAAACAGAAATGAAGATAAAATTAAAGAATGGTTCTTTAATTCAATTAATAGGTGTTGAAGATGCTGATAAAATAGTAGGAACTAATCCGAAAGGAATGGTATTTAGCGAGTACAGTCTTCAAAATCCAAAGGCGTGGGAACTTATGAGACCAATTCTTTTAGAAAACGGAGGGTGGGCTATATTTAATTTCACTCCAAGAGGAAAGAATCACGGATTTAAGTTGTACAATATGGCTTTACAAAATTCTAATTGGTTTGTTTCTAAACTTACCATTGAAGATACTAATGTTTTGACAGTTGCAGATATGGAAGAGGAAAGAAAGTCCGGGTATTCAGAGGATATGATACAGCAAGAATATTATTGTTCCTTTATTTCTGCTATTCAAGGTTCTATTTATTGGGAACAGGTTAATTTAGCCGAAAAGAATGGACATTTTACTGATGTTCCATATGATCCAAGACTTTTAGTGCATACTGTATGGGATTTGGGAAAAGATGATACTAACTGTATCGGATTTTATCAAAGTAATGGATTAAGTATTAGAAAGATTGATTATTTGCAAGGAAACAAAAAGGGATTACCAGATTGGATTAAGATTGTAAAAGAAAAACCATATAATTACGGTAAACATTTTGCTCCTCACGACATAGAAGTTTCTGATTACTCAACAGCAGGGAATCAATCAAGAAAACAAATAGCAGAAGATTTAGGAATAAAGTTTGAAGTTGTGCCTAATCTTTCTATACGAGACGGAATTGACGCTGGAAGACGGTTTTTTAGTAAATTATACGTAGATAAGGTCAAGTGTGCTGATTTCATCGACGCTATACCTCAATATACGCGCGAGTATGATGAAGAAAACAAGATTTTTAAGGATACACCACTTCACGATTGGACATCTCATTACGCCGACGAGCATAGATATAGTGCTTTAGTTCAAGATTTATTTGATAACGAAACATTCGGAGAAGCGCATTTACAAGTTGCAGAAAACCGCAGAGAAAGAAATATACCATCAGATTTTGGCATTTAATTTATTTTTATAATATGGTATAATATTGGTAATATATGAATAAAAAAATAGTAAAAATAGCTTTTGACAAGATTGTGGTTGGAGATACATTTACATTTACATTTCCTGTCATTCTAAAAGTATATAAAAAAACAAAGAAATATATTGTATTTGAAGTAAATAAACTTAAATAATGGAATATCAAAACACAGGTCTAAAATCGCAGATGCAACAGGAAATCCAAAACTATCTCTCAAGGACAGTTGCTATCTCCGATAATTACGACTTTTCTCAATACAAACTTATTAAGAGAATCAGTCAGTTTGAATCACGAACGTTTCCGACCGGTAAAATAGACTCACAAGGTAATTATAAATTCTTTTACGATATTATCGGTCCAAGAATTGATAACGAAGTAAAGAATATTGACTTTGATTCCAAAGATATACAGATTTATTCTCCAAGAAAGAACGACACACTCGCTTCTATTATCGCAAATCTCAAGCTAGACGAGTATTTGAAGGTGACAGGACAGGCAGAAGAGCTTAATTCTGCCATTGAAGAAGGTTCAGGCTGGGGTAATGTGGTATGGAAGAAGGTAAAAGGTGGATTTGAACGATGTGATATGCGTAATTTTTACGTTATTAACCAAACCGCAAAAAGTTTAGACGAATCTCCAGTAATTGAAAGACATCAATTTACTCAGACAGAACTAAGGTCAAAGAAAGATATTTGGAAGAACGTAGAAGAGACCATAACAGGTTGTAAGTCAGATACGTATCAATCTACCGTTGAAGTCACTTCAAATGACACTACGGTGCCATATTACGCGATATACGAGAGAAATGGAGAAGTATGTGTTAAGGATTTAAATGATTATAACAACAAAGAATCCAAGGAAACAGATAAGGATAAATACACATGGGCTAAAGTTATCGGAGTAGGCTCAAAAGGTTCCGCCGGAGGAGTTGAAATAAAACACATCTTATTTGCCGAAGAGTTACCAAACGTTACTAATTCCGACATTTACAAAGAGTTTCATAGGGGAGCATATAAGGGCAGGTGGTGGAGAGAAGGTCTCTATGAGCTTCTATTTGACGTTCAGGTGCGTGCAAACCAAATAGGTAATCAGATAGCTCAAGGTCTTGAATTTGCCTCAAAGATTATCTTTGTAACCGAGGATAAACTTATAATTCAGAACATTCTTACCGATTTAAAGAACGGAGATATTATCAAAGCAAGGAATCTATCTCACGTTTCCGTAAGAATGGATGGATTCGACCAGTTAGCAAACGATTGGAACAGAATAATCTCACTTGCAAACAGTATTGCAAATTCTCAAGAGGTTACGACAGGTGAATCAATGCCTTCAGGAACACCATTCCGACTTGGTTCAATGTTGAATCAGAACGCAAACAAACTTTATAACTTCATCCGAGAGAAACTTGCTATACCATTGTCACAGATATTTGAATTGTGGATAGTACCAGAGCTTATAAAAGATTTAAAGACTCAAGAGATATTAAGATTGACAGGTGACAGTGATTTACTTGATAGACTTTATGAAGTAGTAGCAAAAGATTGGTATCTAAATAATCTAATCGCTATCGGTCCACACGATAAAGCAATGGCGGAGCAGTTAATTGCAGACCAGATAACAGAGTTAAAATCAAGACCAGAGTTTCTTATGGAAGGTACTAAGAAATTATTTGACGGATATAAAGCAAATGTGTTTGTCGATATTACGGGTGAGTCGTTGTCGCTTGATGTTGATTTACAAACACTATCTACATTCGTTGCTTTAGAGATGGACCCAGTTAGAAGAACTGCAATAATAGAGCAAATGATGAAAATGAAGGGAATCGATGTCGGAAGTATGCCTAAGACACAACCACAACCAATTAAACCTGCACAACCAATGGTCGGTCAGGTTAAACAACCATTACAAGTAACACAATAATAAAATGAGCCCATGAGGTAAATCAGTTTCTAAAAACATCAAGGAATTATATCAAGATAATTTAAACACTGGAGTTGCAAGGGGAGCAGGAGGTAAACCAAGAAGTAGAGATCAGATTGTAGCAATCGCTTTGAGTTCGGCAGGAAAGAAAAAAACTGTTCCATTCAAAGGTAATTCAAAAGAAGGTAAAAAATATCGTTCACCAATACATACGTTTTATGCTTAAATAAAATGAATAAGGAAAATCGTATAAAGGAATTTAAAGATATGTATAATAAATTGAATGATCCTGTAGAGATTCAACGAAATATACATAGAGAGAAGATTAATAAAATGAGAGAAGAGAAGAGAAGCGATGCGGGTTTATAATTAAATAATATATGGAAGAAACTACACAAAAAAAAGAACCTAGACCATTCGACAGGTCAGAATTTTATGAATTACAAGAACTTCACAGAATTGTTATTATCGAAAAATTCAAGAAGGAACAAGTAAAAAATAATACAGCAATCATTCCAGATGGAAAGAAGTTAGTTAAACAATTAGAAGCATTATGTAATCTATACGAAGGAATAAAACAGAGATGGATTGCCGATAAACTGATTCAAATGGGTTATGATAAAGATGAGAAAGTTAAAATAGATATGGAGACAGGCGTGGTAACTAGAGATAAATAAATGAATCCAGAGACAGCTAAAAAATTAATGACGGATATTCAAGAATTTAGAGATTTTATCTCATTCCTTTCCAGTAAAGCTTTAGAATTAAATAATCTTTCAGATATTACATTAACAGATCCAGTTGCATTATCGGTCGAGGTCAAGGCGCGCCAAAAAGCGTATGATAAAATCATTGAAATATTACATCCTCTTATAAATTCAGATACTCATGATAAAGGTGGAAGTATAAAAAACAGTGATTTTATTATTTAGTAGAAAAATGGTATAATATAAATATATAATATAAATATTATGGCAAGAAATAAAAAAACAGAGGAAGAAGTTGTAGTCTCTAAAAAAGTTGTTGATGATTTTATGGATTTACCTACAGTTCCTAACTATAAGTCCGCTTCTGTATTTAGCGATAACGGAACATTCATAAGAACATACACAAAAGAAGTACACGGAGAGAATTTTGTTGAATTAGCAAATGGTTATGCAAACAAAATCAAAGGAAGTATGAAAGTACTTTAAAAATTAACTAATAAACTACTACAAACTTGGGAGTACCAGCTGGTCTCCGAAGCCATTTATGTAGTAGTCTATGGTTTCGTAGACTAACCGGTACTCTCAAAGTATCGGTTTTTGCGTATTATAAATGAGTCAATGACTCGTTAAACAAAAAAAATAATTCCAAATGGAAAACGAAATTAAAGAGTTAGTTGCCGAACAGACAACACTCAATGAAGTAAATGAGGAAGAAGTCCGAGCTAAAGTTATCAGTGAGTTTGGTTTTGACGAAGTAGATGACATCGAACGAATTGATAAATTAGTAGCCAAAGAGGTAGAGCAGAACAAGAGATTATCTTCGGCTATTGGACAGAAAATCAAGTACCGCAAGGAAGTAGAAGAGCTAAAGGGCAAAACTACACCTGCGATTCCTCCAGTCCCTGTAAAGTTTGATACAGGAGACCTTGATAAGAGAGTAGATGAGAAGTTAGAGAAGAGAGACCTTGATTCACTAGAATATCCAGAGGAAATCAAAACTGAAATCCAAAGATTAGCTAAAATGCAAGGTATTTCAGTAAAGCAAGCCTCACGTGATCCTTATATTGTTTATAAAATAACGGAACACGAGAAAACGAAAAAAGTTGAAGACGCAAGTATCTCCCGAAATCATAAGTCAATTTCCAAAAAAGATTTTAACTTTGATTCTCCTCCAGATGTGGACATAACCACAAAAGAAGGACAAGACACTTGGGACGCTTACAAAAAAGAAATGGTAAAACAAGGATACTAATTATTAATTAAATTATAAATATGAGTTATACAGCTAACAGTTTGTCATACTTAAACCCATCATTTTGGGCTAAGGAGGCACAGCGTTCTTTGTTCGTAGATAACAAAGCTATGGCTATTGCTAATACGACATTGAGAAATTTAGTCGCAGGTGAAGGCGCTACTGTCTACAGGACAATAGTTTCTTACCCAGCTTCTGCTACCTATGTCCCTGGTACAGACATTACAAATACTTCCGTTACAAGCTCAAGTGAGACATTAACAATCTCAACTTGGATTGCTTCGATGGTACATGTTGATGACACAGAACAGAGACAGTCTATTATTAAATTGGGAACAAACATCTCTAATAAGATGATGAGAGACCACAATAACAGAATTGAGCAAGCTATTTTGGCAGAAGTAAGTAATGCAGGACACAGTATTGATGACGGAAATGTAGGTGGTACAGCTGGTAATAATGCCGTTGTAAACACAAACACAGTTCCTATGTTCTTTATTGCAGCCGACACAAAGTTGGATGCTGCAGATGCTCCAAAGGCAGGAAGAACAGCTGTAGTAGGTGGACACTTCTTAGGTCAATTGAAACTCCAGCAAGCCGCTAGAGCCACAACTTTCGGAGATGGTGTTAATACAAGAGGAGTTGTTGCTAATATGTTCGGTTGGGACATTCTTTACTCAAATAACCTTCCATATTCCGCAGTATTAACTATTGCAACAAACCCAACAGCCGCTGATACAGTTACAATCGCAGGTGTAAAATTTACCTTTAAGGCTGCTCTTGCTGCCGCTGGTGATTTGCATATTTGCGATTCCGCAGCAGAAACAGTAGCAAATATGGTTGTTGCATTAAATGCTCCAGCCACATCCATCACTGAAGCTGGTTCGGGTGGATACACAGCTCTTTCTTCAGATAATGTATTTATCTTGAGAGATAAGAGGAGAATTTCAGCTGTTGCTACAAGTGCAACTGTAACAACTATTTCCGGTTATGGAGATATCGTAGTTTCAGAAACTCTTTCAGCCGTTGCTGATGTATGGTCTGCACAAAAACAAACATCTTTGTTCTGCGTAAAAGGATGTATTGATATGATTGTTCAGATTCCTCCAAAGATTGAAGTTACAAGAGACCAGAATCAATTTGCTGATATTGTAAAGTCATTACTTGGTTATGGAAAGAAAACATACGCCGATGGTGCAAGGGAGATGGTGTCCGTCGCCATTGATGCTTCTACAAGTGATTGGAAATAGTTATTATTAGCTAATTTACCAATCAAATGGAAAACATTAAAAATGTAATTCTCGGAGTACTTGTAGTAGCTGTTCTATTTCTTGGAGCAAAAGTATCTGGTTTGTCATCTTCTCTAGGTGCCGCATCTGGATACGCTCACTATCAAATGGAATCATTCCTACAAGGAGTTTCCGCAGGTGCTAGAGATCAGTTTTCAGTAAGTAATACTGGAGTATTAACTACATCTGGTGCAATCACCACAACTAGTGCATTGACTTCAGGTGCCTTCTCAGCAACTACAGGTGCATTTAGCTCAACGCTTGATGTAACTGGAGCAACAGAAGTTGGTCTCTTTACTCAAGGTGGTGGAGTACTTTCAACAAGTACTGTATCAACAGCAATGATTCCAACTGCAGCAACCTTCAATTATGGGTTGATTCAGATAACACCAAACACAGCAGACTTGACTTACACATTCCCAGCTACTTCTACAATGTCGGCTATGATTCCGAACGCAGGAGATAGCAGAACAGTTATGGTTTATAACGCTACTACAACAGCAGGAATTGATGTAATCTTTGCCGCTGGCACAGGTATGGAGATAAAAGGTACTGGTTCTACCCCTTTAACAATAGACGAAGCTTCAATGGGAACTTTGACATTTGTTAGAAAGGCAAACTCAGATATCTTAGTCTTAGTAAACGCAGCCGTAGCAGATTAGAACTTTTGTTCTTAGCAGGGATTCTTGTGAAATCCCTGCAATAGAGCAAGAGCTCACTTATAAATTAATTAATTAAAATGACAAAAGTAAAATTAGCAATCGCAGGAGTTCTTGTAGCAGTAGCATCCTATTTAATAGGTGGTTCAGATATACCTGCCAAATTTGGAGGAGTTTCAAACGATTCAGGTTATAGGTACAAGAATATAACATCAACAGACGCTTCTGCTACCATTCCTGTGGAGATTGCCACATCAAGTAAGGCATTCATGCTTGGTTCAATCGTAGTAAACACAACTCACGCTACTGTTATAAGAATTTATGACGGTATTGCTACTTCAACAGGTACATTAATTGCTTCATTACCTGCTTCCGCTGTTGTAGGAAATTATATCTATGATGTAAATGTCAAAAAAGGAATTGTTTTAGACGTGCCAGCTGGATTCGCAGGAAATTATACAATAACTTGGAAATAGGGTGTAATAAATAACAGATGAATAGTAATAAAGGAGTAAAATTAACAGAAGAACACAAAAGAAATATTGGTCTTGCCAATAAGGGCAAACCTGCTCCTAATCGTAATTTTTGGTTAGGTAAAAAACGTTCTAAAGAAACGAAAGAAAAAATCAGTACTACAAAAACTGGTTCAAAACTTTCTACTGAACATAAAAGAAAGATTGGGTTGGCATCAAAAAAATGTTGGGGAAACCCTGAATATTCTAAGAAAATGAGTGAATCTCGGTTAGAACATATTGTTACAAAGGAAACAGCAGAAAAAATTTCCAAAGCCAACAAAGGAAAGAAAAGACCCATTGGTTTTGTCGCGCACAATACTTTTAAGAAAGGTTTTACTCCGTGGAATAAGAATAAAAAAAGTTTAATATCACCAGAAGAACATCATAATTGGAAAGGTGGGATTACATCTGAAAGAGAAAAAATTCGTAAGAGTTTAGAAAATAAAATATGGATTAGGGCTGTGTTTGAGAGAGACAATTTCACTTGTCAAAAATATGGAGAAACACACGGTGGTTTGAATGCCCACCATATTCAAAACTTTTCTCAATATCCGGAGTTTCGTTTTGCAATAGATAACGGAATCACATTGAGTAAAAAAGCTCACGAAGAATTTCACAAGAAATATGGATATAAAAATAATAGTCGTGAGCAATTATTAGAATTTATAAATAGTTAATTTAAAATCATATGGTCTGGAATTCTGAAACAAACCAAGACGATCTAGTAAGTGATATTACATTTTTTACAGACGCAGACACTATCGCTTATCCTCTAGCCGACCGTGCAAGAAACGCCAATAGAGGGTTAGATAGAGTAGTTCAACTTATCTTAAAGAGTGACGGACATTGGGAATGGGATGATACTGTTCAATCAACAGAACTTCTTGACGTTTCAACGGCACTTGTTTCTGGAACGCAGAAATATGCCATAGGAATTACTTGGCTTAAAATTGGAAAGGTCAGGATAAAAGATTCCGCAGGTAATTGGATTTCATTAACTCCAAAGGATAGAAAACTATTGACAGACGCAGAACTAACAGCAAGTGCTAGTACTCCAAAATACTACGACAGAATGGGTAATTTTATTTATCTATATCCAAAACCAAATTATGCTTCAACAGGAGGTTTAGAAATTCAATATCAAAGAGGTGCAGCTTATTTCGTACCAGGTGATACTACAAAAACTCCTGGATTTGCTTCTCACTTTCATAGATTAATTTCTTTATATTCTGCTTTAGACTATTGCGAAGTTAATGATATGGAGAAACGTGCTTCTAAAATTCAAGCTAAAATAAAACTGCTGGAGGAGGAATTAGTAGCACATTATGCTGATCGCAGTGGAGATGACCAACCCGCAATGAGAGTTCAGAAAGAAGATTTTGGGGAAAGAGCGTTAATATAAATTAAATGGCAACAAAAGATAACACATTTAAAATAACCATTGACGACTTCTCATTGGGATTCGCGCCTTTAGCACACTTGGATTCGCTCACTACTCTTGGAAAAGCGGGACACGCTACCGCAATGGGTAATATTGACTTGCTTACACACCCTGGAAAGATTACTCAAGGCCCAGGACTTGCAACTCTAACCGCAGGGACAGAAGCAGGAGCAGTGACTGAATTAATAAACTATATTACAGATACCGCAGTTGCTTCAAATGTTGCTTATGGGATAGGAAATACTAAACTTCAACAGATAAGTGCAACAGCAGTGACAAATACTGGTGTTTTCCCTCATACAATAACTAACGCAACAGCAGGTAATTCGTGTATTTATTTTCAAGGTGCATTATATTATTTTTTCAACAAATCTTCTGGTGCAGATTTTGGCAAGTATGATTTAGCAACTACTTTTGACGATGATTATGGTTCTACTGTGCCAACTGGTGCCGCCGCACTTCAATCAGCTCCACACCCTGTAGCAAAGAAGGAAGATATTTTAATGTTCGGAAATGGTAGATATGTTGGTACTTTTATCTCTTCAACAGCGACAGTTGCTCCGACTAAACTTGATTTTGGGGTAAATTCAGAGGTAGCAGACTTATGTTTCCACGCTAATCAGTGGTACTTAGCGGTAAACGCTGGGATTTTGTCAGGTACAAATCGTGCTTCCTCACAAATTTATTTATACGACGGGGCGGCTTTAACTTCTATTCTATCAGACGAAGTAGCTGTGGGTGTTCAACAGATAGGCTTTATTATGCCCGTAAACGGCGTTGTATACGTTGCATACAAGGATTTGTCATCCGCAGGTGGTTTTGCTATCGGATACATCTCAGGGAGGCAAATTAAGCCTTTAAAATACTTCACTGGTTCACTTCCTACGTTCGCACAAAAGACTTTATTTAAAAATACAATTAGTTTTGTCTCCAACGCGCTTATTTATTCCTGCGGTGCAGTAATAGAACAGTTACCTGTACAGATTTCACAGTTAGCAGACGGTGGATTTTCAACAGTTGGTGCTTTAGCAGCTCCATTCGGTAATCCGATGGTAGCGAGTACGCAAACAACTTCATTCAAACTAGCTCAATTTAGTGGATTTGATACCGCTTGTACGTGGAAGAGTATTGTTTTTCCAGTAACCAACGGAACTTATAAAGGTATGATAGATACAATTATTGTTCATACAAAAGTGCTAGGAGCAAATGCTAGTTGCGCGATAACCTTTGAAGCTAATCAAGGTGTTTCAACATCCGCAAGCAAAACGATAACAACTACTGGCAAGACAAGACATGTATTTACAAACTTTTCTTTAAAAGATATAGAAGATTTTAGAATTGCTTTAACTTGGGCGGCAGGTAACGCAACAAACGATTGCGAAATTAGGAAGATAGATATTATGGGACACTTTGTAGAAAATAGTTAAATGGATTTAACACCAAAATATACAACTTTAACGGCAGAGGAAGAAATTGTGATCCCTGCAAATTTTCAGGATAACTCGGGACAACTTGTTGGAGGATTTTCTGCTACTCCCGCAGAACTTACGCAAGGCAAGATTAAACTTCAAGGAATTGCTGAAAGATTTTTAATTGGGGATGCAACACTACCTCTCACTGGTACAGGCGTTTTTATAGGTTGGGATGGAGAAACTACAAAGAACTATGATTTTCGTGTAGGAGATCCTTCTGCTAATTATATACACTGGGATGGTTCTCTCGCTACTTTGACGATTGTAGGGTCAATTACAGCTACTTCTGGTTCAGTTGGTGGATGGTCTGTATCCTCAACTGCTATATATTTTAATGGTGCAACAGACGCATTATCAGCAGGAATGGCTCCAGCAGATTATCCTTTTTATGCAGGAAAGAAATATGTGGATAGGGCAACAGCTCCATTCAGAGTAAATACAGCAGGAGATTTATTTGCTAGTTCAGCTACTATCACAGGTTCTATCACAACGGGATTTGGTTCAACAATAAATGGAACATATATTGATTCTCTTGATGTTAGTAAATTAAATGCAGGTACAATAACATCAAAATCAATTACACTTGCAGTTGCAGGAGGTACAGGAGACGTTAAAATACAAGCAGGAAAGACAGATTTTACCAATACAGAGAGTGGTTTTATTCTTGGTATTGATGATTCTGATTCCGATAAAGCCAAGTTTTATTTGGGGGATACTAATAATTATATCAATTGGGATGGATCATCTTTAACTGTCCTCGGAAATATAAATCTTGGAGGTACAAATATAACAGTTTCAGCAGTAGCGGATATTCAAACAGCACTAAATGATGTCTTTACCGCTGGTGGAGGTACTGTCTATCTCCAAGCAGGAACATATCTTTTAACCGCAGATATTACTATTCCAAGCGGAGTAACACTTCAAGGAATAAACAGAGATACTGTAATAATAGATTGCAACTCTTCTTATGCCGTAAAAATGGTTGGTTCTGATAACTATTCAACAGGAGACGTTACTATCGCCGACGGTTCAAGTACTGTAACAGGAACTAGCACTGTATGGACTGCAGGGATGATTGGAAGATATATTTACTTGTATGGTTATTGGTATGAGATAACAGGGAGAACAAGTAACACTGAAATAACAATAGGGGTTCCTTATGATGGACCAAACCTAACAAATTCTGTTTACATGATTGCTAATCCGAATTTCCACTCGATTGTAAGAAAAATTACGGTTCAAAATGCAACAGGGGCGGGTGTTATCTCTACATATTCATCAGAGCCTATCTTTGATGATATTCAGATATTTAATTGTGGGACTGGATTAGATTTAGACTATATCTACGCTCCAAATATGTACGGTTCTTTTGATTCAAATGGAGTTGCATTAAATATGAATTACTGTGATTCATTCAAGATTGATTACTGTGCATTCGTAAATTCTACAGTAGGAGCTGGTATTATAATGACAAATTGTAATAGTTCAACTGTATTTGATACAGGAATATCAGGAAATACTGGGAATGGAATAACTTTGACTGGATGTACAAACATAACTTTCTTGAGCGTAAATTCAAATACTAACGGAGCAAATGGTATTGAGCTAGTATCAGGAAATTCAGACTTGGAATTTATCTCAATGAATGCTGATAGTAACGTTGGAGACGGATATAAATTAACAGCTACTACAGATAACATAACTATAATCGGAAGTTCTATCACTAATAATGGAGCTTATGGAATAAACAATGCGGCAGCAACAAACGACAGATGTATATTCTCTTCAAACGTTATAACAGGAAACGTAACAGCAAGCGGTATTGATAGTGGGACAAGTACTATTATAAGAGGAAACTATGGATGGGATGACAATGGAACAAATGCTTTACTTGATTTGGTTATACTTTCTGCTTCGGATAATCTTAAATTTTCTGCGGACACGTTGAGAATTGGTAATTCAGATACGTACGAATTAAAAAAACAAATAACAGTAAGACAAGGTGGAACAGTGAGAATAAAATTTGATTTAAAACAAAGTAATAGTGGAAGTAGTGCATTTGCTAGAATATATATTAATGAAATTGCAGTGGGGACAGAACAGCAATCTTCTGGTGCAACATATACAACTTTCTCTCAAGATATAAATATAAAAGCGTTTGATAGAATACAATTATACGCCAAAGATACTTCTGGTTCAGGTTCAGACTTGTATCAAGTAAAAAATTTCCGAATTTATTATGACAGAGCAGTCACAACAGTTGCTGGAGTAGTGGATACAGATTAATTTTATAAAACATTATTTTAATGGTATAATATAGTAATAAATGGCATATAATTTAACGGAACAACAATTATCAGAGATACAAGCTAGAACAGGTACTAGGGATTTATCTCGTACTCAATTTAATATTCAACTTCAAGATGGAACAATAATTCCGGCGGGTATTAATCCAGGTCAGGGGGCTACAATTAAATTAGGCGGTGAAGTTATGGATAGAAGTACAGCTCAAGGTTCCGCTATTGCTTCTCAATTTGTAGGTCAAGGAATAGTAGACCCAGCACAAGAAATGGCAAAAGCATTAAAAGCAACTCCATTATCAACCAATGTTCCAGTAAATGGACCTGCTAGCCCAAGTAATCTTTTAACTTCGGGGACAGTTCAGGGTCAATATAAAGGAAAAGACATTTTTGCGGGTACAGACGCACAGGTTCAAGCACAAATGAGCGCGATAGATTCAGGTAGTAATCAGTTGGGACAACAAGACCAACTCGCTTCAATGTTGCAAACTGTGAAAGGTATGCAGAAACAAGTCGAAACTACTCCTACATCATCAATTCCAAGTACCGTAGACGGCTCAAAAATAGCCCCTACACCAACGATACCAAATATTCCGACTCCTACATCAACTACTGATATTTATTATGGAGGATTGGCAAAACAAGTTGCAGATTTAACTACTAAACTTGAAACGGAAAGACAGACACAACAAACAGCACTCGATACAAAAAATGCTGATTTACAAAAACAATTAAATGATATAAAAACACTTCAATCAGAGGGGATGTTAAAACAAGGTAGTCTCGTTGCAGAAGAGGCAAGCAAAAAAAAGGAACAGTTAGATTTAGAGATTGCCAGATTCAATGAGAATTATGATAAAGTACAAGGATTAGCAACACAACTTTCTGATTTAACTACTACAGGAAATGAAATAATCGCACAGCAAAAGGCAGTGACAGGACTTTCTTCCATAAGAAATCCTAGAATATCACAAACTATTTCAGATATAACCGCACAAAGCGGAGTAATCCAAGCGGCAATTTCTACATATAACGGACAAATGAATCAAGCACAAAATCAATTACAGAGTGCTAACAATGCTATATCCGATATTTATAAAGACCAAATAGATTATTACGATACTATTTATAATTATTATCAAGATCAAAAAGGGGAAGTATCAGATTTAAAAGCTGATGTTGTTAATAAACAAGCAGATCTTGCTAAAGAAAAAAGCGATGCGATAAAAACACAACTTGATAATGCACAGAAGACTTATAATATGATAGCCTCGGCGATGACTTCTCCAGAATCGGCACTTTTTATGGCAGAAGCTGGTGTCACATTAAATGATACAATAGAACAAATAAATACTAAAATAGCTTTAAAAAGCAAATTAGATACGATTAATGATAAGAAAAATCAACTCTTAGAAGAAGGATACGAATTTGTTCCATTTCCAAGTTATCAATCTGGCCAAGATATGGTTACTTTTAATGTAGAGGGACAAAATTTAACATTCAAGAGACCTGTATCAACAGCAAAGACAACTACTATACCTTCAACATCAGCAATCTCTTCTGGAAACATAGAATCTGAAATAGGTGGAGATTTATTTGCTTATGCTTCTCAATATGCAGATACAGGTAAATTACCAGTTGTCACTGAATTGAAAAATTCTGGGATAAATGTCGGTCAAGTATCTTCTATTGCTAAACAGTTGCCAAAACCAAATGGTGCCATTGTTTCAACTAATACGGGAGTTCCCTCAACAAAAATGAGCTCCACTCAAGAATCTGCCATAACAGCATTAAGTGAAATAGTTAACACCACGATACCAGCAATGCAAAAATTATATCCAGAATTATATACTGGTTTTCTTGGAGGAATTGGTGGTAAAATATATACGACACAAGAAAGACAAGATTATGATACTTTTAGACAAGAATTTTTAAGCAAATTATTAGTTGCAAGATCAGGAGCGGCAGTAACTGAACCAGAGTATAATAGATATGCGGCATTAGTTCCTGAATCATCTAGTCTTAATCCGTTATCTACAGTAAATATATTTAGAAGTGAGCAGGGATCAAAAACACTTTCTTCAATCGCTGAATCGATGAAAAATCAGTTAGATTCTGTATTAAATGCGAACCAATTATCAATTTATGGTTATTCAAAAGTTAATATTGATGGAAAAGAAAGAACCGTTGGTGAAATTCTTGACGTTGGTGGGACTAAATATAGAGTATTACCAGACGGTAATTTAACTGATATAATATAATGGCAATTTTCACACTAAAAGAAGCTATAAAAAGAAATAATACAACACCCGAAGAAGTAAAATCAATGGGTGTTATTGAAAAAAAAGAGGAAAAACCAGGATATGTTTCTCGTGTGTTTTCCACTGCAAAGACAGCAGTTAAAGAAGCCGTTAAAACAACAGAACGAGGTGCAGAATTGATGGAACAAGGAAAACCTGTCCAAGGTGCAATTATGAGTGGACTAGGTGCGGCAGGATCTGCTGTTAGATTAGGATTTTCTCCAATCACTGCGGCATTAGAACCT
>Ga0172379_10003594_pt1 | contig 24362 bp, 22 predicted proteins | sample GrowelOW334metaG_FD_119756 | JGI IMG/M metagenome (GOLD analysis project Ga0172379, IMG submission 119756) | Groundwater microbial communities from an aquifer near a municipal landfill in Southern Ontario, Canada - Groundwater well OW334 metaG | ecosystem: Environmental > Aquatic > Deep...
AATATTCAAGAAAGCGCGTATCAATCTGCTGTCGCTCGAGACAGAGACTTTTTCCCTGGTCCGATCGCTTCTGGGACACGATCAATCGACGATCATGATCGTGGAAATAGGTACGAACGCGACAGATATCTCGGTGATTGACAAGAGCATCCCGATGCTCAATCGGAGCATCGATGTGGGCGGGATGACGATCACTAAGGCGATCAGCGGCAACCTGAATATAGGTTCTGAGCGCGCCGAGCAATTCAAATATGATCTCGGCATCGGATCGCCCGAAGGATCGCAGGATGTCATTCCAAAAACTATCATCGAAACGCTGACGCCGATAGTGAACGAGATAAAGTATGTCATAAACCTGTATCAGAGCAAGAATGAAAAGAAGGTTGAGAAGGTGGTTCTGTCAGGCGGCTCCTCCATGCTGACGAATTTTCCGGCTTATCTGGCTCGCACGCTCGATCTCAATGTGATGATCGGCGATCCATGGTCCCGGGTTTCTTATCCGGTCGAATTGAAACCGGTATTAGACGAGATAGGTCCGCGTCTGTCGGTCGCCATCGGTCTGTCGATGAGGGAGATGGAATAGCATAATTCAAATGATTCGAATGAATATTCAAATGCCTCGAATAAAAATTTGAAGCATTCGAATAACTATTCGTAGATTCGAATTATATTCAGAGAAGAAATAAAAATTAATGTATATTATTAGAAGAATGGGGAAAATAGATAAATAACAACATTACATGTCTGAGATAAATTTTATCGATCAAGGAGAAAAAAAGAAGCCGAAAACCGGCAACGGGAATAAGGGCGGGAATATCCGTTGGACCGATCCTGCCCGGGAGAACACCCCTGATGATTCCGGCAAAGGCGCCGGTTGGTTTTCTTTTTTGTCGAAAAATAACGGCAAAGCCGATTCCAACCTATCCAGGCAAGATGCCCTAAGGATGATCAAGGAATATGTGGAGGTGAAAGAAAAGTCGGTTAAACCTGAAAGATCAGTTGCCTCCGCGGCCGAGTCGGCGACGGAAGAGACCGTAAGGGCTAAAAATACCCAAGAAGAGCCGGAGGCGGTCATCGAGCAGTCCATATTCAAACAAAAGGTAGACGCTGTGTCGCAGATCGAACTGAAAGAAAAGGCTGTCGGCAGCGTGGAAAAACAAAGTTGGCTAAAAAAAATATTTACGCGAAAAAAAAAGAGCGAATCGGCCAATCAGGGGATCCTGGCGACTGATTTGATCAAGGGAGAAATCGTAGTGGTATTCGATTGGGGAAAAAATCTGTCTTATCTTCTTTTTTTCGTCCTGATATCGACCCTATTGGTCGCCGCGGCATACCAGGGCATCGGCTTTTGGGAAAACAGCAAACTGAAGCAAGTAAATAGCGATTTCAGCAAGTTCGGCGAATTGAAGAACCAGATAAAAGAAAATGAGAAGGGCGTCGAGACGGTGCTGATCCTGCAAAAAAAACTAGACTCGGTCAAGACGCTTTTGGACAACCATATTTATTGGACGGAATTTTTCAATTTTCTGGAAGAAAATACCTTAGCCGAAATATTTTTTAACGGCTTCACGGGAGATACCAGTGGCGTGTATAAACTCGGCGGCACGGCAAGCGATTTTCGCACGATCGGCGACCAGCTTCGTCTGCTGAAAGAAAATAAGCTGGTCGAAAAAGCGTTCACGAGCGGCGGCGAGACCAAGGCTGACCCGGCTCGACCGTCCGTCGGCAGTGTCTCGTTCGAATTGGATCTGACAGTAGATAAAAATATTTTTTATAAGAAAAACGACCAGTAAATCATATTGAAATTTGGTTGATATTCAGCCAGCCCCGCCGGCTATCATGATCCATCTGAAAAGATAGCGGCGGGAGACGATGGGTTTAAGCGGTAAAATCCGGTCTATGGAAAAAAATTTGAACCGACAAGCGCAAAAAAAAGTTATCTTAAACAAGATCAATACCTTCCTGACCGCCTATTTCAAGCTGATCATAGGTTTTGTCGCCTTGACGATTTTTTTGATCGGTTTTTTTGTCCTCCTGATACCGAAATACAAGAAAGCCATCAGCCAGGTGGAGATAGCCAAGAATAATATGGAAACCGAGTACGCGGAATTTTCCCGTTATCTGAACCGCTTGGAAACCTTGAATAGCGCATATCGGAGCGTGGATAAACGCGAAGTCGATCGGATCAACAGCCTCTTGCCCGACGCGCCTGAGCTGGAAAATCTGATGTCGCAGTTTGAAGCGATTGCCAAGAACAGCGGCGCCATGCTGGTTTCGTTGAGCATTTCTGATGTGAGCAGTTCAGGCGCGGCATCCGGTCAGAAAGGGGCGAAAAAAATTACCAAAGCTCCCGACGGCCTGAACAAGGTCCAACTGACCGTCAACCTGGTCGGACTTGATTATGTCGGCTTCAAAAACTTGCTCAAGGTGATTGAAGGCAATCTCAGATTGCTCGACATCGTAAGCTTGAGTTTTGCGCCCACAGGCGACGCCATAACGCTCGAAATGAACTCATATTATTATAGATAATAAGATGTTGGCACAAAAAAGAATTTCTCAAAAACAACTCATCATCTATCTGTCGATCGTCGGCGCGATCATTATCGTAATCGTTCTGATAATTTTCAGGAATTCCTTATTCGGTTCCGGTCCGGCAGCGCCGTCGAACAGCGATGACAGTTCAGGCATCTCGGCGAATATTAAGACCAGATTTGATATTACCAAGCTGAAAATATTTGACGTACAATTTTTTGCCGATCCGAGATTCAAGAATCTTTTTGAGCCGACCCTTGGAGAGCGCTCTAAACCGGCCATCGGTAAAAAAAATCCGTTTGAACCCCAGAATGCCAGCTCGACGGCCGGGAAACAATAACAGCGATCTATGTTGAACAAACAAGAAGAACTTTTGAATAAATTAGTGCAGGACGGTCTGATTACGGCGGATCAGATGGCGGAAGTAAAGGCAAGTTTCGGCAAAGACAATAAGACGATCGAAGAACTGCTCTCAGCCAAAGATCTGTTGGATATAGAAAAAATAACCGAAGAAAAAGCCAAGGTTTACGGGCTGGCTTATCAGAATCTGACTAACAAGAAAATCAGGGAAGAGGTGATAAACACCATCCCGTTCGAGGTGGCTGATAATTATAATATAATCTGTTTTGAGAAGACCGATAAAAGCATCGATATCGGCATCGTCGATCCGGATAACTTTAAAGCTTTCGAAGCGGTTGATTTTCTGGCCAAGGATTCCAGCCTGGAGGTAAAATATTTTCTTATTTCCAAGCCCAGCCTAGGCGCAACTTTAAAACAGTATAAGAATTTGAGCAAGGAAATATCGTCAGCGCTCGAAAGCAAGGCGGCCGAGGAAGCCAAGTCGGTAAAGCAGGAAAAAGAAAAAGAGCGGCAGGAGTTTGAGGAAGTGGTTGAGACCGCGCCGGTCATAAAGATCGTTTCAGTCATCATCCGTCACGCGGTGGAAGGCGGGGCGAGCGATATCCATATCGAACCGCTGGCTAAGGAAGCGAGAGTCCGATACCGGGTGGACGGTATTCTGAAGACATCATTAGTCTTGCCGCGCAATATCCATAGCGCTCTGGTCGCCAGGATCAAGGTGATGGCTAATCTGAAGCTTGATGAGACCCGGATTCCGCAGGACGGACGCATCCGCCAGGTCATCAACGGCAAAGAAGTCGATTTCCGCGTATCGATCCTGCCGCTGGTCGGAGAGGAAAAAGTCGTGATGAGGGTCCTGGACGTCACCAAAGGCGCGCCGACCCTGGAGGAGCTCGGTTTTTCCGGACCGGCCTTAGCGGTCATAGACAAGAATATCCGGAAGACGAACAAGATGTTCCTGGTCACCGGTCCGACCGGCTCCGGCAAATCGACGACGCTATATTCCATCCTGCATATGGTCAATAAGGAGGGTGTGAATATCTGCACCCTGGAAGATCCGGTAGAATATTTTATCGCCGGCATTAATCAGTCGCAGGTCAAGCCGGAAATCGGCTTTACTTTCGCCGCCGGACTGCGGAGCTTACTCAGGCAGGATCCGGACATCGTCATGGTCGGTGAGATAAGAGACGGTGAAACGGCCGAACTGGCGATCCATGCCGCGCTTACCGGCCATCTGGTGTTGTCTACCATGCACACCAATGACGCATTCGGCGCCATACCGCGCCTGCTGGACATGAAAGTGGAGCCATTTTTGCTCGGTTCGACCCTGAATACCGTAGTCGCGCAAAGGCTCGGCCGGAAGATTTGTAAACACTGTAAGACGGAAGATCCGGCCGCTCCGGAGGTGCTGGAGGAGATGAAAAAAGATTTGAGTCTGATACCGATCGAACTTATCAAGAAAGAGCTGCCCGGTTTCGATATGACAAATTTTAAGGTATACCGCGGCAAAGGCTGTGCCCGTTGCGGCAATACCGGCTACAGCGGACGCGTCGCTATCAACGAGGTGATCGACGTAAACGAACAGGTGAGGAACGTGATAATCGATGACGACAAGAACCTCAGCATCGAGGATATAAAGAAGAGCCAAATTTTCCTTTCGATCAAACAGGACGGTTTGATCAAGGTCTTGAAAGGCCTGACGACGATGGAAGAAGTATATAGAGTGATGCGCGATTGATAAGAGTCCTAATCTACAAATCCTATCCAAATATACAAATTGAAATGAGTAAGCCATAAATTGTGCTATTTGTAGATTGGGATATCATTTGTAAATTTGGACTATATTTCACGGGAAGACAGTCTTAGACACTAAAATTTTAATAATATAAATTATCATTATGAGTGACAAAAAAACTAAGATTTTATTAGTTGAAGATGATCCATTCCTCTTAAGCATGTATACGACGAAGTTTGAATTAGAGGGCTTCGAGGTCGTTACGGCGGAAGACGGGGAGAAGGGTCTGAAACTCGCGAACAAGGACAAGGCTGATATAATCTTGTTGGATATCCTATTGCCCAAGATGGACGGTTTTGAGGTGTTGAAAGAACTCAAGAAAAACCCGGAGACGAAAGATATCCCGGTCATCCTGCTGACCAATCTTAGCCAGCGTGATGACGTAGAGCAGGGTTTATCGATGGGAGCGGCCGACTATCTGATCAAAGCCCATTTCATGCCTTCAGAAGTGGTGGAGAAGATAAAGAAGATTTTGGGTGAAAAAAAATAACATAGCACTATATCCAAGTCCAAATCTACAAATAAATACCCAATCTACAAATATTCGTCCCGCCACACTAATAATTAATTGAGGGCGGGATCCCGCCGGCGGCGGCGATAGATTTGAATGAGATTTGTAGATTAGGACTCAATCATCATGGAAGTCCCCTCAATATTCCTCAATCGCATCCTATCCGAAACGGCCAAACGGCACGCCTCCAGCCTTCATCTGACGGTCGGCAGTTCGCCGACTTTCCGCATCGATGACGAATTGTCGCCGATGGCGGGCGAGGGCATCATCACCGCCGAGCTTCTGACCAAGATCATCAACTCCTTCCTGTCGCCGGAAGAAGCGGCCAAGCTGGCCATAGACAAAGAACTCATCCTGGTCAAGACATTTGGCGGCAGTTTCCGTTTCAGGGTCAACATTTTTTTTCAGAAAAAATTGCCCTCACTCTCTTTTTTCTACATCCCCGACAGCATCAAAAATCTCTCCGATTTCAGATTTCCGCCGGCGCTCACAGATATTTTGAAGGCGACGGCCGGCTTGCTCATCATCGCCGGACCGCACGGTTCGGGCAAGACGACGACCGCCGCTTCTTTTATCGAGGAAGCGAATAAGAACAGTGCCATCAGGATCTTCACTTTGGAGGATCCGATCGAGTATTCTTTTGTCAGCAAGAAAAGCATCGTTGAGCAGCGTCAGATCGGTTCGGACGTGAAAAGTTTCGTCGACGGCTTGTCTTACTGCCTGGAGGAAGATATTGACCTGGTGTATGTGGGCGAGATTAGAAAAGACCTGGAACAAGCCGTCTCCTTGATACTGGAACTGGCCTCCGGCAACTGCCTGGTCATTCTTGAGATCAATGCCCATAACTCGACGCGAGCGATCGAGAAGATATTGAATGCGGCCAAAGCCGGCATGCCGGATGAGGCGGCGCGCTATTCGTTATCAGACGCTCTTTTAGGAGTCTTGGTACAGAGGCTCTTGCCCAAGCATGGCGGCGGCATGTCTCTGGCGCTCGAGATTCTGCTGGCAAATTCGGCAGTCAAATCGCTCGTCAAGGAAGGCAAGATATACCAGCTCGAGAGCGTCATCCAGACCTCGCGCAAAGAAGGGATGCTTAATATGGAAAAATCACTGGAGGAACTCGTCCGGAACGGGGAAGTGGGACAACAGGATGTTTAAAATGACGAATTATTATAATTAACCTAATTGACCTAAAAAAATCCCAAATAGCAATATTTAATTTTTTTAAATTTGATTTTTTGATAATTGAGATTTAGAAATTATTTAGAGTAATTATCACCGCGAAGCGGGATCCCGATTGCGGGAGAAATTAGAGCAATTAGAAATTTTTCCATGGCTATCTTCCAATACAAGGCAGTCGATAAGAACCGGAATTCAATCACCGGCTTGGTTGAGTCCGGCAGCGAGGCGGAGGCGGTCGAAATGCTCAAAGAAAAAAATTTGGACATCGTTTATGTGAAGGAAGAACAGAGCGCCAGCAAGATCAACATTTCGCCGATCATCGGACGCATCAAGGTCAAAGACATCGTAATCTTTTCCAGGCAATTTTCTGTCCTGATATCAGCCAACGTCGCGCTAGTCCAGTCATTGAAGATCGTGGTCGACCAGACGGAGAATCTGAAATTCAAGATGATTATATCGGAAGTAGCGGATGATATCGACGCCGGCGCGCGCCTGTCGGAAGCGCTCGGCAAGCACCCGAAAGTTTTTTCCAATTTCTATATCAGCGTCGTCCGTTCCGGCGAGACCTCCGGAAAACTGGATGAGGTCCTGACTTACTTAGCGGATGAGATGGAAAAGGATTACGATATGCTTTCAAAAATCAAGGGCGCGATGATCTATCCGGCTTTCGTCCTGACCGGACTTATGGGCGTCGGAATCGTGATGATGGTGTTCGTCGTGCCGAAGCTGACGGCGGTGCTGCTTGAAAGCGGCGGCGAACTGCCGATCGCTACGCGCATTCTTATCGGCACCTCCGATTTTTTATCGAACTATTGGTGGCTCTTCCTCGTGATTATCGGTGGTGCGGTTTTCGGCATCAAGATGTTTACCCGGACAGACGTTGGCAAGCTGACCGTCGATACGATCAAACTGCGTCTGCCGATATTCGGCAAGCTGTTCCAGCGGATCTATCTGGTACGGTTCACGCGCTCGATGCATACTCTGATTATCGGCGGGGTCAATATAACTAAAAGTTTGAAAATCACAGGGGATGTCGTAAGCAACAAGGTATATAAGGATCTTATCGACAAGACGGTCAAAGAGGTGGAAGAGGGCAACTCGATTTCCAATATTTTTTCACAGAGCAAACAGATACCGCGAATGGTCTCACAGATGATGAGTATCGGCGAGAAGACCGGTAAGCTGGACGTCATTCTGAAAAGAATCACCGAATTCTATGGCCGAGAGATAAACAATATAGTCACTAATCTTATGACACTGATGGAGCCGATAATCATGGTAATCATGGGTCTGGCGGTCGGCGTAATGGTAGCCGCAATCATCCTGCCGATGTACAATATGGCGAGTAATGTGTAATCGGGAAGAATTTCGGTTTTTTCAGAATCATCTTCGAAAATTACTAATTAACCGATTTACTAAAACGTGGTATAATAAGATCAATTATATTCATTATAACATTATGAATAAATCGAATAATCGTGGTTTTTCTTTAGTTGAATTACTCGTGGTCATCAGCATCATTGGCATCCTTTCCTCGATCGCCGTCGTTTCTCTCAATACGGCTCGGACAAAGGCTAGGGATGCGCTCAGAAAAGGCGATATGGCACAAATACGAACAGCCATGAACCTATACTATGATGACAATCAAGGTTATCCGGTTTGCGGGACCTGGGTCGATAATACGGAGCCATATGGCGCGACCGCCGATCAACCAGGCGCGGACTGCTTCAGCGGAATAGCCGCTGATCCGCCCGTAACCTTAGCCAAAGAATTGACTGGTGGTACCAGGCCATATCTGGCCAGCCTGCCTAAGGATCCGCGCAATCCGACCAATTCAGCCGGAGTCAGTATCGCCTACCTATACCGATATGTCAGCAACGGCATGGATTACGCGTTGGTGTATCAACTAGAGGAAGAACCAGGCATAGATCAGATCATACGTGGCTGGTAGAAAAAAATAAGAAAGTCCCGGCCTTAGGCTGGTCCGCTTATGTCGGAAAAGGATTTTGATCAGTTTGTGGTTTTGTTTATTTTCCAAAATCAATGTGTTTTGGCTGGTTAGCGAAAAATGTGTTATAATGTGGATAAGTGATTTTTTATCTATTCTTGAACGGTTGATAAAAAATCATCCCGAGCGTTGCGAGGGATTTATTATATTTTGCTTTAGCTTTATATTATAAATAAATAACTATTCACGATATTTTATCCCATGCTTGTCGTTTGGGTCTAGCTCGTGAACTTTTAGAGAGGGGGTGACTCATGAAAAAACAACGAGGTTTTACTTTGATCGAGTTATTGGTGGTTATCGCGATTATCGGTTTATTGTCGACATTAGCCGTCGTCGCGTTGAATAACGCCAGAACAAAATCAAGAGATGCCAGGCGTGTATCTGACATCAAACAGATGCAGACCGCCCTGGAGTTGTTCTTCAATGACAACGGCGGTTATCCGACCCAGGAAGGCAACTTGGGCGCTACTTATACGGTACTTTGTACTGATGGCTGGCAAGCGACGGCCGCAGGCTGCACCGCTACGAACAATACGACCTATATGGCGCAGGTTCCTACCAATCCGACACCGGATGATAACAGCACAGATTCGGTCGAATATAGTTACGCCGCTGCGGATACGGGTAGCGTATCAGATAATAGCGAATACAGCATAACTTATTATCTGGCGGCTGATACCGGCGGTATAACCGGAGCACAGTATAATACTGCTTGCGCGTCCGGCGTTTCGGGCTGTACGGCCCAGTAGGTAAATTCTTAGAAGGATCCGTTTAAGGATTTATATGAATCGCCCCGACTTAAAGTCGGGGCGGTTTTTTTGTTAGAGAATTTGGGGTATAATGAGTTCAAGATAAATGATATTTTTGCCCCGATTTATGCCGAAACAATACCAAAAAGATTGGGAAGAACTGGCAAAACTGGACAGTTTTTGGGCAATCAGCAGCTCGTCTGATAAAAAATTCAACCGATGGAAGAGGGAGGATTTCTTGTCATCCGGCGTAAAAGAAGCCGATTGGGTGATCAATCGGATATCGGAGAAAGGCTTTGACCTGAAGCTTGGATCGGCGCTCGATTTCGGTTGCGGCATCGGACGGATCACCTGCGCCCTGGCTGCCAGATTCAGGGAGGTTTATGGGCTGGATATTTCGCCGACTATGATTGCGCAGGCGGAAAAGAATGTGCCGGTCGGAAAAAACAATGTTAGATTTATTCTGAATCAGGCGGATGATTTGAATATTTTGGGCGATAAAAAATTTGATCTGGTGTTTTCCACGCTTTGCCTGCAGCATATTGCGGATAAAGATGAGATAAAAAAAATTATAATTGAATTGGCAAGAATATTAAAACCGGGAGGAGTGCTCAATTTCCAACTGCCTTCCCGTGCCGGTTATTCGCGCTTGAAAGCATCGGCGTTAAAACTTCGCGGATCTATTTATAATTTTTGTGTCCGGCGACTGAGGCTGTCGCGCCCGTTCTGTTATCGGCGCCTGCGTTTGACACCCTATATGCATATGAATTTTTTAGGCTCGACGGAAGTAAAAAAAATTTTAGAATCGTCATGCGATAAGATTTGCGTCTTGGACGACAACAGTCTGGTTACCGCCTATATCGCCAGAAAAAAATCATAATATGGCCGATCGATTTGAAAAAATTTGTGATCGCGTTATCGAGGCCGGATGGCTGATCATCATTTTTGTCATCCCCTTGCTCGTCACCTACCCGCTGACCTATAATGCCTATCAATTGCCGCGGGCAGCCGTTTTTATGATGATCGTCGAGCTGATGCTGCTCGCTTATCTGGCCAAAATTTTTAAGTCGGGAAAAGTCGAATTTAAACTGAGCAACGGCATGGCGCTGGCGATAGGTTTTTTTATTTTTGCTAATTTCTTGAGTCTTTATTTTTCCGCTCATCCCTTCAAAAGCTGGCAAGGATCGTATCTGCGGCAGGAAGGAGTTTATCTTTTTCTCCACTATATAATTTTTTTCCTGCTCGTCTTATCGAATTTGAAAGAATGGCGGCAAATAAGAAGACTTCTCTGGGCGATAGTTTTTTCATCCGCACTCATCACGCTTTACGGGTTAGCCGAATATTTCAATTTAAGCTTTACCGCCTGGCAGAACAGCCCGACTAAAGGCCGGATTTTTTCCACTTTCGGCCAGACGAATTTTTTCAGCCATTATCTGATTTTTGTCCTGCCCTTGGCTATTTACAGTCTGGTCAAATTGAGCCGCAACAATCTTGCCAGATTCGGCATCGCGCTCCTTGTCATCGGCCAATTATTCTGTCTTGTTTCAGCTTTTAGCCGCGCGGCCTGGCTGGCATTCGGCGCGGAAACATTTTTGGCGTTCATCTGGCTGGGCTACCAATTGAGAAAGCGTGTTCTCTCGGGAAAAAAAATAAAAATTATAGCCGGCGCGTCGGCACTGGTTGTGATTTTCATCGCGATCTTTTTCGGCAATAACTGGAATTTTGTCGCCAATCGGATAAGATCAGGCTCGATCCAAAGTCGTCTTTATTATTGGCAGGCCGCGGTTGACGGCATAAAAGAATTTCCGTTGAAGCGTCTGGCAGTCGGGTTGGGGCAGGAGAATCAGACAGATATTTTTGTTAGGGCATACCGCCCGGAGTGGTCGTTTTATGAAACGATCAATACTTATCCCGACCGGGCCCATAATGTCTTATTCGACATCATTTTAGAGACCGGTTTATTCGGGTTGGCGTCTGCGGCATTTTTTTTCCTTTCGGTCATATTTAGCGGCTTTAAATTTCTGATGAAGGTAAAGGCTGATCCGACCGCGGCCGACGGCCGAGACGGCTGGCTGATGGCCGTTTTGGCGATGATCGTCGTCGGCAGTTTCGTCAACAACCTGTTCAGTTTTTCCACGGTCGCGACCAATGTTTATCTTTATCTGGTCTTGGCGCTGATTGTGGCTATAATTTCTTTCGAAAAAGAAGGCAGGATCGTAGAGATCCGTTTGCATAGTGTCTCCAAGATATTGATTTTCTCCAGCTTCGCTTTTCTGTCGAGCGTTTCAATCCTTCTCTATAATATCAAACCCCTGATCGCGGATCATTACTATAATCAGGCAAAACTCGCCGGCCGCGATTGTTTCGGCATCTACCGGAACCTCAACGAAGCGGTCAATTGGCAACCGGACGGTTCGCATTATTTGGATCAGTATCTTTTTTACGGACTGAATTGTTTGAACGACCAGACCAAAAAAGACAAGGATTTCGCCATCCGGCTCAATATAGAAAACATCTTGCGTATGTCTGAAAGTTATAAATATATATATTCGCTCAATTTCAACTTCGCCCACGCCTTCGCCATGCTGGGATTCTATTACGACCGGCGCTACTACGATCTGGCGGAAAAGAAATATGAAGAGCTCGAAAAGATCAATCCTTACTTCACCTCACTTTACCGCGATTGGGGACGGCTGAGGCTTTGGCAAGGAAAATATGATGGCGCGGAAGAGGTCCTGAAGAAGGGTGAAAAAATCCTGATCGGCTTGCGCAATGATCCGCGTATATTGATCGGAGAAAATTTTTCTCATAAGCAAAAGATCGAGACGGAATTATCGAACTTCAATTACAATTTAGGCGAAGTTAATTTTTATAAGCATAATTGGGATGAGGCGATAAGATATTACAGAGAAGAATTAAGACTGAATCCTTACGAGCTTGACGCTTATCAAAAATTGGGCGATATTTATCTTGAACAAAAAAAATACGATTCGGCGATCCGGTCATACCAGCGCGGCCGGTCGCTAGAACCGAATAATTTTATCTGGCCGCTTGATATCTCAATCATTTATAAAGAACAAAAAAACAAAGAGCAAGCTTTGAAATACGCAGAAATCGCTTCAAGAATATCGCCCGAAGACGAGCGGATAAAAAAAGTGTCAGCTGAAATAAAAGAGCTATGAAATTAAAAAAAATCGGGAATATCCATTATCTGCTCAATAAGACGCTCGGTTTGGATTATAAGCATTCATATTCCCAGACCGGCGAAGATATATTGATTGAATTCATCTTCAATTGTCTTGGCGTCGGCAAGATCACCTATCTTGATATTGGCGCGTTCCATCCGCGCCATTTGAGCAATACCTATCTTTTTTATGAAAAAGGCAACAGCGGAGTTTGCGTCGAGCCGGATCCATCGCAATTCGCTATCATAAAACGAGCACGGAAAAATGACATCTGTCTGAATATCGGCGTTGGCTTGACCGGAAAAAGAGAAGCGGAATACTTCGTAATGTCAGATAAAGTTTATAACACGTTTTCCAGGGACGAGGCCGAAAAACTTATGATTTTTTTTGATGGCTTAAAAATCGAGAAAATTATCAAAGTCGATCTGTTGCCCGTGAACAGCATAATTGAAAAAAATTTCAGGACACCGCCCGATCTGGTATCTTTGGACACCGAAGGGCTGGATTTCGAAATATTGGAATCATTCGATTTCAAGAGGTTCCGGCCGTCAATATTCTGCATCGAGACTCTGTCATATCTTAAAGAAAAAAAATACGCGAAAGACGAAAGAATTATCTCTTTAATGAGAAAAAATGGTTACTTTGTTTTCGCCGATACGTTCATCAACACGATTTTTGTGGACAAGAATTCCTGGGAAAAAAATAACTCAAGTTTTTTTGAAAAAAATGAATAGGCCAAAAATATCGGTCATCACGCCGTCTTTCAACCAAGCGGATTATCTTGAGGAAACAATCGAGTCGGTCTTGAGTCAGTCTTATCCGAATTTGGAATACTTGATCATCGACGGCGGTTCAAGCGATGGATCGGTCGAAATCATAAGAAAATACGAGAGCCGGCTGGCCTTTTGGGTGAGCGAAAAAGACGCGGGGCAGGCCCAGGCGATCAACAAGGGTTTTGACCGAGCAAGCGGCGATATTTTATGTTGGATCAATTCCGATGATCGTTTTTTACCGGGGACATTTGATTTTGTCGCAGCTAATATAGGTTTAAGCGTTCCGGAAATTTTATACGGAAATTGCAGGCATTTCAATGAAGCTAGGGGAAAATCTTGGGGCAGTGATGTAATCAATATGGCCGTGAATTTCGACTTGAAGCTTTGTGATTATATCATCCAGCCTAGTTCATTTTGGAACAAATCGTGTTGGCAGAGCACCGGTCCATTGAACGAACGGCTGAATTATGCTTTTGATTGGGAGTGGTTCATCAGGGCTGAAAAAAAAGGAGTTAAATTCAGACCGACAGAAAAATATTTGGCCGAATATCGCATCCATGCGGGCCATAAGTCCGCTGCCGGCGGACGAGCAAGGGAGCAAGAAATTACAGATATCTATGAAGGTTTTAACGGCGGCGGGACCAGTCGTCTTTATGAAAACTTGATAGAGCGAAGAAAAGTAATTCACCCGATCAAGGCCATTTTGAGAAGATCGGGATTGGGCAGGTATGAAGGCAGGCTTTTAAAAATTTTGTATTCGCGCGCGTTATCGCGTTACGACGCCGATCTGGTGCGACAAGTGAGCGCGATGATCTGATATGGAAAAAATTACATTTTCAATCGTTACACCGTCGCTCAATCAGGGAAAATTCCTCGGGCAGGCTATCGAGAGTGTCATAAGCCAACGGGGAGATTTTTATATCGAATATATCATCGCGGATGGCGGATCCAGCGATGATAGCGTTGAGCTGATAAGAAAATATGACGATCTCATACGATCGGGCGCACACCGAATAAGCTGCAGCGGCCTTGAATATCGCTGGCGTTCAGGCAAGGATGATGGACAGAGTGCGGCCATAAAAGATGCCTTCCGGTCGGCCAAGGGTCAGTTGTTTGCTTGGCTAAATTCAGATGATTATTATGAGCCGGGCGCTTTTCAAAAAGTAGCGGAATTATATTTTAATGATTCCGGCGCGGATTTATATTATGGATGTTGTCGAATGGTCAACGACCATGGCGAAAGCAAGCCAATGAGGATTGAAAAGAATCTTGATTATAAAAAATTATTGGCTGAAGGTTTTTGGCTGGCGCAACCAGCTTCATTTTTTACAAAAAAAAGATACTGCGAAGTCGGCGGTCTGGATGAAAAGCTGGTTTACGCCATGGATTATGATTTGTATCTGAGGCTTCTTAAAAACGGTAGGTCCTGTTTTTTGCCTGAAGACCTGGCCCGTTTTCGAATTTGGCCGGAATCCAAATCTGTAGCTAAAAAAAAGGTGATGGAAAATGAATCAGAGACGGTCAGGCGGAAACATGGCGGACGATCGCAGGATCCGGCCAATATAAATACCGTTATTTCGAATTTACCCGGCATAAGAAGGTTGAAAGAAAGATTTCCCCGACTTCGACAATCGATGAAAAGGGCAATTGACTTTATCATACGTTGGTTGTAAAAAATTTCATCTATTTGTATCTGTTTTTATGAAACCGATAACCATCCTATTTATCGATCACGCGTCATTTCTTGGCGGATCGCAGATCGCTCTGCTCGGGCACCTGCGACTTCTCGACAAGAACAGATTCAGACCGATCGTCGCTTGTTCGGTCCAGGCAGAAAGTTCGGGCCTGGCAGAAGAATTAAAAAAACTATCCATACCGTATTACTTGTTGCCGATGGATCGTTTGAAAATCGTAAATCCGGTCGTCATAAAAAGATTTATCGAGAGCCGACGGGCTTTGAAAAAAATATTGGCGAGCGAGCCAATCGACATCATCTTTTCCAACACGGTACGGGCGATGTTGCTCACAGCTTCATTGCCCAGTAAAAAAATAAGAGCTATCTGGTACTTGCAGGATTTTACCTTTCCGAAAATATTATTTCGCCTGTTCAGGCACCGGGCAGATAAGATAGTTTTCAATTCATCGGCCGTGGCTGGATTTTATGGAATCAAAGAAACGGCCGAAATTGTTCATGTGGGTAGCGATATCATGAATGCTCATTTACCCGCTTCGGGTGGAAAAGAGGAAAAAATACGTGGAATATATGGATTTAAAGATGATGAGTTGATCGTTGGTTACATCGGGAGATTGGTCAGGAGCAAGGGCGTTTATGAGCTGCTCGATGCTTATGAAAAAATATTGCCTCGGATGGATCGGCAAACTAAATTATTGCTCGTTGGAACGGGTCGTGACCAGAATGGCGATATTGAAACGGACCTGATCGACAGGGTCAAGGAAAAAAAATTAGACAAGCTGGTAATTTTTACCGGGCATAAAAAAAATATCTTCCCCTATCTTCGATCTATGGATGTTTTATGTTTTCCGTCATTGGCGCCAGAGTCGTTCGGTTTGGTCATAATTGAGGCGATGATGTCAAATGTGGCCGTCATCGCGACAAGGACAGGAGGGCCGGAAGAAATTATCCGCGACGAATCAATCGGTCTGCTGGTGCGGCCCGGCGATGTTGACGAACTGGCGCGGGCCATCATGGTTCTGGCCGAAGATCCGGAGTTGCGTCAGGCGATCACCGACTGCGCCAGTGTATACGCGGCAGAGAATTATTCTCTTGAGAAGATGAATGATAAGCTGGAAAAAATATATTTGGCGCTTGCAGAGCGATCCTGACCGCGTTTGTCTGATATTATGATTTATAGTATAATATGATAAGAAAGCGCTAATTTTATTAAAAGATACATATGAAAAATGATAAACAAGTTAAATCATCACAATTTTTTTTATGGACCGGTAGACAGAGGATCAGGCTGTCTGTTCTGATCTTCCTCCTATCAACGCTTTTAGTGAGCGGCCTTTTTATTCTTAGCGGGTTGACTCCAGGACAGATAGTTCTGGCTTTGACCGGGAATTATGCCAAAGGGACCGGCGACCAACTAAGCACCACCGATTGGAATATGCTGGATGATGATTTTGTCGCCCGCTCCGGCGGCGCGGCAAGCAATATGTCCGGCAATCTTGATATGAATAATCAATTGATCGTAAATCTGCAAACGCCGACCAACCCTACCGACGCGGTTAATCGGAGCTATGTTGACGCGCAAATTGCGGGAGTGACTGGCGGCGGATCGGTTTTCACTAACTGGGGCAGAGCTGATTGCCCTTCAGGTTCGAGCGTTTTGTATAGCGGGATAGCATTTGGCACTAAATGGGACGAACCGGGAGGTAGCGGAGATGTATTTTGTGTCGATGATAACGAAACCGGAGCATTTACTGCCACGCGCAATGATAAGCTATGGCCCGTTTCTCTCGGCCAGACGAGTTATATACCAGGCGGCTATACAGAGCAGAGGAAGGTCCGCTGCGCGGTCTGCTATCGTGACGGTGGGACTTGTTATCAGACAGTCGGCGCTCAGACTTGTGCTGCCGGTTTTACCGCATCTTCATATTCCGGCTATATGTTCGGCGGCGTGGTCAATACCGGCGGCGTGACCACAAACAAAAACGAAAGATATTGTGTCAATTCGAATTTCACGCCGGATATCACCAGCACCGTTTGGGGCAGCGTCTGGTACGGTACAGTATTGGCCGACAATACCAATGTTGCGTCATATTCGGTAAATAGTTTCCTGCGTTGCGGGGTTTGCTGTAATTGACCCGATATGAAAAAAATAGTAATCATTATTTTCGTGATCGTATTCTTGGTCGCGGCAGGTATTTTTCTGTCCGTTGTTTTGTATCGTCAACCTGCACAGGAAGAGATTCAAAATAAACCGGTGAAGAAAACTGAAATTTTTGAAGGGATGATTAAAGAAGTTAACTCTGTTTTGCTGGTCATGACAGCGGAGAATAATGTTCCGATGGGAAAGACCGAGACCATAGAGAAAAAAATATATCTTGACGGCAAGACGGAATATTTCCGGCATACCGGAGTAATCAAAGACGCCGATCAATTCACGAGTGAATGGGCCGCGTTCGAACAGCTGCGGAAAAAAAACGCTTCTGGTTCGCTTGAGACGTATTCGGTCGAAGCCCCGTCATGGAGTGAACAAGAGGAGATAAAAAATGGCGATTTAAAGACAGGCGATAAGGTACGGGTATCTTTTTTTGAAAGTCAGAGCGGTTCGTCGGCTATTAAAGTCGTAGTACTGGCCCCTGAAAAAAATGATAATTTTGACCGCGCAGCAATGATCGGACAGACGAAACAAAGCCTGGAGGGCAGGATCAAGAGCATCGGTCAGGATTCCATCACTCTTGATTTGTGTTCAGACGCACGGCTGGACAAGTCCGTGTGTACCGATGAAAAGGCGGTAAAAATCGATTCAGCAGCGCCAATTTTCAAAGAGACGAAAAAAACGGACAAACAATTTCAGGCTGAACGGGCGGCGTTCGATGAAAAAATTAAACAAGCCGAGACAGCCGGCAAGGATACGGTAGATATTCTTGCACCGAGCTGGTTAATGTCGAAAAAAATCGCATTCAAGGATTTGAAAATCGGCCAACTGGTCATGATTGATTTCTTTGTCGTTGAGGACAAGAATATCATGACTATTGAAAAAATATCGGTTTATCAATAGGGACAGTCCCTGATAATCCTTTTTGTCTGTTGCATGGACACTCTTCCGACGCGGAAAAACGAAAAGGTTCTTCATATAGGCGTAAATTTTACCGGGCATGATAGCGCGGTTTTTATTATTGATCCTGTTGGAAGAGAAGTATTCGCTCTGGCAACGGAACGTCTTACCGGCTTCAAACATGATGAACTGTTTTCTTTGCTTCCCATCCGGAAATTTTTAGCGCATAAAAAAATCAATCCCGAAAAAATTGATAAAGTGATTGTCGCTCATGCCAGCCTGGAACAGAAGGATCTGTTGCTTTTCCGCAACCAATACCGCTGGCAGGTCGCGGAAAGAAAACATTTTAAAGTTACGACCAGCCAAGCACATCAAGAAGCTCTGTCAGCTTATAGGCGCTTTAAACCCTTAAAAAAAATACTAAATCTCGCCGGCTCGGCCTGGGGTCTTTATATTTTAGCGGGCGATATCCTGAAACGCGTCATTCCCGGCTACCGCCTGACTTTGGATGAATTGATCAAGGGTCATCTGGGTAAGATTTTTTCGAATGCTGAAATTGAAACGAATTATTATGACCACCAGTTTTGTCACGCGCTTGCCGCTTTTCTGACCTCGCCGTTCAGTGAAAGCCTGGTTTTCACCTGCGACGGTTATGGTGATAAAAATTTTTCCGCGGTCTATGAAATTAAAAACGGTAAGATTAGAATGATTGTCGAATCCGCCTGCACGATCCTGAAAATCGACCATGAATTGCTGGGCGGACGCGTGTATCTTTCATTTGGTGATATCTACGCTTACTTCACCGAACTGCTGGGTTTCGATCCGGTTTCCGACCCGGGAAAAGTCGAGGCCCTGGCCGCTTATGGCAGCCCTGATATCCCTTTGTATGTTGATCTTATGTCCATATTCTCCGTCGATGAAAAATCAAAAATGATGATTTTCGATCAGAAAAAAGCAATCGATATTTTCAGCTTAGAGAATAAAAAAAAATTATTAGCGACTCATAAGAAAGAAGACGTTGCTGCCGCTCTGCAAAGATTCACCGAAGATGCAATCTTAACTTATCTTAAATTTATGGTCCGACAGACCGGAGCCTTAAATTTATGTCTTTCCGGCGGAGTAGCGGCCAATGTAAAATTAAATATGCGGATCTTTGAGGAAGTGACGAAAAATTTGCACATTTCGCCAGCCATGGCCGACGACGGAGCGGCACAAGGGGCGATTGCCGCCCGATTGATCTCAACCGGCCATGGCTTAAGCGTATTGTCATGGTTCAAAGATCAAATGCCGTATTTCGGATCCTCGTATGAAAAGTCCGATATAAGAAGCAGGCTCGATAGATATTCGGCTAAAATAAATATTGCGGATTGGCAGAACGATTGGCCGGAACGAGCGGCGGAAGAGATCAGTCGGGGAAAGATTTTAGCGGTTTTCCATGGTAAGATGGAATGGGGACCAAGAGCTTTAGGCAATAGAAGCATCCTGGCCGATGCGAGAAACCCTCGGATACAAGATATCCTGAATCGACAGATCAAGCGCCGTCCTTATTTCCAGCCTTTCTGTCCATCGATGCTGATGGAGGAAAAGAACTGGATATTCGAGAATGCCTACGCCAATAAACATATGACCTGCGCCTTCCGGATAAAAAAAGAATTTCGGGATGCCTTGCCCGGCGCGATGCATATTGACGGAACTTCCCGGGTCCAATTCGTCGAACAGAAAGATAACCCTGAATATTTCAGGTTGTTGAAAAAAATGAAAGTCCTGACCGGTTTCGGCGTTGTTATAAACACCTCATTCAATAAACACGGGCGGACCATGGTTGAGTCACCCCGAGACGCAATCAGGGATTTTCTGGAAACCGATATAGACCTATTGATAATAGAAGGCTTCGCAGTTACGCGAAAAAATATGAAAGATTGATATGATATATCTCATATATTCTCTTATCCTCCTTTTCGGCCTGGCGATCGGTTCGTTCTTGAATTGCCTGATCTGGCGCCTGCATACGCGCGAGAGCCTGATCGACCGGTCCCATTGTCCGAAGTGCGGCCATAAGATTGCCTGGTACGACAATATTCCGTTGCTGTCATTCTTGCTTCTGCGCGGCCGTTGCCGGAATTGCCACGAGCCGATTTCTATCCAGTACCCGTTGGTGGAACTGGTAACCGGATTGTTGTTCGTCTTGGCATTTTATCAAAACTTTGGTGTTTCAGAATTGTCTTGTGTTACGTGTTATGTGTTGCCTGTTATGCGACTGCTCCGTGATTGGTTTGTCATCGCCGTAATGATTGTGATTTTCATCTATGATCTGCGCTGGTATCTTATTTTGGATGTCGTCAGTCTGCCGGCCGCCGGCATAATCCTTGCCTCTAACCTTTATCTCGGAAATACGACCTATAATATCTGCCGTCTCGAGAATTTATGGTCATGCAACGCCTTGTCTTGGTCAGGTATGCTAATATCTGCTATAATAGGAGGTAGCTTCTTTTTAGCGCAATTCATCGTCTCCCGCGGCCGCTGGATCGGCGGCGGCGATATCCGGCTCGGACTGTTGATGGGTTTTATTCTCGGCTGGCCGTTTATCCTGGTCGCTTTGATGATCGCCTATTTTTTGGGTTCGATCGCCGGTCTTGGCCTGGTCGCGGCGAACCGGAAAAAATGGGGTTCGCAGATCCCGTTCGGAGTATTTTTGACCACCGCCACGATAATTACCATGTTTTGGGGAAGCGGAATCTTGAAATGGTATCTGGGGATATTTCATTAATCTTATAACTTATAACTCATAACTTGTAACCTGTAACTCAATGGGTAACTTTCATGACGATTTAAAGAAAAAGATGGACGAGTTTGCCCATCTGATCTATAAAATCACCAAAGTATTCCCAAAAGATGAATTATACGGAATGGTCTCCCAGATGCGCAGAGCCGCGCTTTCAATTATTTTGAATTACATTGAAGGTTATGCAAGGAAAAGAGAAAAAGTATATAAGAATTTCCTGGAAACTTCGTATGGCTCCCTGAAAGAAGAAAAATATTTACTCCATTTTTCTTTGATGGAAAACTATCTTTCTAAAACTGATTATAAAAAAGCGATTGATTTAGCAGAAGACATCGGAGCGATGTTATGGGGCATTTTAAGAAAATTATGAGTTTTAAGTTACAAGTTACAAGTTACAAGTTATAAGTCATAAGTTCCAAGCGTATGATAGATAAAAAAAAGGCTTTATACCTCATCTTGGCTCTATTCATAATTCTAACTTTTGCCTTCGTCTTGATTTTTGCGATGAAAATAAAAAATTTGCCGCCGCAACCAGGACCGGCAAACAACCGCTCCGACCTGGAAGAGCGCGGCCGTCTGATGCGCGAAAATCTTGAGGCCGCAAATCGTCTGATCGAGGCGAGCTCCACACTGAAGGCAGAATTATTAAGGAAGGGCAGCGCGATGGAAAAGAATCTGACTGCCGCGGAAAAGACGATCGAGGCAAGTTCCACTCTGAAAGCGGAGCTTGAACGAAAAGGCGCGGAAATGAGAACGAATCTGCTGAAAGCCGACAGATAATTTTATTTTGAATATCAAGACGGGTAAATTGCGGGTGAATAGCGTCCGCAATTTTTTGTTAAAAATTAAGAGGGCTGGACATGAAACTGTCCAGCCCTTTCGATTCTTGAAATGCGTCGTTATCTCGTGGGATTGGCCCAGACGTTGCCGGAGCCGCTTCCCGTGACGCTTCGAATGTACGCTCTCGCCGGAGCGAGAATCCCTGTCACCGGCGTGTCGATCACGTCCCCTTCGACGTAGGCGGACGAACTGCCGCCGATGATCTGTGTCCAGTCCATCCTCTGCCTGCCCGTCATGAGAGCGTCGCTCTCATAGTTGAGCGTCAGGTAGAAGTGGATCGCCCAGACGTCCTCGATGTAGAACTGGGAGATGTAGACGTATCTCCCGAAGACGATGCCGTTCATCACTTGGCCGTTCAGGGTCAGCTGGACCCTGCTGGCGCCGGCCGCCTGGGTGAAGGTCACCACGTCATTGTCGATTCTTCCGAACGCGACGTTGTTGTTCGTGCTGGCCGTCACGCGGGTCCAGTGGTTGCGCTGGCCGTCGGTGTTGGCGGGCACCTCAATGAGCGGAGTGAAACCTGATCCGGTGATGCCGAACAACGCTGTCCGGTTTGCATCGTTGGTGGAAATACCGCCACGAGCATCCAGGAAGCCGTTTGAGTTGAGGTTCCAGGCGTTATTGCCGCTCGGGTCCTTGATCTCGAAGATCTTTTCGTTCATCCAGCCGCTGCCGGTGATATAGCCCAGTTGAATTTTTCCCGGCGGGAGGGATACGGATGAGATGAGGCTGGATCCTTCGATTCGGGCGAAGAGCGCGCCGTCCTTGATGATGACGAACGCGTCTTGCGGCCATAACGGCAACAAGATCGTACCGTTGTCGGCCGTGATAGTGACTTCGCCCGACCACATGCCGCTGTCGCTGCCCCAGCTGTTTCCGGCGCGTCCGTAGATGTAGGTCTTACCGGGGAGGAGGTTGGTCAGGGTGAAGGTCAGGGTCGTGGGTCCGCCGGTCGGGACGGTTTGCCGTCCGGTCGCAGTAAAGGTTACGTTATCGCGCGTCAGTTCGAGCCAGCCCTCGGCCGTGGTGAAGGGATCCGCCGGGTTGATCGTGAGCTGGACGTCCACGCTGTTGCCGTAGGGCGTTCCGACGGTCATGCCGGTAATCTGGGGCGGGATGCCGCGGCTGGTGCGGAAATCGCCGATGTCGGAGGGCGTCCACTCCGTCTTGACGGAGTTTCGAACATCCAGCTGGTTGTGATACGGCGTATCCGGGTAAAGCCCTTCGATCCGTTCGGACACGACGCAGTCCGTCGCGGTCCGGCGGATTGCCGTGTAGCGCACGGGACCGCCGTCGGCCCAGTAGGCGAACCGGTATTCGGTGTTGTCGTTGCCGCAGCCGATGGAGCCGCGGATGGTCGCCTCGACCTCGTTGACATTTTCTGCCGCGAGAATCGTGGCGGTCGCTGCCGTCTTCTTGACCTGGTTGTCCTCACTGCCGCCGCCGCACGAGCAGAGTGCAAGTGCGAGGATAAGGATGCCGAAGATTACCCGATAAGCGTGTCTTTTCATGGTGTTCCCTCCTTGGGGTCTCGGATATTATCCGATCTGATGACGCATTGTTTGCCAGGTTGACCTTATTTATTAGGCAACTACTTTATGATTTTGCCTTATATTAAGGAAAAATCTCGAAATGGATTTTCAAAGAAGCAATATATCATATTAATACATTTTAGCCTTTTTGTCAATATATAGCAATTTTGGGTTAATTATGGTAATATTAAGATAATATTATTTTATCATTATATTATGTTTAAGAAAATTTTTTTTAACACTCGGAATCTAACCTCGACATTCGCTTATTTATTGATTTTCGTTATTCTGCTCACCCTCGGTCTATCCCTGTCCTTGCAGTCTATCTTAGCTTCATGGGAAAATCCAACGGCCGCTCCCCCTGGCAATAATAAAGCCGAACCGATCAACGTCGGCACCTCCACTCAGGAAAAATATGGCGCTTTTGAAGTGGGCGGCCCCGGTAGCCTCTTCACTGCTTCCTCCAGTGCCGGCATCACCGGAGATTTTAGTGTTAATAACGATAATTTGTACGTCTCCAGCTCCTTCGGCGGTCGTGTCGGCATCGGCACGGATGTTGTGGGCGCGAAACTTGATATCGACATGAAAGATCTGACCAACGCCGAAGGTCTGCGGATCTCCCGTGACGCCGCCGCCAGCCATTATGCCTATTTGAATATTCTGAATGAAAGCGGCAATTCCATCTTCATGGTCAAGGAGGACGGCAATGTCGGTATCGGGACAGGGAGTCCGCTAAGCAAGTTGCAGGTTCAGGGTGGGGATATTTTCATACGAAGCACGGCTAACCCTAAATTACGATTCGGTCATGATGATGCCAATACTTGGGCGAGCATATATCGGGAGAGTGCTACCGGAAAGTTGTTCGTCAGGAATGACCAGGGTAACGCCATAATTTTGGACAATGGCAACGTCGGGATTGGGACAACGAGTCCGGGAGCTTTGTTGGACATAACCAAACTGACTACGCAAGGCGCGCATAATCATATGCAACAATGGACCCATAATGGCAGATATTCATTAAGGCTGGAGCAGAGATGGAAAACGGCCGGACGTATCTATTATGATTACATCACCAACAATAACGGGCTGGATGAGAATGCGATGACTATCGATTCTAACGGTAATATCGGGATCGGCACCAATGATCCGAGTGTGAAACTAGACGTTAACGGCGCACTTAGAATTTCTGCCGGCTCTCCGTCTTACGGCAAAGTTCTTATGTCGACTGACGCGACCGGCCTGGCGACTTGGGTGGCGACCTCGAGCTTAGGGATCAGCGGGGGGGCGCCGGGAGTGAGTTATTACATGAATATGGGTGAGGATTATTATGAATATTGGAATACAGACGGTGGAGGAATAGGTGGTCAC
>Ga0172379_10003595_pt1 | contig 24348 bp, 19 predicted proteins | sample GrowelOW334metaG_FD_119756 | JGI IMG/M metagenome (GOLD analysis project Ga0172379, IMG submission 119756) | Groundwater microbial communities from an aquifer near a municipal landfill in Southern Ontario, Canada - Groundwater well OW334 metaG | ecosystem: Environmental > Aquatic > Deep...
AATATGTCAGTAAAACTAATTAGAGACGTTTCATTATCCCCACTCTCTACTATGAACATAGGCGGAAAGGCTTTTGCTGTTGCAGAAATAAAATCTAAAGAAGATATTGTTGAGCTTATTAAACTCTCTAAATCTCAAAAAAAACCACTCGTAATTATTGGTGAAGGCTCAAACACTATTTTCAATGATAAAAAACTTCCGATAATTCTTGGAATAATGTCAGCAACTGGAATAAGTATAGTTAGAGAATCATCAAAAAATTGCACACTTAAAATAGAGTCTGGAACACATTGGGATGATGTAGTAGAATATGCAGTCATCAACAACTTGAGTGGAATTGAAGCAATGTCAGCTATACCAGGAAGCGCAGGGGCAACACCTGTTCAAAATGTCGGCGCATACGGACAAGAAATAAAAGATACGCTGAAAGAAGTCGAGGTATTTGATACGGAAAAAAAATCATGGAAAACGCTAACAAAAGATGCTTGTAAACTTAGTTACAGAAACAGTATTTTTAAAAAATCACCAGGGAAATTTATCATAAGCTCAATCACAATTACACTTAATAAAGGCAAGCTAAAAATTCCTAATTATCCAAACCTTATTGCATATCTGAAAAATCACGATATTGAAAATCCAACACTTAGAGATATAAGAAATGCTGTTATAGATATTAGATCAAATAAACTTCCAGATCCTGCAGAAATTCCAAACTGCGGATCATTCTTTAAAAATCCGATAATAAGTTCTAAAGAAATAAAACGACTGGAAAAAGAATATCCTGACATTCCAACCTTTAAAACAGAAACTGGAAAATTTAAAATCCCCGCAGGCTGGCTTATAGAAAACGCCGGCTTAAAAGGCAAAGATTTTGGAGAGTTTGAGGTCTATAAAAACAACGCACTAGTTTTAACTAACAAAGGAAACGGTTCTTATAAAAAACTTCGCAGAGTTATAAAAATCATTATTGATTCTGTATACAAAAAATTCGGGGTCACAATTGACCCCGAACCAAATTTTGTTGAGTAAAATCTTTTTAAGTTATTGTTTTCGTATTTTTCTAGAAAAATCTACGTCTCCTTCGCAACAAAGTGCGATATCATTAATATAATGTCTCTTTTGGGTTTCCGTAAAAGATAATACACTATCAATAAGTTTTAAATTATACAGAATTCGACCAGACATCTCTGGTAAAAAAGCTACTAATTTAAATGGCATCCTATCGGGCGCAATTACTCTATTTAAATGAGTAACAATATTTGTTGCACAATTATTAGAAGATATGCTAAAAAATTCTGGTTCATTTTTTAGTTTATTAACTCGATGCATTATATCCAAAAATAATTCTCTTGTTTTTTCTTGAGAAAGATTTAAGGGATACATATACACAGATTCTCCTTTTCTAAAATTAGTGCGCAAGCGAACAAGATCGCATTCACTCCCAATAACATACATGAGTTCAAAATTTTTCCATAAGCACGAAAATGATGAAAAGTGTTCGTCTTTCTTTTTTCGTATCTCAACCGAAACAGTAACGAAATCGCCATTTTCAAATTCAAAACTAAGCAATACGTGCGCTTGGTAAGGAATTCGACCAAATGGAACAACAAAATAATAAACTTTTTTTATCTCGTTAAGATTAAATTTTTTGTCATAATATCTAGGCAAATAATCTTTTTCTGTTCTGTATAAAAAATCTCTGATATTGTAAACACATACTATATTACCTTCAATTTTGGCACATTGAAGAACTTCTTGGTCTTTTGCCCAGTCCTTATCATTTGAAGGTTTTTCTTTTCTAAAAAAAGACATAATAAAAAATAGTAGACTTTTTAATGCTGAAAAAATTTTCTCATTGTAATTCATACTAATGAAGTTTCTTTTCCCAGTCTATCAAACAAAAACAATAATTCAACACTAAATAACCATATTAAAGAGATAACCTGTAAAAATAATCCCGATACCTACAACGCTCGCGAAAATAACGATGAGTTTTATTTTCATAACTTTTTTCAAAATTAGAAATTCTGGCAAAGACAAAGCGGTTACAGACATCATAAAAGCAAGAACTGTGCCTATTGCTACTCCTTTCTCTGTAAGAGCAGACACTAGAGGAATAACTCCAGCAGCATTTGAATAAAGAGGAATACCAATAAGAACAGCGAGCGGAACTGCATACCATTTATCCGCACCTGCATAATTGGCAAGAAAATCAGCTGGTATATATCCATGTATCCATGCACCAACTCCAATACCGATCAAAATATACAGCCAAACTTTTTTCAATATATCCAGCGTATAATCCTTGGCATAATAAATTCTTTCTTTTATTGTCATTTGCAACAATTCAATATCTCCATTTATTGTATTTTGATACACAAAAGGTTCTACTAAATTTTCTACTTTCATTTTGCCGATAATTATTCCGGAAAGAATAGCGATAATAAGACCACTTATAATATACATAAGCGCAATTTTCCAACCAAAAAGTCCTAATAGCAAAATCAGCGCAACTTCATTGATCATAGGAGACGCTACTAAAAATGAAAAAGTAACGCCGAGTGGAACGCCAGCTTGAACAAATCCTAGAAATAAAGGAATGGCTGAGCAGGAGCAAAACGGAGTAATAATTCCCAAAAGCGAGGCAATAATATTTCCTGTGTAATTTTTCTTATGGGATAAAATTTTTCTTATTTTTTCTGGCGGTAGATATGAACGAATAATTGAAACAATAAAAATAATTACCGATAAAAGAATAAATATTTTTATTGTGTCGTATATGAAAAAATTAACAGCTCCAGCGAAAAGTGTTCTTGGTGCAATATTTAAAATGGAGTAAGTTAGCCAATCAGCTAACAATTGAATTGGATAAAAAATGCTCATATTTTTTATTAACACTTACCTCCACAACTACAACTACAACTACAACTACCGCAAGATTTGTTATTTTCCTTTTTATCTAAATTGTCAGAAATATGTTCAGAAATGATCTGTTTTATTTTTTCAACTTCTGGAAGTGTGCCGGCAATCACAGGTTTGCCATTAATAGCTAAAACAGGACTGGACATTACACCCATTTCTACAATCTTCTGAATATCAGTTATATATTCTACAGAAAAATCAGCACCGAAAGAATCAGCGGCTTTTTGTGTCCGCTCGTACAATTCTTTACATTTTTTGCAACCAGAACCTAAAACTTGTATTTTCATTGTGCGCGATCCAGGACTCGAACCTGGGACCTCGTCATTATCAGGGCAACGGGAGTGCTCGCATCCGTTGCCCGCTCTATCAAATAGAAGTTGAAAATTCAATTGCCAAACAATGTGCGCGATCCAGGACTCGAACCTGGGACCTCGTCATTATCAGTGACGCGCTCTAACCACCTGAGCTAATCGCGCACATTGTTAATCAATATATTGAATTTTCAACTCCTGCTCCACCTGCCCGCCCGCCACGCAAGCCAAGCTTTGCGAGGCATTGCGGGCGGGAGCTAATCGCGCATTTCATACACAATACCAAAAAAAGCATAAAAAATAAAGGGGTCTAAAGTAAAATCACCGGCACGAATGTCGGTGATTTAAATACCTTTTAAAATTTGTTTTTCGAGATAATCCCTCGTAAATTTATCTCCCGGACAGTTCCTGTCTCCAGAAAGTTCCTTTGCTAGAATAATTTTTACTTTAGGATAATCCTTTTTTATAGCTTTGATCAATTCAATCAGCGTCAACTTCTGTTTTTCATTCGGAAGTTGAAGATTGAAATCGCCTGCAAGACAGACGGTTATTGTGTCGCTATCGTTTTTATTAGTCCAATTATGATGAAGCTGAGCACATGTTTTTTCACCAATCTTGCGGGTCTGAGTCAAGGTTCCATCCCAATCAATAAAAAAATTATAACCAGCATTATGCCCAAGTTCAGAGCGAGAAAAATTAATTTCTTTGTGATAATTATCCACACCAGGAAGTTGATCATGACCATCATAACCAAAAACTTTTGTATGATGAACAGAAAAATATTCTGCAGACGAAGTATCACCCTTCTTAACAAAACTTATGGGTTCGCTTGCAACAACTAGAACAACCTGAGATGTATTAAGTTTTTTATCTTCTTCTGCTCTTACACAATTAAGAAAAATAAAAAAAATGAAAAGGCTAAACAAAATTCTAAAAGTTTTCAAGGTTACTCCTCCTTTCTTGTTAGTGTCGGTCAGTTTTAACTACCATCATAGTAGTCGCTTTCAAAATTAATAAAAGCGAGTTATCCACATGTAGACCTTTACAAAATAAGTGTTTTAAAAACTAATAAAATTTTGGATATTTTCAGATATAACAAAAAATCACACCTTTACGGTGTGATTTTTTGTTAAATATTCTTTCTTTTGTCCCGTTCTATCCGTCTTAATACCGAAGTAATAAGACGAAACAGAAAGTCTCAACTTAGAGTTCCGAGACCAACACTCTTCTTAAAACTTGTGATCTTAAGAAAACGACCTATCACTATAATTCTTAAAAAAGAATCAGAGATGTATTTTTTGAAATATTCCACGAGCAGCTTCCGCTACCCGTGCCTTGTTACGACTTACTCCCTGTTATTGAGCTTACCGTAGGTCCATGTAAAACAGAATTTCGGGTATTCCCAACTTCCTTGAGTTGACGGGCGGTGAGTACAAGACTTGAGAACGTATTCACCGCGGTATAGCTGACCCGCGATTACTAGCAATTCCAACTTCATGAGGTCGAGTTGCAGACCTCAATCCGAACTTAGCCCGCTTTTCTTACGATTTGCTCCACCTTACGGTATTGCGTCGCGTTGTAGCGGGCATTGTATTATGTGTGTAGCCCAAGATATCAAAGGGCCATGCTGACCTAGCGTCATCCTCGCCTTCCTCCCAGCTTTAAATTTTCGAATTTTCAAAAACTTAAAGCTGGGCAGTCTCGCCAGACACTTGTAACTGGCAACGAGGGTTGCGTTCGTTACCCCACTTAAGGGAACAATTCAAACCACGAACTGACGACGGCCATGCAGCACCTGTCCTACCGTCCTTGTGAGACTCTCAAAGTTTCCTCTGAGATTCGTTAGGATTTCTAACCTTGGTAAGGTTCTTCGTTTGCCATCGAATTAAACCACATAATCCACTGCTTGTGCAAGTCCCCGTCTATTCCTTTGAGTTTTAGCCTTGCGGCCGTACTACCCAGGCGGATCGCTTAACGCGTTAGCTACGGCTCTCAGAGGGTCGATACTCCGAAAACCTAGCGATCATCGTTTAGGGCGTGGACTACTGGGGTATCTAATCCCATTCGCTACCCACGCTTTCGTGTTTCAGTGTCAGGAGTACGCCAGCATGTTGCCTTCGCTTTTGGTATTCCCCATGATATCAACGGATTTCACCCCTACACCATGAGTTCTACATGCCTCTCGCATCCTCTAGTTTTGCCGTTTCCTTTGCATCGCCCCGGTTAAGCCGAAGGATTTAACAAAAGACTTACAAAACCACCTACACACCCTTTACGCCCAATGATTCCGGATAACGCTTGGGGCACTCGTATTACCGCTGCTGCTGGCACGAGTTTAGCAACCCCTTATTCTTGAGGTAACGTCAATAAACTTCCTCCCTCACAAAAGACCTTTACGTCCCGAAGGACTTCATCAGTCACGCGGCGTCGCTCGATCAGGCTTTCGCCCATTGTCGAATATTCTCGGCTGCGGCCACCCGTAGGTGTATGGACCGTGTCTCAGTTCCATCGGTGGGGGTCAGCCTCTCAGCTCCCCTACCCGTCATAGCCTTGGTGAGCCATTACCTCACCAACTAGCTGATAGGACGCAGGCCGTTCCTGAAGCGATAAATCTTTACCTATCACCAATTTTATTTTCTAAAGATTTTAAAAAACAAAATTGGAGATAGGACTATTGGGAATTACCTAACCTTTCGGCTAGCTATGCCCAACTTCAGGGTACGTACCTACGTGTTACTACCTCGTCTGCCACTGTGCATTGCTGCACCGTTTGACTTGCATGCCTTATCCACGCCGCCAGCGTTCATCCTGAGCTAGGATCAAACTCTAAAATAAAATTACAAAGTAATTTAATACAGAGCAAATTCGAACGGAACAAGAGAAAAAATATTTTTCTTGAAAACCAAACTCGAGTCTGTCCTAATCTCATGAGCAGGTGTGGAAAACCTGCTTGGGAATCATTATCAAAGAAATATAGTGAAAATTGCACTATGTTCTCAATACCCTGTTTAAAACAGGGTATCATATTTCAAATTGTCAAAGTCCTATCGATGCGTCCTATTTAAGGGACGTTTTTATAGTATAACCATATTAGAAATAGAGTCAATACCCTACTCAAATATAGCTTTTTTGGCAAAGATAAAAAGCCAAAATTAACGAAAAACCCCGCATTTTAAGAGATGCGGGGTTGTAATCTGTAAAGAAAAAACCTTTAAATCGATGAATTTTTTCGGATAATATAGCGATTTACAGCATTTAAATATGCTTTAGCACTAGCTTCGATAATATCGGTTGATTCGCCTTGACCATTAATAACAATTTCATCACCAAAATCAACCCTTAGCACCACTTCACCAAAGGCATCGGATCCTGGAGCAGTAGCTTTAACAAAATATATAATAAGCCTACCAGAGCAATTGATAATACGATCAATCGCCTTCATAACAGCGTTGACAAAACCGTTACCGATCGCCGAATCCAATAATACCTCATCTCCTTTTTTGAGACGCACAGTAGCAGTAGGAATTTGGTCTGTCCCACCTGACACACTTAAATAATCAAGTTTCCAAACATTTTCATCACTCATATTTTTCCTTTCGAAGAACTGGTTTAGGTTTTTATATTACAAGACTTTTAAACTAAGTCAAATTGATAAGAAAATACCGCTCTTAAAAAAGAACGGTATGCTTAGACTTCAATCAATTAGAATTTTCTTCAAAATGATCTTTAGTCGCATTATTTAATGCATCAACATATGCCAAGACATATGTTTTAATCAGGCATGTGCCACTTGCTTGCCCAACATTCAAACCTCCAAGAGATTTAAAATACGCCAAGATAGTAACTTCAACTTCCATATCTGTGCCTTCATTAACAATTACAATTTTTGGCAATAAAACTATATTTCCTTCTGTGTTAGTAAAGGCTTCGATAATCTCTAAAAAATTAGAGATCTTATTAAGAGCATATTCCCATAATTCTGTTATTAAAAGATCTGGAGCTATCCATTCTTTCAAACTTGCAAAATCAACGTGGTATCTTCTTAAAGTCTTAGATTCTTCCATAGTTTATATCAAGTCCTGCTTAATATAATAACAATCTTGACTATAAGTCAAGATTGTTAAGATTTAATATTTTTTAAATTCTGGAGGATTATTTATTTCTATTCTGCCACTTCTCTACAGTAACCAAAAGCGGAGAACCTAAGAATATTGAAGAATATGTTCCTAAAATAACTCCTACCAAAAGCACTAGTGAAAAGTTCTGAGTAGCGCTAGGACCTGTAAAATAAAGCACGAGTAAAGTTAGAACTACGGTCAATGAAGTATTTATTGAACGAGTGAATGTTTGACTAATACTCTTTCCTACTATTTGATCGAAAGTTTCTTTTGATCTGTTCTCTCTAGCGAGCTTTAGATTTTCTCTAGTTCTATCGAATACAACAATTGTGTCATGAACTGAGAAACCTAGAATAACTAAAACGGCTGTTACGAACAGAGAATCTATTTCAAACCCTTTGAAATGTCCGAGAATAGAAAAGATGCCTATAGGCGTAATCACATCATGAAGAAGTGCAACTATTGTTATAAAACCGTATTTCCAAGATTGAACTGGTTCGGAAACTTTTCTGAATGCAAAAGTAATAAATAAAAGAATTGCCAAAATCACAAGTATGATAGACATAACTGCCTTACCTTGAAGTTCCTTTCCTAAGATTGGACCAACACTGTCGAAACGCTTAACTTCCATTTGTTCTGTATTGTTTTGAGAAAGATTTTGTAGAAGTGAAACACGCTCTGGTTCAGATAAGTTTTTGGTTCTAATAATAAATCCGCTTTCTCCCGTTGAACGAACTGAGTATTCTCCCAGGTTTAATTGATCTATCCTAGTTTTAACAAGAGAGATATCTGGTTTTGAATTTTGATAATTTACTTCAGCAATAGAACCTCCTTTAAAATCAATTCCAAAATTAAGTCCCCACATAAAAAGTGAGACAAATGAAACGATTACAAAAAGACATGATAGCGCGTAAAATATTTTTCTATGATTTACTACAAACATAATTTTATTTATTAGATTGATCTACTTCGTTAACCTGAACAGTTTTAGATTTGAAACCGCTGCCCATTAAGAATCTTGCGAATTTACCACCCTGTCTAGGCATAACTGATATAAGGAATGTTCTAGAAATTGTAATAGCTGTAAGCATACTTACCAAAACTCCAATACCAAATATAAGTGCAAAACCTCTAATTATAGATGTGCTTGAGAACCAGAAAAGAATGATGGCTGTAATAATACTTGATGAGTTACTATCGCGAATTGAAAGCCATGCTCTGGAAAATCCTTCTCGAAGAGCTTCTTCAAGTGGTAATCCTTTTTCCATTTCTTCTTTCATACGTGCAAATATTAGAATGTTTGCATCAACTGCCATTCCTATTGAAAGAATAAAACCTGCGAGTCCGGCAGCAGTAAGAGTAACAGGAACGAGTTTGAAAATTGCCAACATAATTAAGCTGTATATCGCAAGAGAAAGAGCTGCGAGTAAGCCTGGTATTCGATACCAAAGAAGAAGAAATAGAGTGACAATAGCGAAACCTAAAAGTCCTGCTTTAGCGCTATCATGAAGAGCTTGGTCACCAAGAGAAGCTCCTATAGTCTGACTTCCTATTAGAGAGATTGGGACTGGCAAAGCACCGTAGTTTAAATTTCTAACTAAAAGCTTTGCTTCATCAGGAGTAAATCCTCCAGATATCTGAGCCTTTCCGTCGGTAATTTCAGTTCTAACTGTTGGAAGCGATATAGGATTTCCATCCAAGAAAATTCCTACAACATTACCGATATTATCTTTTGTTATTTGTGCAAAAAGTTTTGCGCCTTCTGAATTGAATTTAAGTCCGACTATTGGTTCGTTTGTTTGTGAATCAAATTCAAGAGTTGATCTCTCTAAAAGTCTTCCTGTTAAACCTGTGTCTAAAAATATAGGAGGAGTTGTCGATGATACTGGAGTGTCACTTTTTTGAAGAACTCGAAATTCGAGAGTTGGTGTCTGCCCTATCATTGCAACAGCCTTATCGATGTCTGTAACACCTGGAAGTTCTACAACCAGCTTTTCAACTTGCTGACCATTGATGTTTGCCTCTTCGATCTGAACTATCGGCTCAGATACGCCAAAAATATTGATTCGATTTTCGATAACATCTCTAAGTGCTTCCATAGAGCTTTTTAGATCGGTTGATGCAACTTTAGAAACGTCAGCTTGATAAATTAAATGTGTTCCACCATTCAAATCGAGTCCTAATTTAAAAGGAAAATGTGAACCTTGCTTTTCGGATGAATACACAAAATACCCAACGCTAATTCCAACTATAAGTATCAGTATAGCGACAATTCTAATTCTAAAACCACTACTAATAGGCGATGATTTTTTGTTATTTCGATTCCTTGAGGAATTTGAATCTTTAAAACCCATAATGGAATTTAGTATAAATCTTTTTAGAAAATTATCCAGCTTTACTTTTTTATTAGATATGATGATATTTTTTAACGAAATCTGGCATTGACTTTTTTAATAAATACTTTATAATTGCATTAGAGGTATATATGAATATTTTTAATTTTCTTAAGTGGAAAACTCTTAATTGGTGGAATGATTTCGTAAATGACACAGGTATCATTTTAAAGTCATTAAGAAAAACGGACACTTCCAATCTTGATTTCTGGTTTCAAAAAAAAGACAGGAACAAAAAATAACTTAAAACCGCGTATCTCACGATACGCGGTTTAATTTTATTTAATACCGAGCAAATCTTTTAGTTCTTTTATTCCCTCTTCTATTTTCACCTCTGGAATCCAACCTAGCAATTCTTTTGCTCTACTATTGTCAGCTAGAGAATTTTTTGGTTCAAATCTCGCTGGAACATACTCCGTAGCTCCGCCAATAATTTGTGCAATCTTATTAACTGATTGTTTTTTACCGGCGCCGATATTTATGACTTCGCCCTTTCCAACTTTTTCAGATTCCATCGCAAGCAAGTTGGCTTTTACCACATCTCGCACATGAGTAAAATCTCTTGTCTGTTCACCATCTCCAGTAATTGTCATCGGCTTTCCTTCAATTCGTTGTTTTAAAAATTTTGCAATCACTAATGCATACGCCCCTTCATTACTTTGTCTTGGACCGTAAACATTAAAATACCGAAGCGAAACTGTTGAAAGTCCATAAACTTCACTCCACAATCTACAATATAATTCTCCAATATATTTATGAAGACCATAAGGACTTTTTGGAGATGCTTTCATATCTTCAACTAAAGGCATTTTGTCCTGATCTCCATAAGCAGAACTTGATGCAGAATAAATGACTTTTTTTACCTTTGCGTCATTAGACGCTGTAAGAACATTAAGTGTGCCTGTTACATTTACATCATGAGTTTCTTTTGGGAACTCTATTGAATGCTGAACTCGTGGTAATGCTGCAAGATGAAAAACATAATCCGCACCTTGTATAACTGGTTTTATGTCATCTATATTACAAATATCAGCTTCGTGAAAAATAGCTTTTGGATTTAGATTTTCTTTTTTACCTCCGGATAAATTGTCTATAATATGCACCTCGAAACCGCGATCAATAAGTGCATCTGTTAAATTTGACCCTATAAAACCCGCACCACCTGTTACAACTATTTTCATTTTAATAATTTAAAATATTACTGACCTTTTCTAGATAACAACTCATTTATTGTTTTCAACGCAATTTTTAAATCGAGTATAAATGAACGGTTCTTAATATAGTAAAGATCATACGAAAGCTTGTTGCGTGTTTCATCAATGTCTATCCCGTGGTGCGGATGATTTTCGTGATATATCTGCGCCCAACCTGAAAGCCCAGGCTTTATAACATGACGAACATTGTAAAAAGGAATTTTTTCTGAATATTCTTTAACCGGTTCAGGAAATTCTGGACGAGGACCAATCAAAGATATATCTCCGCGCAATACATTCCAAAGCTGAGGCAATTCATCTATGCGACTTTTTCTTAAAAACTTACCAATCTTTGTGACTTTATTTTTTTGTTTATTTAAATCATCACTTCCCCAAACCCCGCCGTCATCATATGACATTGTTCTAAACTTAACCAACTTAACAAGCTTATTATTTTTTCCCACGCGATCCTGAAAACTAAGAATGCGACCTCCGTCATCAAGTTTTATTGCTAATATTACAAACGGAGAAATTAAAATGGTAAACAAACCAAGAACAAAAGAAAAAGTTATGTCCATAACACGTTTTAGAAAATCAAAAACTAGTTTTGGAGAAAGAGAAATATTTTCAATAAACCAATCGTATTTAAGTAAAGAAAGAGGCACGCGATCAAAAATATCTTCGTAAACTTTGTAAGTTTGAATAAACTGAATATTTGAAAAAATCAAATTATACAAGTGCGGTAAAAGAGGCCCAACTTTTTCATTATGAAGATCAGCTACAATTATAGAAATATTTTCAGAATATATTTTATTTAAAATATCCTCCTGAAAATCCAAACTTGAAACTTCGTTAAGATCTATAGAAGATGTAAATTCAAGTCCGTAACGAAGATTATGATTAACTTCATCACGCAACTCTTTCATTTCTGATCCAGTGCCAATAAGCAAGGCTTTCTGCTTTCGGCGTGTTCCTATGTTTGGATAAAAATATAGACGCCAAACAGTGATCAATCCGAATGAAACAATAAGATAAATAAATAAACTTGTTTTTGGAGTAATGCCAAAGTAAGGAATAAAATAAAAGAACAGCACTGCTATAATGCTATTCGTAATTTGAGTATTGAAAATTATATTAGGAAGTCTGCTTTTAAAAATAACTGTGTGCTTTTCATAAAGTCCTGCAATAAAAAACACAACAACCCACACAATAAAGAGAAATGAAAAAGGAATAAGGTGCGCAAGGAATATATCGAATTTTGGCAATTCAAAATACCTAAGTAGCAACATCAGCCACAAGGCTATAACAAAGACTAAAATATCTCCTATAAACAGCAAAAATGGTTCTTTTTTATTACCGATAGACATTTGTGAAAATTGTAGCCTAAAAGAAGCATATAATCAAGGGCTTGCTTGACTTATATTATTTTAAATGGCGATGTATTAACAGTCTAAAATTAAGAAAAAATAACGATTACATTTGCAATTATTGTGCTTTTTAAGACAGCTTTTTTATGCTATTTTTAAATCAATGGAACAAAAGAAAATAAAGGTTCTATATATAATAACTAAGGGAAACTTTGGTGGAGCACAGAGGTATGTTTTTGATTTGGCAACTTCCCTACCTAAAGATCAATTTGATGTTTCTGTAGCATTTGGCGAAGGAGAAGCTCTCAATAAAAAACTCAAGGAACAAAACATCCGAACAATAAAAATTCAATCTCTTTTCAGAAACGTAAATATTTTTAAAGACATAAAAGTTTTTTTTGAACTGCTAAAAATTTTAAAACAAGAAAAACCTGATGTAATCCATCTAAATAGTTCTAAGATCGGAGGACTTGGAGCTTTAGCTGGCCGTGTTATGGGAGTAAAAAAAATTATTTTCACTGGTCATGGATGGGCATTTAATGAAGATAGAAATATTTTTTCGAAAACGATCATTACATTTATACACTGGCTAACAATCATACTTACCCACAAGACTATCGCTGTTTCAGAAAAAACGGCATCGCAACTTAGAAAAATCCCGTTCACCAGCAAAAAAATAATTGTGATCCATAACGGCATTGCCTCATTTGAAATTTTTGATAAAAATTTTGCACGTAACTATCTAGCTCAAGAAAATCCAAAACTCAATGAATTTAAAAATGATCTGTGGATAGGAACTATTTCAGAACTTCATAAAAATAAAGGGTTAGTTTATGCAATCGAAGCTATAAACATTCTCGTTGAAAAATATCCATCATTGCGATTCATTATAATTGGAGAAGGAGAAGAGCGAGTTAAGTTAGAAAAAATAATTAAAGATAAAAAATTGGAAAACAATGTTTTCTTGTTGGGTTTTGTTTTTCATGCAGAAAAATATCTGAAAGCATTTGATATCTTTACATTGACTTCAATAACTGAAGGTTTGCCTTATGTAATTTTAGAAGCCGGTTTTGCTTCGTTACCGGTAATTGCCACAAAAGTTGGAGGAATACCAGAAATAATCAATAATGCCGGAATTATGATAAAACCTAGAGATGCCTCGGCAATTGAACAAGAATTAAAAAAACTTTTATCATCTCAGCAACTACAAAAAGAATTTGGTGAGGAATTAAACAAACGAGTGCTCACAATATTCTCGCTTGAACACATGATCAAAGAAACTATCAATATATACAAAAGATAAATTAATTTGTTATAATTTTATTTATGTCACAAGTAGAATTTGAGGAAGGAGCACAACAATCTAAGTCATCATCTTTTTATACTAAAAAATCTAAGTATTCACTTATCGATTGGCTTATAAAAACTGGTATTGCAAAAGATGAACAATCTACACAAAAAATCCTTGTGGGTATTACCTTATTTTTCTTCATTATGTCAATTTTGGTGTTTATATTTTTCTAATCATGAAACAATTTAAAAAAGGATTTACACTTATTGAGCTACTCGCAGTCCTTTCAATAATGAGCTTTATTTCTTCAATAGTGATTGCTTCGCTTAGTTCAGCTCGAGAAAAAGCGCGTATTACCGCAGCTGCAGAAGCTAATGCAAACCTTTCTCATTCATTTGTAACCATGGCTTACTGGAGCTTTGATGACGGCACAGCTAATGATTACGTCGGTGGCAACAACGGAACGCCTTCTGCAGGAATAACTTTTTCTACCAATACATTCAATGGAAAAGGAAAATCAGCGTCTTTTAACGGAGGTGGTGGAATTATTGTTGCTGATAAGCCAGATCTTAATTTTGGCACTAGTAGAAGCTTCGCTCTCGGCTCGTGGGTTAAAACAACATCTAAAGCACATAAACGAGTTCTTAGTAAGGGACATTATGGTTTTTCTCCTGGATATGTATTACAAATACATTGCTGTGATATTGACGGAAGTGAACAGCTGACCGCAGGAATCAATACTACTTATATGTATACCTCAAATGTGCAAGTAAGTGATAATAAATGGCATTACCTAGCAGCTGTCTTTGATCGACAAAAACAAACAATAACAGCTTACGTTGATGGTCAACCTGTAAAACCTAAAACAAGCGTAGTGTGTGGCACAATAAGAGGATATGTTTTAGATATTAGTAGCTGCACAGCAAATGCAACGACCGCAGACCCTGTTTGTATCGGCGCCGGCGATTCATCTTGTGCTAATGAATATTTTAATGGTCTCATTGATGAACCTACAATTTTTTCTGACATAGTTCTTACGGCTAATGATATTAAAAATCTCTATGCAATCGGCCTAATAAAACACTCAATCAGCTTTTAAATATTCTGTAAATTAGATCAAAAAAAAATATTATCTATGCCTAAATTAATGCTATAATTTTATTTATGTCACAAGTAGAATTTGAAGAAGAAAAATCAAGATCTATGTTTCGAAATAAGAAACATTCTTTTGTTACAGATATTTTTATTAAGCTAGGTTTTAAAAGTGAAGCTCAGGTTGCCGTAGCCATGATTACTGCTTCGATTATGTTTATAATCATAACAATGTCTATACTATTCTTTCAGGTCTTTCATAAACCAACATTTTCACCACCAGAAGGCACTACTAAATTTTACAAAGAAGACCTAACACCTGAAGATATTCGAAAATTGCCTCCGGGAATGTTTGAAAAATTACCCTCAAAATATGGCAATCAGGAAAAATCTCCTTACTAAAATGAAAAAAGATATATCAACTAAAAAAGGTTTTACACTTATTGAGTTGCTTGTAGTAATATCAATTATTGGCTTACTTTCAAGTATAATAATTCCCGCAATATCAACAGCGAGAATGAAATCGAGGGACGCAAAAAGAGTTGGTGATGTAAAACAATTACAGATCGCTTTGGAATTTTACCGTGATAAATTTGGCACATATCCTACCTCATGCGACTCTGGTGGTTTTAGTTGGTGTCATTATTGCGGAAATCCTCATGGTATTAATGATGGTCTTCAAATTCTAGTTACTGAAGGTTTTATGTCAGAAATACCTGAAGACCCTATCGCGTCAGGCAGAACTTCTTGCTACAACTATGAATACATTTCTGCACCTGGGCAAAATAGTAGCTGGGGATGTTATGTAAACGGCACTTGGAAATCCATTAGCGATTATCCTTATGTGATACGTTTCGAGTCTGAAGCTACACGTTTTAAGCTTCCTACTTTTCAATGGGCTAGAAGCCCAGCAGGAGAATATTGCATACTTGGACCTCAATGATTTTAGAATAAAAAAAATTAAAATAAAATCGATACTTTAAGTATCGATTTTATTTTAATTTTTTATAACTACTACTTTTTTAAATTCCCACAAATTCATTCTTAATTAAATCCTTATGCATAACTCTTTTATAACGCCTCATACCCATTAGAATCCCAAGCCCCGCAAATTCGGTAAGCAAGTGCGAACCACCATAACTCATAAAAGGCAAAGGAACTCCTGTAACAGGAAGCAAGCCTATATTCATACCAATATTTATAAACAAGTGACTAACAAAAAGAATTGCGAGACCGATACCAAAAAGAATTTCAAAATTAGATAATCCTAAAAATGCATTTTTTAAAACTCTCCAAATAAAAAAGCTGTATAAAAAAAGTAAAATTAAAACCCCTACAAATCCCCACTCTTCTGCGTATGCTGCAAAAATAAAGTCAGTCTCATATTCCGGCAAAAATTTAAGACGCGATTGAGTGCCGTATCCTATTCCCTTGCCTAAAATTTTTCCTGAACCAATAGTAATAGTTGCTTGATAAGCGTTATAACCTGCACCTCTTATATCTGTAAGCGGAGAAATAAATGTTTTAATTCTTTGCTTTTGATAATCTTTAAAAACACCGAACCAAAGTCCAGAAAAAGCTAAAGATCCAGCAAGAAAAACGATGAATAAATGTTTTTTTGATATACCTGAAACCAAAACCATTCCCAACCATATAAAAAGCATCATTATAGCTGAACCGAAATCAGGACTCAGAAAAACAAGCATGAAGAAAGTAAACGCGTAAAATCCAGAAACAAAAATATGGCGGACATTTGCAATCTCAATATGGCGTCTTGAAAAATATTTTGCCAAAATTAAAATCAAAACAAGCTTCGCAGGATCAGAAGGCTGAAACGATAGTAAGCCAAAATCAAACCAGCTTTGAGCACCTTTTGTAACCTTTCCAAAAACAAACAATGAAAGCAGAACAAAAAATGAAAACAAAAATAAACCAACCAAAACTCCAGTTCTCCTAAGAAAACGAAAATCTATAAAACTGAACAAAAAAAAGACAACAATAGAAACGACGATCCATATAAGCTGTCTGTTAAAAAAAACATTATCTGCAGTAAAAGAATTCATGGTAGAGAGTCCTGCTATCAAAATAGGAACAATAGAAAAAAACATTAGCCAATCAATACCGTATTCTTGTTTTTGTCTAGCAACTATATTCATATCAATAAGATATCAAATTTTAGAGCCAGTTCAAAACAAACATGTTATGGAAGGCTGATTTAACTTTTTTTAATTTAGACTACTAAGGATTAACTTTTGGAATAATTTCTATTCGTGACACTTCAGAAGATAATGGCGTAAACCATGTGAAAACAATATCCTTAACCTCATGTTTAGTAATTGAATCTAAGAATGTTTTTGATGCGGCAATTGCATTGTCTCTTGAATCAAATAATGTCGCCACTATTTCTACCTTATCAATAGTTCTAACGCCAGTATTTTCAATTTGAGCATCAAGCCTTGGTTCAAATTCTTCCCCTGTTAGTTTTTGATTTTTTATCACAAGAGGAAAAGTTGTTTGTTCAGCACGTTGCCAATCTGGAGTAGCTAAAAATTCAAGAGTTACATGTGATGGGATTCTTTCTCCTGTGGATATCGGTCCTTCAAATATTGGAAATGCTTTTTGAACTGGAATAAAAGTAACTCCTTGTTTTTCATTAATTAAAATATTTTTACTGTCATAGATCCTAAATATGTAAGGCACCGAAAAAGCCTCAGCATTTTGATTTGGATTTTCAATATATGCCACAGCATTGTAAACACCTTCGCTAACTTTAAAAGTCCTAGACCAAAGAACGACTGGGTTTAATTGTTTTTCGGCACAAAGTTTTTGACAAACTCCTCCACAGTCAACGCCTTCTTCGTCTTGATTTTTAATCGTATCAAAACAGGTAGGAGGCTTTTTAAAATGCAGATATGTAGGTACGCCAATAATAATAGAAATTATAATTAGAAAAGTTGTTGTATATAAAAATTTTCTTTTTGTAGCCCAAGCTGTTGCCATAATTTAAAATTTAAGCTGATTATGCCTCTAATAATAACAAAATAAGACGTATATAACAAAAGCACGCCTTTTTAAAAGCGTGCTTAATTAATATTTAACTTATTCACTATCAGTGTCTAGAAACTTTTCATTTAAAAACAAAGAGCAATCAAATAAGAAACATTCTATCTTATAAAGAGCATGCTCCATCAGACCAAAAACTCTGGAAAAACAGTGGTAGAAAAAAGCAATGCTGATTAAAGAGAGAAACAGACGCAATCCTAAACCTAAAATTGGATCAAAAAAATACCAGATACAAAAAATTAGTAATGTATTTATACCAATTTTTGTATAAATATATTCTTCAACTTCTACGAATCGTTTCGCTTCAAAAGGAAGTTCGGGATCATATTTATAAATATCTTTCTTAAGAATGCATTTGCAGAAAAAATTTATAATTTTCCCCGGTATAAATCCAATCAAACAAAGAATAAGAATTAATGTTTGATAACAAAAATCTATCAATTGAGTAAAAAGATAAATCAAATCTAGTATATATTGAACAATTATTTTTTTCATCTGAAACAGAGTTTATCATAATTGAAATTATTAACAACAAAAAATCACTCGCTTTATACGAGTGTTTTTGTTTTTTAAAAATTGAGTTTTTTGTTCCGGCGGCTAGCTACTTTCGCCCATAAGGACTATCATCGCCTCAACTAGGCTTAACTTCCGGGTTCGGAATGAGACCGGGTGTGACCCCAGCGATGAACCACCAGAACAAAAAACTCAATGAGTTTTGTATGTTGTCTTATATTTAAAGCAGGCTTTCTATCGTTTATCCTGTCGGGATTTCTCCCGACAGAATGATTTTCAAAGTTCCTAATAGGATTCGACACATTAGTACTCCTCGGCTGAACACATTACTGTGCTTACACCTAGAGCCTATTACGTAGTCATCTCCTACGGGTCTCAACGATTCCTAATCTTGAAGTTGGCTTCCCTCTTAGATGCTTTCAGAGGTTATCCATTCCCAACTTAGCTACTCGGCGGTGCTCCTGGCGGAACAGCCGATAGACCAGAGGTTAGTTCATCTCGGTCCTCTCGTACTAGAGATGAATCTTCTCAAGAATCGAGCGCCTGCAGCAGATAGGAGACCAACCTGTCTCACGCATTTACCACTTATTACTAAGTGCATTGGACTATATCTTCATCTTTCTCTTGCAAGTTAAGATGGTTAACGTTTAGTCTCTACGGGCATTGTTTTAAAATAAACAACTTCCCTCGGTATTGCCCAGATATCTTGAATAAATATCTTCGGGTTTTTCCGATATAGTTAACTTTAGTGCACATAAATTTCTTCATGCGACCGCCGTGATAAAGATTAAATAACAGTTCTAGCATTAAAATATTGAATATGATGCCAAAAAAACTTCGACGGATTCAGACTGTTTAAGAATCAAAATAGAAGATTAAAAAATTAAAATTCCAAAATTAATTCTTAAACGGTCTGAACCCAGCTCGCGTATCTTTTTAATTGGCGAACAGCCAAACCCTTGGAAGCTTCTCCACCTCCAGGATAAGATGAGCCGACATCGAGGTGCCGAACTCCGCCGTCGCTCTGGACGCTTAGGCGGAACTAGCCTGTTATCCCCAGAGTAGCTTTTATCAGATGAGCTTTGGCCGCGTCTAACACGGACCATCGGATCATTATGCTCTGCTTTCGCATCTGCTCGACACTTACGTCTTGCAGTTAAGCCAGCTTGTGCCATTACACTATCGGCACGGTTTCCATTCGCGCCTAGCTGACCTTAATAGACTCCTCCGTTACTTTTTAGGCATTTTTGTTACAACAAAATCTTAAATAAATTTAAAATTTTGTGGACACAACATTTCTGTATGTCTCTCACAGTTACCCATGAGATCGGACTATATCATTATCCTTTTTGATCAGGATAGTTGGTGTTTAGTCTCTACAGTCAATAATTAAATAAATTTAATTATTCACCTCGGTATTATCTTAATAAATTTTAATTAATTAAGACTTCACCGAATTTACCAACTTTTCTCATAACGATTACTCGTCATGGTCCCCCTTTTTTATTTGTTTTAGAGTGCTCGAACTCCATGAGGCGCCATAATTCGAGAATTCAAAAAATTAAATCCTCGAGGATAGCGCCCCACTAAAACTGTCCACCAGATACTGTTTCTCAACGTTTTTGCCGTTGAGGTTAGAAAATACATTTTGACAGAGTGGTATTTCACTGACGAGTCCATGTCACCCGAAAGCGACACTTCAAACTCTCCCACCTATGCTACGCAGTAAAAACGTATTCTCAATATCAGGCTACAGTAAAGCTTCTGGGGTCTTTTCGTCTAGCTGCAGGTAACCGGCATCTTCACCGGTATTGTATTTTCACCGAGCGGGTCCCCGAGACAGTTGCTCAGTCATTACACCATTCGTGCGCGTCGGAACTTACCCGACAAGGAATTTCGCTCTTCTATTCCTTACAGAAGGACCATATCTTTTTCCTTAATATTTTTTGCAAAATAATTCTAGGAAACACGGCGTATGGCCTCTCATATGAGCCGCGTGGATCGCTACGCATTACTGCATAGCGAGGTAGCATTGATTCGTGTAATGATTTAACTTATTTATAAAAACTCTTATAACTTATTAACTGTCCTAATCCTTTTCGATACGAATTGCTTCGTATCGAAAACCTTAGGACCGTTATAGTTACGGCCGACATTCACCAGGGCATATATCAACCACTGCTACTCCGCTTCTTGATACCCAAGAAGTTTCTAAACTTTTTGCGAAACAAAAAGCGAAGTAGAAACATCAATATTTAACCTTCTGGCATTGGTCAGGTGTCACCCCCTATACATCCTCTTGCGAGTTCGCAGGGAGCTGTGTTTTTGATAAACAGTTGCCAAGCATACTTTAGCTGCGCCCAGCACCACTTTAATTTTAATAAAATAATAAATTTAAAATCAAAGTGGTACTGGGAAGCCTTATCCCGAAGTTACGGCTGCTTTTTTGCCGAGTTCCTTGGGGACCTCTCACTCGTTCGCCTGAGTCTACTCGACTCGACTACCTGTGGCGGTTTACGGTACGGACTCAATACACTTAATCTTAGAAGTTTTTCTTGGAAGGCTCTTCGCGAAAATTTTCTTTGCCCGTGAGCAAAAAATTTCCCCAATGTGTGAAGTTTGAATTAAATCAGCTCTCCGGATTTGCCTAGAGAGCACCTCTTCCATAAGGAACATCAATCCAATAAGACGCAATCGCTTTTTTCCTCCGTCACTCCATCGAAATGTATTGAGGTCATGGAATATTAACCATGTGTCCATCGGGTCCGGCTTTCGCCATCCCCTTAGGCCCGACTAACCCTTGGCTGATTGTCATCGCCAAGGAAACCTTAGTCTTACGGCGCAGAGGGTTTTAACCTCTGTTGTGGTTACTTGTGCCAACATTCGTCCTTCCACACGCTCCAGAGTGGGTCACCCCTTCTCCTTCATTGCAGAGTGGAATACTCTCCTACCGCGCCACATTACCGAAGTAACGTGACACCCTCAGTTTCGGTACTATGCTTAGCCCCGATTATCTTCGGCGCAAATTCTCTAGATGAGTGAGCTGTTACGCTTTCTTTAAAGGATGGCTGCTTCTAAGCCAACCTCCTCATTGTTTGAGAAATTTCACCACCTTAAGATGCACTTAGCATAGATTTAGGGACCTTAAATTGAGATCAAAGGCTCTTCCCTTTTTGACGTATGGAGCTTAGCCCCCATCGTCTAACTGCTAGGCTGTGACTTCTGGTATTCGGAGTTTGATAGGTCTAACGAGCTTTCGCCCTGTTTAGACCTTCCAGTGCTCTACCCCCAAAAGGAACACCTAACGCTAGCCCAAAAGCTATTTCGGAGAGAACCAGCTATTACCAAGTTCGATTAGCTTTTCACTCCTTACCACAAGTCATCCGGAAGTGTTGAACGGCTTATCGGTTCGGGCTTCCCTTCTTCTTTCGAAAAAGTTCACCCTGCTCGTGGCAAGCTCACCTGGTTTCGGGTCTGATGCATGCGACGTATTCGCGCTATTCACACTCGGTTTCCCTACGCCTTCATGCTGGTTTAGGGCACTTAGGCAAAGCCGAATGCATCAACTCGTTGGCTCATTCTTCAATAGGCACGCCATGACGGACAACACATTAAATACGATTACTAAAAACATACTCAGATTTTAAATCTGAATCTGGTCTTGCATCACATGTAATGTGTTGCCCGCTCTGACTCCTTGTAAGCATATGGTTTCAGGTCTATTTCACTGCCCTTACCGGGCTACTTTTCACCTTTCCCTCACGGTACTAGTTCACTATCGATCTCTAAGAGTATTTAGCCTTACCGGTTAGTTCCGGCGGATTCCCCCTGGCCATTCGTGTCCAGAGGTACTCAAGAATAATGACTGAATAGATGTTAAATTTTCACGTACAGGACTATTACCTTCTAGGGCATAGCTTTCCAGCTAATTCCGTTAACCTAACATTTTGTAACTATCCCAATTTATAAATAAATTGCGTCACTACCTTACAACCCCAAGCCGATGACTCGCAACATGGAATAAATTCCATCTGCAAGTCACAGGCTCGGTTTGGGCTTCTTCCTTTTCGCTCGCCGCTACTAAGGAAATAACTATTGTTCTATTTTCCTCCAGGTACTGAAATGTTTTACTTCCCTGGGTGCACTTCTTCGCTTTCGCAAAGATCACTGATAAATCAGTGGGGTTTCCCCATTCGGAAATCTCCGGATCAAAGGTTGCTAGGCACCTCCCCGAAGCTTATCGCAGCCATGCTACGTCCTTCATCGCCTCTTAGAGTCAAGGCATCCACCATATGCTCTTAAATTTCCTACTAGGAAATTTGAAAACCATAATATCTGTAAAATAAATTTTACAAATACTTTCTTATTTTATACTTACTTACCTGCTTACCCTCTTTTACTCTCTCCGAATAAAATCGGGTCGTTTATTGCACCTTCTTGAGAAATGCAATAAATTTTACTCACTCATTTTTGCTTGAAAAAACAAGTGGTAATCTGTCTACAGCAAAGACCTCAGTCACACACTACCTAGTGTGTTAAAGCTGCGACAGGATGGATTTGTCAAAGAAGTGGTCATTCGGTAAAAGCGGTTAAAAAAAACCGCTCATCTAAGCGGTAAATTAAGACAACTTAAAACTGTCGTCTCAATTGCGCTTAAATTTTTCGTGGTTATACATCAGTAGAATATAGTATATACGAGAGAAAAACGATGTCAACCCTGCGTATAAATAAGTGCTCAAATTAAACAAAAACCCCTCAAAAAAGGGGGTTTTGTTTAACGTAATTCTTAAATATCTTAGTAAAAAAGACCTTCGAGAGATGCCTGCATTTTTAACTTCTCTTTTAACACCTCTACTTGAGCTAACAAACTTTGTATTTGTAATCTTAAAGATATAGATGTTTGGGTATCAATAACAGCAAGATCAGATTTTGTTGATATTAAAGCTATTGATTTAGCAAGATAATTTTCAACAACCCACCCATCTGCACCGCTATCAAAATTAACATTCCACCATTTGTATCCACTACCTGTTGAAGGTCCTCCTTTTATATACCCCTTAGCTCCAGACTTTTGAGTGCCAAGTCTTGTTGAACTAGAAGAAGCACTTTTACGAACAGTAACACTGGTTGTTGTTTGAACGCGATCACCTGTAATAAATTTATTTGAGCTAACCGTCACCGTCGCTGTTTTTGTCACTGTCCCCCCCGCACCTATGCATGTGACTGTATAAGTAGTTGTAGTGGTTGGAGAGACTGTAGCAGTTCCTGAAGTTGCAGACGCTGTGAAGTTTGTTCCTGTGCATGATGTTGCGTTGGTTGATGACCATGTGATAGTGGACGATCCTCCTGATGTTATTGATGTTGGTGATGCGGAGAGAGTTGCGGTTGGGGCAGATGGAACTGAAGTAATTGGTGCAACGGTCACATTATCAACATTCATAGCAAACGAAGAAGTATAGGTCCAAAGATCTGCACTAATTCCACCGCTAGTGTAACTTGTGTCTGTAGTGTTTATCATCAGAGTTCCGTCATAATAAACTTGTATAGTGCTATCTTGGAATACAAGTTTTAGTGTATGCCATCCTGTTCCTACGCTTGGCAGAGAAATTTGTTTAATAGGCGTGCCACTCCATGCTGTCCAACTTGTAAATTTTATCAACTTTAATACTTTTGAACCTCCAAGAGAATTATCTGGATAGATCCATGCTCCGTAATGCGCACCTGTTGTTGCATTTACTCGTCCACCTATACCTCCTCCGTATGCACTCGTTGATGTAAATTTAATTTGTCCTTGCACCGAATAATTTGTCCAATTTGCACTATAATATACGTTGCTGTAGTTGTTAGATGATGATGAACCATTCATAACTCCATCACTCACTGTCCATGTTCCTAATGCTTTTACCCATGGTGATAAAACTCCACTAGAAAAGTCAGTTGAATATAAAATATCCTGGGCTGTAACCGTCACCGTCGCCGATGAACTACTTGATCCCCCTGTTCCTGTGCATGTGACTGTGTAAGTAGTTGTGGTTGTTGGAGATACTGTAGCAGATCCTGATGTAGCACTAGCTGTGAAATTTGT
>Ga0172379_10003596_pt1 | contig 24338 bp, 22 predicted proteins | sample GrowelOW334metaG_FD_119756 | JGI IMG/M metagenome (GOLD analysis project Ga0172379, IMG submission 119756) | Groundwater microbial communities from an aquifer near a municipal landfill in Southern Ontario, Canada - Groundwater well OW334 metaG | ecosystem: Environmental > Aquatic > Deep...
CCGGTTTCCTTCACCTTCGCCCGGGCAAGCGCGATGTCGGCCTTGTCCGTGAAGGGAGGCTTGTCGCAGAAATAATCCTTGCCGTGGCTCATGACCCGTATGCCCAAAGGCCCGCGGAGCCAAGGGATAGGGGCCGCGGCTACCAGGCGGATGGAGGTGTCCTCGAGGATTTCCTCCTCGGTTTCGGCGATCCGCGCCTCCGGATATTGCTTGCGGAAAGCTCCCACTTTGGCTGGATCGGGATCATAGACGGCTTCGACCGTCGCCCCCGCCTCAGTGAGTCCATTGCACATCCCGTAGATATGCCCATGATCGAGACCGATTACGCCTATCTTGAACTCGCCCGGCTTGCAAACCGGCGAGGACTTCCCCTTGGGCGCGTAAAACTGGCCATCGGCTTTTTTCTGCATCGCTCCTCCCGCGACCGCGATTCCCGCGGCGTGAATCTTTTCATTGTACCCCAGCTTTGGGCTTTGCGGGCCGCTTTTTTAGCGCGAAACCGAAGAAGAGGCGGCGGCGGATCGCCAAGGTTGACCATTCCGCCGGATGCGCGTTACTCTCAATTATAGTAGCAACGCATCGGAGGCGCATAAACATGGAACGTTCAACGATAGAGCTTGGGGATTTCGCGTTCGATCATTCGATCATCGGGAAGCGCTGGCTTCTGCTTACCGCGGGGGAATTCGCTCCCGGGAAATTCAACTCGATGACGATTTCCTGGGGAAGCGTCGGCCAGATCTGGAACAAAACCTTCTTCCAGGTCGTCGTGCGCCCCAGCCGGTACACGAGGGGCTTCCTGGAGTCGGGCGATTATTTCACGCTCTGCGTCCTGCCTGAATCCCGAAAACCCGCGCTCTCCCTGCTCGGCTCCAAATCGGGACGCGACGGGGATAAAATCAAGGCTTCGGGTCTGACGCCCATCCCCTCAAGCATAGCGCCGACACCCGGCTACGCCGAGGCCGAGCTCATCGTCGAATGCAAAAAGATGTATTGGCAAGATATCGATCCCGAGCATTTCCTCGATCCCGGCATCATGGCGAACTATCCCAAGGAGGATTTCCACCGCGCCTATTTCGGCGAAGTGCTCGCCATAAGCGGCACCGACGCGTATCGCCGCCGATGAGAATCCTTATTACGGGCGGGGTGAAGTCGGGCAAGTCCAGCCACGCGCTCGTTTTGGCCGAGGACTTCGCGTCGCCCCGCTTCTTCCTCGCCACCGCCGAAGCTTTCGATGATGAGATGAGGGAGAAAATCGCCCGCCACAGGGCCGAACGAGCCGGGCGCTTCACCACCATCGAGGAGCCAATCGCGATTCATGAGCGCCTGCGCGACAATATGATCCTTGATTGCGTTCCCCTCTGGCTCAACAATATGTTCCATTACGGCAAAGAGGAGGAAGTCGAAGCGACGATAGAAGCCCTCATCAAGGGCTTGCCCGCCACTATCGTCATCGTGACGAACGAGGTTGGCATGGGCTTCGTGCCGGCCGACGCCCTCGCCCGACGCTACGGCAACACCCTGGGTCGCGTGAACGCGCGGCTGGCCGCCGCCTGCGATCAGGTCATTCTCATGGTTGCAGGGATTCCTCTCGTGGTGAAAGCGGCGCCATGAAGCTCTGCCTGCCCTCCTACCAGCTGCCCGGTTCCTGGCTTTTCAACCTGGAAAAGCTGGCCGACCTTCCTTGGGTCGAGGGTGTCGAGCTGCTTTTCTTCTCCTTTGACGAGGACGCTCGACGGCTTTTCATTGAGGAAAAGGAAGGCATCGCGGCTTTTTCGCGACGCTTTTCCTTCAGTCTCCATTTACCCGAACTCCTTGCGCCTGGCATCCGAGAATTGGTGGAGATGAGCGAGGCTTTCGTCGAGCTTTATGTCTTCCACCCTTTCGAGGCCCAGGGCGCTACGCTCGCTGAGGACAAGCGCGAAGTTGTCGGCAACGCGGCCCAGGGCGACGGCGCCGAAGCTTGGGCGGAAGCGCTCGAAGCCTTGCGCTCGAGATTCGGCCGCGATCGTTTCGCCATGGAATATACGGGGGAGTCCGCGTTCGAAAGAAGTCTTGCGTTCGCGCCGGGGATTCCCCTTTGCGCCGACACGGGCTGTCTCATCAGAAACGGACGGCCGCCGGTGGAGTGGATCGCCGAGCGCGCCGATTCCGTGGCTGAACTGCATGTGCATGCCGCCAGGAATGGCAAAGATCACTTCCCCTTGTCGAGCGAGGATCTTTGGGCGGGAAGGCTCGCGGAAAGGGCCGCCGCTTCGGGGTGGCGCATCGTTTTCGAGACGTTTTCCCTAAAAGAGTCCGAAGCTTCCCGCGACGTTTTCAGGAGGTGGATTCCTTGAAGAAAGATCCAAGCGCGGAACGGGGATTTGCCCGCTTCCTCACGATCTTCACCCTCATCTCGCGAATCCCGATACGGAGAGCCTTCACGGCGGATTTTTCCAGGGCCGATTTCTGGATTCCCGCGATAGCTCCCCTCGTATCCGTCGTGGCGATCGCGGGTTTTTGGGCTGGCATGGCGCTTTCGGGCAGCATTTTCCTGGCCTCCCTGGCATCGATAGCGTTCCAGTATTTCCTCTTCAACCTTTTCCACTTCGATGGCTTAGTCGATACCGCCGACGCCATGCTCCCCGCGGCCACGAAGGAACGAAGGCTGGAAATTCTCAAGGATCCCCGGGTGGGCACCTATGGGTTTTTCTGCGGGGCTCTCCTCCTTGCCTTGCGCGCGGCGGCTTTGGCGCTTCTCTCCGAGCAGGGCATACTTTTTTCCGCCCTCGTCGGCGGACTCCTAGCGGCCCCGCTCGCGGGGCGAATGGCGGCGGCCATCGTGCCCCTCGCCGCGAAGCCCGCCCGCCCGACAGGATTGGGCGCCTTGATGAGCGGCTTTTCGGCCAGGCGGATAGCCGCCGGCGCCGGCCTGGGCATTCTGCCGGCGATAGTCTATGGATTGGCGATGGGAAGCTGGATCCTTTCGGCCTTATGCGTCGCGGCCGCGGCCATTTCAGGGCTCGTCACGGCCTCCCTTATCGCCAAGCTCTATGGGAGGAAGGTGGACGGATTCACAGGCGACGCCCTGGGCGCGGCCGTTGAGATAGGCGAAATCGCCTGCCTCCTCCTTCTCGGCCTAGCCCTGCGTTTTATCGGGGGAATGCCAGCGTGATCATGGACGCCAGAGACCCCGCCGATCATCTGGATCACGGGGGGAACAGAAGGCTCATCGCGAAGGCCGCGGGGTTTTCCGAGGACGCGATCCTCGACTACAGCGCGAACATCAATCCCCTTGGGCCGCCGCCATGGCTGGGGGAAGCCATCGCCGAGGGGCTGGGAAAAATCGCCGCCTACCCCGATCCCGAGGCGACGGCGGCGAGGGAAGCGGCGGCGGCCCGATTTTCGGCGCCGCCCGAGCGCTTTCTTTTCGCGGATGGGGCCGACTCCCTTCTTTTCGCCATCCCCCGGGCTCTGGGCGCCGAAGTCTGTGTCCTTGCTTCCCCCACCTACTCCGGATACCGACGAGCGGCGCGCCGCGCGGGTTGCCGCCAGGTGATTCTTCCCCTCCTGCCCGAGGAGGATTTCAGGATGGATTCCCCGCGCTTCCTCGACTCGCTCGAGAGGGCGCTGGAGGACAAAAGCGACGCAATGAAAGCAGGGCGCCCTGAGCGCGCGATCGTCTTCCTCGGCGCCCCCAACAACCCCGCCGGGGGAGCCTTGCCACAGGCGACGATTGAGGCTATGGCGCGCGCGAATCCGCGCCACTTTTTCGTCATCGATGAAAGCTTTCTCGAGCTCTCCAGAGGCGGCGAAAGCCTCATCGGAACGGATGCGCCCAATATCGTGGTCGCGAGGTCCCTCACCAAGGCCTGGGCCGTGCCGGGAGCCAGGATCGGCTTCATCTATGCCGCTCCCGCGGTTCGAGCCGCGGTACGGGCGGAGATTTCGGCCTGGCCCGTATCATCCTTCGCCGAGGCGATAGCGGTGAGAGCCCTTGGCGACAAGGCATTTCTGGCCAGCTGCCTTTCCGCGCTCCTCGCCGAGGAAGAGCGCTTTTCCGCCGCCCTCAAGGCATTGCCACGCGTAAAAGTCTTCAGAAGCGGGGCGAATTTTCTCCTCGCCGATCTCGCCGATGAGGCGCGGGGCGATCTTGTCGCCGCCGCCTTGCTCGAAGGCGGCATCGCCGTGAGGCGTTTTTCGCCCGACGAAGGATTGAGCGGCCGCTACCTGCGCCTGGCCGTCAGGTCCCGGGGGGAAAACGACCGATTCCTCGCGGCTCTGGGCGCGATCCTCGCGTCGGAGTCAACTCTTTGACGCCCTGGTACATCATCGCCGGAGCCCTCATCCTCGATGGGCTGATCGGCGATCCCCGCTACGCCTTCCATCCGGTGAGGATCATCGGCCGCGCGGCCGCCGCCCTGGAATCGCGGTTGAGGACCCGCCTTGGCCCGACGATAGGAGCCGGCCTGAGGGGCTGGCTCATCATTGTCGGAGCCGCCTGCTTGATCGGAGCCGCCTTGCCAGTCCTCGTATCGGCCATCGCCGCGGCGATAGGCCCCGCCTTTGGCATTGAGGCTGAGGCGGCAGGGAAAGCCGCCTCTGTCATTGTCAGAATTATTCTTATCTACACGACGATAGCTCCCCGCGACATGGCGACCCACGCGTTGCGCGTTGCCGCGGCCTTGAGGGCGCCCGCCGAAAGCAAGGAAAACCGCCTTCAGGCGGGACGGGATAGTGTATCGAAGATTGTGGGAAGGGATATCGAGCGGCTCGATGAGGCGGGCGTCATCAAAGCCACGGTGGAAAGCGTAGCCGAATCGACGGTGGACGGCGTCATCGCGCCGCTTTTCTGGGCCATTCTCGCCGGGGCTCCGGGCGCCCTCGCCTACCGCGCCATCAATACCCTCGATTCCCTCTGGGGCCATAAGAACGAACGCTACCTCCTCTTCGGCCGCGTCGCCGCCAGGGCGGACGACGCCGCGAATTGGATCCCCGCGCGCCTCGGTTTCGCCGCCGGCGCCCTGGCTTGCATCCCCCTCACCCTAGCTTCCCCAAAGCGCTTCGATGTCCGCGGCGCCCTCAGCCTGGGATGGCGGGATCGGCGCAAGCACGAAAGCCCCAACTCAGCCTGGATGGAAGCCTTGACCGCGGGCGCTCTTGGCTTGCGGCTGGCTGGACCCGCCTGGTACGAAGACGAGCTTCTCGAAAAGCCCTTTCTAGGCGAAGCCCGCCGCGCGCCGGAGATCGCCGACATCGGCCGCTCGATTCTCATCATGTACGCGACGACCATTCTCTTTTCCGCCGCGGGTTGCCTCGCCCTTTTTCTTCTTTAAAACTGACCAGCCGCTTTATAAAACTTTCCCTAGGTCGCCTTCTCGCGGACGCGAGCGCTTGGCGATGAAGTACTTGTCATTTTATTTTGAGGGTTGTATATTATTCTCAATTACCCCACCCCTCCAGGGGAGGGGTAAAGGCCTAATGGAGGATACTACATGGATCACGGCAGCACCGAGAGCAAAAAAGCCCTTACGCTTCTCAAGACGGCGAAGGGTCAGGTGGAAGCGGCGATCCGCATGGTCGAGGAAGATCGCTATTGCATCGATGTATCAAAGCAGATTCTCGCCTCGGCGGCCCTCCTCAAGAAGGCGAACCTCGTCGTCCTCAGGCAGCACATCGACACCTGCGTGAAAGACGCGGTGAACACCGACAAAGGGCAGGAAAAAATCGAGGAAATAGCGACGATCCTGGAACGGTATTTGGGAGATTCCGGGAACTAAGAAAGAGGCGCGCCTATCCCGGGCGTGAAGGATATGGACCATGATTAAAACCGAAACGCTTGAACTGAAGGGCATGACCTGCACTGCCTGCGCGGCGGCCAACGAGCGCGCCGTGCGCAAAGTGCCCGGCGTATCCGAAGCGTCGGTCAATTTCGCCACCGAGACCATGAAAGTGAGCTTCGACGATTCCTCGGCTTCGGTTGAGGCGATAAAAGCCGCCGTCAAGAAGGCCGGCTACGAAGCGGTGGAACGCGTCGAGGCCAGGGAAATCTCCATTCCCGTGGGCGGCATGACCTGCACGGCCTGCGCCTCGGCCATAGAGCGCTCGCTCAAGAAGCTTCCCGGCATCGAGATAGCCTCCGTCAATTTCGCCACCGAAAAAGCCACGGTCAAATACGATCCCGCCTCGGTTCGCCTTTCGGAGATAAAGGGCGCGATCAAGAAAGCAGGCTACGAGCCGCTGGCGATGGAGGCCGTCTCGGCGGCCCAGATCGATGAGCACAAAGCCGCGAAGGAACGCGAGATCCGCTTGATGTGGACCAAATTCATCGTTTCGGCGGCCTTTTCGATTCCCCTGCTTTATATCGCGATGGGCCACATGCTGGGCTTGCCCCTGCCCGCGGCCTTGCATCCGATGGATCATCCCCTTACCTTCGCCCTCATCCAATTGGCTCTCGTCATCCCCGTCATCGCCGCTGGATACCGCTTCTACGTTGTGGGAGTACGCTCCCTTCTCCATGGCGCCCCCAATATGGACAGCCTGATCGCCATGGGCACGAGTTCGGCCGTCCTCTACAGCCTCTTTTCGCTGGCGAGGATCGCTGGGGGAAACGCGGGCGCGGCCCAGGAACTCTATTTCGAGACCGCAGGCATCATCATCACCCTCATCCTGCTCGGAAAAACGCTTGAAGCCGTGAGCAAGGGCCGAACCTCCGATTCCATCAAGAAACTCATGGGGCTCAAGCCGAAAACGGCCACGGTGCTCCAGGAGGGTAAGGAGATCGAGCTTCCCATCGACGAGGTGGAACCAGGGGACATGCTCCTCGTCCGCCCCGGCGAACGGGTGCCCGTCGATGGCAGCGTCATCTCGGGCGCGAGCGCCGTGGACGAATCCATGCTGACCGGGGAGAGCATCCCCGTGGACAAGGGTCCCGGCGCCTCGCTTACGGGCGGCACCATCAACAAGAACGGCGCCCTTACCTTTCGCGCCGAGCGCGTCGGCGCCGAAACCACGCTTTCCCGCATCATCAAGCTCGTGGAAGACGCCCAAGGATCCAAGGCGCCGATAGCGCGACTCGCCGATGTCATTTCCGGCATTTTCGTGCCTGTCGTCTTCGGCATAGCGATACTGTCGGCAGGGGCTTGGCTTCTCGCCGGACACAGCGCCGTCTTCGCGCTGACGATCTTCGTGGCCGTGCTCACCATCGCTTGTCCCTGCGCCCTCGGCCTGGCCACCCCAACCGCCATCATGGTGGGAACCGGCAAGGGCGCCGAGTTGGGCGTTCTCATCAAATCGGGCGAGGCGCTCGAGACCGCGGGTAAGGTCCAGGTCGTGGTCTTCGACAAGACGGGAACGATCACCGAAGGAAAGCCCGAGCTCACCGACATTCTGCCGGCTGAGGGTGTGGCCGAGGAAAAGCTCCTCGCCCTCGCCGCCGCCGCCGAAAAAGCCTCGGAGCATCCGCTTGGGGAAGCCATCGTCCGCGCGGCGGAAACCCGCGGCCTTTCGTTGCCCGTTCCGGAGAGCTTCTCGGCCCTGACCGGCCGCGGCATCGTCGCGAACATCGATGGCGCGACCTTCTTCCTCGGCAACGCGCGCCTCATGGAGGAACGCGGCATCGATGTCGCGGCCCTGGCCAGCGCGGCCGCCCGCCTCGCCGCGGCCGGCAAAACCCCCATGTACGCCGCGGCGGGCGGCCGCGCGCTGGGCCTTATCGCCGTGGCGGATGTCGTGAAGCCGAGCAGCGCCGCCGCCATAGCCCGCCTGCACGCGATGGGCATCCAGACGGCGATGATCACCGGGGATTCCCGCCCCACGGCCGAGGCGATCGCCAAGGAAGTGGGCATCGACCTCATCCTCGCCGAGGTTCTCCCCGGCGACAAGGCCAGCGAAGTGAAGAAGCTCCAGGCCGCGGGCAAGAAAGTCGCCATGGTCGGCGACGGCATCAACGACGCCCCCGCTCTCGCCCAGGCCGACGTAGGCATCGCGATCGGTTCCGGCACTGATGTGGCGATGGAAAGCGCCGACATCGTCCTGATGCGCAGCGACCTCATGGACGTTCCCACCGCCCTCTCGCTTTCGAAGCAGGTGATGAGGAACATCAAGCAGAACCTGTTCTGGGCCTTCGGCTACAACGTGCTTGGCATTCCGGTCGCCGCGGGGATCCTTTACGCCTTCGGCGGTCCCCTTCTCTCGCCCGTCATAGCGGCCGCCGCCATGTCGATGAGCTCGGTATCGGTGCTTTCCAACGCCCTGCGCCTGAAAAGATTCAAGCCCCAGGCACTTGCATCGGTTTGAGAATTTCTTATATTTCAAGGAGAAGGATGAATTGGATGGCCGGCGTTGACCGGCATAAAGATAGCAATTATAAGGAGATAGTATGAGAAAGCTTTTAAAGATTGAGGGCATGTCCTGCGGACACTGCGTCATGCACGTCCAGTCCGCCCTCGAGGACGTTCCCGGCGTCAAATCCGCCAAAGTGGACCTACTCGAACGCTCCGCCATGGTGGACGGCGAAGCCTTGAACGATCAGGCTCTCCGCGCCGCGGTAGCCGACGCGGGCTACAAAGTCGTCTCGATAATGCCTTGAGCTTGGAGTCGTCCAGTGATCGTATCGCAGCGTAGCTCATAGTGTTAAAAAAGAGGCTGTCTGGGGTTTTTGCCAGGCAGCCCCTATAATCCTTCACAATGCCTTAAAGATATTTTAGTCGGGTGTGAAAAATTCTACTGGGGTTAATTCGCTATTGTAATAATCCGCTGAATCCATATTATTGAATACCCCATTGTGACTACATCCTACCCCGTAATAACAGCCATCCTCTTTTAACATCACCATATGAGGTTCTTCAAGTGTTGATAGCGAAATCCTTACAACGCCACTTTGCACCAAAATAGGCAGTTCACTCATCGTCATGGTCCCGTTGCCAAATTGCCCACGCGCATTACTGCTGCCAAAGGCCCATAGATTTCCGCCCGAATCGAGAATCATCGACCAATAAATTCCGCTTTCAGCTTGTACACAACCCGCCATAATATACCGGGCAGTGCTTGTGCAATCGACGAAAGGAGGTGCGTTAAAGACAGGGTAAACACCTAGTATCCCCCATCCATATACACTACCATCCGCTTTCACAGCCAATGTTGAAGCGCCACACGCCGAGATCCACGACACACCCTCCATAATCTTCGTCGGTATGTATCGATCAACAATAGTACCGTCGCCAAAAAGACTAGCGCGGTACTCCGTACTGCCATCAGCATAATATGCTTCATTATGGCCAAAGGCCCACAAGGAGCCATCCCTTTTTATAGCGAAGGAATTCTTATCTCCAGCTTCTATTCGGACAACCTCAGACATAACATAAACAGGAGATCCTCTCGATGTTGTTGTGCCGTCGCCCAACTGCCCATACGTATTTTCTCCGATTGACCATAGAGTATGATCGCTTTTTAGGATCAACATGTGGCCATACCCTATCGATACATCGATGACATTATCGGTAATTCCGATCGGGATAAAGTCGTTGTAGCCTCCGACGACGGTAGAACCGCCAAGCCGCCAAAGCGTCCCGTCCTCTTTCACGTAGGCGATTGAAGTGCCATAGTCTGAGTTATACGCATCAACTTTAATAACACCACTTTCAAAGAGCTGCATAGGCTTTTTTATTCTTCCGCCACCATGCTGAATATATACCCCGCATAGCCATAGTTCCCCTGAGCTAGTTAAAATTGTGGTGTAGTGGGAGGAGGTGATAAGCCTATGTTCTCCCGTGAGCGCCTCCACTGTGAAACCGAACCCCGCTGATCCATGTCTGCTTTCCTTCTCCCCAGTCACATTGATGTAGTGGGTTCCAAGCGCGAGGTCGCTGCCGAAAGCAAACTTGTCGTCCGTTTCCCCGGAGACAGGATCTCCGTCGAGATACCACTGCCAGCTGTCGGGTGTCGGGGCTCCTGTGGCTGTCACCGTCATGGATCGACCATATGTGAGTGTTGGCCAATTGCCACCTAAATTCACTGAAATTGGCGCAGCAGGATCATAGTTTACTCCAATGGTGAGCCCTCCGCTCGTGGGCGTCAGGACCTGATCGCCTGTTAGAATCCATCCGCCCTGCGTCGTCTCCCCCTTGAGAACCAGGATTGTCTCGACCCAAGCCCATACGAGTCGGTCGTTGTCTGACGTGTCTTTCAGTTTTATGGAAAGGGTGTAGTATCCATTGGCCATGGAAGTGTCCGACCATGTGCCTGTTTCGCCTGTGATCGTAAAGCTTAGGCTGCGCGCGTTTCCGCCCGAGAGCGGCGTCAAGGTGGCGACGATACTAGGAGCGCCGATCACTCCGTCAGGCCAGCTCAGGGAGAAGCCGCAGGCGCCTGTTCCCTCAAAGGGTATACAGAGCACGCTCACGGCAGCGGTCCCGCCCATGGTCACGGTGACGGTTTTTGTGGCGCCTACAATCGCTGTCCCGCTTTCATTCTTCCCTATAACCGAGATGGTCCAATCGCCTATGGCAATCGCGTCCTTTGTATAGATCTCGTCAGCAAACCCGGGAACGGAGAAGGAAGCCCCATCAGGGCCTGAGCCCTCGATATCGTAGGATGCCACCACAAGATCGACTCCAGGGTCCAAGGTCCGGGAAAGGCTGTCGGAGTGTAGCACCAGGACAATTGTCCCCTTCGAACTCGCTCTGCCCCAGAACGCGCAACTTGATAAAACCAAACTCGCGATAGCGAAGATGCACAATATAAAAGCAATGCCGCAGACATTCTTCTTCATGATCGCCCTCCCCTTCTGGCAGCTATTAATCCGTGGTGTTGCCATCCTGCCAGAACACCTGGATGCCTTTTCCCAAGAGGTAATCGACGACCTCCCTATTGGCCGTTCCTGTCCTTAAGTCCAATCCAAGATAATCCACATCGACCGAGGGGCTGATATCATCCACCTCACGTAGTCCGCCAGCATCATACAGAACCTTGAGAGGCGAAAGGTCCGTAATTCCGTCGCCTTCGAAAAACACTGTACAAAGCGAGGTCATGGACTTGATAAAGTCCAAAGATGTCAAGCTTGTCGTATAAGAGATGGAAAGCGAAATGAGGTTCGTCAAGTTCGTCAATCGGGCAGTGACGGCATCTGATATCTGCCACGAATTGTAGCTCTCGAACCATTCCAGCGTATCCCGGTGAGGATATAGGACAGTGTCATAAAGATCGATGAAGTTCGCGTCCGTAAGCGATATGCCCATCTCCAAAGCCCATAGAGGTGCGAATATTGAGAGTTGCTGAGCAAGTGCGTGGCTATATGTCAAACCTCGATGGCCTGTAAGCGCAATAGTACCAACGTTCGGCAGATTCGCTGGTGTTAACCAAGAGATATCGGCCAACGATGTCGGTGTCATTCTAACGGCATGAAGGCTCGCCATCTGTCCTATGGGGCTGAAATCGATGATTGGATTAACCTTGAGATTCAGCACCCGAAGCGCCTTGAGTTTGGGAAGCATTGAGATATCGGTAATATTATTCCTTGGCACCCTGAGTGTCTCTAAATACTTGCAGTACTCGATGCCTTTCAAATCAGTGAGACCGCTGTCTGCCTTGTCGACTATGGTCAGCGCAAGAAGATCGTAGGTTGTTATCATCTCGAAGGTTTTCCCCGTCGCAGCTTCAAAGGCTGCCCGCAAGACAGGATCAGGCACATCATCAGCTGTCAGAAACCTAGTTGCGACAACCTTGAACCTCAGACCGGCAGAGCCCGCTTTGTCGCCTTTCTTGCCCACGGCCACCAGGCTGTGCATGCTCCCCGCAATCATGCCGGACCCTACTTCGATGTTCTCATCTTCTGACCCAGGCAGTGGATCCCCATCAAGATACCACTGCCAGCTATCGGGAACTGGAATTCCGGCTGCCGAGACCGTCATTGTATCGCCGGCAACAAGACTGTCGCACCCACCGCTCAGGGTCACCGCGATGGGCATCTTCGCGTCAGAAGTCAAGGTCAGCGAAACTCCGCCGTCAGGAACATCCAGATCTGAAGCCACTAAGGTCCACAAAGCATTTGTGATCTGATTTTTATAGATCAGAACACTCTCATTCCACGACCACGCGAGGAAGTTGTCCTTTCCAGCGTCGTATAACTTTATCGAAAGTGTATAATAGCCATTCACCAAATCAGATTTCACGCAGGATATAGTGTCCCCCGTTACCGTACAATCGAGGGCTATAGCTTCGCCGGATTCCAGGATTAGCTTTCCCACCACCAGCGGCGTCGTAATGATGCCGGAAGGCCAATTCATATTTAGATTGAATGTCCCGCTCCCTGCTATAGGGAGACAAGACAAGACCGTTGTCGTAGTCTCCCCGGCAATGAGGGTGACCGTCGTGGCTGCTGACTTCACGATCACTGTTCCATCGGCGTTGGCGCCGCTGGCTTCAATGGTCCATTCCCCGGAAGCCAAGCTGGGATTCGTATAGCTCGACTCCGTGATCCCTGTCGCGGCGAAGGTCGTGTCGCCTGGACCAGCACCGTTGATGCTATAGCTCGCAACATTCAGATCAACATCCGGGAGGAGATTCTTAGCTAAAGGGCTAGAAGTCAGAGATATTGTCAGCCTGGCTGTCTTTTTCACGCTGACTAAACCGCAAGCAGGAAAAATTAAGGCACACATTGCGCAAATGACTAGCAAAACGAGAAAACAGGACAAACATTTCCGATCCCTCAGAATTCGATACCCCATGATTATTCCCTCCAGAAAAGGCGCGCAAACGTATTCGGAGGTGGCAGGCAAGCGCAAAACGCGCAATGGGCTCTTCAAGGTTGCTGTAATAGTATTAAAAGTGAAGGGAGCAAGAAAATTCAGCTATCTTGCACGCCCACCTTCCTAGAGGGAGCATAGCACCGTTCTTTGCGCCAATATTATCAACTAAAGTTGATTTTTTACATAAATAAGGCTAATGAATATCTATGCCCAGGTATTGAACTAGCTCTACCCGCGACTTTAATCCTGTTTTTTCATAAATATTATGTGTATGCCGTTTGATGGTCGATTCGTCCACGCAGAGTTCGAGAGCTAATACCTTGTTGCTTTTTGCCTGGAAAATTCCAAGGATCACCTCATATTCTCGTCGCGTGATGCCATATCGTCGAGCAAGAAAAGGGAAATCCAGCAATGTCTTGATATATGTATTATAAGCTTGTTCCAGAACTCGTACCTTAGCGCACGGACCTCGGCAGGATTCGATTATTCGCGTATTCGTCCTGTGCTCAAAGAGGAAGAAGAACCTCTTCCCTTGAGCTTCAAGCACGAGCCTATCCATGCCAATTGTGCATCGCTCGGCGATGAAATTTCGATACTTCTGCAAAAAAAGGTCTCGGTTCCGTCGAGCTTCGCCTGAAAGAATCAAGTCCTTCCAACCGAACAGCGTAGAACAAATCTCGCCTATTCGAGCCCCATATGATAAAAAATTCCCTTCTCGATCCAGAAATGCCACATCCTCAGCATCAGGCTCAGGGATGAAGGCTCGCAAAAACGCATCGTTCAAGAAACAAGAAATGAAATGAAACAGCTCGATCTCGGCATCTGTGTACCAAGAGTTGCGCAAGCCAGCACGACCAAGCGCGCAATACCCTCTGATTTGTCCTGCTGTGAATATTGGATCGTAAATGATGTCCGAGATAGGTCGGGCAGTCTGGACTGCTTTTACAAACTCGCCATTTTCAGCCTGATAGAATTCAAGCCTACGGCGAAGTACATATTCTTGACCACTCTCTAATAATGCCTTGATTAAGAAGTCTTGATTCATCACTGATAAATAGACAGGGATGAAACTCTCAGGGTTATTCGAGATGAATACAGGACTGCCAGATTGCGTTTGGTTAAAAAGGCAGAAGGCGAAATAATGGCCACCCACAAGTTCCGCAGTCTCATTCGCGGTATCGGCGATGAGGGATTCATCGAATTTTCTATTGTAGAGGTCTTTGATCAAGTTCTCTAGGAGAGGCTTTTTCTCTTTCGGGACATACATATCATTTCTCCCAGCCCCTAACTACATCCCAAGATGTTCACCTATGTCAGTTTAAGAAATCGCTTTTTCAGCCAATTCTGGCGAATCGGTCGCAAGAGGAATAGTGTCAAGAGAAAGATTCAAAACTAAGTTTACCCTAGTATAGAAGCCAGTTTTCTCGTAAATGTTATGTGTGTGGCGCTTCACCGTAGACTCGTCCACGCGCATTTGGTACGCGATTTCCTTGTTTGACATTCCTTTAAAAATGCAGCGAAGTACTTCCCTCTCTCGCTTAGTAAAACTGCAAGATGCCTTGTTTGTTAGTAGCTGCTCTTTCTGATACGTCTCTTCCCCTGACACAGTAGTGTCAGCGTACGAAACCAAAGCGTAAGGTACTCCTTGCTTAGGTGGCGTCGCTGAATCATGGGTGATGAAAGTAAAATAAAATGTATACAACCTTCCATTCGTGTTAACAGCCCATCGATCCAAGCCCGGCATAAAGTGATTAGTCGCGAAAGTCCTATACCGAAGCAAAAACGACGTGAAATTTCTTTTCTGCGTAATCCCCGCATCGGATCTTCCTATGCCGAAGACTTCCCCGAACCTTGCTTGGATCTTTTTTCCAGCTAACAGGATATTGCCGTATAAATCCAGGTAGGCGGTGTTCTCCTCTTTTGAAGATGAGATAGACAATCGCGCATACGCCTCGGCAAGGAAGCTAGAGATAAAGCTGAATAGATCAATATCGTTGTCGGAAAAAGCAGGGCTGTCGAGTCCTGCGCGAGCGATCGCCCAAAGTCCCCGAATCGTGCCATCAACAGCCTTGATTGGAATATAAATTCCATCCGACGCAGGGCGCACGCTCGCGAGCGTAGACAAAAAGTTCCGATTCTGTCGGTCATTCCATCCAGGGATCCGCTGCAAAACGCAAGTCTTTCCAGAAGTAATAAGCGCGTCAACGAGGAAATCTTCTTTAAATACTTCGTTGTACGCTGGATAGAATTCCGGCGGATTATTGCTAATCATGCTTGGAACAGAGTCCTTCGATTCAGAGAAGCGCAGCAAAGCGAAATAGTCAGCATCGAGGATGGAGGATGTTTGTTGTGCAATACTCTGTATTTCATCATCTTGCAAGGATGATCCATGAATAGTCTCGATCAGGGTATGAAGCTGCTGAATCTTTATGCGGGGAACATACATTTGTATCCTCCCGGCCGAACGAATGGCTTTATGAAATAATTAGATTATGCTGAGCATAAATACATAGAACTGTCAAGCGACCTCGTTTTGCCCACCGTGGGGCTGGCTAAACCATCAGCGGCCGGCAGAGACTTGATCGGACAACGAAAAGCCCGCACCTTGTGGTGCGGGCTTTTCTCTATATTCAAAGAGCGCCACCGCGGCCGCTCCGGCTTCAGGAATTCGCCACGTCGGAAAGCTTCACCGCCTGCGGCTCCGCGTTCTCTCCCTCCGTCCCCCTCAGTTCCTCGAGAAGTTCCTTGCCGCGCCGGGAAAGCCGGGCGGGAATCTGGATGAGCACCTTGATGTAGAGGTCCCCCTTGCGTCCGGACGCGCTCGGGACTCCTTCCTCGCGTACCCGAAGAAGTTTCCCATGTTGGGTTCCCGCGGGAATGCTGAGCTTGATCTTCTTGCCATCGAGCGTGTTAACCGCGACATCGCCGCCCAGCGCGGCTGTCGTCATATCGACTCTGACGGCGCAATACAGATCCTGCTCATGCCGCTCAAAATAATCGTGCGAACGCACATGGATGAAGACATAGAGGTCTCCCGGAGCGCCGGCGTTGGGGCCGACGTCTCCCTGGCCGGGAATCGTGACGCGCTTTCCGTCGTCCACCCCGGGGGGAATCGTCACTTTTATCTTCTGCTTCTTTTTGGCGATCCCTGAGCCGCTGCAATCGCGACAGGGTTTTTCGATCACGGAGCCTTCGCCGTTGCAGGTGGGACAGGGTTGGGAAATCGAGAAGAAGCCCGAACTCCTGCGAACCTGGCCTGAACCCTTGCACATCCCGCAAATCTTGCGTCCCGAACCGTCCGCCGATCCCGAGCCGCCGCAGGTCTTGCAGGTATCGTCTTTCGAATACGCGATTTCTACGGTCGTGCCGTAGACCGCCTTTTCGAAGGGAAGCTCTATGTCATACCTGAGATTCGAGCCCCGATGGGGTCTGTCGGAATGCTGCCCGGCGCCGAATCCGCCGCCGGAATTGCCAAAAATCGAGCCAAAAATCGAGGAAAAATCGCCAAAGCCGCCAAAAATATCCTCAAAATCCTTGAAGACGGTGGAATATTCCTGCTGGGCGTTGCCGCCCATGCCCTCAACGCCGGCGAAACCGAATTGGTCATAGGCTTTCCGCTTCTGATCGTCGCCCAGCACTTCGTATGCTTCGGTGGCTTCCTTGAATTTTTCTTCCGAGGCTTTGTCACCGGGATTCTTGTCGGGGTGGAACTGTATGGCTAGCTTCCTGTACGCCCGCTTGATGTCGTCCTTGGCAGCGTCCCGCTGAACGCCAAGAACCTCGTAGTAATCTCGCTTCGCCACTTTTGACTATCCTCGACCTAAGAATATAGGCGCCCCGAAAGGCGCCTTGAATTATTTATTTCTTGTCTTCGTCGTCGACGACTTTATAGTCGACATCGTCGGCGTTCTTCGTGCCTTCGTCGGGCCCTTGGGCCGTTTCGCCCTGCCCGCCCGGCTGGCCGGAGAATCCAGGCCCCTGGCCCGGGCCAGCGCCCGCCGCGCCCTGGGAAGCTTGGGCGTTCTTGTACAGCTCCTCGGAGAGTTTGTAGGAAGCCTGCTTCAAAGCCTCGGTCTTCTGCTTTATAGCCTCGAGATCCTGGCCTTCCATGGCTTTCTTGAGTTCCTTCATGCCATTCTCGATATTCTGCTTCTCTTCGGGGCTGCCCTTGTCGCCATACTCCTTGAGCGCCTTCTCGGTCTGATAGAGGAGGGCGTCGGCTTCGTTCTTGGCGTCGACACGTTCGCGCTCCTTGCGGTCTTCCTCGGCATGGGCCTCGGCCTCGCGCACCATCTTGTCGATGTCGCTGTCGTTCAAGCCGCTGGAAGCCTCGATGCGGATCTTCTGTTCCTTTCCCGTTCCCAGATCCTTCGCCGAGACGTGGACAATGCCGTTGGCGTCGATGTCGAAGGTGACCTCCACCTGGGGAACGCCGCGCGGGGCCGGCGGGATGCCGACGAGATCGAACCTGCCGAGCGTCCTGTTCTGGGTGGCCATCTCGCGCTCGCCCTGGAGGACATGGATGGAGACAGCGGTCTGTCCGTCGGCCGCCGTGGAGAATATCTGGCTCTTCCTGCAGGGAATCGTCGTGTTGCGCGGGATGAGTCGGGTAAAGACGCCGCCCAAAGTTTCGATACCCAGGGAAAGCGGGGTTACGTCGAGAAGGAGAACGTCTTTGACGTCGCCGCCCAGAATGCCGCCCTGAATCGCGGCGCCCACGGCTACCGCTTCGTCGGGGTTGACGCCCATGGAGGGTTCCTTGCCGAAGATCTCCTTGACTACCTGCTTCACCTTGGGTGTCCTGGTGGAACCGCCGACGAGGATGACCTCATCGATCTTGTCCACGGTGAGGCCGGCGTCGGCGATAGCCTTGCGGCAGGGTTCCTTGGTTCTCTCGAAGAGATCGGCGCACATTTGCTCGAAGCGCGACCTCGTGAGCGTCTTCTGAAGATGCTTGGGGCCGCTCGCGTCGGCGGTAATGAAGGGCAGATTGATATCGGCCTGCTGGACGTTGGAAAGCTCAATCTTGGCTTTTTCGGCCGCTTCGCGCAATCGCTGCAGAGCCATGCGGTCCTGGGAAAGATCGATGCCCGTCTCGCGCTTGAACTCATCGACGAGCCACTGCATCACGATTCGGTCGAAATCGTCGCCGCCCAGGTGGGTGTCGCCGTTGGTCGACTTGACCTCGAAGACGCCCTCGCCCAGTTCGAGAATGGAGATATCGAAGGTGCCGCCGCCGAGATCGTACACGGCGATGGTCCTTTCCTTTTTCTGGTCCTTGTTGAAGCCGTAGGCGAGGCTGGCCGCCGTCGGCTCGTTGATGATGCGCTTGACCTCAAGGCCGGCGATCTTGCCCGCGTCCTTCGTGGCCTGGCGCTGGGAATCGTTGAAATATGCCGGCACCGTGATGACGGCTTCCGTCACCGCCTCGCCCAGATAATCCTCGGCCGTCTTCTTCATCTTCTGGAGGATGAAGGCGCTGATTTCCTGGGGGCTGTACATTTTGCTAGCGATGTCGACGCGCACGTCGTTGCCGTTGTCAGCGACCTTGTAGGGAACAAGCTTGATTTCCGACTGCACTTCGGCGTACCTGCGGCCCATGAATCGCTTGATGGAGAAAACGGTGTTCTCCGCGTTCGTAATCATCTGGTTCTTGGCCGGCTGCCCGACGACGCGTTCTCCCTTGGCGGTGAAACCGACGATCGATGGCGTGGTTCGCTGTCCTTCCGAATTGGAAATGACGATAGGCTCGCCGCCTTCCATGACCGCAACGCAAGAGTTCGTCGTGCCGAGATCGATACCAATGATTCTGCCCATATTATTTTCTCCTTCCTACTACTTTCACTATTAAGCCTGCCCAGCCTTGTCGGCTGGAGTGGCGTCGTTCGTCGCGGACGTGCCGGGACCGGGTATCTTCACCCTCACCTTCGCCGTCCTCAGAATCCTGTCGTGCAGTGCATAGCCGGGAAGATATTCATCCGCGACGATCGGCTCCTCGACATCGGAGGCTTCGGCGAACAAGGCTTCATGGCGGTTCGGGTCGAAAGGCGCGCCCTTCGATTCGAATCTCCTCAAAGCATACTTATTTTCGAGCATCTGCGACAACTGCTTTCGGATGAGCTTAACCCCTTCAATGAGCTGTTCATGGTTCTTCGCCCCTTCCGCGCTGGCGATTCCCCTGTCGAAATCGTCCAGGACGGGTATGAGATCGCCGAGCAGCGAAGCGACGGCGTATTTCTGGGCATCCTCTTTTTCCCGAAGCATGCGCTTGCGGAAATTCACTTCGTCGGCGAGCTTCCTGAGGTATTTCTCGTTCAGTTCGCTTACCTCAGCCCTGAGGGCGGCTATCTCGCCGCGCGCCGCCTCGAGTTCCGTGGCCAAGGGGCTTGAGGGTTCGGACGCCGCGGGGGCCCCATCGGCGCCGGTTTCGACAACCAGGCTTTCAGAGGGAATATCGCGACTCGCCGACCCATCCGTGGCGGCGCCGGGGCGAAGGGGGGCACCCTCCGGGTTCACCAGGGAAGCGGTATTCTCCTCACGCGATTTTGAATCATTCTTGTGTTTGGACATCTTCCTACCTTGCGGAGTATTGAATTGCGAAATAAATGTACAACGATAAAATAATAAGACTTGATGCGTCCGTCAATATTCCGCGGCCGATATTGGGCGACGAAACATCTTCGCTTCATATTGACATTGCCGAATTAAATCTTACATTTACAAGTAGCAGGAGGATCCATTGCAGGCACAACGACCGGTGCTGGCAGCCGAGCAGCGCCAGAAGCTCAACCCCCGGATGCTTCAGTCGATAAAAATACTCGCCATGCCCCTCGCCGAGTTGACGGAGGAAATTCAAGCGGAGCTTGAAGCCAATCCAGCCCTTGAGGTCCTCGACGATCGAACCGAAGATTCCCTCGAAACCTATGCCGAAGAAAAACTCGAATCCTCCTCCGACACCTGGGAAGACGAGAACGCCGATTTCGGCTACTCCTCCTCCGACGACGACGAAGATTCCAAGAGAAAATTCCTCGAAGGCGCGATTTCCCTGCCCGAAACCCTGCAAGAACACCTGCTCGCCCAATTCCGCATAATTCCCCTCGCTCCCGACAAGCGCGATCTCGGGGAACGGCTCATACAGAATCTGGATGACAATGGGTTCCATAGAACCGATCCCGCCGGGCTTTGCCCTTCCTGCTCGGGCGAGGATCTTGAGGAAGTGATGGCGATCATACGCGGGCTTGATCCGAGTGGGACCTGCACGGCCGACTACCGGGAAAGCCTCCTTGTTCAGGCTTCCATGGATCCCAAAGCCCCTGCTGGCGTCATCGAGGCCTTGAGCGAGCACCTGGACAGCCTCGAGAAGGGAAAGCACGCGGAGATCAGGAAAAGCCTGAAACTCAAGGACGCGCAGTTCAACGCGATACTCGAGTATATCAAGACTCTCTCCCCCTTCCCCGGGCGCCTTTTCTCCACCGAAAAAACCCGCTACGTGGTTCCCGACCTCGCGATTCGCATCGAGGGAAACGAGTTCGTGATCGAGCTCAACGACGAGATAATCCCTGTTCTGGGCATAAACCCCTTTTTCTCGGAGCTTTCGGCGAGAAAAGGCGCCGAAAAGGACAAGGAAGCCGTCTCCTTCGTAAAGGGCAATATCGAGAAGGCGAAATTCTTTATCGGGAGCATACAGCAGAGAAACGCCACCCTCATCAAAGTGGCGAAGGCCATAGCGAAGTACCAGGCAAAATTCTTCATCGAAGGGCCTCAAGCCATGCAGCCTCTCACCCTCAAGGACATCGCCGATGAGGTGGGAGTGCACGAAACCACCGTATCGCGGATAGCGAACGGCAAGTATGTCCAAACCGAATGGGGCATCATGGAGATCAGGCGCTTTTTCACGAACGCCGTATCCTCGACCTCCTCGAGCACAGCCCAACATTCGAAGGAAAGCGTCAAGGCGACGCTTCGCGAGATACTCGCGCGGGAATTCCTGAATTCGGAAAAAGGCGAGGCTCCCGCCCTATCGGACAGGGAACTGGTGGATATCCTCGCCGAGCGCGGCATAAAGATAGCGCGCAGAACCGTGGCGAAATATCGCGGCGAGCTGGATATGGATTCGTCCTTCAGCCGCCGCAAGCATTGAGCGTGGCCAAGGCCGCGCGATCCATAGGAGGTACACATGAATATCGACGTTCGTTCCGTACATTTCGACCTCAGCGAGGAAAGCAGACAGTACTTGGCAACAAAGACGGAGAGGATCGGGTACGCGAAGGATATGATCGTCGATCTTCTTTTCGTTTTCACCAAGGATTCGAAAAACTATAAGCTTGAAGTCACTGCCAATTTCCGTTGGGGCGTTCAGGCCCATCTCCAGGAGACTTCCTTCGAGGTCAATCCGGGAATAGACCTTCTCATCGACAAGCTCGACCAAAAGATCACCAAGGAGAAAGAGAAGATTCAGGAAAGGAAGTGAAATAAGGGCCGGCCGGGGCATCCCGGCCGGCCGATTTACCTTGCCGCCCATTCGTAGTACACTTGTTCCCGTGATAGGAAACGAACCGAAAGCGTTCAGCGTCTTGGATCTTGTCGATCTCGACCTCAAGGAGCAGAACGCCCTCAGTCTCAAATGCATCGCGGGCAGGGCGGGCTTGGGCCGTCCGATTACCGTTCCCGATCTCAATCGACCGGGATTGGCGCTCGCGGGCTTTTACGAATCCTTCGCCTGGAATCGTCTCCAAGTTTTCGGCCGCGGCGAATGCGCCTATCTGGTCAAGCTCGACGCGGAAGGCTCCCGCCAATCGGTTGAAACCCTCTTTTCCTACCAAATTCCCTGCTGCATATTCACGAACTCCCTCCTGCCCTCGGAGAGCTTTCTCGCCGCGGCGGAAGCGGCGGGTTGCGCCATCCTCACGACCAGCCTCAATTCGAGCGAGTTTTCCGGCAGGGTGATCCGCGTCCTCTCCGATATTTTTGCCCCCAAAACCACGGTTCACGGGGTTCTCGTCGAAGTATTCGGCATCGGCATCCTCCTCGTCGGCGATTCGGGGGTCGGCAAGAGCGAAACCGCCCTCGAGCTGATCGAACGAGGGCATCGCCTCGTCGCCGACGATGTCGTCGAGATCCGCTGCGTGAACGGATCCATCCTCATGGGCCAGGGCGCGAACAAGGTGATCGGCCACCACATGGAAATACGCGGCCTGGGCATCATCAACATCACCCACCTCTTTGGCGTGGGCGCCATCCGCGACAAGAAGCAGATACAGCTCGTCTGCCAGCTTGAAGACTGGAATCCGGATAAGGTGTATGACAGGATCGGCATGGACGAACTCACCACCGACATCCTGGACGTCAAAGTCCCCAAACTGGAGATTCCCGTAAAGCCGGGCCGCAACATCCCCATAATCGTGGAAACCGCCGCGATGAATGAGCGGCTCAAGAAAATGGGCTACCACTCAGCGAAGGAGTTCAACCAGAACATCATGCGCTGGCTTGAAAGCGAAAACGCGAGAGCTTTATATTTTTCACGCGACGACTACTGATCCCACCACCGGAGCGCATTATGGTTGAGCTAGACACGACGATCAAAAACAGAGCGGGCATCCACGCCAGGCCCTCGGCGATGATAGCCCAGACGGCCGTCAAATTCTCCTCGAGAATCTTTCTCGAAAAGGCCGGGAACCGCATCAACGCCAAGTCGATCATGGGCATCATCACGCTCGCCGCAAGCTATGGCTCCAAGCTCAAGATCATCGCCGAAGGCGCCGACGAGCAGGCCGCCGCCGAAACCATAAAAGCCCTTTTCGACTCGGGATTCAACGAGGAATTGGGCTGATCTCGGGTTTTCGCTGGTATTCTTCCTTTTCCCCTTGTAAAATTCCCCCATATGATGAAATATACTTAACATAAGGATAGTAATCGGCGATGAAGCAGATGACGAAACGGCAGAAGGAAATTCTCGACTTCCTCACCAGCTTCATCGAAAAGAACTCCTATCCGCCCACCGTCCGCGAGACAGCCAAGGCATTTTCCATCTCCATCAAGGGCGCCTACGATCACATGAAGGCGCTGGAGAAGAAAGGCGTCATCAAGCTTCAGGAAAACCGTTCCCGGGCGATCGAAATCGTCTCGAAAAAAGCCAATGACGAATCCGTCACCGAAATTCCCGTTTTGGGCGCCATCGCCGCGGGCAATCCTATCTTCGCCGAGGAGAATTGGAGCGGCACGATGAGGATCCCCGCCGAATACACCCGATCGGGCACCTGCTTTGCCCTTCGCGTCCAGGGCGACAGCATGAGGGACGCGGGCATCCACTCTGGGGACATGGCCATCATCGAGCAGCGCCCGACGGCCGAAGACGGCGAGATCGTCGCCGCCCTGATCGAGGATTCGGCTACCCTCAAGCGCTTTTTCAAGGAAAACAACAGGATACGTCTCCAGGCCGAGAATCCGGATTACGCCCCCATCTATACCCAGGACGTCCGTATCCTCGGAAAGCTCAAGGCCATAATCCGGAGTTATTGAATCGTCATGCCGCCCCAAGCCCCCTCATCCACCTATATCCTCGCCGGCCCCGAAACGGGAAAAAGGGAAGCCTTCGTGCGGGAACTCATCGCCTCCCTCACCGCGAAGGATGGGGCGCCTCCCGAGTACAGCAGATTCTACGCGGGCGAACTGACGGCCGAACAGTTGGTGGGCATCCTGCAGAACGCTTCGCTTTTCTCCTCGAGGCGGGTCGTCGAATACCGGGGAGCGGAAGCCTTGACGGGGAAGGCGGCGCTCTCAGCCCTCGAAACCTATATGAAGAACCCGGCCGACGACGCCGTCCTCATTCTCGTCACCGAGGGCTATTCCCTGCCCAAGACCATAGAGGCGGCGGCGGGAGCGGCGAACAAGAAAACCTTCTGGGAACTCCGCGACTCCGAAAAACCCTCGTGGATACGGGAAAGGCTTGGGCGCGACAGGCTTTCCGCCGAGGATGGGGCGATCGAGGCCTTCCTCGAGCTCGTGGAGAACGAGACCTCGGCCCTCGAATCGGCGTGCATGGTCTTGGCGGCCTGTTTCCCTTCGGGGACGAGGCTGCGCGCCGAGGACGTGGAAGCCGCCCTCTCGAAATCCCGGCAGGAAGACGCCTTCAGCCTTTTCGATAGGATGTCGGGCGGCGATCTCTCCTCGGCCCTCGAGGTTCTCGACACCCTCCTCGCCGACCGGCAGAGCGAGCCTTCGCAGATAATCGCCGCTCTCGTGTAGAGCTTCCGCAAGGTGGAGCGGCTTCAGCTGGGCAGCGCCTCGGGGCTGAGCCAGGATGAACTCTTCAGGCGGGAAAAGATCTCAAGCAAAACCGGCCAGAAAAAGTTCAAAACCGCTATGCAGCGCTATACGGCGGAAGAGTGTGCCCGGATCATCCAGGCGGCTTCCGAAACCGAAGCCGCCCTGCGCGGCGGTTTCCCCGCCTCCTTCTCCCGCCCCTTTCTCCACCTTTTCCTCCGCTCCGCTATGCTGCAAAAGGGACGCGGCCTCATCTTGTCGGGATGGAAGGAACAAGAGTACTATCTGTCCGATTGAACCAAAAGGATTCATGATGTCGAACACACTGAAAAAGATCGAACTGTCGAACCG
>Ga0172379_10003597_pt1 | contig 24336 bp, 22 predicted proteins | sample GrowelOW334metaG_FD_119756 | JGI IMG/M metagenome (GOLD analysis project Ga0172379, IMG submission 119756) | Groundwater microbial communities from an aquifer near a municipal landfill in Southern Ontario, Canada - Groundwater well OW334 metaG | ecosystem: Environmental > Aquatic > Deep...
CGAAACGTAGCGTGGCGATAGACGACGCCACGCCAAACTCAAAGGCCAGATGCGTTGTCATAACACCTTTTGCACCCCAGAATTCCCAGTTGTTACGTAGTTGGTGGCGACGGTTCGCACCCGGCATGACGAGCTTATCTTTTTTAGTAATACGCGTTTCCATACCCTCACCGCGCAACTCTTCCAGTTTTTCTTCGAGCGGATAGTGATGGGCGGGTGTCAGACCGTCGACAATAGCGTGTGCCAGCCAGGCAGCCTCGAAAGCGGCTCGTTCCTCGTTTTTATCACGCAGCGCAGTGCCGAGGTTGAAAATGTGGTCGTTGATCATGTCGTAGAGCTGATGATCGCCCGTGTGGTAGGGGTCGATAAAGTGCCAGGGCTCGTCGACACCAGGGTTTTTGCGCTTAATACCATCGGGACCGTTTTTACCCTCGAAGTGCAAGATTTCACGCGCGGTTGGGAAATGAATCGATGACGGCACGTAGCGTCGCACATGACGCCTGGCGACACGATCAATCCGCTGATGAGCCCCCATCAAACGGCCAGATTTTGTGCGAAGAGTTGATCCTGAGTACATATAGTTGCGGCTGCGCCTTATAGGACAAACCTACGGTTTTTCCCATCGCGCGGTGTCACGGAGTAAATCCGCCGACTCCGGCTGCGCTTTTCCCTTTCATCCATTTTAGTTTAACGTCGTGAGGCGTTGATACTTCTCCACCTGCGCTGCTAACTGTTTGTATTGTACCAGATCGCCACCCTCGCTCGCGAATCGCTTGGCTTGCTTTTGGGCCCGCGCAATTAGCTTCGTATCGGCCAGTGTCGCCACCTGTAGATTAAGCGCGCCGTGCTGGGCATGACCATAAATTTCACCTGGACCGCGCAGGGTGAGATCAACCTCTGCCAGATAAAAGCCATCGTTTGATTTCTCGATCTCCCGTAGCCTACGAGTTGGCTTTGAACTGTCGCTCATCATGAGATAACAATAGCTCTGGTATGACGAGCGTCCGACGCGACCGCGCAGCTGGTGCAACTGGCTTAGTCCAAACCGATCGGCATTTTCGATCAGCATCACCGTGGCATTTGGCACATCCACGCCGACTTCTACTACTGTGGTGCTCACCAGAATATCGAGCTTACCCGACGCAAACTCACTCATAATGGCTTCTTTTTCACTCGATTTGAGCTTGCCGTGTAGTAGGCCAATGGAGCGGTGCTTAAATGGACCTTGGCGAAGTAGCTTGTATTCACTCTCGACACTTTTGACCTCATTATCGGGATTATCATCGATCAAACTACAGATGACATAGCCTTGTCGTCCCGCCGCCAGTTCCTTATCCATCAGTTCATACAGCTGCGGTCGACTGTTTGGCGACCAAATCTTGGTCTCGATTGGCTTACGACCGCGCGGTAGTTCATTGAGGATACTGACGTCGAGTTCACCATAGACTGTCAGCGCCAAACTACGCGGTATCGGCGTGGCGGTCATGGCGAGTAGGTGTGGCATGTGTTTTGACTTTTTCAGCAGTTCTTGACGCTGTTTAACGCCAAAACGGTGCTGTTCATCGATCACCACAAAGCCAAGTTTGTGAAATGACACCGTCTCCTGAATCAAGGCGTGGGTGCCGACGATCACGTCAACGCCACCCTCGGCGATCTGATCATACAGGGTTTTTCGCGCTACCCCCTTCACGCTCCCTGTCAGTAGTCCTACCTTGAGGCCAAATGGTTCGAGTAGTGTGGCGAGCGTGTCAGCGTGTTGGTTGGCCAGGATCTCGGTCGGTGCCATGAGAGCGGTCTGAAAACCATGACTGGCCGCTTGACGAGCTGCCAGGCCCGCTACCACCGTCTTTCCTGAGCCAACATCACCCTGTAGCAGTCGGTTCATTGGCACGGCGTGCTCGAAATCTTGAATAATCTCCCAGGCCGCCCGGCGCTGAGCTCCGGTAAGTTCGAAAGGTAGCTGTTTTACAAATCCAGCCACGACTGGCTGTTCAAATGGAATGTGCCAGCCAGTGAGCTTCGCGTTCTCTTGCTTATTGAGTTGACTAGCCAGCAGCAGCTCGAACAATTCCTCGAATGCCAGGCGCTCCCTGGCCTTGGCGATGTCACTAGCTACTTTTGGAAAATGCATCCCCAGGACTGCTTCGGAGCGAGACAAGAGCCCTTCTGACGCCACAATGTCGGCTGGCAAGGTTTCTGGCAACATAGTGATAAGTGATCGCAGCTCCGCCAGGACTTTTCGGACCAGTTGGCTCTTTAGGCCCCGAATCGAACGGTAGACCGGTAACAGTCGATCGGTTTGCACCGGCATGTCACTAACTTTTTCGGCGCTTGGGTTGGTAAGTTGGTATTTATTATAGTTAAATTCAAATTCACCAGAAAAATAGAATTCTTCGTCAGGTTTGGCCAGTTGTGTGGTGCGATATGGCTGATTGAACCAGACAGCGTTCAATTTGCCGCTGTCATCAGCCAACGTTGCAGTTGTGATCCGTAGACCGCGTCGCACCGGGCGGGTCGTGATCTTCTCGCAGCGCGCTTTGATCGTCATTTTGCCAGGCTGAATATCGGCAATCCTGACAACTTCAGAAAAATCCTCATGCGTTCGTGGCAAAAAACTAATGAGGTCATTCACAGTCCTAAGACCGGCTAGCGCAAAGTCGCCGGCCGTCTTTGGTCCGACACCTTTTACTTTTTCAAGCGACGTTGCGAGGTTCATACATTCATCGTAACAGAAGTAGCCTCGCGTTCCACTCGCATTATATGGAAAATATGCTCGGCAGCCTCATCGACATGTGGCTGAGCATCAGACGGAAACGGATGGAATTGTTCTGGTGACCATATGGGATCGAAGAACGCGGCAACTTCTTCAACATTGCTAGTTAAAAACGGAACGAATGGTCGGTTCTTTACAAGCACCGGATGATCACTATGAGTAAGCTCGAATGCGCGTCGAGCAAACTGAGTTATGAATTCATCTCTCGTTTGATCTTCTATAATAGCGATCTTCGCGTCTGGGTAGTAACTCTTGAGCTCAGGAGATAGCGAGGCATCGACCGCACCAAGACCGGCGTACTCAAGAAGTAGACTATAGGTTGGATCAATAGTCGCTCCTTCGTGTCGCAGCACTACATGCCTGGAATCGAATCGGACGCCAAGCTCGGGCAGAGCAACTACCATACGTTGCGTATCGATGTCGTATTCACGTTTGAGATATTTTTGTAGCGCCGCAGTCGCGATCCCACAGGTCGAGTGACGTAGTTGCAGTTCTTCACCTAGAAATTGGCTGAATCTCTGCACTCGCTGCACGCCACGCTCGAGCGGGGCCTCACTGTTTCCCACCGCCGTATGGAGATATGACGTCGACATTATCGTATCAAGACAAAAGTATTCTTGCCCTTCTTTACTAATGAAAGTTGGTTAACTGTCTGATCTTCACTAACTTTAGAGCTATTGACAGAGATCGCACCGCTTTCGATCAAGCGCCGAGCATCGCCGTTACTGGCCGCAACATTTGTATCGACTAAGATTTCGACAAGGTTTTTACCAGGAGCAGTGGTTGGGATTTCTCCAGCCAGAGCGTCAAGGTCATCACTCTGCAGTCCAGCGAACTCGGCGCCGCCAAATAGTACGTCAGTAACGCGCACCACGCTATCGCAGCGTTCGCGGCCATGCACGAGTGTCGTGACTTCACGGGCAAGGGTTTTTTGGGCTTCGCGCGCACTAGGATTCGTCCCATGGCGCTCTGCGATTGCTTCAATTTCCTCTTTTGGTAGCAGCGTGTAGATCTTCAGGTAGTCAATTACGCCGCCGTCATCGAGATTCAGCCAGAATTGGTAGAACTTGTAGACACTGGTGAGCGCTGGGTCGAGCCAGATAGCTCCCCCTTCACTTTTGCCAAACTTCACACCAGTGGCTTTATTAATAACCAGCGGCGTGCTGTAGACGTGCGCTTCTGCGCCCTCGCTACGACGAATCAGATCGACACCCGTGATCGAATTTCCCCATTGGTCGGCTCCGCAGACTTGCAGGGTGACGCCGTGCTCTTTGAAGAGGTGTAGGAAATCGTAGCCTTGGATAAGTGAGTAGCTAAACTCGGCGTAGCTAATACCGCTACCGCCTTCACCGAGGCGTGATTGGATGAAATCTCGACCGAGCATATTACTGAGCGGTACGTGCTTCCCCACTGTGCGCAGGAAATCAATGTAGGTCATGTCTTTAAACCAGTCGTAGTTGTCGACAAGCGTAAACTCTTGACCAGCAAAGGCAGTCTTATATTGGGCGGCGATCGCCTGTTTGTTGCGCTCAATTTCTTCGAGCGTTTTTGTGTCACGCTCTTCTTTTTTGCCGTCCGGATCGCCGATTAGCCCGGTGGCACCACCAACCAGTAGGTATGCTCTATGGCCATGGTCAATAAAGTGTCGCACCATCATAGCTGCCGCAAAATTGCCGATTGTCATACTGCTGGCGCTCGGGTCAACACCCCAATAGAAGGAAATAGGAGCACCGTCTAAGACTGATATATCGTCGTATGTGGTTTGATTGACGAAGCCACGCCAGGTGAGTTCTTCGGAAAGTGTCATCATTGCTCCTATCTGTTATTCAGTAGTCAGTATAGCAGAAAACTACCTATTTGCACGGCTAAATAATGCTATAATGGGTGATAATACTGCTTATGGGAATATCAACACGTGGCTAAACGACGCTCAACATCACGTAAACTCAATGTTTACTCCAACCTCTCGCACAAGCGACGCACCAAAAAGGACGCCAATGCGCGCAAAAAAGCTGAGTATCTGGCCAGCCTACCCAAGCACCCAGTGAAACGTCTCCTCTATCGCCTCCACCCGAAGCGTTTCTGGGGCTATTGGTTTAGTAAAAAAGGTGGCATTATGGCTCTTAAAGTTGCCGGCGTCGGCATCCTCTTCATGGTGCTCATGGTGGGAGCCCTGTTTGCCTACTACCGTAAAGACCTCGACCAAATCCGACCTGGCGAGCTCGCCAAACGCGTCCAATCGACCGTCACTCGCTACTATGACCGCAATGACAAACTCCTTTGGGAAGACAAGGGTGATGGCAACTACAAACTGGTGGTTGATGGCAAAGATATTAATGATTATATGAAAAAAGCCACTATCGCTATTGAGGATAAAGATTTCTATTACCACAAAGGTATCAGTATCCCCGGTCTCATTCGCGCCACCGTCAATAACGCTGGAGGCGGCAGTACGCAAGGCGGTTCTACCCTTACCCAGCAGCTGGTAAAGCAAGTGTTCTTTGCCGATGAGGCTGAAAAACGTGGCCTCAACGGAGTACCACGTAAGATTAAGGAAGTTATCTTGGCCATCGAAGTAGAGCGTATGTACAACAAAGAGCAAATCCTCAACCTTTACCTAAACGAATCGCCCTACGGCGGTCGCCGTAATGGGGTGGAGTCAGGTGCGCAGACCTACTTCGGCAAGAAAGCGAAGGATCTCACTCTGCCCGAAGCGGCACTTTTGGCCGCCATTCCACAAAATCCGGCTGTCTATAACCCCTATAATATCGAGGGCCATGCCGCACTTATCAAGCGTCAACATATCGTTCTTGGTAATATGGCCGATCAGGGCATGATCACACAAAAAGAGGCAGACGAAGCCAAGAAAGTTCCAATCATCGATACCCTCAAGGAAGAGACCGACCAATATCAAGACATCAAGGCACCCCACTTCGTCCTCGAAGTTAAAAAGCAGCTCGAAGAAGAGTATGGCATCAAAACCATTCGTAGCGGTGGTCTGACTGTCAAAACAACGCTCGATCTTGATGCGCAAAACTTTGCCGAGCAGGCCGTGGCAGCAGGCGCGACGAGCCTAGGTGCAGTCGGGGCTGACAATATCTCTATGAGCTCGATTGACGTCAAGACCGGTCAGGTGATCGCCATGGTAGGTAGTATCGACTATAGCCGCGATGTCTACGGCCAGCGAAATGCAGCAACATCTCGCCTGGAACCAGGTTCCAGCATCAAGCCGATTGCTGATTATTCGGCACTCTTCAAACAGCGTGAAGGTGTCAATTACGGCCCTGGCTCGGTACTGAAGGATGAGAATATCGATAGTATCTATTGTGGCGGTTCGTTCTCGGGCTGTAAGCTACGCAACTACACTGGTAAGTTCTACGGCAGTATCCCAATTCGATCAGCCCTCGCCGGCTCGCTCAACATCCCAGCAGTAAAAGCCATGCAGATTGCCGGTGTCGACCAAGGTCTGGCGACTGCCCATGATCTTGGTGATGTATCGTACTGTACCGACAACAACCAAGCCGGCCTCTCGGCGGCGATTGGTGGTGGTTGTACGGTGCGACAAGTCGAACACGCCAACGCCTTTGCCACCCTGGCTCGAGGCGGCGTTTACAAGCCTCTTAGCTACGTGCTAGAGATCAAAAATTCATCAGGTGAAAAGCTCAAGTCTTGGACTGACACTTCGAAGCAAGCCGTCGATCCACAAGTTGCCTTCATGCTGACTGATATTCTGGCCGATGCGAATGCACGCAACATTACCTTTGGTGCCCAAGGCCGAAGCTTCGGATTCATCGTCCCAGGCGTCATCACTGCCTCCAAGACCGGTACGACAGAAAACGGTAATGGCCAAGCTAAAGACTCATGGATGATGAGCTATTCGCCGGAAATCGCGACTGGTGTGTGGTCGGGTAACCACGATGGCTCGCCGATGCGCTCTAGCGACAATGGCATCGTCCGCCGCGTCGTCAACAACTACATGGAAAACGTCCACAAGAACGTCTACGCTCCCCAAGGTAAGTGGAAGGCTGGCGAAGGTTTCGTACAGCCGGCTGGTATTCAGCGGCTCACTGTCGGCGGACGTGCTGACATCTGGCCATCATGGTATAAAAAAGATGCGGGTCTCACCAACACCAAGCTCGTCTTCGACAAGGTTTCAAAGAAAAAAGCCACTGCTTGTACACCCGATGCCGCCAAGATCGAAGTCGATGTCCAGAAATCAGTCGATCCTGTCACTAAAAAGGATGTCTTCATTGCTCCAGATGGTTACGACGCCAACGCGGAGGATGATTTCCATAAGTGTGAAGACGTCAAACCAGGTATTGGCACCATCACCGTGACTGGTAAGAAAACGATAAACGTTCCCGTTATCCAAGGTACTCACCCACTCCAAGCAATTGAAGTGAAGGTCGACGGCGTCGTGGTGGCGAGCGCTGGTGTTACTGGCACTGGCACCTACCAAGCCAGCTTTGACTTTACGAATGACGCAACCGTTACGGTCACACTGACAGACAGTGGACTCTACGGAACAACCGGCACCTATCTCTATAAGAAGTAGGTTACTGGCTATTGATCTGTTCGATCAGTGAAGCTTCTCGCTGGGCTGAGGTCTTCGGACCGCGCGACGGAGCTGATGATTCACGAGGAGTACGTTTCTGACTAGAGCGAGGGCGAGGAATCCGCGGTGCACGCTTTGGCTCCGCGTCTTTCTTGACGAGTTCAACCACAGGTGTCGCCTTATTACGACCCTGCGGTTTTCTCGGCACCGGCGTCTTGTCTTCTTCTGTGCGAACCAGCTTGGCAAACATCATCTTGCCAGCGGCGGTTTGCAAGCTACGAATAAATTCTACTTCGGCAATCTGGCCGATCTTTGGTGCGGCGTGCTCGACAACGACCATAGTGCCATCCGGCAAATAGCCAACCGCTTGGTGTGAATCTTGACCTTTTTGGATAAGCGCAATTTTGAGCTTCTCGCCGGGCAGATACGCCATACGCAAAGTCTTAGCCAGCTCGTTAACGTTCAGAACGGTAATGTTCTCTACCTGGGCGACTTTATTCAGGTTGAAGTCGATCGTGCAAATAGCGCCGTCGTGCTGCTTGGCGAGCTTCAGCAGTCGTTCGTCAACGCCCTCCTCGGCCTTGCTGCCGTCTTGTAGGATCTCTACAGCCATGTTAGGCATGTCTTGGAGCTCTTTAACGACATCTAGGCCATGACGAGCCCGAGAGCGCTTCTCGGCGTCGGCGTTGTCGGCCAGGAATTGTAGCTCGCCCACTACGCTGCGCGGAATGATCAGTGTGTCACCGATAAAGCCCGACTGAGCGACCGAGATAATACGGCCATCGATGAGGACTGAGGTGTCGACAAATATCGGTCGTCCGTGTTTGGTCGTCATTTTTTGTGGCTGTTTCGCCAGTAGGTAGGTGAGTTCTGCGGTAATAACCAACAGAAAAATAATAATAACTGTGTCCATGTTCTATTTCCTTTTTGTACTACTTTACGTAGTCGATTAATGCTTGGCGCAAATCTTTGACGCCGCTAATAAATGAATTCTTTTTGGTTCCCTTTGGCCCGAGAGCCTCTTTGAAACCGAGTTTTTTGGCTTCAGCCACCCGTTTTTCAACATGCTGGACGCTGCGTATTTCGCCGCCCAGGCCAACTTCACCAAATACCACCACTCCGTCGCTCAAACGACGTCCGGCTGCGGCACTGGCAATCGCCATGGCGACGGCCAGATCGGCGGCTGGGTCACTGAGTTTCAGCCCACCGACGACATTGATATATACATCTTTGTCCGATAAATTCAGCTTGGTGCGCCGTTCTAACACGGCAATAAGGAGATTAAGTCGGTTCAGGTCAAACCCTGAGGCTGTACGTTTAGGATACCCGAAATTAGTTGGATTGACAAGCGCCTGGATCTCCACGAGCAGCGGCCGAGTGCCTTCCAGTGTCGCCAGTACCACCGAGCCGTCGGCATTTTGACGTTCGGCCAGCAGAGCTGCCGATGGATTCGTCACTACCTTCAGGCCCTCTTCTTCCATTTCAAAGATAGCAGCTTCGTTAGTGCTACCAAATCGGTTTTTGACAGCTCGCACCACTTTGAACCCGCCGTAGCGATCACCTTCAAATTGCAGTACGACGTCCACCAGGTGCTCGAGAACTTTTGGCCCAGCGATTGAGCCTTCTTTGGTGTCGTGGCCAACCAAAATTACGGCTGCCCCCGATTCTTTGGCGGCGCGGATGATGACATTGCTACTATTCGTTATCTGACTGACCGTGCCCGGCGCACTGGTAATGTCATCGAGGCTGAGGGTTTGGATAGAATCGATAATCACCAGTTTGTACGTGCCACTGCGAATCGTGGCGGCAATATCGTCGGCACTGGTGCTAGCGACGAAGCTCAGCTGTTCGCTGCCATGAGCGCCGAGTCGTTCGGCCCGTAGCTTCACTTGACTGGCACTTTCTTCACCGCTGGCGTAGAGCACCGGCACACTGCCAGCGATATGAGCACTGACTTGCAGCAGCAAAGTACTTTTGCCAATGCCCGGTTGACCAGCCAGTAGTACGACGCCACCCGGTAAGATACCGCCGCCCATCACGTCATTGAGGTCAGTAATGCCAGTATCGAGCCGCGCTCGGCCTTCGGTGGCGCTGATCGACTGCATAGTCTGGACCGCAAGTAATCGTCCGCTGGAGGCACCGCGCGCGACCGCTGACTTGCCGCTACTAACCGGCGCCTGTTCCACAAGCGTGTTCCACTCTCCGCAGTTTTCGCATTTCCCTGTCCACTTTTGATACGACGCACCGCAGTTTTGACAGACAAATTGAGTTTTTGATTTCGCCATTCCTTTTATTATACGCTAGAAGTTGAGCGATAAAATAACGTATACTTGGTGTATGAACAATACACCCCGACTCGAAGGCACTCTCCTAGCAGATTTTGAACCAATTGCTGCCGTCACGGCGCTACAGATCATCGACACCGTCGAAGGCACTGGCCAGGAAGTTCCCGAGGATGCCACAATCACGGCACACTATACTGGCGCTCTCTGCAAAGATGGCACGATTTTCCAAAGCAGCCATGACATGGGCGAGCCAGTGACTTTTGGGCTGCACCAAGTCATCCCGGGCTGGACCCAGGGTGTACCTGGTATGAAAGTCGGCGGAACTCGCCGTCTGATTATTCCCTCAGTCATGGCCTACGGCCCGGTTCGCGCCGCCGCTAATATTCCACCGAACAGTGATCTGGTGTTTGATATCGAACTCGTCGCTATCGCCGAGTAATTTACTATTCTTCGCGTTCAACCACAATGGTACATTCAGTCACTAGCGCGGCGATTGCGCCAACGGCTGCCAGAACTGGCGCCAGGGCAATACCAACGACACCAAGTGTTAGAGGCAATTCCACGATACTCTTGCCCTCTTTACTCTTCACGGTAATCTTGCGCACATTACCCTCATTGATAAGAGCTTTTACTTTTTTCAGCAAATCCTCACCGTCAACTTTGAATTCTTCGGTCTTTTTCGTCATATAACCTCCTCTCTTACTAGTATACGCCTAGAGCGGCGGTCCTGTGGAGGTTGAATTATCAGTAGCTCCGTTCCATATCCAGTTGGCAGTGTTACCGTCAGCATAATTTACTAACGTCCCCGTATTCACCATGAAACTATCCATATAGAATGTCACAGCTTGTGTAGAATTTGTCCGGATAAAAAGCTGAAGATACGACGGAGTTTTTCCATTATCTGTAAAGGTTGATGATGTACTTAGCCTCTGCGGGCTCGCATTGAACGTAAATGGGCTGCTGTATGTTCCTTCTGTGTATGTGTTATCTGTGTAGCTAAACCTGAGCCATGCACGAACCGTTCCAGATCCCCACGCATAAACACTCCCGGTATACGTTCCGAACGGCATGACTCCTAGATTCACACCAACACCTTCATTTGCACCAGCACCAATGGTGACTGTTTTTACTACATACGCACCGCTTGTCGCCGAGACGTTACTTTCCCTTGTTACCGTCGAGCCTGATATGTTGAAGATGTTTGATAAATTAACTTCCACGCTCGGATTAGGAACTATGTTAGTCACTGCTGCAACCCCACCCTGCCCGTGCCCGGCACAGCCGCCAGCCGTCGGCTTGGTAGCTGTCGTCGTATCGATGTAGTAGCTAGTAGGGCCGGTGGTGGCTGTCGCACAGTAGGCACCGCTCGTGCCAGCGGTGTATTGATAGTCAATGGAGCCGACAGTAAAGCTACAGTCGTAATCACTACTGCCTAGCTCTGTAGCAAACTGCGTGCAAGTGGGAGAGGTGGAGGGATAATCGACTTGCCAGACGGTGATCTTTTTAGCGGCTTGAGAAAGAGCACTACTGACACTACTGGCTCGACCACGTTCCTGGATACCGTTGTACGCCACGATAGTGATGGCAGCCAAGATGCCAATCACCACAATCACAATCAAGAGTTCGACGATCGTAAAGGCGGATTGTTGGCGGCGTTTCATTAGAGCGGTGGTCCTGTTGAGGTCGAGCTGTTGGTTCCCATGTTCCACACCCAGTTAGGAGAGTTCCCGTCAGCATAAGTGTACTGTGTCGAACTTTGAGTGATCATGACACTATCCCAATAGACAGAGTTGTCGGCAGTCGACGAGCCGCCATTGTACAGCCGGATTTGCACCCCTGTTGCCGAGGCGGGAACGGTGAATGTTTGTGACAGACGGGTTGATCCGACGGCGTTAGTTGCATAGGCTGATTGACCAATGAGGCTGGGCACCCCTCCGACCCAGGTGTAGATTGTTATGCCTCGCGCCCGGCCGTCTAATGTTCCTGTCTGGGCAGCGGTGAGATTAATCGTCGCAGACACTACATACGTCGATCCGACACTAAGGCCAATAAGCGAGTTAGATGCACCGATTGATATGAACGAATCCCAAGCAGAAGAGCTGTTAGGGGTTACCTTTGCTGAGTATGTACCATTCGCCGACCACACGGATGACTGCGTGACAGTACCTTGGTACGCAGGCCATCCTGACACTCCACTCTCGAAGTTTGGATTCGTCGCCAAGTTCGTAATCGCACTCACTCCCCCTACGCCATGTCCAGCACAACCACCAGCCGTGGGTTTGGTGGATTCGGTGATCTTGTAAGACGTAGGGCCGTTAGTGGCGGTGATGCAGTAGGCTCCGCTAGTGCCAGCCGTGTATTGGTAAGAGACGTCACTTGAGTTAGTAACGCCAGCAGTGGCCAGATCGGCTGGGCTTGTGCTGGGGTTGTCGACTTGCCAAACAGCGATCTTTTTAGCGGCTTGAGAAAGAGCGCTGCTGACACTACTGACTCTGGCTCGCTCCTGCACACCGTTATACGCCACGATCGTAATGGCAGCCAGGATACCAATGACGACGATGACGATGAGGAGTTCGACGATAGTGAAGGCGGATTGTTTGCTAGGTGATCGACTCATTGATGCCCAGTACCCTTTTCATATTAGCTTAAGTATATCGCACAGCGGAGAGATCACAAAACTTCGCCATTGGCTAAAACACTGTATACTGTTCAACAGATGACAACTTTGCAAAATTATGGCTGGAACGATGCCCGACAAGCCGACTGGACCGCCGGTTCGTTCACCGGGCTCGTGCCAGCCAGGATTATTGCTGACTTTGGCCAGCAATATCGAGTGGCGTTGCCGGATGAGCGCATCGCCCAACTGGCTGGCGCCCTGGCTCACAAACTAACCGTCTTTGCTATGCCGAAAATCGGTGACTGGGTAGCAGTGGAACTATCCGACAATCAGCCAGCTATTATCCAAGCTATTTTGCCGCGCACCAGCGAGATTGTGCGCGGACACGTCGGCCGTTTGCTCGACAAACAGGTCGTGGCTGCTAATGTCGACCTGGCGTTTATTGTACAGCCGCTCGATCACGACTTTAGCCCCGAACGCCTGGAACGCTATATCTTTCAGCTGGCCAGTCAAAATATCGAGGTAGTAATTTTGCTCAATAAATCCGACACCGCCCACAACATCGCCGACAAACAAACCCAGCTGACCAGCCTCGGCGCGGACGTGATCGTGATGAGCGCTCTCAAAGATCCCGACATGAGCAGCATCGAGCCGTTTATCGTGCCGGGCGACACCATCGTTATTCTCGGATCGTCAGGTGCTGGCAAATCGACACTGACAAATCGTCTGCTAGGTGAGCAGCGCCAAGCCACCCAAACCATCCGCGAGCGCGACTCCAAAGGCCGTCACACCACCGTGCACCGCGAGTTGTTCCTACTCCCCGAGGGCGGCATGATTATCGACACTCCGGGTATCCGCGAGTTGCAGCTCTGGGGTACCGAAAGCGATCTCGAGGCGTCATTTCCCGAAATCTTCACGGCTATTCGTCATTGTCATTACCCGAACTGTTCGCATGACACGGAAGATCGCTGCGCTGTCAAAGCCGGTCTGGCCGATGGCTCAATCGATCCTCAGCGCTATAAAATGTATCTCAATTTTCAGCGCGAGCTTCAAGCCCTCGAAACCAGGCGTGACTTCATCGACGATCGTCGCACCGAGCAGACCAAGGCCTCGGCCAAGCGCCGTCAACGTCGTCTGAGGCGAAATGCCCAAGATAGTGAACCGCTCGATTACGAAAACCCCGATGCGTAGGCTATACTAAAGAGATGTCCGACCGCTACGCCCTATACGAAATTGAGAATCTCCGCGACCGCTTTGCCCTGCCGGCCGGTGTGCCTGCTGGCGTCAAAAAAAGCTACAACATCAGCCCCACCCAAACTATCCCGGCGATTATCAGCAAAGATGGTGTTTCAGAAATGCAGCGCATGAAATGGGGCTTCGTACCGGCCAACGCCAAAAATCTCAATTCCGTCTTTCGCTACCGCACCCACCGCGCCAATTCCGAAGGCATCTTCAATAAACCCACCTGGCAGGCCGCCATCCGCACCCAACGCTGCCTTATTCCTGCCAACGGCTTCTACGAATGGAAGCAAGCGCTTGAAGGCAAACGCGCCTTTTACATCCACCCGACTGATCAGTCAGTATTCGCTCTAGCTGGTATCTACGGTAGCTGGACGGACCCCGAAGGTGTGGGGTGGGGTGTGTGTGCAATTATCACCACCGCGACCGGCAGCGAGTCTGATATGCTGCCCAGCCGCTTGCCTGTCATCCTCGACCCTGCCGACGAAGCCGATTGGCTCAACCCAGACATTAGCGACATCAGCACGCTCTATAAAATCATGCGACCTTACGATCCCGAAAAGCTCGCCATCACCCGTGTCGGGGATGAAATTAATTCTCTTAAGGTCGACAAACCGTCGCTCATAGAGCCTTTTTTCAAAAAATAATGACACCCGCGAGGTGCGAGTGTCATAGTGGCGTCTTTTCTATACATAAGGTACGATGTTTCATCATGACAAAACATTGGGTCGCTTGGCCTGTATAGTGGCCGTGGAACAAAGATCTTTCTGTTTTTTAGTGAGACCGATTGTCTTTAGGTGTACGATTCATGGTCCTTGGCGTATCTGTGCCGTTGTTGTAGGGTGATGAACGCTTGAGCTGAGTGCTGCAAGTAAAGGCGGTTCTGCCGGGTAACATTGAAGTTACAAAGAGAAAAACATTTGTTACTCTTAATAATAGCACAGGCGGTTTAATTTGTCAATAGTTCATTATCGAACGAGTGTACTCAGTGAAACTCTCTGAGTAGATTTGCCGAGTTTATACTCAATTGTCATATGACGCAGGACGGTGTTAATATTTTCTTCAGTCCCTAGCTTATGCCAACCCTCGGACCCCACAACCATACCTGTTTTCACCGTAACTTCTTCGTCATCAGGCGACATCATAGGTAGAGCAGCCGCATGTTGTAGATAGTATGCAAGTTTCGCAACAAAGCCATGCTTCTTCATCGCACCCAGCAGCCGAGTAGTTTCTGCCAGCTCAGTTGTAAGAGTTGTCGCCTGGCGTTTATCAATCCTATAAAGGTTACTGTCTTTTACTACATTGACAGATGAGGTAAACATCTCGTCATAAGAGAAGCAGAAAGATGTATCTGGAATAATTTCGCGCAAATTATTGCCGATAGCACGACTAATCACCGCGAATAGTGGCATAAACGTACCCTCGTTACTCATAATAAAATCTTTATCTATTGAGATGACATGTCGAAGCACCATAAATTGACGTGTGGATTTCTCAATGAATCCTAAGCCTCTGCGTGTCTTGCGTATGTGTTTCGCATTCTCCACTAAGACATTCTCGAGTGGCTGCCAAATTTGCTGATGATAGCGTTGCAGAGTTTCTCCTGCAATCGCCTGGTCGTAGTATTCAATATCTACATTTTTCTCGGCCATTATCTGTAACAAGCCTGCGCTTATTTCATCTTCATCAAATGCGATCGTAAGATCATGAATCATTTCCGCTGCTTTCTCGGCTGCTGGGGTGTAAGTGCTTAATTCGAGACGAATATACCCTGAGAAGAACGTTTTCGCGTCAATATGATAATCCGTATACGAAAATAGCCCCTCGCTACGGAAGTAATCTGTCAAACGCATACAGAAAATATGCTCGTAGAGGTGGCCGAGTTGGATGTGGTCAACGGTCTTTATGTATGTATATTGTTTCACGCTTTTCTCATTTAATCACAGACTCTTTAAAAATGGGAAGGCCCCGCCAGCTTGCGCTGGCGGGGCGGTGGCGGACTGGTGCTACCAGCTACGCCGGCCGTGGGTGTTCTTGCCCTTGGTGTTGTGGACCTTGTTGGAGTCGTGTCCCTTCGACTTGCGCACTCCGCTGATGGCGTCCTTCTGGACCCGGGGCTTGCCCGACTTCTTGTTGCCCTGGGGCTGGAAGTTCGGCTTCTTGTTGGCCACGCGGCCACATCCTTTCGGAAGGCGGTATATGGCACCGCACCCACCTCAACACAATTACAGCGTCGATTAAAGAGATATTAACATACTAGCTATATTCTGTCAATACCCACGGATACACGCTGCAGTCGCTAAAGCGTAGAAACGACGGAGTGATGAGGAAATGGACCTGCTCGGGGTCGTCTTTGAGAGCGCGAAGAAATGGAAGCTTTTCGTAGTGAGGCTCAGACAATGGTTCGAAAGTCTCCGGCGCTAATGGCTGGGCTAGCCCCTGCAGCTGCACGGTGTAACGTTTTTCTTCGCTAGCCACAGTTAAGGCAACGTTTGGATTGCTAGCAAGATTGCGTGCTTTTAGTGACAATTGCTTAGTGCCGATGATGAACTCGCCTGCAAGCGTTTCGGAAAATGCCACGGTGGCCCCGCACGGCTTACCAGCCGAGTCAACCGTTGAAATCGTGCAGGTTATCTGCCCGAGTAAAAATTCGCTCAGTTCTTGGCGCGTTGGCTGCCAACCTAGTTTTGATTCGTCCGTCATTCTGTCTCCTTATTCGTTTCTTAGTATAGCAGGATGAGAAAGTGCGTAAGCATAAGCGAATTGGCTTCACGGGGTGTATACTATGGGGAGTAGGTACAGGAGAATAGTATTTCATCATGGACAGCTAACATTTCAATCGAACGAACAAATTGATATTTAACTATGAAAGGACATAACTATGGCCAAAGGCACAGGACCGCGAAAAGAAGTCAAAAAACCGAAAAAAGCTAAGGAATAGTCGCCTACTCATTCCATCAAAAAACACCTCGCCTGCGCGGGGTGTTTTGATATGCATAATATAGTTGCTACCAGCCGCCGCCTCCACCGCCGCCGCCACCTCCGCCGGAAGAGCCACCGCCAGACGAACCGCCTGATGATGAGCTACTGGCAGACGTGTAGCTGGCTGAGGTTGCAAAACTACTCATGGCTGAACTAAAGACGACGGCATTGAAGGCGGCGTTGCCACTGTACCAATCTGGACTGGTGCCGGCAGCTTCGTAGTATGAGCCGATCCGTGTGTTCCATTCCTTTTCCAGGCCAAACAGAGCGGCGTACGGCAAGACTTTTTCATAGAGCTTGACTAGCTGGGCTGGATCATTGACATCCGCACCCACCTTTTCGGCACCTTCGGGGCTTTGCAGCATCTTCAGGCGATCAGTCTCAGCCACCTTGATGTACATTTTGAGGCCTTCGAGGTAGCGATGCATAGCCAGACCTTTGTCGGTCAGTGGCCACAACGTATACATCGATAAAAATGCCACGAGTGACACCAGGAAGAGTCCGGGGCTAAGAGTGACGACAGAAAGTCCCAACATGAACCAGCCAAGCTTTTTGAACCACGCCGACTTCTCTGGAATCTTCGCACGTAGCCCATAACTACCACGAACAAGTTGTCTGAGCTTTTTATCGTTGTCACTCATGCGCAAGTAGACACTTGTGTTGCTCTGTAGGCTCTTGAGCGCCAGTCTCTGACCAACTGCCGTATCGCCAAAAATATCTTTAAAAATCTCTTGCTCTTCCGGTAGTAGATCACCGATATCCCGAATAATCTCGATGTCATACTCTGCCTTCTTCAAGAAGCTCTTTGGTCTCGTCTCGTATATCTTGATATAGTGGCGTACGGCAAAATCAAGAAGCTGCGCCGTGAACACCGCAAGCGGAGTCCTAATGATACTTGCCGCAGTCGTAACGCTCGTGTCTTTGGGGGGTAGGTACTCTGGCACGATTGTACCAAGTTCTTTTTTGCGATTAGACCAGTTTGTCCATCGATAACTCAGCCAAATAATGAGTGCGGGTGACAGAAGACTTGTGACAATAAGTAATATGACATATAGGCCAACTATTCGATCTAAGAGAGAGGGTTGGTAAATGGCAAACGTACTCGCCTGAAAGCCAACAGCAATCGACATGTTCTCGTAGGAACGCAGATGTGTAGTAGCAGCTCGAAAGGTTGATCCGTCTTTAGTGACTTCACAGCGCGTGGTTGAACCTGCTACCCCGACGTAACAAGAAGAGTTGCCTGAGACCGAGCTATTCAAGTTATCTGCCACATGCAACCGAGCCGTCAGTTTCTCAATCGGTACCGCCCACTCAGTACCGTTGGTATCCCAATAGAACTCATCGCTCTTAGTGTCGGCAAAGTAACGCGTCACATCGCGTTGCTGATAGGTAATGACGTAGGTTTGACTACCGTGAACGTAGGTATTTGCGTCGCCAATCCTCAATACTAGATTGTCATTGCTCACATTCGTACTGTAGTTTAGTACTCCCCCGTTCTGGTTAGTAACCGAGGCGATATCGATGTGCGTTGAATGACCATCGTAACTCTGCGGGATCGCCCGTTCGATGCCATGGTTCTGATCGAACGTCGGAAACTCGGCCGTGATCTTTTCAACAGTTTTCATGACAGAGCGGTTATCGCTATCCTTTGACAAATAATAATCTGCTTCAAAATTGCTAATCGTAAAATCATTTACACCCGCCAGCACCACGGATGGCATCATACTGAGAGCGAGGACTGCGCCGATCAGTGAGAGAAGTAATCGTTTCATTATCTATAGTATACGCCACTCTGGACGCTGCTATACTGGAAATATGCTCGATCATCATATTCAGCGAACGATTGTTTATCAGCTGGCGTTTGCCGACAGCCTGCGTTTTAGTGAGTTGAAGCCAGATGATATCGATAGTAAACTCTTTACCTACCACCTGAAGAAAGTAGTAGCTGCTGGATTTGTGATCAAAAACGATGATGGCGAGTACGCCCTGACACCAGAAGGCCGCCGCGTCGGCAAGGGCGCGCTCAAAAAACAAAGTCGCATGATCGACCGCGCTTACTCCATCTTGCTACTAGCGATTCAACGGAAGGAGGATGGAGCATGGTTACTCTACCGTCGCCAGACTCACCCGCTACTCGGCCTGACGGGATTTATGCAAGCACAACCAGTGGCTGAGCAAGACGTCGCTGTCACTGCCAAGCAAGAATGCCTGGCCAAAACGGGACTTGAGGGCGATTTCGCTGTCCATGGCCATGGCTACTTCCGCGTCTACCGCGAAGAAGCGCTGGAGAGCTTTATTCACTTCACCCTCCTCAAATGCACTGATATTCAGGGAGAAGTTCACCAAAACAGTGGAGCAGCGGAATACTATTGGGACGCAGCTCCGGATTTTGCGGCAGCGGATATGCTACCGAACATGCAAATACTTCACAAAATGTGCGCAGCTCCGGCGGGCATGTTCGCTGAAGAGACGTTCCGGCTTTAAGCTGCATAATCGAGCTCCTCGACTGCTTGCTCTAGCGCCATGTAAACGCCATCAGGCGCGGTGCGTCTGGTGTAAACCGAAAGTGGGCTGTCGCGATCGGCCAGCTGAGCAATCGATACATTGACACCAACTTCGCTCGTCAGTGCACGGGAACGTTCCACGATACTTAGGCTTTGGTCGCGGGCGGCCACCTGAGCTTCATACGCACTCAGGCCATACGTAGCACCGCCTATCGGCATGCAGCCAGCACCAAGGGCTGTATTGCCGAGCTGTCGACCAAGTTCAAACAAGCGGCGCTTGGTTTCATAGCCACTTGCCCGAGCCGAAGCAACGATACTGGCAAGTTCGGCTGTCTCGGCTAGGCTTCGTCGGACTTTAGTGAGTAGGCCTGAGCGCGTTTCACGCCACTCAGTCTCGTCGTTCGCCAGCTCTGGCAAATACAGACGGCGGCGCATGACTGGCGCGTGCTGAGCGAAGCCGTACCAGCTGGCGTTGAGCGCACTAGCGGCAAGCATATCGCTAATATATTGGATGTCACGGTCTTCCTCGACGTGCTCCACGACGTGACTGGCAATCGCCAGGCCATCGCGCTGCTGTTCGAGCAGCACAGTGCCCGAAGGCAGCGAGCGGCGACGCTCGATCTCGTCCGTACGGCGAGCGCGGGCTGGCACGTAGTGCTCGCCGACTAAATGTTGTTTTGGAAGGTCAAAATGTGTAAATGGTTTCTTCATACTACTGACTATGAACGTTTGTCATAGTAATAGCAGTGAAGACATTTTCACCAAATCAGGCGGCGAGGCTGCGACTCTCTGGATCTTCGTCGAGATCTTCCACTTCTTCACGTTCATCGTCAGAATCTGGCCGTTCGAGATCGAGCTTGTCCATCTCTTTCTTGAATTCTTTGGCGGGGATACCGAACACTTTTACAGGATCGTCTTCGCGTTCGTCCATCAGCGGGTCGGTCTGGTCATCGCGGGCATCAACATCATCTTGGTAGCCATGCAGCTGTAGGTCGTCGTTGTTCTGTATCATCGGTGGATCCTCCGCTTATGTTGCTACCTCTAGTATACCAACCTTAGCTGAATAAGTCCGGTGATTTCGCTCACTCATAAAAATAACACCCTTACATACAAGGGTGCCATTCTTCCTACGAAAGGCTGGATCTACGTGCTCATACTGAGCAGCGTCCAGACGCCTCCGCGATTGTCACTGCGCATTTTGAAGTGCGCAACACCATCTGTCAGGGTCAGGATTTGTGCGATGCGTTCGCCGTGGCGAATCACGCAGCTGAGCCCCGCGTCGATAAAGTCGTAGGTGGTACCTTCGAACTCCATCTGTCGTGGATACGCAACCAGATTCTTTTTGAACCCCATTGCGGTGACGTGTACTTGTTTGTTAATGATTGTGTTGTTCATATTCACTCCCAGCTTTTACTTTCGTAAAAGGCTAATTCTTGATTTGATTAGCGAATGGATTTTGGAGTTAAGTCAGCGACGAAAAGGAGTAATCAACCATTCAAATACTCTGTTTACCGCTCTAACACGTGAATATGGGCGTCCGAGGGACGTCATAGTTTATAAGCTTGTAAGTGGAAAGGTGAAAACACCAGTACCTACATAGCTGTATCTAGTATACACCCGCTTATGCTTAGGCCGTCAAGCCGGTTTTAAATAGCCGGGGCGACGGGAGCCTGAGAGCTATCGATGCTTTTTTGCAAGCTGGAGCGGCTAAAGGCCACGCTGTTGTATTCGACTACTTTTTGGTTGTAGGCGGCGACTAGTTGATTGACGGCGGCATAATCGGCCCTCAAGGCACTGACAGCGGCATTGAACTCACGAACTTGGGCATTGTAGGCATTCACCGCACTAGCATTTGTCCTATCGAGCGAACTGGCCTGAGCATTGAGGCTGCTATTCATCTGCTCCACCTGAGCGCGCTGCGTGTCATAGGCAGCGAGTCGCTGTTTGACGGTGGCGTCGAGCTGGTCTAGTTCGGCTTGCAAGGCTTTGATGCGAGCATCAAGGTCGTTAAATACTTGCTGGTACTTTTGATGAAAAGCCACTATCTGGGCGCGGTTGGAGAAGTACTGAGAATAATACTGCTCGAGCTCTTTACTCAGCCCGCCAAATTCGGTACCAATGATGGAATGGAGTTCGTTCGTTCGCTCACCCGGCTGGGTACGGTCGTAGTAAGCCATACGTTCTTCTAGTTCATCGGTCGCCACCTTGGTGTAGGCAGCCTCGAGTAGTGGTGTCAACCGCTCTTTCTCGCTATCACTCAAGCGATCCCAGGCGGCGTGCAGCATTTCGTGGGCGGCGGTCACTTCCTTGATACCGTCGAGTTGTTCGTTGGTCACATCGTAGATGTAAATGCGGCGCACGGCGTAGCAGCCAAGGATGGCGCTCTGCTCTTCTTGCTTTTTACACTGGTCATTGAAGGTTGAGGCCTCGTCGACTTCCGGTTGGGATGCGTAAAAGTAAAAGCGGCCTTGGTCGGTCAGGCTAGCGCGCGAGGCGATGGACTGGACCTCAGTGGATGGCTGGTATTGCCAGACGGTCAGTTGGTCGACGACGTATTCTCGATTGAGAATCAGCCAGCCAGCAGTCAGCGCAAAGATAGCCATAATGCCGAACCCGACAAGATGGCTGGCAAATCCGCTAGTTTTCGTTGGTGACGGTGATGAAGATTCCACTCTTTTTCGCTCCTACCGTTAGGACGGTACCCTGTTCGTACTCTCCTGATAGAATACCATCTGCCAGTGGATGCTCCAATAGCTCTTGGATCGCTCGGCGCAGCGGACGAGCCCCAAATTTCTCATCGTGACCTTCACTCACCAAGAAACGCTTGGCTGCAGGTGTAATTACTAAGTGAATTCCCTTGCGTACCAAACGCTTCTGTAAATCATCAATAAAGTTGTCGAAAATCTTGCCGACTTCTTTGCGTGTTAGAGCTTTAAAGGTGACGATAGCGTCAAAGCGGTTGATAAGCTCGGGGCGCATCATAGCTTCCAGTGCTTCACGAGCCGCCGAGGCATTGCGCTCGTGCTCGACGTCCAGCTGCTTCTCGTCGGATTTCGTCGTGGCGTGGAAGCCAAGGCTCGACTCCTTCATCATGCGATCAGCACCGAGGTTACTCGTCAGGATAATGATGGCGTTACTAAAGTTGACCTGACGGCCCTTGGCGTCGGTCAGCTTGCCGTCTTCCAGTAGTTGCAGCAGAATCTGGAAAACTTCGGGGTGAGCTTTTTCGATCTCATCGAATAGAACCACGCTGTAAGGCTGGCGGCGGATCTTGTCGGTCAGCTGGCCACCGTCTTCGTAGCCGACATAGCCCGCTGGTGCACCTAGTAGACGTGAGGTGTTGTGGCGTTCACCGAATTCACTCATGTCAATCTTGATTAGCGCTTCTTCGCTGCCAAAGACTTCTCGGGCCAAAACTTTGGCGAGCTCGGTCTTACCCACGCCGGTGGGGCCCATAAAGACGAACGAACCGATTGGTCGCTCGGTACTGGCCACGCCACTACGAGAGCGACGGATGGCACGGGCCACTTTGCCGACGGCTTCGTGCTGGCCGATGATGTATTTAGCGAGGTGTTTTTCAAGATTACGCAGCAGCTTTGCTTCCGACTTTTGGACACGCTTGACTGGGATGCCTGTCATAGTGGCAACAGCGTGCGCCACGTCATCGTCACTCAGCACAACTGGGGTTTTCTTTTCGAATTCTTCCCTCGTCTCTTCGAGTTTCTTGCTGATCTGGCTAATGCGCGTTTTATACAGCGCCGCTCGTTCGTAATCTTCGGCAATGACCGCTTCTTCCATTTTTTCATTTAGATTCTTCAGCTGCTTGGTAAAGTCGCGCAGCTTGCTTGGCTTGCGGCCCTTTTTAACCCGAACCAGAGCGGCGGCTTCGTCGATTACATCGATGGCCTTGTCGGGCATAAAGCGTTCAGAAATGTAGCGTTCGGCCATATAGACGGCGTCTTCGATGAGGTCGTCATTGATATTTACGCCGTGGTGTTTTTCATAGTGACCCTTGAGGCCTTTTAAAATAGCGATGGTGTCTTTGGTACTTGGCTCGGGCACGATAATCGTCTGGAAACGACGCTCCAGGGCGCTGTCTTTTTCGATGTGCTTGCGGTATTCGTCGAGGGTCGTCGCGCCAATCAGGTGAATCTCACCGCGAGCGAGGGCTGGCTTGAGCATGTTAGCCGCATCCAGCGCGCCTTCGGCAGCACCAGCACCCACGAGTAGGTGAAGCTCGTCAATAAAGACAACGACATTCTTCTGAGCTTTCAGTTCGGTAATAACTTTTTTCAGACGTTCTTCGAATTCACCGCGGTATTTTGTACCGGCGATCATCGCTGCCAAATCAAGTTGGACCACACGCTTATCGAGTAAGTGGTCGGGCACGTCTTCGTGAGCGATCCGCTGCGCCAAACCTTCCACGATCGCGGTCTTGCCAACACCTGGTTCACCAATGAGCACAGGATTGTTCTTGGTTCGGCGACTGAGGATAGTAATGATACGTTCCGTTTGGGCGTCGCGGCCGATCACTGGGTCGAGCTGACCATGTTTGGCTTCGCTAGTAAGATCGACTCCAAAGATATCAAGCGCGTCGCCCTTACCTTTTTTCTTGGTCGGGGCACCGAGGACATCGGCATCGAGACCCTGGTAGGCATTGTGTTGGCGGTCGAAAAATTCTTCCAGCTCTGACTTCAGTTCAACGAGATTAATGTGCATATCGCGTAGTAGCACCGTCGCGCGGGCGTTTTTCTGGCTCAAGATACTATAGAGGATGTGCTCGGTACCGAGGAAGTCCTGATGAAATTCCTGGGCAATTTCCCAACTCATTTTGAGGGTGAGTTTAGCGGTTTCAGACAGTCCCTTGGCGCCAGTACTGACAATCAGGGTGCGGGGCGTAAGATTCAGTGCTAGTTCGGCACGGTCAAGCGTGACACCGACGTCGGCTAAGAGTTTGGCTCCGACGGATGAGCCCTGCGCCAACACGCCAAGGAGGATATGTTCAGTGCCGATGTAGGCGCTGCCGTAGCCGCGAGCAATTGCGTCGGCATGCTGCAAGCTAGTCCGAGCATTGTCGGTCAAGTGACTGACAAATTCTGCGAAATCATCTGCCATATGCTTCTATTATCCTTCCTTTACCTGTTAGGCGCAAGCTTTTTATGCGTTTTTTAAACTTGCTATATCTAGTATAGAAAAAATTAGCACTCGGGTCAAGAGAGTGCTAATAAACTTGTTCTTTGCTGCGTCAAAGAACCAAATGTCTCTTACTTTTTAATCGTAAAAAGTAACAAAAACTCCTGGACGGCTTCACGACTCTGGAAAAATATCACCACGAGTCTGTTCGTTGTCTCAGTAACTCGTATACACTCAAACACTCTTCG
>Ga0172379_10003598_pt1 | contig 24331 bp, 21 predicted proteins | sample GrowelOW334metaG_FD_119756 | JGI IMG/M metagenome (GOLD analysis project Ga0172379, IMG submission 119756) | Groundwater microbial communities from an aquifer near a municipal landfill in Southern Ontario, Canada - Groundwater well OW334 metaG | ecosystem: Environmental > Aquatic > Deep...
AAAAAATTATTATTGGGCAGCACAGCGCGGTAAACTGGCACAGAAATTGATTAACCAAATAAAAGAAAAATATCCAACGTTACCTAAGGGAACAACTCTATACATAAAGAATGATCCTAACTCACCATATGTTTCTGAAGACTGGGGCAGTTCTTCAAAACAAGCATACTATATATTAAACGGTTCAGATGCCTTACAACTTTTATATAAAGATCTTTCGTTAAAAATAATATATGAGGATATAAATAAAGAGGGTAATTTACAACAAAATTTCGTTTTTACTCCCAAAATATACTAATGTTTTTTAGAAAAGGATCTAAATTCACCAACAACTGTAACAAGAGTGCCTACAACAAAAAATTTAAACGCCCATAACGCAGTTTTTTCATAATAATACACAAGGTTACCAAAAGGTGAATTAACGGCAAACAACATTGCCGAAAAAACTAAAAACAATAAAGAAAAAAACATGAAGGACAACTTAAATTTGTTAACATATAGCGTAATTGTTAACAAAACTAATAATAAAAAATAAAATATTTTATCTAAGTCGGAATTAATAATACGTGCACCAAAATAGACACCCAATAATACAAAAAGTAACTTTAAATATTTTTTCATGACCACTTCCTATCCTTAGATAACCTAATCAAACAATATATAATCGCGCCCAAGCCACACAGAAAAGAAACTATATTCGCGGTGGTCTGGTATTTTTTTGGCTCGTAATAAATCTTCGCTCGGTATTCACCAACCGGTAACGAGCCAATGTCCCAATGATTTGCATATCCATAAGCAACGTCGTGACTATTATCATCAACTTTCACACCATCTAAATAAAGCGCCCATTTTTTGTGGTATGGTTCTAAAAATATTAGCTCGCTCACTCCACCATCCTTAGGAATATCAAACTCATACTGTGAGTCAGAAATTCTCATGTATGGAAACTCTTTATAATAATCAAGGTATTTTCCAACTTCTGATACGCCGATAATTTTTGCGCTGTCGTATTTTTCATTTATTTTATATAAAGAATAATTATCTCCAAAATCTTTAATTTTCTCGCCCAAGATTTCTTTATAAAATTCATCACCTTGCTCATAATAAATTTTATCTCCGTAAACATAACTGTTTTTCAACTCTTCCGAAATTGTTTTATTTAGATTCACATATCTGATATTAAATATTTGAAACAACCTACCTAATTTTTCATAATTTTTACTTCTTAACGCATTGTCAACCTCGTTTTGAAAATTTCCAAAACTCATAAGCCCAGAAAAATCATTTTTTCCAGATAAGATCAGGAACGGCGATACTCCAACATAATAATGATTTTCATTCTTGTCATCTTTAATAGCAGTAACATTACCACCCGCAAACGGTAGGGTTAGAAATTTCGAATAATCATTCATTTTTTCAACATAATTAACCATGTTTAAATAATTATTGTCTAAGCTTTCTACACTATTATATGTATTATTAGTAGTCCATATGGGAAGTTGATTGAATTCTCCCAAAAGTGCAGGCTTGATGTTTAAAAGTACAACCACAATTACAAACCCAATTAAATACATTTTCAGCCTTTTGTTTCTAAGGTTTTCTAAAATTATTTGCAGACTTACTCCAAAAACAAATGCGTATGTAAAAGACATGGCATATGCAAATTTATCGTACATATTCCGAAACATCATAAAACCGGGAATGTTGTTGTTTAACCAAACAAATATTTCTACCCCGGGATTTCCAAATGACAAATTGCCAAAATTGACTGTGTAGAAATATATTGATAAAACAAAAGAAACTAAAGATGTGTAATATATACCCTTACGTTGTTTATGTTTATTGACCAAAAATCCGGCAATAATTACAGTTGCAAAGAATATCCAGTTAACATAGACCAGTTTCAAATACCAACTATTAAATATCTTTAAATACGGCCAATTATAATTTATCTGAATATCTCTATGAAAAAGATTGAAAAGGGGGTAAAACAAACTATTATGGGAAGCTGTATCAACAATTCCAATAGAATTTGTATATGCAAATTCCTTAGAACTCAAATCTATTGCGGTGGTGGCAGATTTTCCAGTATTTAAATAGTTTGGCACATCCCAAAGCCAATAGATATTCAGAAAGGCTATAGCCACAAACAGTACTCCAAAATATATTGCGGCACGTTTTTTTTGCAATAATAAGACATACACCAAGAAAGGCAGTAACGAAATAATTGCAGCCATCACCCAGGGAATAGATATTGAGGTTATACCAAAAACTGTCCATATTAATGCACACGCAAAAATCAAGTATATTTTTTTCTCCAAAATAGATTTTACTATTAATAGCAAACCCAAAGGTAATAAAGATATAATAAAAATTGAAATTAACTTTGAAGAGTACAAAACGTACGAATTAAATATGGAATATACATACATAAAGGATGACAATAAACCAATTATTATTGTAAATACGTTTTTTTTGTTAATTCCCAAAACGTAGAAATATAACTTATAAAAGGTAAGAAATCCGACCAGGATATTGATCGAATATAATAAAGACTGAAGATTAATTTTGTAAAAAACCACCTTCAATAATATTAATATACACAAAAATGGATTGAACAAACCCGATGGCATAAAATTTTCCAAATTGCTTAATCCTGAATTCGTGGCCAAATTCAACGTAAAATTATTCAGATATTTAATTGGATATATATAAAACAAACGAGTGTCGTCGCCGCCTAAATAATAGGTTTTCGAAAAACCTGCTAATAAAACTAATGCTAATAAAAAAAGTAAAAAAGTGGATTTAGTAACATGACGTTCGCAAAACATGTAAGTATTTTTGATATACCTCATTAATTTACTTTTCAAACTGCTGTGATAATAAATTTTGTATAAATTAACAAAACAATACAATAAAGCAGTTAACCAGAAAACATAAGATAGATTATTTAACAAGTTGCCAGCACTTGAAATAAAGGTGAGAAACAGAACTAAAAATATAAATAGTAAAAATAAACAAAATATCATATCAATTATTTTTTAGCCACAACATGCAAATACCTAGACAAAGACGGGAGATGTTTGGAAATAAATCTCGGTATGGCAATGTTTGAAGTAATATTAATTTTGTCTCCAAATACTTCGACTTCTTGAAAACCAACCATCTCCAACTGATCTTTGATGTTTTTAGCCGTGTAGTATCTAATATGTCCCACGTTATATTCTTTGTTTGGCAACATGGTGGAATATTCTGTATATGGGTTTTGCCCAAATAATAACATCATACGTCTGCCTAGAGACGCAATATTTGCAGTTGTAAGCAATAATACACCACGCACATTCAGAAGTTTATCTATCTCATATAGGAAGTTGTCTGTATTAAACACATGCTCAATGATATCCCCTGCTATTACAACATCAAAATACGAATAATATTTTTTACCCAAACCATAAACATCTGTATGAATGCACTTGATTCCATTTTTGATTGATCTTTTAACAGCATCCTTATTTATATCGATACCCATAACATCCCCATATTTTTTGAAGGCGAGAGCAAGCTGACCATCATTACATGCAATATCTAATATTTTTAGATTTTTTTTATTATTCTTAATTTTTTCCAAATTTTCCAAATAAAAAAGCTTTTTCTCATCATAATAACCACCTTTTGACACTTCTCCAATATAATTACTGTTATAAAAATTATATATGTCGTTAATCATGTTATTTATTCGCAATAATAAAAGTTGTTGAAATAAAATTATTTAATGGTACATAAAAAGGAATCGGAACGTTCAACTTTTTATTGATCCTCCATAAATAGGGCAAGAAACTCATTGGTACCACTTCAACCTTGCTAAATCCAGCTTGAAGAAATAAACGCCTCCAATTTTCAGGGTGCAACACATACTTATGAGTCTTGTCGGCACGTATATTTTTGATATACGGGTATGGTGAAGTTCCAACAAATTGACCCTTTTCCTTAAGTTGATGGAATATTTTATCAATACATTGTTCTGGATCAGAAAGATGCTCCAATACTTCGAAGGCAAAAACATAATCATACTTTCTAGTAGTGGTGAACTCTTCAAAACTAAGATTTTGAAATGATTTGGTTTTAAAATAATTATTGCAAAAACGAACTGCGTCAGAATCAAGTTCCAAGCCTGTATAACTATTCAGTCCGATCTCGGTTAAATAACTATATAACGCACCCATACCGGCACCAATTTCCAAAATCTTAGTGTCCTTTTTAATTTTTACTATCTTCATTAATTTTTTCCACTGGGGATAGAACCAGTTCCTGTACAGTACAACACGGTTCTTGCTAAACCCCGTTTTATATTGTGTTAAAAAATAGTTTTTATATTTTTCTTTATCCATATGCATAGACTCTTCAATCGATCTAAAAATAATTTTTGCTCTAAAAAAGTGTTAAACAGTATTTTCTTTCTTAATAAGATAAACGCCAATATATATTACCAAAAACAAACCGGTAGACGCACTTAAGATGTAAAAGATAGAGCTATATTGCTTGGGTTTAAATTCTAACAACAAATCCTGATTCGAAATATCATCAGTTAAACTCCATACATTTGTATAAAGGTCTGAATCTTTTTTTTCGATAATTTGCCCGTTCTTGCTCATACTCCAGTAATTACTGTTTAGTTCAGAAAAGACAATGTTTCCATCCAAAGATTCTCTCGCCTCAATTAAATATTTTTCACTGTTAATTTTTTTATAATCCAGTGGTTTAACAAAACCTTCGCTTTCCAGATAAAATTTGGAGCTCTCATATTTTGGATTGATCCTATAAAGCTCATAACGACTTCCAAAATCTTTTATGTGCTCGCCCAATATTTCACTTTTAAGTTCTTCATCCTCCTGCATTTTCAAAACAGGCAAAGCATCTCCACCATATTGATAACTTTGGATGTTTGTGGGGATCTCCTCATTGGAATAGACAATGTAGGAAATATTTAACTTTTTAAGCAGCTTACCAAATGCCTCATAATCTCTGTCTTTAAGCATTTTAAACACCTGGTCGCCCAAAAAGAAATCATTTCCAACGATAAAACTAAATCTGCCGGTATAATCAGTTTTTCCAGTAAGCACTCCTATTGGAGACAAACCTGAGTAGAACTCTCCTTCATTGCTACCACTTATGTTGAGATATGTCGGACTATTAAGAGGTAGCCATAATATTTTCGAATGATCATCCGAAGTTTTAAAATAATCAACTAATTCATCGAAATTGTTATTAAACCTTCCGTTAAACAACGAGTAGGTCTCTTTAGTCTTCAAAGATACATTAATATATTGCGGGATAGAAATAAAAACCAAATATGCAGTTAACAGAATAAATACATATTTCAATAATTTTCTGTTTTTCCGATACAACAAGACAACTGATAACACAACTATTAATGTAAAATATATCGCTAAAGAAATCGAAAACTTATCATACATATTGCGAAACATTGTGAAATACGGAATATGTACGCTGAGATATAAAAAAAGCTTCGGACCCCATTCACCAAGGTTGGGAGAAAACAGAAACCACGATAGTAAAAATCCGGCAAGTATTAAATTAAACAATAATTTCTCCTTCATTTTGGCCTTAACGGACAGAACGATTCCCACTAACACCATAAAAAACGGTATGAAGTCTGCAATTGTTACATGTAAATTAGCGGAATTAAATTCCATTTTATTGGCAATAATATTTACCGGGCTTAACAATCTCGAAACGCCGATTACTATTCTGATGTTATCCGCGACAAATTTCTGAGAGTTATAAATTTGTGAAGTGGAATCTATACCCTGGTTTACAAATAATGGATAAATATAATGAAAAATCCAATAGCTATTTAAAAGTGAAAATATTGTACAGGCAAAAATACCATAAAAAATAAAGGTCTTCTTGTTCTGCAAGAATTCATAAACTAATAAAGGAATCGTTGTTACAGCGAAACCTCCCCACCAAGGCAGGGTATTTAATGTTGTTGAAAAAATCGAGAACAACAAAATCGACATGACAGTATATACAAAGCTCTTCTTCCTCACGGATAAAATAAACAAATATAAGCACGCAGGAAGTAACGACACTAAATACATCGACATCATTTGGTTGTTAAAATGCGTCTTTACAATATAAGTTGAAAACAAATATAAAAGAGCACCTAAAATTGAAATCAATTTTTCGTTATCATCTTTTTGATTGATATACAAACCTAATAGTTTATAAAAAGCTAAAAATCCCAATGATAAATTTAATCCATACATTAACATTTGAGTGTTGATAACAGGAATTAACTTTAATATATAAATAAATGTAAAAAACGGAATATAATAAGCCACTGACGCATATCCTGTCATTGCACCAGCAAGAGTATTATCCGAAGCAATATTCAAAGCATAATTTTTTATAAAATCCAACGGAAAAATATAATAAAGTCTTGTATCGTCTCCTCCAACTAAATATGTATTACCCCATATAAAAAAGGGTACAAATAATAAAGTTACTGATATTAAAATTAGAATTAAACGGGGGTTAATTTTTTTCATCTTTTTACAATTACATAAGTCAAACACTCTTTACTTAAAAATTTCGCAAATAGATAAAATATATAATACAAATATCTTTTCTTAGAGTTTCTAATTGACCAAAAAAGATCCAGAGGGAACTGATAAAAATCATTTTTAACATCAATAATTTTAAGTCCCGTTTTCTCACAAAGAAGATTCATATTATCCTTATTAAATAAAACCGTATGATAAGGTGGATCTAAATGGAACCAATTTTGTCTGCCCAGCTTAAACCCAAAACTATCAGTGTTTGGTGTAGAAAGTAAAACAATCCCTTTGCGGTTCAGCAGAAACTTAACTTTATTTAAAACTTTTACCGGATCCTGTAAATGCTCCAATACATGAAGTAGTACAATAACATCAAATTTTTTCTTGAATTTAGTATTAAGAAAATCCCCCTTATAGACTTGAATCTCGCTAAAATTATCAAACTTCTTACTGTTTTTCAAATCCAAACCATACTTTATAAAATTATCTTTATTTAACCCTTTTAAAAAGTTGCCTTCACCACAACCTACATCTAAAACAACCTTTTTAACTTTCTCATTTCTGAAATAACTTAAAAGAATATTGTTTTGTATTTTGTTCGTGAGATTTGTTAATAAAGCTTCAAGTATGCTTTGAATTACTCCACCCTTTTTATAATATTCACTACTATAAAGCCCTCTATAAAAAGTTTTGTCTAATTTACTGTTATACAAATACACAGCCTTACAACTGTTACATTGCAAATACGAATATAGCCTGTTTTCATTGGATACCACCCTCCCATGTCTTTTGGAGACCTTGAACAAACTTTTACAACTTTTTTCATTACATACGGGACAATGTTTATTTGTCATTTAATCAAATCTTTATATAGATATAGTTTGTCGTTAAGTAAATGTAAATAGTAAATTGGTAGGGGATTTATCTTTACTCTTGTAAAGATATCTTCGTCAGAATGTTTTCTTAATTCTTGAATTTTTGAGCGTTTTTCTAAAGTACTTTTGATATTTATAGTATTCCACCAAATCGCACGGTACAAAGACAACGCGCCTCGAAACTTACCCTGCAATAACCACACAAAGCCAATCAAAACATTTAATAAAAGAAACACAGGAATATAGCAAAATAAACTTTCCTTCTCAAAATTCTTGAGAAAGCTTAAAAGCTTATTTTTAAAATTATGAAATTGAACAAAACTATTCGGAAATTTCAACGACGTACCACCAATCGCATGGTAGCAAGTTGCATATGGCCAATACCAAGACTCATATCCGGCAATCCACGCTCGATGACACAGGTCAGTTTCTTCATAATAGGACCAGAAATCAGAATCAAATAATCCTATACATTCGACCAATTCTCTTTTTATCAGCATTGATGCACCTTTAATTGAAAAGATTTTCCTTGGAGTATTATAAATTTCCGCTTCTGCCTTTTTGCCATTACCTAAGTAGTATAAAAAAGTCGTATCAGTCCAATACGAACCACAAGAATCCAAAATATTAGGTTTGTCCATAAGTACTATTTTTGATTGTGCAATCCCTACGTCCTTAGAAAATTCGAAAACTTTAAGAAATTCTTTGAGAAAATCCGGTCCAAATTTAGTATCGTTATTAATTAAAAGAAGGTATTTTCCTACCGAATGTTTGTAGCCTAAATTATTTCCACCTGAAAAACCAAGGTTCTGTCTACTTTTGATTATCTTTACCCAAGGGTAAAATTTATTCAGATAATCAATGCTATCGTCCACCGAGGCATTATCTACCAATAAAACTTCAATGTTCTTTACTGTCTGATTCTTTATAGAATCCAAACACTCCTTCAACCACTTCTTACCGTTATGATTTACAATAATTACTGACACCAAAGGTTTAACGTTCATGCAATTTTTGATAACAGTATTTCAGATCTTCTTTTCCAATCCCAATCGTCCCCAACCATCCTCAAAGCTTCTCTACCAACCTTATCCCGTAAGGGTATGTTTTTCAAAAGCTCAATAACCATATTGGCAAATCCAGTCAGATCACCTTTCTTTACCTTTATCATTCCTTTAGGGTAATAAGATTCATAAGCTTTCAAATCAAAACCAACAGCAGGTATCCCGAAGGCCATTGCTTCTGCCGATGCCATACCACCAGAATCATAAAAGGCTGGATGAACAACTATTTTACTTTGAGAAAATATTCTGTATTTTTTCTCTCCGTCAAACAAATATCCAAAAAGTTTTACATTTTTCTCCAATTTGTAATTTGATATTTGTAACTTCACTTTTTTCATGAGGGGCCCATCCCCAATCATCGCAAGTTTCGCATTTGGAATTTTACCCACCACTTTCTGCCAAATATCAATTAATTCCACCACTCCTTTTTGCGGATGAAAGCGTCCTTGAAAGACAGCATCGTAAACCCTGTGTTTATCACCTTTCATTTTCCGCTTACTATATCTCTCAATTTCTTCCAAACGGACCGCGCCTATTAAAACAATCACTTTTCCTTTTTTATCCATTACGGAAAATCGTTTTCTTTCATCTTCGTTATTAACGATTACAAAATCAGCATATTTTTTTATCAACGACTTAACCGGCAATTGTGAAAGCCAATATAAAAAAGCCGAAGATCTGTATCTGTCTTCCCGACGACCTTCTGAGAATCCCTTAAGGGGATTTGGGGCTGTCATAAACCAAGTGGCAACCCATTTCAATTTTGGATAACGGATTTTTAAAATTACGGCAGGAAAAACATCCATCCAAAAATCACTAGATGAATATAAACAAAGATTGTTGTTTGATACCTTCTGCCTACTATCCGATTGGATATTTAATAAAATACCTAATCTAATTCCAAAATATACCTTATATATATATTTCAAAAAAAAGCTTGGAGGTAAAGCTTGTTTTTCAACTTTCTTAAGCACCAAATATTTTCCGAATAATTTTTGCCTCTTACACATTTCAACGCCCTCTTGTGTTGTGTATATTTCAACTGGATGGACTTTCGACCATTCACGGGCCAATTCAATAAATATTCTGTCACCGCCCGAAAGACCATTCCCAGTGGGAGACAAAGCAAAAAATATAAATTTTGAATTATTCATTTCGTTGCTTTAACAAATACTGACACACCACCTCTTTCCGGTTGCCAAAAATCATTTAACTTATCCAGTAGGTTTACAAAATCAAAAGCAAGATTTATAAGTAAAGGTCTTTTTGGATCTTTTGTATATTTGCTTAATGCCTTTTTATCTTTAGAAGAAAGGTTGCCGTGAGCTAAAAACCTCGCAACCAGATTAACAATATAATGATTAAAAGGAAGACACCAGAAAGTTAAGGGTTTGATTGTATTCACCTTAAAACCTGCTTTTTCAACAACTTCTTTTATTTCTTCAGGTGTATAAAGCCTTTCGTGCTGATTCCAAAGTCCTGCAAAAAATCCAGAACTAATATGCGTCCCAAGAAAATGTTCGAGCAGCCAGTTTATCGGATCCCAAAACAATGGATAATTGTGGTTCGGAACTGTTAAGGCCAATATTCCATCAGGTTTTAACACTCTCCTTACTTCCTTCAGACCTCTTATGTCATTAGGTAAATGTTCAGCAACTTCGCTCATTACGATTTTATCGAAAGTGTTTGTTTTAAAAGGGAGCCTTTTCATTAAATCGGCATGGTATAAAGGGATATTTTTGCCTAAATTTTGCCTCGCTTTAGTTAATCCAGCTTTATCAAAATCAGTACCTGCTAATTTCAAAGGAGTTCCAATATTTGAAAGGAGGTGGAGGTAATAACCGTCACCACAACCAACATCTAAAATTCTATCTCCTTTTTTTAATTTCAATCCGTTAAGTACATTCCACGCACGCCTTTTAAGGGCCATATCACCAGTATTATTCAATAAACTACCTGACTTCATAATATTTGTAAAATAGTATTATAATCATGTTTGATGAACGATCCAAAAGTAAAAACTTTTTTGTCGCAATTAAACATATCATACTTATTATATCTTTTTAGATATTTAATTGATAAGAAAAAGATTCTTGTCGTTGGTAAAAATACGTACGGTAAACCAAAAATAATATGGTACGGAGGTAACAATAAAGTGATTATTGGTAAATTCTGTTCTATCGCACAAAACGTAACTTTTTTACTAACTCCTTCACATAACTCAAATCTAATATCTACATATCCTTTCAAACTTTTTTATCCAAAAGAAATGAATATGAAAAATGCTAAAAGCCACGTTGTTGAAAAAGGAAATATTGTTGTTGGAAATGATGTTTGGATAGGTTATGGCGCCACCATAATGCCAGGTATAACCATAGGCGACGGATCAATTATAGCTGCCAATTCAGTTGTCGTAAGAAATGTTGATCCATACAGTATTGTTGGCGGGAATCCAGCTTTGTTTATTAAATCAAGATTTAGTAAACAAACAATTAATAAGCTACTTAAAATAAAATGGTGGAATTGGGACGAAGTTAAACTTAAAAACAATATGTATCTCTTAGCTGGAGAAAATATTAATAAATTTTCAAAGATTTCTAACTCTTTGAAAATAAGTTGAAATTAACATCAATACTGAAATTTCCCTTTTTTTCTACTAGCCAAGCATTTGAAAAACCGTTAGCTTTAAAATGTGTTTGTATAGGAACACCATCAATTCTTGCTTGCCACATTTTATTATAATTATTAACCAAAATTAATATAAAACTGTCACTACAATTATTAACCTCGATTTTGTAACTTACAGGGTTAATCTTAATATAATTAATTTTTTGTACTTCATTTGTATGAATTTTTGAGCTCAACGCTAATGTTTCGACATCCTTGTCATTTACAACTATTTCTGACAATCCGTTAAAGTCATTGCTTAAAATAATATTTTCCAACTCGACACTGTCACTTATGCTTGAGTATTTTCGAACTCCATATACCCACCCTGAAATATCTTTTCTAAACTCGTATAAATACAAATTTCCATAGTTATTCACTAAAACAATATCTTTATTGTTGTCGAATAATTTTTCAACGGCACCTAAATCGCAACTGGTGCAACCCCTTAAATCTTTGTCTGCATGTAAAACTAAATAACGTGTATTTGTAACTTCCAACATATTCTTAAAATTATTATTTCCTAGACTTCTTCCTAGACCAAAATAAAAATTGTCTAATTCATTTAAAGATGATGGACTTGAAATTGAAGGCTTACTTAAAAGATACATGGAAGGATCTTCTCCAGCATATCCCCATATATATTTAACACCAGCGGTATTTTGAAAAGGTAGATGAAGCACTCTCCCATCACCCAATAAGCTTTTGTTTAATTTTAAATAATCCTCTGGCACGTTTAAACGTTCGTTTTTTGAGAAAACCCTTGCAGAATATATTGGGGAGGGTAAGTATACAATAATTAAAAATAACAGAATTGCCAAAATATAATATTTTATTTTTCCAAATATGCGAATCAGAAAACGCAAACCAATTGAGAAAAAAATGGAGTAAGCAAATAAATACATAATACCTACCTTCTCATAAGGGTTTCTTAATACTTCGAAATATTTTGAGATATTGTATAGATTTGAATAAAACATGTTTCCAATTGGAGGATTAGATCCTTTTGAGATAAACCAACCAATTATCAATGAAACAAAAATAAAGGATAAATTCTTAATTTTTTTTGCTTGGGTAACTCCAATCAACACCAAGAAAAATACAAACCACGAAATCGCATTTTTAAAATTAGAAGAAGCAATATCTTTAAACATCCCTCCGTTGTTAAAATAATACTTTTGCTTAAGCGTAAAAATATCAGGATTACTATAATATTTACTAACAGCTTTTAGAGAAAGCATGTTTTCCTCAATCTTTAACATCGAAGAGTATGTAGTATTACCCAATTTGTATACTGGAAGTAACCACCAAACACTAACAATCACCCAGATAAACAACCCAAATATTCCCCTAAAAATTAATATTTTTTGTCTTTTTGTTTGAAAATAACTATACAACACATAAATTCCAAAGATTGCCCACACCACAATAATATTGGACGGTAAAGCAAATATCCCTGCAAATAATACAAAAATTAATATTAATACAAGCAATTTTTGTTTGCTTCCTTTATTTACCCAGTCAATCCATAGCCATAACATCAAGGGCAATAAAGACCATAGGAATATAAGTGAATACAAAAATCTTGCCCACACCTGTGATAAAACATACAAATTAAATGTGTAAAATAAACCACCAACAACTCCCCAAAAATAATATTTATTCCCAAACAATTTTGAGACTAAATGCGGAAATGTTAACAACCCAACATTAATCAATAAGAAAAAAAATAGTGCCTGTAATATCCAGGATGTTATACCTACACTCTCAAAAATACTTAACAGTCCCCAAATCGGTCTAAATTGAACGTAAAAAGGGTTTGGCACTCCAAACTGTACCTCAAGATAGGGAAACTTTGACAGTTCATAAGTTCGCGACATGTTGTAAAATGGCAATCCAGTTTCACCAACAGCAATTATCGTTTTAGATTTAAACCACTGGAAGATAACCAATAACACCACAATTACTAAAAATGTGTTTATTACTTTCTTGTTGTGACTAGTTATTATGTTCTTAATAAAATTATTCATTCTTTTGATTTCTTGCAATCAAAATTATATCTGAGGAAAGCGCAGGAAAATGCGCAAAAATTTTATCAAGAGGCTTCATAAAACCTGGCAAATAATCTACACTACCTCCTAAAATCTTTTCAATCTTAAAATTATATAACGCTAATATTTCCTCTATTGCTTTAAGCGTAAATACTCTAAGATGACCAACTGCTTCTCTGTTTGATGTAAATTTTCTAGTAAAGGATAAACCAATTGTTTTATCCTTCATACTAACCTCGGTGAAAAATGGCTGATATCCAAAAAGGAATACTATTCTGTTATACCATGCGGCAAGATTTGGAGTCGTGATAATTAACAATCCACAATTTTTTAAAACCCTTCTAGATTCCAAGAAAAAATGGTCCGTGTTATAGACATGCTCAATTATTTGTATTCCCAACACAGTATCAAAACTGTTGGCTGAATATGGCCATTTTTGATCAATATCAGAGCATTTTGCCTTTAAACCCAAGGAGTTGGCAACTTTTATCGCACTTCTTTCCAAATCGATTCCATAAACTTTTGAATTGTATTTCTTTCCAAATTCTGCACCATATACCCCCAAACCACAACCAACGTCCAAAACTCGAAGGTTGTTCCCCATCTTTTGATTATCTAATTTGGAAAGAAAATACTTAACTTGGTTAAATTTATTTCCTATTACGGTTTGGTCTGTATTGTGTTTTTTGTAATAGTTAATACTAGCTTTCAACATATTAAAATAAACTTTTTACCCACCTTCCAATCAAAGCTCGGCCTTTTCGATCGGTCATAAATCTAAATATAATAGCGTCTGTCGTACAAACTGTAATAAGTGGTTCCGCAAGAAGAACAATGTCTCGGTTTTTGATTGCTCGAACTATTCCCCTAATAGTTGCTGGTACTAAAAGGTTCGCATACACGATCCAAAATATTAATTTCAGGATATCTATTTTTTTACTGACATCAATCCAGGTATATTTCAACGTATTCAATTCAGGAAAAAAATGATTGTTTAAGTTTCTAATACGTTTATGAACTAACTGTTTCAAATTATTCGCATGATAGTGGAAATCTCCCGCGTCTTTAACATAGGCAAATTTATTGTAGCCTGCATCTATCAATTTTATCACCGTATCAAGATCATAATCTTTTTCCTGTTCCCAAACACCAGCTTTTTTTAGATATTCCACTCTGAATAACATGTGCGTAACTGGTGGCAACTTTTTTTTTGAAAAGACACAAAGATCGTAGTCTCTATATCTTTTTTTAATCGTACTTTCAATGCTGGGGGTCAAAAATTCAAATAATGGATCACGTTGAATTGGGTCGTGTGATATGAACCTTGTCACCCACTGTTGTTTTTTGTTTGGATACTCGCGCGTAAAACTTGCTACCAAACTCTTGTTCACAATTAAAGGGGTAACCATTTTTTTTAAAAAATTATCACTTTTAAATTCCATATCTTGTTCCAGTATCATATATACAAATTCACCCTTTGCTTTCCTCATGGCTTCTGCCCGAACATGATAAACCTGTTTTTTATTAATACTTACATTTTTTGAATACCTCTTAGAAATCTCAACACTGTTATCAACCGACCCGTTGTCAACAATAATTGTTTCTACTAGTCTCCTTGGGTAAATTTGTTTTCTTATAGAACAGACGGCTCTTTCTAAAATATTTGCCCCATTAAAAGTAAGCATCACGATAGATATTTTCGGTAGATATCTCATCTTTTGTTTTTAATTAAAACAACCATAAACGCTTTCGAAAAAATCCAAAGGAAAGGAATTTTTTTGAGAAGACGCAAACCAATATTTTTGAGCGCACTGTATAAAAAACTTTTTTCTCCCAGACCTAAAAAATTCTCGTTGGGGTCAGGAACAAGAAATTCATATTTACACGGAAATTTGGAAAAAAATCGTTTTAATCCAAAATAACTTTTTGCATAAGAACTATCATCAAAAGACAGTCCCCTTTTAAACAACTTTACGTAAACATTTCCGTATTTTACAGGCAGCCACGAAAGAAAAGGCAAACGGTAATGATACTCATAAGGCCATAGCTTATTAGGAACGGTTATGTAAACCATTCCCCCCTCTTCTAAATGACTAAATATATTTTTGAAAGAGGTTTCTGCATCTGGCATGTGTTCCAAGGTTGCTAGACATAAAACTAGATTAAATTTTATATTTTTGTCAAATTCCTCAACTGGTATGTTGTAAAAATGTACCTTACCTCCAAAACTGTATTTTTGTCTTATTTCTAAGGCTTTAAGATAGGCCGATTTGAATGGCTCAACCCCTATTACTGTCTTTGCATATTTTGCGATCTCAAAAGAATATTGCCCTGTTCCGCTACCGACATCAAGTACTTTTAGGTTTTTCGTATTAATCCCTCTGTTCTTATACACCTTCATGATATAACGAACAATTGAATTGACATACGGTGCTTCGACATTTCCGGCAATGTGCCAATTGAAGTAGTTTTGGTTAAAACAATGTTTAGACATCTGCCATTATAACAACAAAAGATTATTTGAGCTTTTCTTTAATCAACATTACTATCTTTTTAACTTCAAATTCACTTAAATCATGGTGTAATGGAAGACAAATTATTCTTTTAGAAACATTCTCTGCTATTGGACATTCTCTACACTCGACATAACTCAACTCATTTAAAGCTGGATAAAAATACCTTCTAGGAAAGATATTGTTTTTATTTAAGTGTTTTACTACTTCTAACAATTTGCTTTCTGTCTCAAAAACAACCGGGTAATAACTATAATTCCAAACTAGACCCTCCTTTAATATTAATTTTTCAAGCGGTAGTTTGCTAATTAATCTATCGTAGAGTTGTACCACTTTCTTCCTTTTGTTTATTAGGAAATTTACCTTAGGCAAAACTGACAAACCCATAGCAGCGTTTAATTCACTCATTTTTGCATTTATTCCAACGCCTTGAAACCCTTCTTCTGGCCATTTATGACCAAAATTTCTTAAATAGGATAGTTTTTTCGCCAATCTACTACTATTGGTTGCAACTATTCCACCCTCACCTGTGTGAAATATTTTTGTTGCATGCAGGCTAAAAACACTAATATCTCCGTAATTCCCAATATATTTATCCTTGTATTTGACTCCAAACGCGTGAGCAGCGTCATATATTATTTTTAATTTATACTTCTTTGATATATTATTAATTCTTGCCACATCACAAGAATTTCCATAGATGTGAACTGCAAGTATTGCTGATGTTTTTTTAGTAATCGCGGCTTCTATTTTTGCGGGGTCAATGTCCAACGTTCCCGGTTTAATATCGGCAAAAACTGGTTTACAACCCTCCCAAACAAGACTTGATGAAGTTGCCACATATGAAAAAGGAGTGGTAATAACTTCACCCTTAAGCCCAAGCGCCTTTATCGCAATCTGTAAGCCAAGTGTTCCATTACTGACCAAATACAGGTATTTAACTCCTAGGTACTTCTTCAATTTCATTTCCAATTCTTGGACACAAGGTCCGTTGTTAGTAACCCAGCCAGAATTCCATATACGTTTTAGATACTCATTATAGATACCCAACTCTGGTAAGTATGTTTTCGTAACATTTATTTGTCTCATAAAATTGCTTTTTAAACTGCTAGTCTATTTATTATCAGTCCCTTAACAAACAATACTCCATAAACAACATGTGTTATTATAATTCCAAATCCAGCTATTACAGAAAGTGTAAACGAACATTTATGGCGTAGTACAGAATAACTACCCAACAACCAAAAGAACAATATGAGAAGTAGGCCAAGTGGTAAAAATAAACTAGGGTACAATATACATAATATCGAATTTCCAATAAAACCAACTGTCAAAAACGTTGGAAGTAAATAAAACAGCATTCTTGATGTTTCAGGATACTTCTTAAAAAAATATCCTCTATGCACGGCTACATTACCTATTTGTTTTAAATGTTTAAAAGGAAAGCTTCTCCGATGGTGGTATACCCTACTTTCTGGTTCATATATAATACCCCCATATTTAATCAATTTTAGACACAAAAAGGTATCTTCTCCTCCATAAAAATTGCATCCATAACCACCAACTTTTTCCAATGTATTTTTTCTTACAAATAAATTGTACGCTGGATAATCTTCAACAAAACTTCTCTTGGTTGGGAAATATCTATATTGAACCCCGCCACTGCAAAAATACGACTCGACAATGCCTCCACCCACCTTCTGCCAAAAATTATCTTCTGGGGGAGTTATTCCAGGACCACCAACCGCTATCACATCACTTGCAACAAACCAACGAACTGCATTCCTGATCCAATCTTTATCTGGGTAGGCGTCGTCGTCAATAAATACACAAATAGATCCAGTGGCCTTTTTGATTGCCAAATCCCTTTTTTCAGCAGGTCCAGTCTTGTTCTTGTGGGTTAATAACAACTTCACATTGCACTTATTAAGTTTTGGAAGCTGCACTTCTTTATCGCACACAACTATAATTTCATAATCTGAATAACTCAATAAATCGTATTTCAAGAAATCTTTAAAAAAGCGCTCTTTGATATCATAAAGCGGTATAATAATAGATACTCTGGGTCTATATTTCATATGCGATAGATTGCATATATCTCATTAGCATTCTTACAATTATATTTCCTAGTTGCATAATTCCTTGTATTTCCTCTAATTACCTTTAATATGTTTTTATTATTGAAATAGTATTCTATTACTTTTCTAACTCCTATTACACTAACATTAATCAACTCTCCAACACTTTTATCTATAGCTTCCGGAATTGCTCCACGACTACTTCCAACAACTGGGGTTCCACACGCCAAAGACTCCAAAATCACTCTTCCAAAACCTTCCTCGCTAATTGAGGGCACTATTAGTAAATCTGCAGCTGAGTAATAGAGCGAAAGTTTTTCATTATCAACCTTACCTAAAAAGATAATATTTTTATTAATTTCTTGAGATCTCTTCACTTCCAATTCTAACGGCCCAGCTCCAATTATGGCCAAGGTTATATTTTTATTCCACTTGATTGCCGCTTTCAATAGAACTAATAATCCTTTTTCTTCAACCAGTCTTCCTACAAACAATACTACAAATTTTTTATTCCAACCAAGTTTGTTCTTTGCATTTGCTGTTGGTTTAAACTTATCAAGATCAACCCAATAAGTAAACGCAGTAATCTTACTGGGATTAATTCCAAGCCCTTCAATCTCTTTTTTAGATTGTTTGGAAAGAGTCAAAACATGATGGCTCTTCTCAAAAATCCATTTAGCAAAATTCCGATAAATTCCTTTTTTGGGAAAGTTATAAATTGAGTGGGTAGTAGTAATTACTCTCTTATCAAAAATCCTTCCCCAAAATACACCGATAAACCCAGCGACAAGGCCGTGTGTATGAACAACTTCTGGATTATAGAATACCAATACAAAAGGAGTTGCAACAAACAATCCCGGCGTCAAATACAAAAACTCCAAAATCGGGTTTTTAACTAATTTATAAAATAACCCCGTAAACCACGGTAGTCGCAATATTGAAATATTTTCCTCTTTCTCAAAAACCTTCCATTTCGTCTGAAAACTTAAGGGCTTGTATGTTAAAACAAACACCTTGTTGTCCCTTTTTGAGAGCTCCTCGACTAAATCGTTCAAGTGTGTCTCTACACCACCAACGTTCGGACGAAAGTGACAAGTAAGTTGAAGTATCTTCATATTCTTTTAATCTTTCCAATTAAATACCCTATTCCACCACCGACTTGTTCAAAGGTTAACATTACTAACATTGCAAAAGTTAAAAAGGGGTGTTTAATCAGTTTCTTCCAATTCTGGTAAAACACTGGCCTTAAAACATAAATCGATTTTGGCCCAAATACAGAAATTTTGTGCTTGCTAAAATATCTGTGAGATTTAAGTCCATAGTAATATTTTTTCATTGCAAGTTTAATAGGGTTGGGTACTCTTTCATAGTGGTGTATTTTTGATTCAATTCTTACCTGTTTATATCCCCCACTCACTATTCTTTCTGGTAAATCCCAATCTTCAGGTCCTGTAATACTTTCGTCATAACCCCCCACTTCTTTAAATACCTTTTTTGAGAAGAACCTCGCTGCGTCTGTTGCCGAATCCCCATGTTCGTTATACAACGACCTTTCAAACGCCTTAACCTTCTCCCAAAATGTCTTCGCTATTGACCTCTCTGGAACAGCAACCGCACCAATAAGATTACTCTCCTCTATTTTCTCAACACACTCCTTAACAATATACTTTGAGAGTTCCATATCGGCATCAAGAAAAAGTAAATATTCCCCAGCCGCCATTTTTGCCCCATAATTCCTTTGAGCGCTTCTCTCAGGACCAAAATTTAATACTTTACGTGTGTATTTCTTCGCTATTAGCTTCGTCCCATCTGTGGAATTATTGTCAACAACAATTATTTCAATTTGTGAGTAGCTTTGTTTTGCCACACTAACCAAAAGTCTTTCCAACACTGATTCTTCATTCTTGGTTGTGATAATGACAGAAACTAATGGGCTTTTCACTGCTGCTATTATACAATAGAGAAGATCTGCGAAACAGACAAACAATTAAAAAATGAGGGTAAAATTTACCAACAGAAACCTATTCTTAATTTTGGCAATTGGAATTATTCTTATAGGACTTTTTGTCCTGTGGCCAAGTTTCAACTTAGCCCTAACTGGGGATGACTACCTCGGTTTATGGAGGTACTACTACCATATTAACGGGGTCGTCGGAAAAAGCTGGAACAACATTAATTATTTTTTCACTTCGTACGGTCCCGAGGATATGTCAACAGCACTTATATTTTCACTCGTAAAACACAACGCAATTTATTACTACATCTCTTCGTTTATTTTAAGACTCCTGGCAGCATTTTCATTCATACCTTTAATTTATTATTTAACTAAAAACAAAATGGCTGCGTTTATTAGTTGTCTTTTCTTTATTGTCAGTGCAACAGGCCTGGAAACTACCGACTGGTCTTTCAACATGCCCTCATATTTATCTTTGTTAATTTTTAATTTATTTTTACTTACCTATTTGAAGGCAAAAGAAAACAAAAATATTAAATTCCTGATCCTTTCTGGAATACTATTTTTCTTAACTATCGTAATTCAACCGATCCGCATGACCGGGTTGCCGATTTTTGTAATGCTTTTATTTATCTTTGATTTAATTACCAGTAAAACCCGCAACGACGCCAAGTATTCCTTTTTGTCGATTGTTGTATTAACAATGTCGTTCCTGGCAATATTTCTTGTTGGAAATAGTCTGGGGGCACAAACCAATGCCGACAACTTTAAAGACAGGATAAATATTACACTTAAAAATAGGCTAGAAAATGGCAATTCAGAAGTTAGTAACAATATCAAGAAAGGAAATTATTATATGTTTCTGTACCCCATCACACAAACTGGTTCTATACTTTTTCCTACAGATTTAATCCCACAAAGAATTATAAATGCTCAGAACCACCAAAAACTACTTTTATTTACCGTTTTTACATTCGCTTCCTATATATTGTTCTTATCTATTTTCCAAAAATATACTTATGGTTTTAACAAAAAGGCACTTCTTATTAATATTACCCTAGTAGCAACGGTTATTTCCTATTTTTGGTTCTGTTTCTCAAGTAATACAAACGCCCTGATTTCCAATAGAGATTACTTTCTTTTCCTGATCGGCACATACTTCTTTTCCTTTATTACCGATATATTCATTAGGAATTACAAAGACAATATTATCAGAAGAAACTTATTCATTGCACTTTCGTGGTTCTTCTCTTCATTTTTGCTGATCTGGTTCTACAGCCCATTCTTCGTACATATTACTACCGGGAGATATCTGATAACCGCATCTTCAGCACTAGCCATCACTTTAGGGCTAATATTTGATTTTATTAAACGTAAAAGCAAGACACATGCATATTGTTTTTATCTCCCAATATTCATTTTTATTTTATTGCATGTCACAGCAAGCAGAATGTATCTTACGCGACTTAGTGAATTGCGTCCAAGGGTTCTTACAGAAGAAACCCGGTCAAATTTCCCACATATTCCAAGTTTTGGCGAAACAAAGGAACCAATTGTGATATATTTCATGACTGACAATTCAGAGATGCTTTATCACAGGCTTCTTTTCGGTTTTTCAGTAACCATGTCTTTCCACCAAAATTTTAGCAATTGGACCAATATTGCGTATACAGAAAATTGGAACGAAGTTGTTTCGGCTTACCTTGATGGAAGGTCTCTTCGACGCTTTTCGATTCCACCCCAAAAAACAAAAATTGAAAATATTTACTCTTTCCTCTTTAGAGATGGCAAAATTGTCGATACTACGGACAACACACGCGAAGCTTTAAAATCGTTAAATAAATAATTCTCCCAACTTCTTAAATGAATTTAATCTTGTTTGCGGCAAACATAACCATCTTTAGCAAAAGTAGACCATGGGTAAATCTGCTAATGTTTGTTTTTCCATAAGTTCGTTCTTTATACCTTATCGGGATTTCCATTATCTTCAAATTTAGTTTTGCCGCTCCGAAAATGAGATCGTAATCGCCGAAGGGGTCAAAATCACCAAAATATTTTCTGTTGTTGGCAATTTTTTCATAATCTTTTTTAAACAAAACCTTTGTTCCGCACAAGGTATCTTTAATTTTCTGGTCAAGAAGAAACGTAAATAAAATGCTAAAAATTTTGTTCCCAAAGACATTCAATGTACGCATGGCTTCCTTCTCCATCGGATATACAAGTCTCGAACCCATTATAAAATCAGCTTTACCTTCAACCATAGCTTTATAAAACTTCGGAAGATCACGCGGGTCTACGGTAAGATCTGCATCTAATATCATCAAAAGATCGTTCTTTGCTTTTGAAAACCCTAACCTTACTGCATCCCCTTTTCCTTTTCCCTTTTGTTTATACAATCGGGCTTTTATCGGACCTTTATATCTTGAAATCTCGTCTCTAATAACCTGATAGGTATCATCTTTTGAATGTCCTTCAACAAAAACCACTTCCATTTTTGTTCCAAGAATCGGAATTTTACTAAGCACACCTCTCATGTTTCCTTCCTCATTGCGTGCAGGAATTACTATTGAAACGCCGCAATTTTTTGATACCACAGACGGTTTGTAAACCGCATAGTTAATCAGACACAATAAATTTATAAGTGGTAATGGAGAAAGATATTTATTAAACAAAGGTGCAATAACAGGAATCGGATACGGGCAAAGGAATTTCTTTCCCGTCTTTATTAATTCATACGATTCGACAGAGAAAAAATTATCGATATCTTCCTGCGATAACCAATTGGGTACCTTTTGCTGGAAACGCTTTAATCCTACCCTCTCGCCAAAATCCAAAAGTGGTTTCCAAAGATAATTAAAATAAAGTACTACTATTCGAGTATCCTTATCAGTAAACCTCTTTAACTTCTGTAAAAACAATTGAACATCTTCTATTTCACTCAAGGCGTGCGACAAGAGGACATAATCATACTTCCGATTTCCCAGTTTTCTGGGAAATTCCTTATATGTAATAAAATTAATTTTTGGATTACGTGACTTAGCATATTTAACAAAATTTTCATCCAACACAACCCCCGTTTTTTCTTTATTTGGTAGTGCCGCTAGTGTTTCTCCACCTTTGGAGTCTATCTCTAAAACAGATGCTGTCTCCGGAATAATTCTTTTAACAAGTTCGTGGAGTTGAGAATGGTAGTAGTTATTACGCTTATAATATTTTTTCCAATTACTCAAATTCTCTACTTGTCCGCTCGACGCTACAAGTTTATTATTTACTTTACTCATTCCTGAGATTATACATTTTACTCTAGTAATTTAAAATACACCTAGAATGGACCAAAATATTATTATTACAGGTGCCACAGGACTCGTAGGGAGAAATTTAATCCCTCAAATAGTAAAGGTGTTTCCGAAAGAATCTATTCTCAGTCTCACCAAAAACCAAGATACTGAAATTGAATCTCGTGGAAGACTGTTTTTAAAAAAATTCGGCATTTCAACCAAAAACGTAGACCTTGCAACAGGTTATGGCCTAAGAGATCTTCCAAAAAATCCAAAACTGATCATTCACCTTGCCGCAGAAACAGACACTTCGAAAAAAGACCACAGCGTAAACGATGTTGGGATAAAGAACTTATACAAAGCTTTTCGTAAACTCGGTCCAAAAACACATTTTATCTATATCGGGACAATGGTTGCCGTTGTCGGCAGAAATTCCTGCAAAAATCCAATTGATGAAAATTCGGAAGATTTTCCTACAAACGAATATACGAGAACAAAAGTAGTAGGAGAACAATATCTTATCGATAAATGTAAAGGGGATAAATTCCAACTTACAATATTAAGGCCAAATACAATCTATGGAAAAAACGTTCGAAGAAACAGTCTTTTTGATATGGTAAAAAGTATGATTGTAAAAAAATCTATTATTACCAGAATAAATTGGCCAGGAAAATCATCCCTTATTCATGTAGAAGATGTTGTAAAAACAATTCTTTTCTTCTCAAAAAGAAACGCCCAACCCGGAGTTCCTGAAAAATATCTCCTTTGTGCTGAAAATTTATCGATTTCCGACATCAGTAAAATATTGCATAAAAATCTGCACATAAAATACCGTCCAATTAATTTTCCAAAATGGTTTTGGCAAATTGCTTCAAAATTCAGACCATTGATTCCCTATTTTGAAAAACCGCTTGGTACAAATCTATACAACTACCTTTGGAGATCATCAATAATTATCGATGATGTAGTTTGGTGTAAAACAAATAAAATTAATAAAGTGTTTAAAAAATGGAAGCCGATTCTTTTTGCAGAGAAAGGATACAAAGATATTATTTAGTAACTTTTTTAATTATCCCGATAAACTCTGAATAACTTCTGTCCCAATCAAATTGTTTTGACCATAATATAGCATTCTTAGACATATCACTTCTTAATTTTTCGTTTTCGATCAACTTCATCATCTCATTAGCAATCTCTTCCGGAGTGGGATTTTCAGAAACAAGTACGCCCGTTTTGCCATTGACGACAGAATCCTTTAAACCTGTAACGT
>Ga0172379_10003599_pt1 | contig 24329 bp, 20 predicted proteins | sample GrowelOW334metaG_FD_119756 | JGI IMG/M metagenome (GOLD analysis project Ga0172379, IMG submission 119756) | Groundwater microbial communities from an aquifer near a municipal landfill in Southern Ontario, Canada - Groundwater well OW334 metaG | ecosystem: Environmental > Aquatic > Deep...
TCTACCTTAACTCGATCACCAGGCAAAAGCGAAATGTGTGCTTGACTCATTTTACCGGATTTTTTACAACGAACAAGGGTATCGACATCTTTAAGCTTGACTTTAAAGAAAGCTGCAGGCAGGGCCTCCAATATTTCACCATCTCGTTCCAAGACTCATTCTTTACCCATTAAATTCTACTTTTTTAATTTGTAAAACAGTTTGATGTTGTCTAAACCCGATTGTTCTCATATATCTATTTTTTCTTTTAAATTTGATTACTCTCATTTTTTCTCCCTTTTGAGAAGCAACAACCTCACAAGAAACTTTAGCTTTGAGAAGTGGTTCTCATACTACCACCTTTTCTGCTTTATCATCAAAAACAGCGAAAACCTGATCTACATCAACGTTTTTCCCATCTTCAAGATCCATAGTATCTACTACGATAGTATCTCCTTCTTGTACGATATATTGATGTCCTTGTAATTGAATGACTGCATACATAATAATATTTTCTTAAATTTTAAAGCTAACTACTGTCTGTCATTGCGAGTGAAACGTGGCAATCTAGACGATATTAAACGATTTTCCCAAGCTGAGCCAAAGTATTATATTTTTTCTTATTGGTTCTATAAGAATTTGAGACGATAGCCTTTATTCTCTTATATCTTTTTGCACCAGGAAATTCGAATGATACGAATTTTCTATACCATTTAGTATTGTAGTGCTTTTGTTTCTTGGCTTTGTCCAAAATATGAGAAGCCCAAAGTTCTTTTTTATAGAAAGAGATAAGTCTTTCGTTGGTATTAAGATCTCAGGTCCTTCGTACGATAAATCACATTGTATGAATATTTACACAGTTAAAAAGTCCACATAAATGAATAGGTAAGTCTGAGGACTATATAATTTTATAGATAGAATGCAAGCTTTTTTGTGGCCTTCTTACCTAAGAAGTAATTATTGCATGCTACCATTTTTGAATTTAGTATGTATAGTTATAGTGCCCGGAGCCGGAATCGAACCGGCACGACATTTCTATCGCAGGATTTTAAGTCCTGTGCGTCTACCAATTCCGCCATCCGGGCGGGTAGAGCCATAGCATCGCATGGCTTTACATAAAATTATTTCATAATCTCATGGTACATTTTTTCAAATACTTGCGGGAAAGCGACTGCGATATTTGACAATACTTTTCTATCAAGAGTGATATTTTTCTGAGTCATAGCACCAACAAATGTACTATATTTGCCTCACATCTCTCTAACAACAGCCGATAATCTCTCTATCCACAATTTTCTGAAATCTCTCTTTTTCTCTTTTCTATTTTTGAAAGCATGTTGACCTTGCTTTACCAATGCCAACCTTACTTGCTTATGTACATTTTTTCTTCCTAGTCTGAAACCAGTAGCGAGAACTCTGAGCTTTTTATGCCTTCTCTGTCTCTGCAATCCATTTTTAACTCTAACCATGATTATTTACCATAAGGAAATAAATTTGTAATCTTCTTTTTATATGTAGAAGACAATTCTTTACCATAAGGTTGTGCTTTATTAGCCTTACCCTTATTTGTTAACAAGTGATTATTGCATGTCTTTGTAAACATCACCTTTCCTGTCTTCGTTACTTTTATTCTTTTCTGTGCTCACTTGTGAGTCTTCATTTTCTGTGCCATATGAAATGCATTATTTATTAAATAAAATGATACTATATCCGGACATTTCTACTTTAGGTTTTTCATATTGAGGCTTGCCTACATCAGCAAGTTCCGTAGTCACAAAATTCAGCTTTTCTATTGCTTTGTCAGCAAAGATTTTTTCTCTTCCTTTGAGTTTGATAAAGAATTTTACATTATATTTATCGGTCAACATCTCTCTGGCTTTCTTTATCTTGAGCAACAAATCATTCATTCAGATTGCATAATTAAGTTTGATTTCCTTAAGAGCGGTCGATTTTTGGCTTTTTCTTTTCTCTTTTTCGTCCTTACCTTTAAGATACATATATTTTCCATAATCAGCCATTTTGACAGTTGAAGTCATTTTTTCTTGATCATATCTCATTTGAATCAAATCCAATCATGCTTCCTGAGCCATAGCCAATGCCTTTAATCTAGGAAAGGTTCATACATTAACGCCCTGTTCATCAAGAATAATAATAGTAGGTGCCTTGATCTGTTCATTGGTATATACCATTTGAGGCCTACGGTCAAAACTTTTCTGATGAGATCATCATGAAGCTCCTTGTGATCACTGAGGCTTTTGGAAAGTGCCTTGTGGTTTGGGAGCGATTCACTGCGGTCTTGGTTGAAAAGCTGGACGCTGTTGATTAGGGATAAATGCCATATAGCAGTTAATAAGGTAAAGAAAACATCAACTGATTACTTAAAATTTAGAATGTAACATGTAGAATCTTTTTATTCACTCCCGGCGGGATTCGGACCCGCGATCTCCACCGTGAGAGGGTGGTGTCCTAGACCAGCTAGACGACGAGAGCAGATGTCCTTTGGGGCTTCTCCGTACCAATAATGTTTTTATTTGTGTGTTTTTTTCATAACGTCAAATCAGATATTTAGAATTTAACATTTAGAATTTTTAATTTACCCCCGCTAAGAATCGAACTTAGATCCACAGCTTAGAAGGCTGTTGTTCTATCCATTGAACTACGGGAGCCTACTGAACAACGAACAGCTAACAATGAACAATGAATAGTAAATACGAGAATTGTTAATTATTAATTATTCATTATTGATTGAATGTAATTTGAACCCTACTCCGAATAGTCGGGGTCACCTCTCTGATACTATTCAGAAGATTCTAGCCAAATACATTTTTATTGTAATTTGGACCCTATCGGGGTCGAACCGATCACCTCCTGCGTGCAAGGCAGGCGCTCTAGCCAAATGAGCTAAGGGCCCAAAAATGGGAATTAATTTGGGGAGAGTAGGATTTGAACCTACGTAGCCGTGAGGCGTCAGATTTACAGTCTGATGCAATTGACCGCTCTGCCATCTCCCCATAATGTTGTAATGCAATTGACACGATCCGAATGAAATGAGCCCCGAACCGTCGGGGTGCCATCTCCCCATAATTTAGTTATTTAGCTCTCAGTCAACAGTTCCTAGTATTTCTGTTTTTTTGAACTAGGCACTGAGAACTAGGCACTATTTTACTAATTGGCGCTACGCGCCCGTTCCTAGCGTTCACAAGTTCTGAGTAGGAGCACTGGTAGGTATCACACCAAACAAAATCAAGAAACCAATAACTACAACACCGAAGCCGACCATCACATATCCATTTCTTGTTCATCACAAATTTTTTTCAAACCAGCCAACTCTTCCAAACATTTCAGCCAAAGCCGCCGAATAGAAGATGATAGCTCATCATAATCATGCAAATACCAATCACATGAGAATCTGTTTTACCATAACAGTTAATAAAGCTTATAAAGTCATAAAGTTCATAAAACAGTTCCATTAACTTTCTACCTTCAACTTTCTACTTTCAACTAAGTTAGCGGATAACGGGACTCGAACCCGTGCGAACAGAGCTGAAGTCTGCTATGCTACACCAATTACATCATATCCGCATAAGTTTTTTTGCAGTATAGTTTGCCAAACAAAAAAGTCCGAAATAGGACTATGAGGAATTTTTGATTTGGCAAACTATATAGTTTCCCAATCTTTAATACCGCATAGTATCTCAAAAGGAAACTATACAAAAAAATTCACGGTACCTACGTATATATATATGAAATACGAAATCAAGTAATTATTTCAACAAAATGGTTGTTCGAATTGACAGACCAAGTGCCGGAAGTTCAACAAAACCCAAAAAACAGTCGATAAACAATAGATAAACGTCGATAAATTTTATCGCAAAGCCTTTATCAATTGTTTATCACGGAGTCTTTATCTCTTATTCTAAATTCTTCAACTCGTCACACACTTTTCTAAAAGTACATCATTCACATTTTTTGGCGCTTGTAGTTCTTTGAAAGTTTTTGTGAGGAAGGGCAATATTTTGGACAACGTCTTGATCTACGATAAATTGTTTTTGGAAATCAACATCTTGAATGATTTTTTGAATTACTTCGTCAATGTCGTCTTGTGTCACATCACCTCCGATAGCATTCATACCAGGGAAGTAAATTTCAAAAGCTTTGATAGCCATATCTCACATCTTTGCTCATCACTTCTTCAAGAGCATTTTCAAGACATATACTTTAAGCTGATCAGACACTCCGCTCGTCTCAAACGGTTCTTTTCCAGATTTCCAATCAAGAATCAGATAATTGTTGTCATCAAAGATCACACCAAAATCCGGAGATGCAAGAATAGCTACATCCATCAATTCAGGAATCTTATTCACATTGATTTTCATATTTTCATAATCAGGCACTTTGGGATTTTCTACAAAGACATGTTTCGCCACTTCAAAATATCTTTTTACCTTGTCATGCCATTCACTAGCTAAGAACGCATCAAAATTTTTCATCACTCTCTGGACGGTCTCTGGCAATTTATCGTCAACATCGAGTCCATAGTAATGTTCTGAAAGTCAGAATTTGTTATCTCTATCATATCCAGCAGCATAGTTTCTTGCTTTTGATTGTTGAAATTCTTTGGTCATGATCTCTGTCATTTCATCTTTCAATGCTTGTATCGTTCCCTCCTCGGATCCTGCCCCGTCTTTAGCGGGGTTATTCAACTTCAAAAGTCTTAAATAATCTGACAATATGTGATGTGTTTTTTCTCCCATTCGCATGTCCATACTCTTCAAGTTTTTGAGAAGCATAGTTTCCAACCATAATTTTTCATCCATATCCCTCAAAGTATGCGTGTAATAATTGAAGAAGTATTTCTTCTGGCAATATTCCAATACCGTAATCCTGGTATTTGACCAGCCCAGGTTATGTGACTTATTATTGTTGTAGGCCATAGTATATAAGGTAAGAGTATAAAGCTTTGAATACACCATCCATTTCAATTCGTCAGAGTCATTGCGAGGAACGAAGCAATCTGAGACAATCAGTACTTTTTTTACCGCAAAAACATATTCACCTTATATATAGGTATATGGGTCTTGAAATCAACCCCGCAATTCTACAAGAAAATCAACCCAATGGCCATACTATTTTCCTTTAATTTTTTCTGCTCTAAGATATTTGATAATAAGTTTGATGGATTTGTATTCTGTAGCATGTAAGAGATCTTTACAGGCATCTATGATGCTCTCAAGACGATCAAATGCTTGATATCTCTCACCGCTAACTTTGGTAAATTTATCTATAAATTGACGCGTCATATCAAAAAGTAATGTTCACGCTTTGGCTTCTTGTTTGTGATCTTTGGTAATAGTAGCATCTTCTCTTTGCATTTGCTGCTGAATAAATTTTTGATTTGCCGGCAAAGAGATATCTGTATCCTTGAGCGGACTATATCGATAGACATTAAGCAAGTTTTGCAAGTGAAGATAATGCAAAATATGCACTTCTTTTTTGAGGGTAATGTTTAAGAGATCTTCCAGATTACCGTTGTGCAGTTCGGCTAGCAATTTGTCTATCTCATCTTTATCTCATCTCTCTAGCGTTTCCTCTATCTGTTGAAACATGGCTTCCATTTCTTTTTCTAGATTTTCTTCTTGCTCTTCTCTGATTATTTCTTTGGCTTCTAATGATAGCGTCTCATATCAGCTGTCATGCGGTGTCCCATCTACGATGATAAGTTGATTTTTGCCATGCTCATCAGGAAGGATTGCATACGCGACACCGTGAGCATCATTGGTAGTTACGGTAGATCAACTGGGCAAAAATCCAGCGATTACTCATGAAAGAAATCCTGCTTTTCTCAGCATCGCTGCCGTGATAAGTGCAAAGTCAGAACAAACTCATGCTCGTTTTTTATCTGCTAAGGCGGTAGCTAATTCAGGGTTTTGGTCTTGTAATTCATCAATTCTTTTTTGACAGATGAAGAATTTTTCATCAAGAGATTTGCCTCTTTTGATGCCCTTAACTTCTTTATTGTCCATATCATAATACGTATGCTGACGGACATAATTTTCTATCTTGATAAGTTTTTGTTTGGGAGTATCATTTTGGATATTGTCTAAAAATAATAATTCTTCTTCGTCAATCTGTGCGATGGAATCTAGCAAAGGCGTCGATTTGTGCTGCGCAGGTCATTGCATTCAGATAAATCTTTTTTTGAAGGTATCATAATCTCTGTTGCTTATATTGGGGAGTTTGGGCGTCAAAACTGGCTCTTCTATAGAATACATAATCTCTTTGATAGTTTTGTCTTCCACAATAACGCTTGATTCATTGAGTGCGTTAGTGAAGATCGGAAGGTCAATTTCCTTGCCGTCCTTGGTAATTCCTTTTACTCTTTCTGCAAGAATATTGGCATTGATTGGCTTGGGAAGTGCTAATGACGTATGGTATCTAAAGTGAGGTATCGTGATCGTCGTCGTTGTCTGAGGACCAGAAATACTCACGTCAATAGGGAAATCTATCTTTGTCCGCATGCCATGTTCATCGCATGATCCATATATTCATCTAGTAATAATATCATGTATCTCGCCCCTGATCTGCAAAATCTCTTTGGCTTCTGTCTTAGGATCTCATCCTTCCATACCATAAGATTGCTGATCTGTTAGATAATCTTCTGGCTCTGGCTCTTGAAATCATCACTCATCACGATTACTTTCTCATCTCCACCACGAATTACCTGTTTGTTTTTCTTCCACAAAAGCCTCTGGGAATATTCTTCTACAGATCTCCTCTGCCAACATTTTTTCGTTTTTGTCTTTTTTGGCGGAGATAGTATTGATAAAAAGCTGCGGTAATTGTTTGATGGTTTTGTTAAGGAAAGAAAGCACTCCTGCGGATTTTTTGATTTCATTTCTGATTTTATCAAATCATGATGTGCTACGTTCTTCCTTGATTTTGGATTCTTGAGTGAGATACTTTTCTATTTTTTGTTTATAGTTTGTAAGGTCTCATTTTTGCTGGTCGAGAGGGACGCAGAGATTGAGAAGGTCGAGTTTTTTTTGATCCTCATCGGTAAGTTGCGCTTCTCATTTATCGAGATCGAAGATCCATTTTTCTAATTTTCCATTTCTTTTCCCGAAAAACATTCATTGTTTGTTGTATTCTCGTGGTCAATAAATCTCATCAAATTCATCACTTATTTTCTTTCCTGTTTCATCTACTATAAAATATTTATTTCAAATCACTGCTGCAAAAATTATTTTGCCATTTATACTTACGGGGGTTCAAATATCTTCATAATCACTACTTATTTTCTTTCCTGTTTCATCTGTTATAAAAAATTTACCTCAACTACTTGTGCTTGCTACAAATGTTATCTTTCCATTAATCTTTACGGGGGTTCAAATTCAATCGTAATCACTACTTAATTTTTTTCCTGTTTCGTCTGTTATAAATGTTTTTTTTCAAAGTTCTACTGCAAAAACTATTTTTCCATCGATCTTTACGGGAGTTCAAACCCAAATATAATCACTACTTAATTTTTTTCCTGTTTCGTCTGTTATAAATGTTTTTTTTCAAAGCCTCGCTGGAAAAACTATCTTTCCATCGATCTTTACAGGAGTTCAAATTCTATCATAGTCACTACTTAATTTTTTTCCTGTTTCGTCTGTTATAAATGTTTTTTTTCAAAGCCTCGCTGGAAAAACTATCTTTCCATCGATCTTTACAGGGGTTCAAATTCAATCGTAATCACTACTTAATTTTTTTCCTGTGTCATCTACTATAAACCATTTATTTCAAAGTCGTGTTGAGTAAACTATTTTATCATCGATATTCACTGGATCTCAAAACAAAGCAAATACATTTAGATCTATATCTTTTTCCTTCCATATTTTTTGATTTGATGGGATTGTAGTTGTTCCTTTTTTTGTCGTCGTGATACTTCGTTTTTGTCGTTCTTTACCTTTTTCTCAGATAAAAATAGTCTGTCCGTTTTGCTCTCGTGGTCAGTAAATTTCGTCAAATTCTTCTGATATTTTTTTGTGTTTTTTATTTTGTATATACCATTTTTTGGTGGTTGTCCACGCTTGTGTTTTTTCAAATTTTTTTTCTTTTTTGTGTCAGTGCAAGTCCATAATATCTCCTGCCACGGTATTTCGATCCTTATCTATACCATATCGTTGTTTTCATTTTTCTGCTATTCGAAGATAGGGCGTATCTCTATCACTTTGATAGTTTATACGATCGAATGGTCACATTTTAGTTAACAATCATCACGAAGAAATCTCTTTATTTAAATAATTAGAGCTTGTTGAATGTGTTCTGCTAATAAAGGTCAATGTATCATCCACTATATTTATACTTTTTATATAACCGGCTGGTTCTCGTGTTTTTCCATTTTGATAGTCAATGCTTTCTTGATCTCAATTTTTTAGTTTTATTACTCGTTGATCTTTGTGTGCTATGATATCTTGAATGACAACACCCGGTGGATATGTAGTTTTATTTCCGTATTCATCTACCACACACCATATTCATTTTTGTTTCGCAGTATAAAATAATCTTCATCAGACGTCGATAAAATCACCTATCTCATCATATAAATCTCTTGTAAAGAAGTTATCGTCCATTATTCAATATTTTTTTCCATATTTTGTTTTAAAATATAGGCTTCCGTCTATTAGTTTGGGAGCTCATATTTGATTAATTCACCTTTGTTTGAAAGTATTTGTATCTATAGTTTTTTCCAAGACAAGTTTATCCTCTTCTTCTCAAAGAATTTCTTCTTGTTCTACTTTGTAGATTGCTTCTTTTTCATCGTAGACAAGTTTGACGCTTTCTTCCCATTCGGTTCAAAAATGGCTTTTTAGGCTGTGTTCTAGCTCTGCTTTATTTTGTTTTTCTGCGAGATAATTTTGCATGTGAAAGGTCATGCCAAGTGGTTTGTAGATGGCATCCTTGAGATTTTTTTGGATGTTTTCTGCTGAGCGTTTTTCATCATATTTGAGATTTGCGGCGTTTGCTTTGATAGCATTGATGATGTCATTAAGCACTTGCTGCTCGATAAATTCATCAGATTGAATTTTGGCTGCAAGTTTGAGTACTCCTATGTTAGACAAAAATTTTATAACTTGTTTTTCTTTGTTAGAATAAAAAGTATCTTTTGCAGGATAGATATCCTTGACGATAGTATCATAGATTGCTTCTACTATTCTTGTCTTATACTGTTTCCCTGCATGCTGCACTTCATCAAATAATCCCTCCGCCATCCTTTCTCCTGCGGTTCTTGAGTCGTTGGGATTTTCTGCTTTAAATTTTCTGATCCTGAGATATTGACTATAGATATCGTCCATCTCGTTGAGGAATTTGGAAGCGATGGGCGATGATAAAGATATTTTATTTCAAGAAAATAATCACAAATTATCGTTGTTGATTTCTGCTATTGCAGGTCCGCAATCGCCAAGAATATTGTCCGCTATATCTAGTTTATCAGGATGTATTTTATCGTACTTATCTCCTATGATTTCCATTAGGTGATTTGCTGTTTCTGGATGCTTGAACACAAACATATCATTTTTAATGATTTCTGCATATTCGTTTTGTGTGATCTTGCATTGCTCCGCAAATTTGAGTCCCTCTTCGCTGCTATGTTCAAAAAGTCTTGAAAGCAAACCGATAAGATCTTCGCGAGGCATATCATCTTTTTCTTTTTGAATTATCTCAAAAAGTTTTTTCTGCCTTTGGAGAAGAAGCTGCAAATCTGGCGCATTGAGGTCATTGAGGAGATTCTTTTTTTCTTTATCAGATAATGCTCCAAGCAATCAGCCAGTATTTGCGGTGTTTATTGATGATTTCATGGTCGCGATACGCATCTTATTTGGAGAATGGCGATGAAGATAAAAAGATACCTACTCAAGTATAGTCAGAATTAAAAAAATTGCAAAAAAAAGGACACCTTCCAGTATCCTTTTTATGCCCCTCTCTGAAGGAGAGGGGTTGGGGTGAGGGAATAACTATTTCAATGCTGCGTGCGCAGCTGCCAATCTTGCGATAGGTACGCGGAATGGACTACAGCTGACATAATTTAATCCGACCTTGTGGCAGAATTCGATAGATTGTGGATCTCCACCGTGTTCTCCACAGATTCCAAGTTTGATGTTTGGTCTTGTTTTTCTACCTTTGTCGACTGCCATCTGAACGAGTTGTCCTACTCCATCTACATCAAGTGTCTGGAATGGGTCTTTTTCAAAAATATTTTTCACCACATATTCTTTGATGAATTTACCAGCATCATCTCTTGAGAATCCGAGACTCATCTGCGTAAGATCATTGGTTCCAAAAGAGAAGAATTCTGCTGTTTCAGCAACCTTGTCTGCAGTTACTGCGCCTCTTGGCACTTCGATCATCGTTCCTACTTTGTATTCTAGGTCGATGCCGTATCTGGCGATGGTTTCTTTTGCTACTCTATGAACGATCTCTACATTGAAATCAAGTTCCGATTTGAATCCTACCAATGGGATCATGATTTCTGGATGGACTTCGATACCTTGTTTTTGAAGTTCGCAGGCAGCAGATATCACTGCTTCTGTTTGCATCTCTGCGATTTCAGGATAGGTGATGACGAGCCTACATCCTCTATGTCCGAGCATCGGATTGAATTCATGAAGATCTTCTATCTTTTTCTTTAATGTTTCGAGATCGACATTCATGATCTGAGAAAGTTCTACGATATCTTTTTCTTCTTGAGGTAAGAACTCATGAAGTGGAGGATCTAGAAATCTTATAGTCACTGGCAATCCAGCCATTGCTTTGAAGATGCCTAGGAAGTCTTCTTTCTGGAAAGGAAGTAATTTTGCCAATGCCTTCTTTCTTCCATCCACATCATCAGCAAGAATCATTTCTCTCACTGCCTTGATTCTATCTTCAGCAAAGAACATATGTTCTGTTCTACAGAGTCCGATACCTTCCGCACCAAATTTTCTTGCTACTTCACTATCATGTGGTGTGTCAGCATTTGTCCTGATACCGAGTTTTCTATATTTATCAGCCCATGTCATGAGTGTAGCAAAATCTCCACTCAATTCAGGATCCATAGTCTGGAGAGATCCAGCGAATACTTCTCCTGTACTTCCATCCAAAGTAATAACATCACCTTCGTTAAACGTTTTCCCTTTTACGTTCAACGTTTTTGCATGTTCATCGACAGCAATTTCACTTGCTCCAGCGACACAACATTTTCCCATACCTCTTGCTACTACGGCAGCATGAGATGTCATTCCACCTCTCGCAGTAAGGATACCTTGTGAAGCCACCATACCTACGATATCTTCAGGTGAAGTTTCTGTTCTGACAAGAACAACTTTTTTACCAGTCTCATTTCGGTCATGTGCTGCTTGTGCAGAAAAGACGATCTGTCCTACTGCCGCACCAGGTGAAGCAGGTAAGCCCTTGGTAAGCAATTCGGCCGTTTTTTTGGATTCAGGATTTATTTGTTTGTGAAGTAATGCATCGAGCTGTTCTGGTTTTACTCTCAATACGCCGGTCTTTTCGTCGATCAATCCTTCATTTACCATATCAACTGCCATTTTCACTGCTGCAGCAGCTGTTCTTTTCCCATTTCTTGTTTGGAGAATATACAATTTTCCTTCTTGGATAGTGAACTCCATGTCCTGCATATCTTTATAATGTTTTTCGAGTCCTTGATAAATTTTTACTAACTCTTTGTAACAATCAGGCATAACTTTGTCCAATTCTTGAATTTCGAGTGGGGTTCTGATACCAGCAACTACATCTTCACCTTGTGCATTCATAAGGAATTCTCCATAAAATTTATTTTCTCCCGTAGATGGATTTCTCGTGAAACATACGCCTGTACCAGAAGTTTCTCCCATATTTCCAAATACCATAGACTGAATATTTACTGCGGTTCCTAGCAATCCTTTGATATCATTGAGTCTTCTATACACGATCGCTCTGTCGTTGTTCCATGAGTTGAAAACTGCATCTACTGCCATCTTGAGTTGTTCTCTTCCGTCATTTGGGAACATTTTTCCGGTAGCTTTCTGGATAGCGGCTTTGTATGCGGTCACTACCTCTTTGAGGTCTTCGATACCAAGTTCTGTATCGAGTTTCACTCCTTTTTTATCTTTGATGGTTTGTAAGGCATGCTCAAAATCGTGATGAGGAACCTCCATCACCACATCACCAAACATCTGCAAAAATCTTCTGTAAGAATCTCGTGCAAATCTTTCATTCCCTGTCTTGGCGATAAGTCCTTGGATAGATTGGTCGTTAAGCCCCAGATTGAGGACAGTATCCATCATCCCCGGCATAGAATCAGCCGCTCCAGATCTTACAGAAACGAGCAAGGGATCTTGAGCGTCACCGAGTTTTTTGCCCATGTGTTTTTCTAGTCTTTTGAGATTTTCTTCTATTTCATCTATCACTTGTTGTGGATAGGTCTTGTTGTTTTTGTAGTAGATATCACAGGTTTCTGTACTGATAGTAAATCCCATAGGGATCGGCAATCCCATTTCCACCATCTCAGAAAGGTTTTTTCCCTTTCCTCCAAGAATTGTTTTTCCTAGGCCTTTACCTTCACCAAACATGTACACGTACTTTTTTTTCTTTTTGAAGAGACACATAACCGTATATTGATAATAAAATAAAAAATCCTGATTTTGTAGGTCACAGGATTTGCAATATACGAGATTAGATTGTGTTTTCAAGATTTAATTCGAACTTGTTACTGAAAATTTGCTTGGAGATTTGGAAAATTTGCATTTTTTACGTTTCTGACTATAATTATAAGGTAAACTCAGTAGAACTTAGGTCTCAGTTGACCCAGTTTACCACTTGCTCAGTTCACCCATTTTATCCATTTTACCCGCCTCATGAAACTCACCTTCTGCGGAGCAGCAAAAATCGTCACCTGATCATGTTACCTCATCGAGCTAGATAATCTCAAATTTCTCGTCGACTGCGGGATGTTCCAGTGACCCAAAGAAGTCATGCAGCTCAATTATAAACCATTTCTTTTTGACCCCAAAGAGATCAATTTCATGCTTCTCACGCACGCACATATCGACCACTGTGGACTCATCCCCAAACTTCATAAAGAAGGATTTGTTGGGAAAATCTATACTACCCCAGCAACAAGAGATATCTGCGGAATCATCCTCGAAGACTCAGCACAAATCCAAGAAAAAAATACCGAAGAAGAAAATAGAAGAAGACAAAGAATGAATCAGCCACTCAGAAAACCACTTTTCACACAAGAAGATGCGCAGAAATGTATGCCACTATTTAGCATCGTAGAATATACTCAATCAATAAAACTAAACGATCAAGTAGAAATAAGATTTGTAGATGCAGGTCACATCATGGGTTCTGCGAGTATTGAAGTCTGGGTCACAGAAGGAGACATCGTCCACGGAGTGGGAAAGAAAACAAAACTCGTCTTTTCGGGAGATATAGGGCAACGAGATACGCCCATCATCCAAGATCCGACCTTGATTGCTGATGCAGAGTATCTGTTTATGGAATCTACCTATGGAGATAGATTGCACGAAGACACCGCAGGCAAAGAAGAACTTCTCTTGAAATACACGCTCGACACCTACAAAAAATGAGGAAAGCTGCTTATCCCATCGTTCTCCGTAGAAAGAACGCAAGAGCTCCTCTACTTCTTTCACATACTGATTCACAAAGGAGAATTTCCAAGAGAAAAAATTTTCTTGGACAGTCCACTTTCGATCAAAGCAACAGAAATTTTCAAAGCGCATACCGAACTGTACGACGCAGAAGCGTCAGGGAAATATAAGAATCCTTTTGAATTTGATGAATTGGAATATTCATCCAGCGTAGAAGATTCACAGAAATTGAACGACCTTCAATGACCAGCCATCATCATCGCAGGAAATGGTATGTGTACCGCAGGAAGAATCACACATCATCTCAAACACGGCTTGTGGAATAAGAAGAATACACTTCTCTTTGTGGGATATCAAGCCGAAGGAACACTAGGAAGACATATCTTAGAAGGAGAAAAAAAAGTACGCATGATGGGGATCGAAGTTGCGGTCAATGCGGAAATCGAGAAAATCAATGGATTTTCTGGACATGCCGATGCGGATCAACTTATGCGTTGGGCAAAAGGATTTGCTACTCCTCCAAAGAAAACGTTTATCATGCATGGTGAAGGAAATGCACAGACAGCTTTGAAGTGAAGATTGGAAGGAGTTGGATTTGAATGTCAGATTCCATGAATTGGGGACAAGGTGGAATTATAGAAACTAACTGCAAATATAGTATATTTACTTTACATTTTCATTACACTCATAGATAAAAAAGGGATTATATCCAGAAATACATAAAATAAGAAGAGAATCTGCTAAGTTTCAAAGAGGGGCTTGAAAAAAAGCAAAAGAAGAAATTGTTCAAACATTATCAGATAATTTTGTTAATCCAAAACCTAGTATCATATCTGATCGGGTATTGGACGATTTTCTAGAAAAACTACGAGAAGAACAAGAAAGAGAACAAGAAAGCATGCCAGAGATAAAAGAACCTTCTAAAATACAATATTTACCCCAAGGACGTCCAACAATAATAAAAGAACCGAAAAAATGAGAATGATTATATACTGCTGGCGCCAAAACCTGTAGCATAATTTTGTATATATGAAAGAAATGAGAAATATGACTTTTTCATGCATCTCCACTAAAAACGAATAAATCACAATACAATTTTTTCTAAAACTTCGCTTAGGGTAGAAATGGAAAGTCGAGTGTCTATTGTGGGACCATTCCCAAACCCAAACAAAGTAGGACCGGGCATGGGCAAGGCGCATAAGCAATGCCAAAGAAAGTCCTAAAGGATAAATACGAATCCAAAAATCGCATAAAAACATCTTGATTTTTCTTTTATATATCTTATATATCAATACATCTTGATTTATTGATCAATAAAAATTCATGGCAAAATGTAGCACCAAGCTTTCGCTGGAAAAGATTTCTGAGGCATTGCAAATTCTTGCACAGCCATTGAGATTACAGATCGTATGCATGCTCAGCAAAACAGACAAAATCTGTGTATGCAAAATGGTAGAAAGATTTGGCATCAAGCAAAATTTGATTTCTCATCACTTGGGTATGCTCAAAAGAATCTGAATCGTCCAAACCCAAAGACAGGGCGTGAATATTTTTTATTCCCTCAATCAGCAAGTATACAAGGGCTTTCAGTCCAGTCTTAAGAATATTTTTAGTATATAACAAAATAAAATTAGTATGGGCATTTTTGATTTTTTTTCGCCTGATGCCTGCGATATCCGTGGCAAACAATCTAAAGACAGACGAAGCTGGACAGAATACTTTGAGCACAAGAAAAGCTTGGAAACTCAAGGGATTAAAGTAGTATTAGTTGATATGATTGATTGTCCCGTCGAAGGCGCTGTACCCATTTCCAATGAATTATTTTTTGATAATCTCTATCCAGAGGGAACATATTTTATCCTCTATTGTCACTCTAGTGGTTCGTCTGGATATGTCCAGATGCAACTCAAACCACAGCTTCCTCAGTACCATATCATCAATATGGATTGAGGAATAAACATGTATCACTTCCAAAGACCTAGATAATTTTTTACTCTTTTTTCCTCTTTCCTCATGAAAAGAAATGAATGAACTACTGATCGTTTGATCAGACTTGCAGTTGCCGTCTTGTCACTCGTTGGAGGATTTTTCTGGCTCCATGGAGCAGTGCAAATCGTCATGTATGTAATTGGCATTATCGCTTTATTTACCAGCATTACTGGCTTTTGTGCTTTATATCCTTTCTTTAAAATCAACACGTGAAATAAGAAGCCTGCCAAGAAAAGTAACGTGACTTTACGAGTAGTTCTGATTCTAGTTGTATCATGAATAGCGGTTTTCTTGAGTAATTTCTTTAGCAGAAAATTTTTCTTGGAAGATTATGCGCAGATGAATGACAGCTACAAACAACTCCTCTTCAATACTGGCAAAGGGAAAAGAGCTGAGTCTATCAGTTACTATGAGAAACTCATCCCCGCCTATGCTGCATTCCAAAAAAAATATACTGACTATAAACCCTACGCCTTAAAATGAGATGTACGGTTGGATGCCGATCTCGAAAAAATCGGAACCTTATTGAACGAGATAAAAGATGATATATACAATGGTGACCTCGCTGCCACTCACACAAGACTTGAAGAAATCAGAGGCATAGAACAAGAGATATTTAAAAGAAATGGATTTTCTATGCTCGCAGTTGCTTTGGTAGATTTCCATGATATCATGGAAACCGTCATCCAATGAGCAGATACCCAAGACACACAAAAGATCCTTGATACCTACCCTCTCGCTGATGAAAAATTGAAAGAAGTGGAAGTCGAATTAAACGATGAAGGAATTCAAGCAATCAGAAAAAATCTCGATACCATTCGTGATATGGCAAGAAATAACCAGATAGACGAATTAGCAAAACAATGAGCAGAACTTAAAGCAAGCTTTGTAAAAGTCTATCTCATCAAAGGATAATTTTATAAAAATTCAATAGAAAATGTCCATTCGACTAGAAAATTTGACAAATCGATTTACCTACGAATTCCTCTTTTTGGACAAGAGTGAACATTTTGCTGCAGCATTAAATTTTTTCATCTATGATAGTATCAAAATACTCCTGCTCTTGATCGTCATCATCATCTTGATGACCTTTTTGAATTCGTACTTGCCCATAGAAAAGATCAGAAATTTTCTCACCAAGAATAAGCTCTTCTGACTGGAATATTTTTTCGCATCGCTGTTTGGCGCCATCACACCATTTTGTACCTGTTCCTCTATCCCGCTCTTTGTGGGATTTCTCAAAGCAGGAATACCGCTAGGCGTCACCTTTTCTTTCTTGATCACTTCACCGCTAGTGAATGAAGTCGCTATCGCAATGTTCTTGGGAATTTTTGGAGTGAAGGTGACAGCAATCTATATGTGAAGTGGAATCGCACTAGGAATTTTGTGAGGACGAATTCTTGGCAAAATGAAACTGGAAAAATATCTCGCTGACTTTATCCAAATCAAAAGATTGGAATGTGGATGCACATGTAAGAATATAAAAATCAAACCAATATTCTCCGAAAGATCCAAAGAGGTGCTGAAAGAATCATGAGACATCATCGCCAAAGTCATTCCGTATGTGTTGTTGGGAGTAGCCGTTGGTGCTGCAATTCATGGCTTTGTCCCGACGGGATTTTTTGAAACCTATATCACCAAGAGCAACCCTTTTGCCGTACCGATTGCCGTGATTGTATGAATCCCGATGTATGCGAATGCGACGAGCGTGATTCCGATCGTCCAAGCATTGATTGCAAAATGAATACCACTCTGAACCTGATTGGCATTTATGATGGCCGTTGTTGGATTGTCTTTACCAGAGTTTTTGATTTTGAAGAAAGTGATGAAGCTCAGACTCTTATTGATTTTTTTCTGAACTATAGGTGCATGTATGATTGTCTTAGGATATTTCTTCAATTGGATTTTTTAGTGACATTGTGCTGATGTCTCCACTGCTGAAGTAGGAGTATGTGTGTCTTGCGTATAATTTCATGATGCAGACATACCTGTCATCCAGAATAGCATTCCTACAGCCATGGCACCCATGGCAACATTTTCTATCAAGGTAACTTTGCTCATCGGGAGAGGGAAATGGATCCCCATACAGACACAGAGCACGTCTTTTTTGTGATGAAGGGCATGTGCAACTCATACGGCTGTAATACCCATGAGTAATGCTGTAAAGACATTTATCGGTATCCGATACACCATATTGAAGTCTACAAGATACGCTGCTCACAGCACTATTTCCAAGAAAGGAAATGCATATCCATATCGCTTGGCATGATGAGCAATCAGGTCGTATTTGCGGAAATTATGAGCAAATCATTCTAGGGCGAATAATTTGATTACTCCAAAAAGCAAGAACCAGACTCCCATAAAATCGTTCATCGCAATCATCCCGGACCAATGTCCTAATATCAGTTGATGTACAATCGTATACACCACGACTATCGTCATAGCAATAATAAAAGGAACGAAAGATGACTTCTTAGTGATATCACAACAGGTATCTTTCATAGGAAAAAGTAAAGGGTAAAATGACAAACGGCACACGGTGAACGGTAGATAATGCACATTATCCGTTACCCGTTATCCGTTTTACTTCCTCTTAGAGACATCCCAGACACGAACAAGTTCTTTGACAAAATCGTCGATATCTTTCTTGTTCTTGGAAAGCAATTTGCTTGCACCACAGCATTTGATGTGGTTTTCTAGCAGTTGATTATTGACGCTCTTGAGCAGTCAAATCGCTGCGTTCACTTGCTGAGCGATGTCGGCACAATATTGATCTTGGTCGACCATGGTCTCAAGTTTTTTAAGGATGCCGAGAGATTTTTTGATGCCAAGCTGAATAGCTTTCTTGTTTTCGAGAAGCATGAGGAATAGGTAAAAAATTAAAGTTGAAATAGACCTATGGTTAGGTATACTGGTTACAGTTAATCTTCGAAAGGAATTAGCTAAGAAGCCCCGGAGTACTCCGAGGGTTTTTTGTTGTATGGATTTTTACTATCCACAATTGCAACAGCAAGTACATGATCATTCGCAAGAACATTCACCACCCTTGCAGCAAGTACATTCACATTCACAATTTTTACATGTGCATGATTTCTTTTTATCAGTGCAAGAGCACTCAGATTTCTTTTTATCAGTCATCGTTTTTACGTTTAAAATCTAAAAGATTTTTGTCTTACCATAACCATAGGTATAGGTATAGTATAGTCAAAATTTTCTAGAATGCAAATGAAAAATAACATACAAAAAACCTGCCATACAAGCAGGTTTTTTATTACCATGAAGAAGAATTATTTTTGTTGCATACGTTTCTGAACGTCTTGTATGAATGTCGCGTCAGTCATGTATTTCTCACATGCTGTTTCATACTCTACATTTTCTGTACGCATTTTATTCTCAAAATCTGACGCCTCCTGAGCTATCTTTGTAGCAGTGACAGTATCTCAGCTCATCTGAGCAACAGCCGCTCTCATTCCAAATGTCACCATTTGTAAACATTGTTCTTTGGTGGCATCAACCTTCGTTGCATTACTTGTAGTAGGCATTGTCGCATCAACAATCGGTGTTGTGTCAGTAGGCACATCTGCTGTTTTTGCGCCTCCGCATCCAGCTAGAAGAGCTAGTGAACATACTGCTCCTGCAGCGATTAGAAATTTTTTCATAATATGATCATTAAAAGGATAAAAATACTGACTTACAAACTAGTACATTTCACACATTACCTGAAAATAGTTTTGTTCATGGTCGCATGATGGACATTTGAGTGGCGCATTTTCTCCTTCAAAAACATATCAACATTTGCTACATACTCGATGCGCTTTTTGTGGTTTCTTGTAGAGTGATCCGGCTTTGAGTTGTTCATAGAGTTTTGTATATCTCTCTTCGTGATGGATTTCTGCTTTGATGATAGCTCTGATTCTAGCAGCCACTTCTGGATGCCCTTCGTCTTGTGCTACTTGAGCAAACAGTGGATAGAGATCAGCTTCTTCATGATGCTCTCCCGCGATAGAAGTTTCGAGGTTGATAAGTGTATCGCCAAATTTGCTGATTACGGTCGTAGGGATATCGATTTCATTTTTGTCAGTGATTCCTTCTTTTTCTTTGACCAATTGGATCATCTTGAAGAACCATTCTGCATGTTCTTTTTCTTGTTCAGCAGTAGCCAAGAAGATATCAGAGATCTGAAGGTAGCCTTCTTTGCGAGCAACACTTGAATAAATGGTATAGCGATTCCTTGCTTGCGATTCACCGGCAAATGCCTTAGCAAGATTTTCGAGTGTCTGACTCATATGTATATCATAACGAGATAAAATCATCTTTTTATGTGTAAGGATTTGTGTAGTTTTTGATAGTGATTTTTTCTAGGACAAAAAAATGGGCCTCGCGACCGGTAACTATAAACTATTAATTATAAATTAGTAACTAATACTATTTTTTCAAGAAAAAATGCCTCAAAATCAAGAAAGTAAGATAAGCGACCACGATACACAAGACAATAAACCCTGGATAAGCAAGATGCCAATTTTCTGGTCATGTTATCATACTCCATTCAGACATACCACCGATACCAGCAAGTAGCATAAGTGGCAGAAAGATAGCATTTACAAAGGTCAATCTCGTTACATTGTCATTATTTTTGATACCAACAAAAGTATTGTACGCAGACAGCAATGAATCAGTTTTTTCTGATAATACATTGATAGTACTCACGATCTTAGAGAGCTTTACCTTCAGATCATTATAATATACATTGAGATGTTTTTCATGGAAGAGTTTCACATGAGCAACAAGATCATCTATAACATCTTCTTGAGACAAGAAATTGTGCTTGATAAAAATCTTATTGAGATCTTCTGTAATCAAATCTTCTACGACTTCTCTTTCTACCTTTCTATAAGCGATATTGTCTTGGATATCAAGCAAAGCCTTAGTGGAAGCGTTGAGTGATTTAATAGTTTTATCATAAAATACATCAATGATTCTATAGAGAATATAATATGGCGACGATTTATATGACCCATTAATATGCTTTACCTCTTCAGCAAACGATTCAAAAAATACTTTGAGATTGATCGATTCATTAGAGGTCGTAGTGATGATATAATCATCACCAATAATGACATCAAGCTCATTGAGGACATATCTTTGTTCTTCAGGTAGATATTTGGTAAACGTGAGTGTTAAGAAGAAATTATTACTATTGATATCGATCTTGGATTGAGCATTGACTTCGATAAGATCATTGACAATGATTTCATGAAAATGATACTCTTGAGCAAGCGCATCGATTATCTCTTTGTCTGGCTGTGGAATATAAATCCATTTGGTTGCCCCAACCATCATTGTCTGCTGCATTATTCTATATCGTAAGATAAATATGTATTATTCACTCAACAAAGCCAAGGCGCCATTTTCTGGCGCAGAAGTATGATATTTCGCTCTACCTACTTCTTTTTTATCTGCTCTCATCATCATCAACATGACATATCCCTTACGTTCTTGCATTTGAGGATTTTGCTGTGCTTTGATAATATCATGAGTAGCAAGTCCAGCTATATGTTTTTCATAATACGGCTTTCCGCCATCATATCTTGTGCCAAACAATAATCTCGAGAAGATAGCTGAGAAATGCGCTCTCGTAACCAATTCATTAGGTCTAAATTTACTCAATGCTTTCCCGTTGGTATCGAGTCCCATCAAACCAAGTTGACATGACCACATGACATACAATTGCGTATCTCCATCCAATTTTTTGGTATCAGTAAACTTATCACATCATTTTTTATCAGCATCCGGTTCAAGTCCAAGCACTCTCATAGCATATCCCGCCATCATGATAGCAAGATCTTTTCTTGTCATGGTATCTTTCATACCTGCTCTTTGGATAGTATTGGCAAGTGTTAATTTGTTAGCGTATCCATAAAGATATGCTTGATTAAGATCATACGAATATGGTGAATTTTCGATACTTCACAAATCAACAATTTCTTCGTCTTGTTCGTCATTTTCGTTCTGTTTGTCCTGTGATGTTCCACAGTCTCTATCATAATAACTCTTTGAATAATCTTTTCCTTCGTCATTCGCACCAGGAAGATTGATAGCAGCATTGGAATTTCGTTTACAATTATCCTTCTTGAGATTGTAGCTTCCGCCGCCACCACCATTGCTTGTAGTAGTGGCAGTCGCAATCACACAAGTAGCGCCATTAGCGATATTTGCGCCGTTACATATACATCCATCTACATCACTACAAGTCTGGGCATTGGCTATCGCAGTTCTCACACCATCACTTGGTCCTGCGATCACCGCAAAGTAGGTCAAATGATCAGTTCTGAAAGTACAATATTTGTTCACATCCAAAGTACAAGAAGCATCTGGCGTATTTCACGTCCAAGTATTTCCATCCTGGGATCTATAGACATTCAATGTTTGGCCTACAATTCCGCTAGACACAATAAAACTCACCATGAAATATCCACCACTCGCTATCAAGCTACTTCCAGTCGCACCTGCCTGAATAGTCACCAAGACGACACCAGTAGTACTAAGCCCCGTTTCACTCATAGCTGCCATTCCTGGCTGAGCAGTAACAAGTGTAGGAGAGACTATAATTCCATTTCGATCAGATCAGGTAACATACATATCAACGCCGCTAAATTGCACATATCATGTAAATCAAGTACCAGCTACAACAATATTTCAAGTCAAATTTACAAACACTCAAGAATTCACATTACCAGTTAATGAGGCATTTCAAGGATATAAAACAACTGAGCTCACAACACGTCCGATACCTCATAGTGTATCATACACGTAATTATTGAAAGTATATTTTCACAACGCACTTTTAAATTCTGCACTTCCTGAGTAACTGGAAGTATATAAGCCACTAGAAAAATTATAATCAACTCCGGCCAAAAGAATATATTCTACGCCCAAATAATTATGTTTCACTTGGCCATATACATTACTAGCAACATCACCAGAACAATCAAAAAACAAACCTCACATCATCGTTAAATTTCAAGATCATTGCAAAAGTAATGCAGAACCAGTATCTAGCGGCCACATTCTATTTCCTCTTTGTGGGTTGACATAGTATCCTAAAATCTGTTTGTAACACAACTTATCTACCCCACTCAAAGATACGATTTCAGGAGTAGAAAGATTTTTTACACCACTAGGCAAAAGAAGGCCAAAAAAATTATTCCCACCTTGTGAAAAATGCACGGAAGAAGAATAATTATTTACAAAACCATCCTGAATGTTCATACTATCGGCTCTGATAGTTCAAATACCGATCAGTCCCAGCATCCCAGCAAGTATGGCCATGGTGAATATTTTTTTATTCATGGGATTATGATTATGTGTAAAGAAAAATTATAGACATCCTGTAGCAACCAAAATACCTCACAAAAATTGAAGTTCGTGTATATTACCATCTGTTCATGTATATGATGCGCAATGATCGATACCCAAAGAACCATTTACAACAAAACCTGAATCAGCCCTCACTTGTCCTTGAACATGGAGCTTAGTTTGTGGGGTAGGAATCCCTATTCACACATTACCTCAAGTTTTTATAGACATAAGAACAGATCAATTAGCAAATATAATGTCACCGTTTTCCATAGTGCCACTATTACCAATAATCAAATCATTACTCATAACGCTTCAAAAATATCGACCATCAACAGATGTGGGATTGTAAATTTTAAGCATAGAAAGGATAGATCAACTAAGTGTGAGACTTCCAAACACTCAATTTATTGAGGCCATTCCATTTATTTTAACGTTTCCATTTACATCCAATTTTTCAGAAGGAGTGGATGTCCCGATTCCTACATTTCACGTATTATCAATTATCATCTTTTCACTTCATCGAGTGATGGCACTATTTGATCAACCTGAACCACTAGTAAAAAATCTGTGTGCTCAATTATATTGCTGCTGCATTGATACATATCATGTAGAAAATCTTTTATATACCGTCAATGATTCTTTATACACATTTGCTCATACATACAATTCTGATCACGTTTCTGCTCCAAATATAGTATTGCTTCATAGCCAAAAATGTTTCAATGGGGCATACACAAGTGGGAATGTAGAAATCCCTACTCATATATTACCTGTATAATAAATATTCGCACCACTCTGAGACCAAACAGATGATCCCGATACCAATTGTTCTATAGTTTTACAAACCGTACCGCTCCAGTTACAATAATTCATAGATTGAAGTGTATGAGAAACTATTCATGTATCTATGTAAGTAATTGCTCACAACAAAGCATTACCCATAAGAGTAAACCCTGAACGTAAAACTGCGTCTCAATTGACATCTAATGCGTAAGCACTATCTGGCGTAAAAGTTCCAACTCATAAAGTTCCACGAACTCAAAGATTGCCACTCACTCCATCCAAAACTACTCCTGTAGCGCCCGTCTGCCCACCATCAGATGTCAAAACGATCTTCTGGATATACTGCACGGCCTGAGACAAATTAGTCTCGATAGTTGTAGCCGCATATGCAGCAAACAAACTTACTGCCAAACCTGCAACAAACATCATAAGGTATTTGACAGAAATAAATCTTTTTGCGTTTTTCATTGGTATGAATTAAATAATGTAAAAGTACAAATCAATACATCAATTGTATTCGCATTTCCCCATTTGTCAAAAAAAGAAAGCCACTCATATAATAAATAGATTGACTTATAGAGA
>Ga0172379_10003600_pt1 | contig 24306 bp, 19 predicted proteins | sample GrowelOW334metaG_FD_119756 | JGI IMG/M metagenome (GOLD analysis project Ga0172379, IMG submission 119756) | Groundwater microbial communities from an aquifer near a municipal landfill in Southern Ontario, Canada - Groundwater well OW334 metaG | ecosystem: Environmental > Aquatic > Deep...
ACCGGTATTAACAATGCCAGAAGCGCCACCCCAAGTTGCGTAGTCTTGCCAGACTTCTGCAACTTCATCGGCCACACCATCGGCACCGATGTATTTGGTTAGTGTTTCATTGTAGATCGCATAGGTCGTATTCGAAGGATTGGAATTTTGATTAATCGTAACTTTTAAAGAAGAAGCTGTGGCTGTATCCACAGTCGGGGCAGATGGGACATTGGCAAGAGTGTACTTGGGAGACGCATAAGCGGCAGCTGAATCGCCAGCCGCGTTGGTAGCAATTACTTTAGCACAGTATTGAGTATTAACTGACTTGGCGGTGATAGCTTGGCTAGTTGCATCTGCGGCAGTTGTATAATCTGGCGTTCCAGAATAAGTGGCCGCCGAACAATCGGCGTTACCAGCCGCCGTATAAACTTTAAAACCTGTTTCATCAGATGAGGCATCAGTCCAACCAACCGTAAAACCAGTAGCAGTAATAGTGCCAATAGTAACGTCTGTTGGCGCAGTAGGAGTAGAAGCTCCACTAGTGTAATAAACGCTTATTACCGCATTATCAACTAATGCCCTGTTGGCACCATCACCATAGTCTTCACCGCTCATAATTTCTGCAGCTAAACCAACGCCAAAATTGGCTCCCATAATTTGCTCGGCTGTGAGATTCGCATTCCATGTTGTCGAGCTAGTTCCATATTGCGTCGGAGTAACGTTAGAATTTGTTGTCGCTAAATTATCACCAGCAAGACTAGTCCCGTTATATAATTGAACAAGACTATCATAAACCCAACCACCAGTAACCTGCATAAGATTCCAGTTAACATTAACAGTAATACCATCAATAGTCGCACCGTCTAAACCAGTAAAACCGAATCCCTTTAAAACTAAAACTTTTGTATTCTGAGTATCAAAAGTGGCTCCAATAGCCCAAGCCTCTCCGCCACCTTCTACATAAGCTAAAGAAGTATCATACCAATCATAGCCACTATAAGCGCCTGAGCTAATAACTGTATCAGAGGTCGGGCTTTTTACTAAAACATCCGTATCAATCTTCAAATCAGTTTTTGGCGCAGTTTCTTGCCAAATAAAACTATTGGCATCTAACTTAGTTTGCTTAGTGCTGATCTCAACTTTTTTATGATCTTTGCCAGTATTAATTTCAAAAGCCTCTGGATCTTCTCTAAAACTTAAATCGTCAAAATTTTGCTTTGAGCCGTTTTGCTTAGTCACTTTCCATTTAAACTGTTTAGGAGCTTCATCACCCTTAATCGTTTTCCATAAACGCACACCGTTTTCACTTATTTCAAAATCAAATTTTAAGTTTTCCTTGTTAGAAGTTGATTCATCAAGATTTAAAGCATCTTTAGCTATTGCCTTATTAAAAACTCTTGCCCAAAATGAATTACTATCATTTTGAATCGTTTTTAACCCGAGTACAGATTGGCTATCTGTTAAGCTAGCTACTTTTGGTTTACCACCTTCAACATCTTGTAGTTCTACTCTATATTTATCACCGGTTTTACGCGATTCTATTTCATAACCAATTCGGTCTTTGAAGACTTTCACTGTTGATGGCATCTGGTCATAGAGTACATAATCGCCAAAATCAACCGTGTGAGCTGAATTGATCTTTTTCCATTGTTCGTTCGAATCCTGATAATTTTCTTTATAATTAGCTACTCCGCCGGTAGATGTAATCTTAAAGATATTATTTCCTTTATCATAAGTACGAGTTTTTTCCGTTCGTTTCTCAACTATATCGGATTCTTCATTATCCTTGCCATAAACAAAGGTACTCTCATCTGACCAAAGCGACCAAGCTCCAGTTGAGTCTTGATAACGAACCCTCCAGAAATAACGGCCGTCTTTTAGTTTACGTTTTAATGAGGTAGAAGTTAAATGTTTTTTATCCGCGCCACTGTTTAAAACTAAATTATCGCCTGTATAGTTACCAGACTTCTTACTAATAATCCACTGGCTAGCTTGATGCTTATCTTTATCAGGATCTGCAAAAGTTGAAGACGAAAGTGTCAAATCGGTGTTTTTGACTTGAGCGTTCTCTGCTGGCGCAATATTTCTTGGTTTTTCTGAAGAACGCGAATAATTAATTGTTAATGACTCTAGGACTGGCGAAATTTTTTCGTCATTGGTGGCAAAAGTGATTTTAATATAAACAGCTTCAGAACTAGCTAATTTAGAAATATCTTGGACCCACAAAATATTATCGGTTGAAAATTCAATCGCAATACTCTGACCATTTAATTTAGTTTCAGCATTACTTGAGAGCCAATAAACTTTTTCATTTGGAACAGGACGAAAGGCGTTCAAGGCCGTACCAGTAGTTTTGTAAGTTGTTAATTGTTCTTCAACAACCGAAGTTGGCGTCGATGTAGCGCCAGACGAAGGAGTATCTGTTGGTGTTATAGTATTATCATTAGTAGTAGTAGTACTATTATTAATATTATCGGTAGTAGTTTGCTCAGGCTGAGGCTGAGTCTTAGTATCAGAAGCAGGAGTCGTTTCTGTATTTGAAGGGGTAACTACTTCAGTTGTTTGAGTAGTTGTTGGCGCCGATGGTTCTGTAACCGTGGGCGTTGATGTTAATGGAACAGCGGGAGCAGTTTCCGTCTCTTGTGCATTCGCAGACCTAATCTTACCCTCTCCCCTTATCTTATTAAAAATTTTGTCCAAAAATGAAGTTGGCTCGGGTTGACTAACAGGTGTTGCTTCTGTTTGGCTGGCAGGTATTGTCTCAGTTTGAGTTGCAGGGGTAGGCTCGACTGGCACCACTGCTGGCGTTTCAGGGGTTTGATTTGTAGGAGTTTCGTCAGGCGATGGATTTTCTTCTACCACTGGCTCAGCAGGATTTTCTGATGGTGCCACTGGGCTAGTTTGATTATCTGCCGAACTTGGAATAGTCGTTTCACTCTTAGCTGGTGATTGAGCCGATGGAGTCTGCTCGCCTGAATCTATTTTGAGTGGTTCCTCTTTAACGATCGACTGCAGTGTTAGCTGACCGTCCTTTGTAGCCAAGCCACTCAATTCCCATTGCCCCCAATCTTTCTGAGAATACCAGGTTTTTGCAGAAGCAGCCTGTGTTGATTTAGGATTATAAAAAAGATTGGCGCCAAAAGAAGAAGCACCAATCAAATAAACAAATAAAATAACCCAATGGATTGTTTTGGAAGCCGAATTTGCACTCCAATTATAATACCATTTATATTTTGATCTTAAAACTTCGTGTACCGGAATCATCGCTGGAATCATGGCGCGCGTGCTCTTTTGAATCTTCATAATCGCGCTATCAAGTTCCTCAATACTTTGATGAGTCGGTGCCGGATAAATTCCCTCTCCTTTTGACATTTTCCTCCAAGGTATTTTAGTGAGGTTAGCTAGATAATAACAACCGTATAATAACAAAAAACTTGGGCGGACCCTCTTTACTCAATATATAATATAGTACTAATTTACGCAATAACTAGAAATCCCCTCTCTCAAATCAAAGTGTCATTTCTCATACCAAGAAAAACTTTTTCTATTTTGTTAAACGGAAAATTATACGTTTAAATAGCTAACTTTTTCCATAGTTTATCCACAGGCAACACTAAAATAAGATACACTTTGACAAAAAGTTATCCACAGCTAAAATACGCTCTTAAATTTGGCGTTAACTAATAATGGCTATTTTTGAATAACCAAAATCACAACTTTTGGCAAACTACCAAAAGCAAAACCCGCAGACGGGGTCCTTTTTCTAATATAAAATTATTAAATCCAAAGCGCAAGAAAATAAGATTAAATAATGCAATTTAACAAAATTAGTAACCTTTTAAATTGACAGATTCAGTCTTAAGCTATATAATACTATTATCTTCTTCTAAGGAGACGACCTTGAAACAATTAATACGCTGGTTGCATGTACGGTTTTTAAAGATGTTCTTTTCCAAAAAGACCAAGACTGCCGGCTGTGGTCACAAAACACCTTATTTCGGCACTATCGAAGCATTTGGTGAAAAACATGATTTTCATCTTTCTTGCGACTCTAAAAATCCTCCCTCATACTGCCTTGATTGTTTTAGTAGAGCAATCATTCAATGTGCTTGGTGTGGAAAGTAGATTATGCCAGACGATCCGGTAACGCTTTATAGTGCTCAAGATGATTATAAACCACCCGAAGGAAGTCGAGCATTCATTAAAACCGATGATGGCTATAAAGAATGCACACCTGAAGCATTTCCCTATCAAACAGTCTATTATGTTGGATGTCTCAGATGGGATTGCGCTAATATTGGTATAGACAGAATCGGTTTTTGGCAAGAACCAGGATACATTGAATTTGTTCCATCACCATTACTCTTAACACTAATAACCCAGGAACCAGTTATTGTTAATGATCTTGGATGTAAAAAAGAAGCCACTGGTCTCGCACGAGAGGCCTACGAGATACAAAAAGGAAAATTAATCAACAACTCCTCAAATGAGTAAATGAGGAGTTTTTTATTAAACAATGACTTTTATATTAAATTCCTTTCTGTACAATTCCAGGCATTTAATTCTATAACTTAATCTATTTGAACTTTATTTCAACTCTCCTTAATGGTAAGTATCCAAAAGAAAGAATTACCAGTTGCAATCTAGATAATTTTTTGCTAAAATTGAAATGTATTCCCCGGTAGCTCAGTGGCCGCGCCCGCAACGCCTGAGCGGCTTGCGATGGCGGGCGGGTAGAGCAAAATGTATTATACTTATGTTTTATTAAGTTTAAAAGACAAAAGTTTTATATCGGATATTCTGATAATCTAAAGGAAAGATATAAATCACATTGTGAAGGAAAAGTACAAGCGACTTCCAATAGAAGACCGTTAAAGTTAGTATATTACGAAGCATGTCTTGATAAGCATAAAGCATTAGAAAGAGAAAAATATTTTAAAACTGGTTTCGGTAGAAGGTATTTAAAAAGTAGAATAATTATTCCCCGGTAGCTCAACGGTAGAGCGCCTCCCTGTTAAGGAGACTGTTGTCCGTTCGAATCGGACCCGGGGAGCCATCAAAAAAGAGACCCTAAAGGTTTCTTTTTTGTTTATAAAGATTTATCATTTAATTATGAACAATTTGGTTTTTATTTACCATATAAAAATGGAGATGAAATTATGTCAAAAATAATTATAAGATCTGGAAAATCAGAAGATATCAATCAGATAAGAGAACATCTAATTAATCTTTGGGTTGAACATGCTCAGAATGAGCCGACATTATTAGAAGAGAAGGAAATGCGAAATGTAAATGTTGATGAGTATTACAATGAAGCACTGGAAAATTCCGATAAAAGTTCTGTTTTTATTGCCGAAGATAATGGTAAAATCGTTGGGTTTTTGAAAGCCGATGTTGAACAAATAGACCATTTCTTTCTAAACCCGCAAATTATTTACTTAGACGATATCTTTGTTTTGCCAGAATATAGAAGAAAAGGAATAGCAAAGACACTTGTAAAAGAAGCTGAAAAATTAGCTAAAGAAAAAGGTATAAAAAGAATTCAAGCCAGGGTTTATTCGTTTAACAAACGGATGCAGAGTTTTCTAGAGTCTCAAGGATACCATGCACCCTATGCTACTTGGGATAAAACCATAGATTAACTTACTGCTTAATTAGCTACTTAATAAAGCCAACTTTTTACTTATTGTGGAGCCATCAAAAAATACGGTTAATAGCCGTCTTTTTTGTATTTAATACGAATATCGAAAGTATTATTCTTCGAGCAAAGCGGAGCGGAGTCGAGAAGTTTGCAGAGTTCTCCACCGGATTTCATCCGAGTCGAACAATATTTTTAAATGTTTAGATAGTTAATATGGTTAGTATTTCGATATTCGCGTTTATTAATCACTAACTACTAAACCCTAACCACTATCCACTAAACCTTTTTTAAATGGCCCACCCCATGAACCGTTGAAAACCCGTTAATCTATATATTAAAGGAATACTTTTTTCATATTGATTGACAGAGCTGTGCCTTTCTTAATTGTCAAAGAATGCAGTAAAGTATATAATATAGATGTGAAAACAAATAAAATATTACCACAATCAGTCAAAGCAGTCCTTTGGTCTTACGACCTTAACCAAATTGATTTGGAAACTCATAAGAAGCTGCTTATTACTCAAGTTTTGAACTTTGGCAATAAAGAAGCGACAGATTGGCTTTTCAAAACTTACTGTAAAGACGAAATTATTGCAGTAGCTTCCCAAATTCCGACTGGCGGATGGAACAAAAAGTCTTTAGCTTTGTGGTCCCTATATTTAGGGATAGAGACGCAAACTAGAGCCGAAAGGATCTTTCATGCAAGATGAACTATTTTGGGATATTCTAGACGAGCAAAGAAGAGAACTTTTACCAGCGATGGTTAGCTTTAAAGATAATTTTTATCTAGCCGGCGGAACTGCCTTGGCCTTGCAGATCGGTCATCGAGATAGTATCGACTTTGATTTTTTTACTGAAGAATCATTCTCTACTAATAAATTATTTGAACAACTGAATATTATTTTTAACGGACATAAACTAGAAAAGACTCAAGAAGAGAAAGATACTCTATCAATTTTGATTGACAATAACATCAAAATGAGTTTTTTTACTTATCCTTATAAACTAGTTCAACCATTAACAAATTCTGAATACCTTAGAATAGCCTCAATTGAAGATATTGGTTTAATGAAGCTATCGGCCATTACTAGTCGATCGGTAATGAAGGACTATGTTGATTTATACTTTATCCTACAAAAAATAACTCTTTCTAAACTTATAAACCTGGCTAAGGAAAAATTTCCTACACTTGACCAGAACTTAATTTTGAAAAGCTTGGTTTATTTTGACGACATAATCGATGAACCAATAATCTATAAACATGAATCTCATACCGATCCAGAAGTTATCAAAATTTTTCTTAAAGAAAAGGTCAAAGAATATTTAAGTTAACAATGAACGCCAGTAATTTTTCGGTTTTATCTAAGACTAATTCAGGAAATTCGAGCTTTGCTGCCCAATCGGTGTGGATGAAATCGTACCACTTAGAGAGCCAAATTTTTACAGGTTAAAAATCGCATACCCTGTTTGTTGTTTCAAACTGACTAGGTGTGCGATTTTTTATTGTAATTATTTTGGTAGCTGGTAAATTATAATAAAGGAGCAAAATGGAAATGGAAAATGAACAATTATTTAATCATGAAAATGAACTTGAGAATAACCAATATTTAATCGAACAGATACCATATCAAGACCAAGAATCACCAGAGTTTAATCAATATTTAAACTCTAGAGAAATTGTCTCGGCAGACCAAAGGTCTTTCAATGAAAAAACTAACTCAAAAATTATTTATAGTCATTGGCATACACCATGTCATGATATTATCATAAGAGATAAAGATGGATTCAGTCAAATTCTTCATGTTCAACCAACTCAGCCAAGTTATACTTTATTATCCCCCAATCAAGTAGAAGCTTTAAACGAGTCTGGACGATCCAATTCATCAGCAATCGTTGTAAAAGGTTTAAGAAGTAGATTTATAGAACCAGATGAACAAGAAATTTTAGATGCTGGTTTGAATTTAGAGAGAATTATGCCTGTAGATGCTAATAATTGGCGCTTACTTTATGATCCGACTAATAACGAGATCTGGGTTGATACTAAAGATACCAAAACGCTTTACAAATATCTAGGATTTAATGCGGAAGTTCCAGATAAAAATAAATAGTTTACTATAAGCCACGTTCAATTTTAGGTATTTTAAGCTCGTCTTACCGGGAAGCCAAACAAAAAATACAGGCCAAAACCGTCCTTTTTGTAATTATCTGGTTAATAATCCCCAACGGACCACCCCATGGGCCGTTAAAGATGAGTAGCGTGAGTAATATTTGATTTAGCTTTTCAATTAACGGTTTTTGCTACTTGCAATTTGGTCTAATATGGATATAATTGGTTTACATTAATTAATAAATTTTCTCACCCAAGGAGGGTAATTGAATTATATTCTCAAAGAGTTGAAACAATGGCAAGTTGGCTTTTGGTTTTGTGGTTTACTACTGATTTTATCTTTAGCCACCATACTTTTTTCCGGCAATCCCCAATCTTTTGCCGATACAACCGATAGCCAAAGAATAATTACTGGGAAATTAAGTCAAACTGTTATCAACCTTGCTTCAAACGAAAAAGTTAATTTAAGTTTTTCTCTTTCCGGAAGTTACAATGTTTGGATCTATGTTATCGACAGTAAAGCTCAACCAGTTAAAAGAATTTATCGCTCCGGCGTTCCTTTATCTAACGGAACTCATAGCGGTTACAATTGGGATGGCAAACAAGAAAACGGAGCAAAAGTTTCTCCTGGATCATACCGTATTTATTTTATCGCTAGACCGCTAATAGGTAAATTTTATTCTCAATCAAGCCATTTGATAAATGTTACTGATAATCCGATACCTCAACCGATTGATCCAGAGCCTAATCCCAAACCTTCTCCAAATCCCACTCCCACTCCCAATCCTACACCAGATATGCCCCCAATCTATATCGATAGCGATGTACCAGCTGACCCAATTGAACCGGTAATTGATGCCAATAATACCCCAGAACCAGTCGCAAAAATTAATCTTGCCTCAAAACAACAAATTGGTTATCCAGTCTCCATGACAGCTACAACTTCAAAGGGTGTAAACCGTAAAGGCGAATATGACCGGTTTGGGATTAAAAAATTTAAATGGGAAATTACTGGCCCAAATTACACCAAAACCTTTGAGTCTAGCTATTATGCCCATATTGCGCCTATTATGCCCAGTAAAACCGAGGAAACTTATCGAGTCAAATTAACCGTGACTGACTATGCCAACAGAACCGCCATAGCCGAAAAAGACTTCACCTCAACTAACTTCCAAGTATTAAATATTCCCCAAAAAGATTATGCCGATATCTGTAAAACTATCACCGAACAATATGTTTGGCCAAATAAAACCAACATCCCTACTATATATAAATTACCAAAAGGCGTTTACCAATGTTCTAGGATTATTGAAGTTAAAGATAACGCTATTTTTGAAGGACAAGGAACAGACGAAACAACTGGCACAGTCTTAAGAAAAGCTTCCGGTAACGACGCGACTTTTGTAATTTTTGGCGCCAATACCAGAATCACCAACTTAAGACTAAAAGGATGGCGCTTATCCTATACTACTAACGAGGGTAAAACCATTGCTGAAGGCCCAGACCGTCCGCTCGCCTTTTACGCCAAGGTTAATAATATTGCTCACAATATTTACGTCGATCACATTGAAATTGATGGCTGTGGTGAAGCGAATCGATCTTACGGCAAAAATACTTTTGTTTTTGATAAGAATGTGGTTCATAACTGCGATAGCGACGGTAGTGGTTATGGTGCACAAGCTGGCGGCGGCGATTATATGATTATTAAAAACTCCAAATACTACAATAATCGTCACTCGATTGTGGCAGCCGGCACAACTGGTAGCTGCACCAAGGATCAACAGGCTCAAATTAAAGCTGATTTTACAAATAAAACCCCCGGAAATATCCATTGCACTGGCGCACCTTATTGGGCAGCCAATACTGGCTATGATGTTATTAATAATACTTTTACTATCAGTGATAAAGGCGATGTTTCAACAGCTGATGCCGTGATCGATTCGCATATGTCAGCTCGAGGACGATTAAGAATCACTGGCAATACTTTTGACAAAGTTTATAGCGCTTTTGGTATTCACGAAGGCTGGGGCGAGGTTCGTCTCAATACTTTTAAAGATATCCGTATCAAAAATACGATTTCGGCGGTTCTCTATTTTGGACCGTCTAACCATCGTCCGTATGGATTTGATATTTATTGCGATGGTAAAAATCCTGGCGGCTACCTATACTTTGATATGAAAGACGCGGAGTCCAGCCGAACTGGTTGCGAAGTTTTTAAAGGCGCCAATAACTTCCGTTTAGAAAAAAATGATTTCCAACTCCCCAAATTCAGCTACACCCCTCAGGCTGGACCAACCCATTATTATTTAATCCAAACCGATAAATTTAGTTCAATTAAAGATAAAAAGTTCTTTATTGACGGTTGCCAAGTTATCGGCGAAACTAAAGAAGTTGAGATGTCTAAAGGCCGTATTACCAAGTGGACTGATTGGTATTTTGGTGATGGTAAGACTGCGGATTACAATACACTATCTTTTCCAGCATCGAGTTCCCAAAAGCTTCAAGCTGGCAGCTTAATGTGTAATTAGTTCTAAAAAAGAAACTTTTTTGGTTCAAATCTAGGCTTTTTCGTGATATAATAATCTCAATGATTAAAGAAAATATTTTATTAAAACCATATACTAATTATCAAATCGGCGGACCGGCGAGATTTTTTAGTGAAACTTCAAACTTAGATGAACTCAAGGACGATCTCGCTAAATGGCAAATAATGTCTTTAAACTTATCAGCCGAAGAAAAAAAGGTTTTTATTCTAGGCGCTGGTATGAACGTCTTATTTAACGACGACGGTTTTAATGGTTTGGTAATACGCTACAAGAATAATAAAATTGAATTACTCGACAACTATCAGGTTAAGGCCGGCAGTAATACAACAATAAACGAATTAAATGATTTCTTAATTAATCATTCGCTTTCAGGTTTTGAATGGGCTGGCGGATTGCCGGGAACTGTTGGTGGTGCGGTTTTTGGTAATGCCGGTGCTTTCGGCGGCGAAACTAAGGATCAGGTTAAAGAAGTTCTCAGTTTAGATCTTCAGACTCTTGAAAATAAAAATCGAAATAACGCTAGTTGTGGTTTTGGTTACCGAACCAGTACTTTTAAAGAAAAATTAGCCCAAAAAGAATTAATTTTAGAGGTAATTTTTCAGCTTAAAACAGGTAAAAAAGAAGAAATTAAAAAAGCCGTTGAAGAAAAAATTGCTTATCGAAAAGAACGCCAACCGTTAGATCTACCGAGTGCCGGCAGTACTTTTAAAAATGTTCCTGTTGAATCAGTTTCAGAAGAAATAAAAAATAAATTTAACGATAAAATAAAAAATGATCCTTTCCCTGTTATTCCAGCTGCTGTTTTTTTAGCTGATGCTGATTTAAAGGGATTAAAGGTTGGTGATGCCCAAGTAAGCCTAAAACATCCTAATTTCCTAGTTAATATCGGCAAAGCCACCGCTTCAGACGTCAAAGAACTAATTAAAAAAGTACAAGTGAAAGTTTACGAAAAGTACGGGGTAAACTTAGAGACAGAACTGATTCAACCAGAGTAACAGATCTCATTGACAAACTAAACCTATAGATATCACATTTCTAAAACACACTCAAAATTTAAATGTGAATCTTCTGGAGCGAACATAGTAATAATTTCATTAAATGTAAGCTCCATATTTTAGTTTATTTTTTGTTGTGATATATTTTTAACACAGGGTACCTTAATATTGGAGGGAGACGCTATGAAAAGGCTAGGTGTAGTTGTCGGTCCAGACACTGAGATCAGTAGAAGATCTTTTGCCGCCACAAACGGCGCGGTTTATATGAATGAAGAGGGACATATAAACATCTACCCCAGAGAAGTCAGTGATCCCAATATTGGTTGCTCAACCATTAGTTTAGACAGATATACTATTAGCCACAAACTAATTGAGCATTGCGAACCAGTTGTTAGGGGTGATTGTTATGAGGATCCCCGGCTTTGCAAGATTAATGACCGCTTCTTTCTGAGCTGCACTCAAGCCAATCTAATGATTACCGGGGAGTGGAAAACTGACATAGTCTATGGAATTTCTGATAACCCTTTTTATTTCGACCTTATTAAGCCAGATTTACCAATGCCAGGCAATAACAAAAACGGGGTTTTCATTCCTGAAAGAATCAAAGGAAGCTACTGGCTTTTCCATCGTGTTAGGCCTGATATCTGCCTCGCCTACTCAACCGACTTATACCAATGGCATAATCTAGGTTCAATTATGAAACCGACAAATGACTACTGGCAATCGGGACACTTGGGGGCAGGTACGCCGCCAATCAAAACAGAAGAGGGTTGGTTAGAATTTTACCATGCCACCAATCCAACTGCTCGACCATACTGTATGGGAGCATGTTTATTAGACCTTAACGACCCAACAAAAGTTTTAGCGAGAACCACTGACCCTCTTCTCTTCCCCGAAGAATCGTACGAGATCAATGGCTGGGTCACAGGAGGAATTATCTTTCCGACTGGTGCAATTGTCCTAGATAACATTTACCGAATCTACTATGGCGCCGCCGACATGTATTTTGCAGCAGCCGAATTTACCAGAAATGAAATTTTCGATAAACTAAAACCAATTTAACTCCCTAAAAGGGAGTTTTTCTGATAAAAAATACGGCCCATATTTTAAAGCCGTATTTTTATTTAATATTTTATTTTAAGTAATCTTTAAGGTTATCGCTCGACTCTTGTTTTTTAAGTTTCTGCAACGCCTTGGCCTCAATTTGGCGAATACGTTCACGTGTAACACCAAATTCTTTACCAACTTCTTCAAGTGTATGAGTTCGTCCAGGCTTGCCAGAAATATCTTCTAGACCAAAACGCATCCGCAGAATTTTTTGTTCTCTTGGCGAAAGAAGGATCAAGGATTCACCCACATGGCCTTTCATCAATTGATAAATTGCCGACTCCTCAGGGGACAAAGAAACTTTATCTTCAATAAAATCACCTAACCTTGAATCTTCTTCTTCACCAACCGGTGCTTCCAAAGAAACTGTTTCTTGGCTAATTTTAATAATATGTTCAACTTTTTCCACCGGAATACCCATTTCGGCAGCAATTTCTTCCGGAAGCGGTTCCCGTCCCAAATCTTGAACCAATTGACGTTGAACCCGAATCAATTTATTGATCGTCTCAACCATATGAACAGGAATACGAATAGTCCTGGCCTGATCGGCAATCGCGCGGGTAATAGCTTGACGAATCCACCAAGTAGCATAAGTAGAAAATTTAAAACCTTTATGGAAATCGAATTTTTCTACCGCACGCAAAAGTCCGGTATTGCCTTCTTGAATTAAATCTAAAAGTGATAAACCGCGACCAATATATTTTTTGGCAATTGAAACTACTAATCGAAGGTTTGCCTCAGCTAGCCTCTTTTTAGCATTCTCGTCCCCGGCCTCAATTCTTTTTGCTAATTTTATTTCTTCTTCAGTAGATAAAAGCGGAATTCGGCCAATTTCCCTTAAGTACATTCGAACAGAATCGTCTGAAATATCTTTCAGTTCCCCACCTTTTGATTCCTCGACGCCTTCACCAGGTATTTCCAAAAGTTTTCGGCCTTGTCTGACATCGATTCCGGTTGTGAAAAATTCTTCAAAAAGCGCATCCAAAAGGGCGACATTCTTCTCTGGTTCGGGAAAGGCCTGTTGAATTTCTTGATAAGTTACAAAACTATGTTGACGGCCTTTGTTAATAAGATTTTCAAGTTGAGGTGGAAATTTTACCTCATTTGTTTTATCTTTTTTACCTTTAACTGCCCGTGTCGATTTGACCGGTTTCTTTAGAACAATATCTTTATCGTCTTTTTTAGTTAGTTTAGTTTTGGCAGACGCGGCTTTAGTAGTCGCGCTGGTCTTGGCGGAGGATTTACTTTGAGATGGCATCTTGAAACTCCTTCATAAGCTGCTGAAGCTTTGGGCGATCTCCTGATTCTTCGGCTAGACTAATTGCCTCAGCATAATATTTTTTGATTCCTTCGGCTTTGTCCGATTTTATTTTACCCATCACGTCTAAAATTATTTTTTCCTGATCAAGCGGGTATTTTTCTGACACCTCAAGACTTAAAAATTTCGCCCGTTTGAGTTCTTCTTCACTCAAATCCGATAAAAAGGATTTGGGATCCTCTTGTCTATTCTTATTATACCAGTTCACAAGTTTCATGTAAAGCGCTCGAAGCATTTCATTTTGTAAATAATCTGCTTTAATTTCGATAGATACGGTTTCCATTAGCCCCAGTTTGTTAAGAATAAGTCCGATTAAAACCTCTTCAGAATTAAGATTATTCTTAACAGATTGAGATTGGGCTGTATTTTTCTGAGTTTGGAGTGGTAATTTCAACTTATTAAGCGAATCATAAATAATTTTATCCGGAACCTGAAGTTTCTTGGCTAATTTGCCGATATAGTGCGCTTGCTCAATCGAATCTGGAATTTTGGCAATTACTGGCAAAATCTCCTTGGCAATTTCTTTTTTTTCTTGAGGTGTTAACTCTTTGTTTGGACCTTCGCCTTTTCCTTTAAAAGCAATTTCAAAATACCAATCAATCACCGGCCTCGCCTCTTTTACTGCTTTTTGCCAAACTTCAGGGTCTTTTTCCACCATTTCACCTGGGTCTTTAAAATCACCCAAGCTAACCATCTTCGCATTCATACCTTGCTCGAGTGCCATTTCATAGGCCTTTTTGGCTGTCGCTAAACCTGCAGTATCGCTATCGAAAGAAAAAATAATATTGGGAGTATAACGATAAAGAATCTGCAAATGTTCAGTTGTCAAAGCAGTACCCGAACTTGCCACGACATTTTTAACCCCAGCTCGATATGAAGAAATCACATCCATTTGACCTTCAACTACCACTACCGCATCCTGTAGTTTGATTTCCCCTCTGGCTTTATCAAGATTATAGAGAATCCGACCTTTATGAAAAATGGGGGTTTCGGGCGTATTCAAATATTTAGGTTCCTGACCTTTTTCCGTTACACGACCAGTAAAACCAACGGTATTACCCATCACATCGCGAATCGGGAAAATAATTCTCTTGAAAAAACGAACCGGATTCCCGGCCTCGTTAATTTCTGTCTCGGTAAAACCTTTTTGTTTTAGAAAATTTCCCAGGATAGAAGTATAAGGTGCGTAGCCAAGACTAAAATCCTTAATTGTTTCCATATCCAAACCACGATTTTTAAGGTAATCAAGTGCAGCTTTAGCAGAAGGATGTTCCATTAAGATTTTATTAAAAACTTGGCTAGCAATTAGATTTATCTTAAATAGTTTAGTTTTGCGATTGGTTTCTTGTTTTTGAAATTCAGTTGGTGCTTTTTTTACTAGTTTCACTCCAGCTCGTTGTGCCAACATTTCTAAAGCCTCACGGAATTCCAAATTTTCCATTTTCATCACGAATTCAAAAATATCGCCGCCAGCCTGGCAACCAAAACATTTGAAGATCTGTTTATCTTGACTAATCATAAAAGACGGTGTCTTTTCCTGATGAAACGGACAAACTGCCCTAAAATTGGCGCCGGTTTTTTTAACCGTCAAATAGCTCGAGATAAGTTCGACAATATCGATTCTATGCTTAATCTCCTCAATTTCGTCCATAATATTCCTGTTTAGTTCTTTTAAGTCCAGCTTTACTATACCAGAAACCAACTATTATTCAAGAGCGACAAACCGCCTGTTTGGTAAAAATACGCAGTTTGTGGTATAATATGCATTGAAAGCGAATTTGTACTAAACAGCGCCAAATTTTTGGCTTAATTTGAAAAGGATTCAAAATGAAAAAATTTTTTATGCTATTTTTCCTGCTCTCTGTCATTTTTATTCCTGCCACTACTATGGCAGCCGATTTACGTTCCTCAACCACTGGAATTGTAAATGTCAGCACTAATGAAAAAGTTAAAAACCTTTATGCGGCCGGCGCCACTATAAATGCCGACGCAAACACAGCTGGAGATTCGGTTTTGGCCGGTTCAACTATTAATATTAATGGTAACACTGAAGCTAATTTATTTGCAGCCGGTGGTACAATTAATGCCAGGGGAAATGTTGGCAATAATGCCCGTTTAGCTGGCGGCACTGTCTTTATGGGCGGTCAAGTAGGTCAAGATTTACTATTAGCAGCTGGTTCAGCCCAAATTGGTTCAAATGCAGTTATTAACGGTGATTTTTTGGTTACAGGCGGCAATATTGAATTCAATGGCCGAACCACCGGAAATTTATTGGCGTCTAATGTAGACAAACTTATTATTAATGGCCAAATTAACGGTAATGTTAGAGCTAAAAATATTGGTGAACTTGTTATTGGATCAAGCGCAGTTATTAACGGTAATCTTAATTACTCCTCAGTGAAAGACGCAGTGATTGAAAGCGGCGCCGTGATTAAGGGTACTACCAACTTTCAAAAAATTAATCAAAACCAACAGGATAAATCCCAATTTAATAATTTTGTCACCACAAGTGCAATTATAAGTCTAATAATGGGCCTTTTAACCCTCTTGATAATAGTTTATTTACTTCCGTTATTTAGCCGAAAATTAGTTAATTACACTCTTTCCACACCATGGATAAACCTTTTCTGGGGCTTAATCTTTTTAATCATTACTCCGATCTTAATGCTTATACTATTAATAACGGTTATCGGAATAAAACTTGCGCTTCTATTGGGACTTTTGTATCTGGTTATAATAATGATTGCTAATCTGTTTACACCTCTAATAGTTGGTAGCCTTTTCCTAAACTTATTCAACCGCAAAAATGGCTATCGAGTTGATTGGCTTACAGTCTTAATTGGTATACTTATAGTCTTTATTCTTCAGTTAATCCCGGTTATTGGCTGGCTTGTTGTCTTTGTTTTCTTCCTTATTACCCTTGGTGGTCTTGTTAGCGGCAGCTGGCATTATCTAGGTAACCAGCGTGAAAATTTGCCACCCGCAGATGAATCGCGTTCAATTAGAACCAAACCAAGTCTTCCAACCCCATCCCAACCCCGCATAGCACGGGGCACAACGACCCGAACTCCTCGGACTCGCCGTTAGTCATCTATTCCATTACGTACTCAAAGAAGGACGCCCTAGGCGTCTTTCTTTTTAATGAACAATATAAAACTTCAACCGCTAACCAACCTCGTAGGTTGGTTTATTATGGTTAATAAAGCAAAAATAGAGCAAATAGTTCCACAATTTCTCTGAACTTAAGAATAAAACTAAAGTTCGAGTCCCTTCCTCTAGTTCTCAGAATTAGCCCCATATAGCACCAAAATAGACCCAAAAGGGCCATACTTATTAAAAGCACTAGATCCTCGATGTTGAGTTAGCATCCAACTCACCTTTAAGCATTCGGATGGCACGAGAATTTGACATATTTGTACAAAAAAATACCAAGCAGCTTTTGACGAGACATGTCATTCTGGAACGTTTAGTAAAATATTTTTAGAAAACGGGGATGGTAAAACCGTCCCCAAGAACTTAATGGCTATTCTCCAAGATCAGCGTTAAAGCGGGAATTCATAGATGAAATATGTTTAGTAACTGGTTTACGTATACCGGCGATAATCTGTTTCAAATCCTCTTCACTGATTTCTTCGAAACTATCAGCTGACATTGGATAGTGACGGCGCTCATAGATTTTAAACTGCCAGCTACCATTACGCCAAAATTTTAAAAAATCTAGGCAGACATCAGGGCGTTCAAATTGCCAACGCGCTTCTAACACTATCTTTTCAACGCGCTCATAAGCTAAATTCGAAATGACTCGATCGACTTCAGTAAAAAAGTCATTGATTAACTGCTCATTATTTCTGCTAATCCTAACTTCATAAAGCTGATCAACAACGATTACGCCGGGCTCATTATCCCAATTGTTACCCCTTCTTAAAACACTACCATTTACAGGGACAGCCATTTGGAAATACCTCCTTTGGGCAATATCTTCTAAAAATATTTTATTAAAGAGCTAAACCATGGCGGAGAGAAAGGGATTCGAACCCTTGAAGCCCTTTCGAGCTTACCCGCTTTCCAAGCGAGCGCACTAGACCAACTATGCGATCTCTCCACGATCTAATCGTCAGATGAATACAAATTGTAAATGATCGGACAAGCTTTGCTTATGCTTGGTAATATAATAGATAATCGTTAATACTTTGCCAAGGACAAGCTCTGCTTATGCGATCTCTCCAAAAAGTATAAAGTAGAAAGTACCATGCTTTATACTTTACATCTTTATTCTACCAGGTTTTCTTCTGTTTCTCAAGACTTTTAGGTGATTTAATACTAGATTCCGAATAAGGAGCCTGTCCTTTCCGGAATGACAATACTAAAAAACAAAAAACCGACGCGGAAGGCGCCGGGTGAAAAGTTGGGGGGGTAATTATTCCTCTTTCGGAGGTTCAGGAGATTGAGACTTACTTATCTGTGCTCGATATTGTTCTCTCATAGAATTGACTGCTTCACGACAAGCACGACGTGCTCTGAGTTTAGGTTTGCCATTTTTACAACGCATAAACGGTCTCCTTGAGGAATAGGATATTATTATTGTACTAAAAAATCATAAAAGCATCAAGCCTTTAAGAATTGAGTATTTTACTAACTAATTATTCTGCTTTAGGGAAATTGTCGTAAAACTTAGTTGAGTGGCAAGTTAAATCATCACCTTCAGGCGTAGAGGCGCCAACTTTACAGGTTCCCGGGCATTTATCAAAAGCAAAACCGGTACAGTACTTTTCACTCGTCTGATTATAAGTTGTAACTTTTGCTTTAAAAGGTTTAATAAAAATCACAACTAGAACCGCTACAATTAGTAAAATTAAAACCCCAATAATCCAACTCTTCCTCATTCTCCTCCTTATTAAAATTAAAAATATTAGCGATTATCGATAATATTTCCAAGTACAATCCGCTTTTCAACTGAAGCAATAAGTTTTCTAGTCCGAACAACGGAATCGGGTGAAACAGAAACCGAAGTCGCTCCCTCTCTCACCATTAATTCGGCAATTTCCGGGTAAGTCGTGGCTGCTTGGCCGCAAATGGAAACTGTAATATGATGCTTGCGACAGGTTTTAATAATATGCGCAATTGAAAGTCTAACAGCCTCATCTCTCTCATCAAATTCTTCAGCCATATGTTCATTATCGCGATCGATGCCAAGGGTTAATTGTGTTAAATCGTTGGAACCGATCGATACGCCATCAATCCCCAACTCGCAAAAATCATTCATTAAAATCACATTCGAAGGAATTTCCGCCATCATCCAGAGTTTAAAATCATTGGAGCGTTCGAGGCCATAATCTTCAATCATTTGTTTAACTTGCTTAAGCTCATCAATCGTGCGGACAAATGGAATCATTACCCAAAGATTTTTAAGATCGAATTTATCACGTACTCTCTTAATTGCTTCCAGCTCTAATTTAAACATCTCCGGTTCTTTAATATAGCGAGATGCTCCACGATAGCCAATCATTGGATTATTTTCCGTCGGTTCAAATTCCTGGCCGCCTTTTAAGTTACGATATTCGTTGGTTTTAAAATCAGTCGCTCTATAAACAACTGGGCGCGGGTGAAAAGCCGAACAAATCGTTCGCATCCCCTCAGCTAGTTTATCGACATATAGATCTTTTTTGCCATTTTTAACTAAAGATTTTGGATGCTCTCCCAATTCGGCAATCATAAACTCAGCGCGCAGAAGTCCCACGCCATCACAAGGAAGCTGGGCCACTCTTTCGGCTGCCGATGGTTCACCCAAATTAACATAAACTTTTGTGGCCGTGACCGGAATCTCCTCAATCATTGATGGCAAAACGCTCGCCTGCGGGCTTGTAGCGGCTTGAGCTGCCGGCGCCTCCGCTCGAGCAATTTTACCCTTATAAACCACGCCTTTAGCTCCGTCAACAGTGACAATTTGACCGTCTTTAAGCGTATGTGTGGCCGTGCCGGTTCCCACAACACAAGGAATACCAAGTTCACGTGATACAATTGCTGCATGGGAAGTCTGCCCGCCGGTATCGGTAATAATTCCGACCGCCCTCTTCATTGCCGGCACGTAATCGGGCGTTGTCATTTCGGTTACTAAAATATCACCTTTTTGAATTTTATCGGTTTCAGTTGGCTTATGTAAAATTTTCACTGGTCCAGAGGCCATACCTAATGAAGCGGCAGCACCCTTGAGAATCGCTTCTAGCTTTCCGCTATCTGCGGTCGACTCATTAGTAATCTCATTATTAACAGTAGCGGATTGCGGATTGCTTTCCGCAGACTGCTCCTTTACCGTCGTTACCGGTCTTGATTGAACAAAATAAAGCTTGCCTGATGGAGCGGCTTCAAAAGCCCATTCCGTATCTTGCGGTTTTCCATAGTGCTCTTCAATTTCCCTGCCAAGTTTTGCTACTTCTTTAATTTCTTCATCACTTAATTTTTGAGCTTCCTGTTCTTTCTTCTCAACTGTCACATGTTTATTCTCATGCCCCACCTTAGCAATTTTCCATTCCTGCTTATTGATATTCTTTTCCACAATAGCTAAATCTTCCTTGTTAACAACGTAACGGTCAGGTGTAACAGAGCCGGAGACAATGGCTTCTCCTAACCCCCAGCCGCCCTCAATTACCAATTTTGATCGGTCGTTAGAGATAGGATCGATTGTAAACATAATACCTGATTTTTCAGACTGAACCATTTTCTGAACAGGCACGGCAATTCCGACCTTCAAGTGATCGAAGTTATTAGCAACTCTATAATAAATTGCTCGGGCTTCAAATAACGATGCCCAACATTCCTTAACCGCTTTTAAGACATCATCTGAACCAGACACATTTAAAAAAGTCTTCTGTTGTCCAGCAAAAGAGGCAGTTGGAAGATCCTCGGCCGTCGCACTTGAACGCACAGCTACAAAAATATTCGAGGCGCCTTTTGTATAGAGTTCCTGATAGGCTTTAGTAATGTCTTTAGCAAGATTACTTGGTAGAGGTTTTGACATCACGGCTTTTTGGAGCTCATGGGCAATTTCATTAAGCTTTTTACTTGCCTCTGGATCTAAACCGGTTAAAAGTTTTTTAATAGTTTTATCAAGCCCCGTAGTCTTAATAAAATCAAAATAAGCCTGAGCAGTTACAATAAAGCCAGGCGGCACTGGAATGCCGGCCTTAGTGAGTTCTCCCAGGTTAGCGCCTTTGCCGCCAACCAAAGCAATATCGTCTTTATCAACTTCCTTAAACCAAAGAATGTTTTTAGTAGACACAATCCCTCCAGAGAATTTCTAATTTTTAATTTCTAATTTCTATTCAAATTTGAATTTTAAATGTTTAAAAATTAAGTCATTCAAAATTGATTAAAAATTTAAAATTAAGAATTTAAAATTAAAGTCTACTTTTTTAATATTTTAAAGATTACACTATTACTAAACCCTCTTCTTTGTAAAAACTGGGCCTTTTTTTCAAAATCCGCATCCTGTAATCTCGATTTTAATTCTAAGGCTCGCTTTGCCAGTTCCTCTTCATTTTGTTCAGCCAAGGTTTCTACTATTATATTCTCGTCAATTCCCAATTTTTTGAGTTCCAATCGCAAAAGATAAGTACCAGTCGGCCTTAAAACATTTCGGTCCCTTACATACATCTTAGCAAATTCCACATCATCTAACAATTTATTTCTAATAAGAACTTCGAGAGTTTTACCGATTTCATCTTCAGAAATTTTTTTAGTTCTAAGTTTTTGGCGCACTTCGAAAATCGAGCGAGCCCGGAATTTTAAAAAAATAAGCGCAATATCAAGCGCCGGCTTTGTCTTTTTAGTATCCGTAATTACCTACTTCCATTTTTCCTCCAAATTTTAGCAATCTGGTAGTTGGCGATAAAATTTATCACCAACATATCAAATAGCTATTATTATTCAGTGGCTTCCGGCTCTGGCTCGATCACAGCTTCAGTCTCAACTTCCGGCTCAACATTTTTTGTTCGTTTTGCTGTTTTCTCAACTGAATCAGCTTCAACTTTCTCTTTAACTTTAGCTTCAATCTCTTTGGCAAGCTTAGCATGATCCTTCAAGAACTCTTTAGCTTGCTCGCGGCCTTGACCAAGCTTTTCGCCATTATATTGATACCAGGAACCGCTTTTCGCCACAATACCAAGTTTTGCAGCCATATCTAGAAGGTCACCCTCAAAGGAAATACCCTCGCCATACATAATATCAAACTCAGCTACCTTAAACGGCGGCGCAACCTTATTCTTAACGACTTTAACCTTAATATGGTTTCCTGTTACTTCTTCACCTGCTTTAATCTGCTCGTTACGGCGAACTTCTAACCGAATGGATGAATAAAATTTTAACGCCATTCCACCAGTAGTTGTTTCTGGATTTCCAAACATTACACCGATCTTCATTCTTATCTGGTTAATAAAAATTAACACTGTCTTAGATTTAGAAATTGCACCGGTTAATTTTCGAAGCGCCTGGCTCATCAACCTTGCTTGTACGCCCATCGATGAATCGCCCATCTCACCTTCAATTTCACTTCTTGGCACTAATGCGGCAACTGAGTCAACTACAATTACATCCAAAGCATTGGAACGAACCAAAGTCTCGGCAATCTCCAAAGCTTGTTCACCGGTATCTGGTTGGGAAATAAGCAGTTCTTCAGTGTTAACGCCAATATTAGCCGCATATTCAGGATCAAAAGCATGTTCCGCATCAATAAAGGCACAAATACCGCCTTTCTTTTGCGCCTCGGCAATCGCATGCAGGGCCAAAGTTGTTTTACCAGACGACTCTGCGCCGTAGATTTCCACAATACGACCACGAGGATAACCACCAACACCTAAACAAATATCTAAAGAAACAGAGCCGCTTGGGATAGACGCAACCTTCAACTTTTCCTTTTGACCGAAACGCATAATCGCGCCCGTACCAAACTGTCTCTCAATTTGCGAGAAAGCCATTTCCAGGGCTTCACGCTTCGCTTTTTCTTCACTTGTATTAGCTGACATTCATTCCCTTTCTTCCCGCCTTTTTTACTTGCTTTATGCTTTAATTATAACACATCAAAGCATTTTGTGCTTAAGCAAATTTAGAATTCTGCCAGGATCTGGACCTTTTTAACCGTCTCTTTTTTAAGCTGATTAATTGCCCTAAGTTCAAAAGTATTAAGGCCAGGCGTAAGCTTAACCTCTTGCTTAAAATTACCCTTATTATCCATTAAAATTGATTGATTATTAATCATTAGCGTCACACCTTCATCGGTTTTACCGGCAATTTCGGTTTTATCTTGGGTAATCACCTGCTCGGTTGACGGAGAACTAATCTGCAGATTAGGCGGAGACGCAAATTGGTTAATGCTATAACTAATGTAAATCACTAGCCCCGCTAAAACTAATATAATAGTAGTAAGTAGAATAAATTTTGGCGTAATCGAAAAAAGCGGTTCCTTGATTCTTCTCTCTGGCGCCAATTTAGATAAACTCCGGTCAACGCCACGTTCCCGCTTAAATTGATCGATTAGGTTATTCCTATCAAGTTCCAAAAAATCAGCGTACTTGGCCAAAAACCCAGCTGCATAAACCGTTTCTGGTAAAGCCAAATGATTATCGCGCTCCAAGGCCTCGAGATATTTGATTCTGACTTTAGTTTCTTCTTCGGCCTGCTCGAGAGTAACCCCTTTCTTCTGTCTTTCATCTTTCAAGGTTTCTCCAACGGTATGAGCAGTGTCGATTTGCCGATGGACAAAATCTGTCATTTAGTTAAATCCTTACTTTTAGCTCAATCGTAAAATATTTAATAAGTTCTCGTAGAACGGAAAAAGGCTAACCAATAATATTAATATTGTTCCTCCAAGTACAAAAGGTAAAATCGAAACGCGCTCGTTCATAGAACGTTTTAGGATAACCATAGTTCCAACCTGAAACACAATCGTAGCCAAAAGTCCTAGCCAAAGAGCAATTAAGAAATTATTAAACTGAAGCGTTAAAGCGCATATTGCCAATATCGCTGGCGCCGATGATTCAAACCAGCTACTTTTCCCTTTATAAACGATAATAGATATAATATAAACCACCGCAGCCAAGCCAACCGTCCAAGCTAATGAAATTAAAATGTTTACTGTTTCAGTTATAAAATAGCTTGATTTGCCTTGAACTAAGTAAGCACCTAATTCCGGCACATTTTTTAAGTAAAGGTATATATAACCAATTTTACTTAATAATGACAGTAAAATGATTACCGAAATTGCAATTAGACTGATTTTAACCGGCTTTTTAAGATCTTTGCCGCTTTGTAGACAGAAAAACAAAAAAATTATTACAGCCGCTCCAAAAGCATAGCCAAGCCAATAAATTATCTGCCAGAGAGTGTCATTACTAAAAAACGGCGCCCAGAAAGTAATATGGTCTATTAAGTTCATCTATACTCCTTTTTCTCAATACCCCTAGTTTTTTAGTAAACCTCATTGAGCCCTGTTTGTCAAATAAATGTACATGATGACGACCTTTTGGACAATAGCCCGTGTTTTTCACTGTAGGCCAGCGGGGTTAAATAATTTAAATTTTCATGTGGTCTAATCGTGTTGTAAGTGATAATAAAATCTG
>Ga0172379_10003601_pt1 | contig 24304 bp, 18 predicted proteins | sample GrowelOW334metaG_FD_119756 | JGI IMG/M metagenome (GOLD analysis project Ga0172379, IMG submission 119756) | Groundwater microbial communities from an aquifer near a municipal landfill in Southern Ontario, Canada - Groundwater well OW334 metaG | ecosystem: Environmental > Aquatic > Deep...
GTATTGACGCTTTGCGCCGTTTTCTCCGCGCTTCGTCGCAAGCCCGGCCAAACTCGCGATGAATTCTCCTAGAGTTCCATCAAGTGCGCATGGGCGCCGCCTGAAAGGAGATCGAGATGGATTCGCCAGTGATTATAAGCAGACAAGCGTGGCACTGCCTCCTGATTGCGGCCGCGGTCTGCTTGCTGGTCGTGCAGCCGCTGATGGCGGCCGACGGCATCGACGGCAATCTGGTCAGCGTTCACTGGCTCGAAAAGAACCTCAATCGTGACGACGTTGTCCTGCTCGATGCGTCGGTTGGCCAGATATTTGCGGCCAAGCACATCGCCGGGGCGGTTAACGTCGACGTATTCACCTTTGGCGGCCGCGAAATTCCGCGCGCTGAAATGGAACGGCGCATTCGGTCTTGGGGTATCAGCGCCGGAACCAAGGTCGTCATCTACGATCAAGGTGGCACCTACTTCGCGACCAGTCTGGTTTTCGACCTCTACTATCACGGAATCCCGGCCGAGGATCTGTTCGTCCTCGACGGCGGCCTGACCAAGTGGCAGGCGGCGGGCGGCACTGTCACGAAAGAGCCAAGCGCAGCTCGAAAGCCCGGAACATTTCGCGTCGCCAAGCTCAGGGAAGAGGTTCGCGTCCGGCTGCCGGAATTCCTGACGGCCTCCGGCGACCCGACGAACAACACCCTCGTCGAGGCACTTGACGCCAACAACCACTTTGGAGGCTTCAAGTTCTTCGACCGGGCCGGCCACGTGCCCAATGCCATCATGGCGCCGAGTGCGGACTTCTTCAATGCCGACAAGACTTTTAAGTCCGCGAAAGAAATACGGCGGATGCTGGCTTACCTGGGCATCAAGCCCGAACAGCAGATCCACGCCCATTGCGGCGGCGGCATCGCCGCTAGCGTGCCGTTCTTCGCCATGAAGTTCATGTTGGACTACCCGAAGGTCAAGCTCTACAAGGGATCCCAACTCGAGTGGCTGCGCGACGACCGCAGCCTGCCTTACTGGACCTACGACGCGCCGAACCTGCTGCGCGAAAAAGGCTGGCTCGCCTCATGGGGCAACGCGACGCTGCGTGGTTTCGGCGTGACAAAAATGAGCATTGTCGACGTCCGTCCGCCCGAATCCTATCAACACGGACATGTTCCCTATGCCGTCAACATTCCCGCGGACGTCTTCAAGCGCCACCTCACTACACCCGGGAAACTGACCGAAGTGTTGGGCGCAGCCGGCATCGATGCGGACCATGAAGCGGTGATTGTCTCCGAAGGCGGGGTGAACCCAAACTCGGCCCTGGCTTTCGTCGCGCTGGAGAAGCTGGGGCAGAAGAGCGTCGCGGTGCTGACGAACACGGTCGACGACTGGGCATTCGGCGGCTTGCCGCTCGTCACGGAGGCCACCACGGTCGGCCCGAGGAAATCGCCGCAGGATCTCGCCATCCCGCTAACCGTTTATGCGGCCAGTGCTCGCGCCGGCATCCTGACCACGGGTTCGGGCAACACTCACGGAGCGTATCCGAAAGTCTACCTCGCATCGGGCAAGGCGGTGCCGGTCAAGCGGCTTGAAGGCGATGTCATTCATCTGCCATACACCGAACTGCTGAATTCCGGCGGAACGCCGAAGGCTGCGAAAGACATCTGGAGCATCCTCGTCAAGGCCGGGCTCCCGCGATACGCCGAAATCATTTGCTACGCCGACGATCCCGGCGAGGCCGCCGCCAACTATTTCATCTTGAAACTGATGGGCTACCCCGACGTGAAGATGCTGGTGATTTAGCCGTAGTGCCCCGCGCATAAATGCATCCCCGCACGAACCGGCTGAGCATGGGCCACCCAGGCCGGAATATTGCGACGATCCGAGCGGCGCGATCGGGCCATCAGCAAGACCGACATCGGCGTGAGCCACCAGATCCGCTCCCATGTGCCGGACCGGAGCCGCATCAAGGATCTGCGCACCAACGTCGAAATCTCCAATATGCAGAGGGTGCCCGACGGCGATCTCGATCCGTTCGCCGAAACCACCGGGAAGCAAGGGGTTTAAGACCGCTCTTGAACCGGTATTTCCGTCGCAACTTTTGACGCTTTGCGGCGTTTTCTCCGTGCTTCGTCGCAAGCGCCTCGAACCCAGTGCAAAATTCTCCTAGAGTCTCATCAACGGCGCGCGGGCGCCGCCTGATAGGAGATCAAGATGAATACAGTGATGACAATGAGCCGGCAGACCCGATGGACGGCCAGCGTGGTCGCGGCACTGGCCACCCTGCTCACGGCGGGCGGCCCGCTGATGTTGGCCGAGCACTACGCACAGATCGGGGCAAGTTGGAATGCTTCCGGTTATTATGCAAGCGCGCAGAGTAGGGGCATTGCCTGCTCGGACCAGGGGGACTCACGCATCCCGGTGACCTCGACGCGCCGCAGCGCGGAAAATTCCTGATGCTGCATGAAGGCGGTGCCGGGCATAGCCGCAAGCGTGTTTAGCCAATCCAAGTAATCGACGATACTCATAATGGAAAAATCACTTCTCGAAAGAGTCTGGTCCGGACTGGTCGGTTTTTCCCGCCGTCTGGCGGACGGTGTAGCCCAGCTCACCAACTGGCAGTTCATTTTGCTGGGCCTGCTCGCCTTGATCGGCGCGAACCTTCTTGCAAACATTCTCGATTCGCGCCCAGGCAAGCAGCCCGCTCCACCGGTTGCGGTCATCATCCACAAGGAAGAAACATTGCCTCGCGACACCGAGGCCGCTCCCGCCGTGCCCGAACTGCCACTGCCTCCGCACGCCGCGCAGGAAGAATCCCTCAAGCAGGAGATCTTGAAAGAGGTCCAGAAGGAAGTCGATAGCGCGTCCAGCGCACCAGACCAGACCAACGCAAAGAAACCCAACAGATCGGCGGACGAGCTTGCCGCGGATTACCGCAAACGTTTCGGGGAGTATCGCAAGCCGGATCGTGGCCTGCCGCTGGGCCAGATCGTATTCTTCCTGTTGATCATCCTGTTGGCGGTGCGGATCGCCACGCGTTCGCGTCTGCGCGCCGACAAGCGCGTGATGTCGGCCGAATCCAGCGCGGAAATGGAATCGCTGCGCCGCCAGGTCACCGAGGCGCAATTGCAGACCTTGCAGGCCCAGGTCGAACCGCATTTCCTGTTCAACACGCTGGCGGCGGTCGAACATCTTACCGAAACCGATCCACCGCGCGCCTCCGCCATGCTGCAACACCTGATCGCCTTCCTGCGCGGTTCGTTGCCGAATATGCGCGAGTTGAACACCTCCCTGGGGCGCGAGGTCGACCTGTGCCGGAGCTATCTGGCGATCATGCAGATCCGCATGGAGGATCGGCTGAAGATCTCCATCGATGTCCCGGAAGCACTGCGTGGTCTATCATTCCCTCCCATGATGCTGCAATCCCTGGTTGAAAACTCCATCAAACACGGCCTTGAGCCCAAGCCGGAGGGAGGTGCCATCGCCCTCTCCGCCCGCCTACAGGACGGCCGGCTGCGGGTCACCGTCGCCGACACCGGCCTGGGCATTGCCGAGAGCGCTCCCCACGGCATCGGCCTGACCAATATCCGCGATAGGCTGAAACGACTCTACGGCAACTCGGCAGCCTTGATCATGGCACCCAATGCGCCAGCCGGCGCCCACATCACCATCGAGATCCCCTATGTCCCACCCGCCGCGAGCGATACTGGCCGATGACGAACGGCTGATGCGCGACCAACTTCGCGCGCGGCTGCGCGAAGCCTGGCCCGAACTGGAACTGGTCGGCGAAGCGCGCAACGGCAACGAAGCGCTGGCGATGGTCGCCGACTTGCGCCCCGAACTGGCGTTTCTCGACATCCGCATGCCGGGCCAGAGCGGCCTGGAAGTGGCGCGCGCCATCTCCGGCTGTTGCCACATCGTCTTCGTTACCGCCTACGAAGCGCATGCCATCGAGGCCTTCGAACAGGGCGCCATCGATTACCTGCTGAAACCGGTCGATCCGGCACGCCTGGCGGTGACCGTGGCCCGGCTCAAGCAAAGGCTCGCGGCCGGTTCCGACGACACGCCGGAGCAGGGTATCGCGCGCATCGAAACGATGCTGGCGCAACTCTCGGGGATCGCTCCGCAACAACCCGTCGCGCCCTACCTACGCTGGATACAGGCAGGCCTGGGCGGGCAGCTATACCTCTATCCGGTGGAGGAAGTGATCTACCTGCAAGCCCAGGACAAATACACCGTGATCGTCACGGCAAAAGAGGAAAGCCTGGTGCGCAAGCCGATACGCGAGTTCGCCGTGGCGCTGGACCCGGAAATCTTCTGGCAGATTCATCGCTCGACCATCGTCAACACGCGCTACATCGCCTCGTTCCGACGCGAAGACGAGCATGCCGAGGTCTCGCTGAAGGGCAGAAACGAGAAGCTCGAAGTCAGCCGCGGTTTCTCCTCGCGCTTCCGCCAGATGTGAGCTCCCCCTTAAGCCAGGCTTCGCAGCTCCCGCAGAACCACGGAGAGCATGGCGATATCCGGCGACTCGGCGAGGCGAATTTCGGCAAGCAGTTGCTGGTAGCGTTCGAACTGGAAAGCCCGCCGCTCCCGCCATGCGGCCACCAGTTGCCGGCTGTCGGGCAACTCGGGGCGATCGCGCAGCACCCCGGCGGCGAGTACCCGCGCCAGATTCGACAAGTCGTCGCGCAACGCGGTGCGGGCCAGCCCCTGCCAATGCGTGTCCGCTTTCAGGGCTTCGATCCGATGCCCGAACCAGTGCAGATCGAGAAGCCCGCCCAGGGCAAAATACACTTGCGCCACCAATTCGACCGGCCGGGTCAGATCGCTGGCGATTTCGACCAGATCCAGCGCCGAATAAAGTTCTTCCAACGCCGCGATCCGATCCGCCAGCCCCGCCGGCACACCCAACTGGGTGTAATGCCGGATGACTTCATCGAGCTTGGTCCGATAGTCTTTCCCCACCACCGAGTGGATGGAGTCCGCCAGCTGGTCGACGCTGGCGGTAAAGTGTTCCAGGGTTGCCGGCAGGTCGCTCAGGTGCTCCCGATGGCGCAGGAACCACAAGGTTCCACGCTCGGTCAGGCGCAGGCACTCCAGCACCATCGCCGTCTGGGTGGCATCGGCCACCCGGTTATCCAGCGCTTCGATGGCCTGCCACAAGGGAACCTGTCCGAACACTTCCCGGGTGGCCATGTAAGCGCGCACGATGTCGGCGACCGCCGCGCCCGCCTCCTGCTGTAGGCGGTAGACGAAGGTCGGGCCGACGCGGTTCACCATGCTGTTGACCACATGGGTGGCAATGATCTCGCGGCGCAGCGGATGGCGCAGGATATGCCCCGGATAACGCTCCCTCAGCTGCTTGGGAAAATAGCGTTGCAAGGCGGTGCTGATATAGGGGTCCTCGGGAACGTTGCAAGCCATCAGCGCATCGAACAATTCCATCTTGTTGTAGGCCAGCAGCACCGCCAGTTCCGGCGTGGCGAGGCCGATGCCGGCGGCTTTGCGCTCGGCAAGCTGCTCATCGAAAGGCAGATATTCGATGCGCCGGTTGAGGCGCCCGTTGTTGGCCAGGAAGCGCATGTAGCGTGCCTGTTCGTCGAGCAGCGCGGAGCCCCGCGCATGGGTAACGGACAGCATCTGGGTCTGGAAATAGTTGTCGCGCAGCACCAGTTTCGCCACTTCATCGGTCATCTCGACCAGCAACTGGTTGCGCTGCCCTTCGCTGAGCAAGCCCTCCTCCGTGACCAGATTGAGCAGGATCTTGATATTCACTTCATGGTCCGAGCAGTCGACGCCGGCCGAGTTGTCGATGGCATCGGTGTTGATGCGTCCGCCTTTCAGGGCGTATTCGATCCGGCCCAACTGCGTGCAGCCGAGATTCCCCCCTTCGGCAACGGCGCGGCAGCGCAATTCCGCGCCGTTCACCCGGATCGCATCGTTGGCCTTGTCACCCACGTCGGCATTGCTCTCCTGGCTGCCCTTGACGTAGGTGCCGATGCCGCCGTTGTAGACCAGATCCACGGGCGCCAGCAGCAGCGCGCGGATCAGTTCCTGCGGGGTCAGTGCTTCGGCGTCGATCGCCAGGCTGGCGCGGGCCTGCGGCGAAAGCCTGATCGCCTTGGCGCTGCGCGGATAAACGCCGCCACCGGACGAGATCAACTTGGCATCGTAGTCCGCCCAGGACGAGCGCGGCAGGTTGAAGAGACGCTGGCGTTCGGCAAAACTGACGGCCGGATCGGGATCGGGATCGATGAAGATATGCCGGTGATCCGCCGCCGCGAGCAGGCGGATGTGTTGCGACAGCAGCATGCCATTGCCGAAAACGTCACCCGACATGTCGCCGATCCCAACCACGCTGAAATCCTGTTCCTGGGTATTCAGCCCCAGCTCCCGGAAGTGGCGCTGCACCGACTCCCACACCCCGCGCGCGGTGATGGCCATCTTCTTGTGGTCGTAGCCCACCGACCCGCCGGAAGCGAAGGCGTCTCCCAGCCAGAAGCCGTATTCCTTCGATACCCCGTTGGCATAGTCGGAAAAGCTCGCGGTGCCTTTGTCCGCGGCGACCACCAGGTAGGGGTCGTTCTCGTCCCGGCGCAGCACCCGCGCCGGCGCCTTGGTTTCGCCCGCCACCAGGTTGTCGGTGATATCCAGCAAGCCGCGCAGAAAGATGTGGTAGCAAGCCACGCCCTCCTTCAGGTAGGAGTCGCGGTCCGCCGCTGGTGGCGGGTTCTTGACGACGAAGCCCCCCTTCGAGCCGACCGGCACGATCACCACGTTCTTGACCATCTGGGCCTTCATCAGGCCGAGAACTTCGGTGCGGAAATCCTCCATCCGGTCCGACCAGCGCAAGCCCCCGCGCGCCACCTTGCCGCCGCGCAGGTGGATGCCCTCGACGCGCGGCGAATAGACGAAGATTTCGAACAGCGGTTTCGGTTCGGGCAGGCCCGGCACCTGGCGGGAATCGAGCTTGAAGGACAGATAAGGCTTGGGTTCACCGTCGGCCTGCTGAAAATAGTTGGTGCGCACGGTCGCCGCGATCACCGCCAGAAACTGGCGCAGGATACGATCCTCATCCAGGTTGGCGACGGACTCCAGGGCAGATTCGACTTCGGCCACGATCTTCGCGGCGCGCTCGGCCCGTCCCGGCGTATCGGCGGGGTCGAAACTGGTCATGAATAGCGCCAGGAGCCGGCAAGCGATGTCCGAATGGCCGGTCAGGGTCTGCTCGATATAGAGCTGGCTGAAGGTGAAACCGGCCTGTTTCAGGTATTTGGCGTAGGCGCGCAGCAGCGCCACTTCGCGCCAGCCGGCTTTCGCCATCAGCACCAGCCGGTTGAAGTCGTCGTTCTCCGCCTCGCCGCGCCAGACCCGCAGGAAGGCTTCCTCGAACAGTTCGTGTACGCTCGCCAGGTCCAGATCGGCGGCGGCGGCATAATCCAGGCCGAAATCATGCAGCCACACGGTCCGGCCGCTCTCCAGCACTATTTCGTACGGCCGCTCCTCCAGCACCTTGACGCCCATGTGCTCGAGCATCGGTAGGGAAAGCGACAGCGGCACCGGCTCGTTGTTGCGCAGTATCTTGAAGCGCAGATTGCCGGTGCGCGCATCGACCGGTTGATACAACCGCAAGCCCAGGCTGTCGTCCTCGCCCATGGACTCCATCAGGTCGATGTCGACGACCGCCAGGCGCGCCGCGTAGTCTTCCCGGTAGCCGGCGGGAAACGCCGTCTTGTAGCGGTTGTGCAGCAGATTGCCGCGTTCCTCGCCGCAATGCGCCAGCAAGGCCTCGTACAGATCGTTATCCCAGCGCCGCGCCACCTGCGCCAGGCGCTTTTCCAGCTCGCGCACGTCGAACGCCGGGACGTCGCCTGGGTGCACGTGGACCACGATCAGAATGCGCGCCAGTGCCGACTCCGATAGTTGCACGAAGAACTCGGTGCTGAAGCCGTTCAGCGCCTCCATCAGGACTTCCTGCATGCGCTGGCGCAGAGCGGAATCGAAATTTTCCCGCGGCGTGTAGATCAGGCAGGAAAAGAAGCGGCAGTAGGCATCGCGGCGGATGAACAGGCGCGTCCGCTGGCGCTCCCCCAGGCCCAGGATGCCCATCACGACGGGGTAGAGCTCGTCGACATTCACCTGCAGCAGTTCGTCGCGCGGATATTGTTCGAGTATGGTACGCAAGCTCTTGTCGGCATTGCTCTTGGGCCGGAAGCCGGCGCGCTCGAGCACGCTCGACACTTTCTTTCGCAGCAGCGGAATATCGACGGGATTGGCGTTATAGGCCGTGGAAGTGAACAGGCCGATGAAACGCCGTTCGCCGACGACCTCGCCATCCGCGTCGAAGCGCTTGATGCCGACGTAGTCGAGATAGGCCCGTCGATGCACGGTCGACCGGGCATTGGTCTTGGTCAGCACCAGCAAGCGCTTTTCCCTGGCAATTGCCTGCACTTCGGGGAGCATGGCGGCGAAGGGCACCGGTTGTTCCTTGCCCGTTTCGCGCAGGATGCCGATCCCCGAGCCGGCAACGACACGCAGCATTTCCCTACCCTGTTCGCCTTCGAGTTGATACTCGCGGTAGCCGAGCAGAGTGAAATTGTCGGCGGCCACCCAGCGCAGGAAGGCACAATCTTCGGCGGTGTCGTCGAGATTGTGGGGAGGCGGGTTGAACTCGATTTCGACGATGATCTCGGCCAAGCGCTGCTTCATTCGTGGCCAGTCCTGCACGGCCGCCAGCACGTCGGCGAGGACATGCGCCAGACCCTGGCGTAGCGCCTCCAGCTGGTCCGCCCCGGTGCGTCGATCCACCTCCACATGGATGATCGACTCGTAGCTGCCGGGACTGTCCTCGCGATCTTCGCCGAGGCTCAACAGGCGGCCGGCGGCGTCGCGCACCACCTTCATGATCGGATGGATGATCAGGTGCGGGGTCAATCCCTGGCGGTTCACTTCCATGGTGATGGAATCCACCAGGAAGGGCATATCCTTGCTGACGATTTCGATCACCGTGTGGGTGGATTGCCAGCCCTGCTCCGCGGGCCGGGGATTGTAGACACGGATCAACGGTTCAGCGGGCACGAAACGGCCGGCAAAACGCCAGTGGCACAGCGCGGCGCCACACAGGTTCTCGGCGCTACGCTCCGACAAATCCTCCGAGGCGACCTGGGCGTAGTAGCGATGCGCAAACGCCTCGGCCAGGGGCGCGTCCTCGGCGGGAAGCTTGCTCCGGATCAGTTCGGAAACGGCGGCCAGGAGTTCCTCCCTGGACGGCTCAAATTCGGTCTGCATGGATGCTCCTCAGTATCTATCGGCAGCGCTTGTCGGCGATGTTCCGGTATCGGCCTCTATGCCGCCCAATTCAGCCTGGTTGCAAGCCGCACCACCGGACCGGATAATAACTTGAACCCTAGCGCATATCATGCTGTGCGTCTATGCTATTTGGAATAGTATGGTGTCCAATGTCCTTTGCCGGCACTCCAACTCCCTGAAATCGAAACCACCGCCATGGCTATCCACAAAGTCGACGTCGCCAAGGGCATCCAGTGGATCGAGGTGCCCGAAGCTGGCCTGCGGATATTGTGCGGTTGTCCGTCCGATGCGGTGAAGCACCTGATCAAGCGCGGCTTGATCCTCAAGCAGGAGATCAAGGGCACACCCTGCGAGACCGGCCCCAATACCATCCTGCTCTCGGATCTGCCGGTGCAGAACGGCGAATTCGCCAATCTCGCCGAGTTTCCAGTGCTGCAAATGCTCTACCTGCAAGGCTTGATAGTGCCGGGCCATCCCAACAACACCGGACGCAAACCCTTGTTGATCGGCTCGGCGGACCAGCTTGAATCCCAGATGCGCTATATCTACCGGGGGAACTACGGCCTGGTGTCGCGCGAAGAAATCATGGAAGCGGGCATACCCGCCGAGCAGGCGACCGAGATGATGCGGCTCAAGCTGGCGTTCGCTTTTGGCCGGATCAAGCCGACCCGCGACTTCCTGGAAACCCGCGTCATCGGCGACGGTTCCGTCGAAATAGCCGACGGAGTGCGGCTGCGCAGGCTACAGCCCAACATCTTCGAGTTCACCCATGGCGGCGACACGGCGATCGTCGATCTCAACCTCAAACCCGGCGAAACCTACGAATGCCCCTATCCCCTGGGCTATCGCCGTTTCGTCCAGGAGTATTTCTCCGTCATCCACTCCGGCGAAGGCGACGGCTGGGATGTCAATCGCCCGGCCATGTCCAGCATCGTCACCTATCAGGGGCGCATCTACCTGATCGACGCCGGACCGCAGTTGTCCCACATCATGGCGGCTCTGGGGATCGGCATCGAGCAGATCGACGGGATTTTTCACACCCATGGACACGACGACCATTTTGCCGGACTGACCGTACTGATGCGCGCTGGGCGCCGCATCAACTACTACGCCACTGCCCTGGTGAGGATCTCGGTGGCGAAGAAGCTGACCGCCCTGCTGGGCATGGAGGAAGAGCGTTTCGCCGACTTCTTCAACATCCACGACCTGGCGATGGACACCTGGACGGATATCGAAGGACTGGAGGTGATGCCGATCTTTTCGCCGCATCCGGTCGAAACCAACCTGTTTGTCTTCCGCACGCTGTGCGGCGAAGGTTATCGGAGTTACGGCCACTTCGCCGACATCGTGTCGATGAGCGTGCTCCAGGGCATGGTCACCGATCGGGCAGATAGGCCCGGCCTCGATCGCCAGGCCTATGAGCGCGTGCGTTCGGCTTATATGGTGCCGGTCGACGTGAAGAAGATCGACATCGGCGGCGGCATGATCCATGGCAATGCCGAGGATTTCCGTGCCGATGCTTCAAAGCGCATCCTGCTGGCTCACCGCGCCAGTGAACTCACCGCGGTGGAGAAGGAAATCGGCTCCAGCGCCGCCTTCGGCACCACGGATGTATTGGTGGCAGGGCTGTCCGAGGGATTGCGCCGGCACGCCTTCAGCTATCTTGAGGCACATCTGCCCGGCGTGCCGCTCCACCAATTGAGGATGCTGGTCAATCACCCCATCACCGAGATCAACCCGGGAGCGATTATCCTGAAGGAAGGCGAAACCCCGCAGGAGGTGCTGCTGCTGCTGAGCGGACGGGTCGAGAGAATACGCACCCGCGACGACCTGTTCGGCCACTTGCCGGCGGGCGCCATGATCGGCGATCAGGCAATTCTTGACCAGCGCCCGGCCACCCACACCTATCGCGCCTCCTCCTTCCTGTGGGCATTGCGTCTGCCGCCGTCCCTGTATGCGGAAGTCGTTCGCCGCAACAAGTTGCTGGACCATCGCCGCCACGCCTCCGCCCTGTCCAAATTTCTCGATACCACCAATCTGTTCGGCGATGGACTGCCGGTGGCTGTACTCGGGCGCATCGTCGATGGTGCCTCGGAGCGTCGCTATCCGGCGGGAATCGTTATCGAAGACCACGATCTGCAAGTCCTGAACATCATTCGCTCCGGATCCGTCGAACGCACGATCGGAGAGCGCGTGCTGGATGTCCTGAGGGCGCGCGATGTTTTTGGCGAGGAGGGGACGATCTTCAAGGTTCCCTGCCTGTTTAGCCTGCGTGCCCTCGAAGAAACCGTGGTGATACAAATACCGGGGGAACTGATTGCGGATGTACCGATTCTGCGCTGGAAACTGCTGGAAAATCACCGGCAACGCTCGGTTCGCATGATCCACGATGACCACCTGGCTGGCAAAGTAGTGTGGAGCGAGGCGATCTCGATACATGTGGCGCGTATGGATGAACATCACATGAAATTGATTGAAATCGCCAACGCCATCGTCGAGAACCTGCCCAGGTATGGCAATCGGAAGGCATTGTCAATCCTGTTCGATGCCTTGGTGGACTATGCGAGATATCATTTCGACGCCGAGGAAAAATTGATGATCTCCTATGCCTATCCGGGCTTCGAGGATCATCGCCGCAAACACCTCGAACTGCTCGGCGAGGTGACCGAATACCGGGACCAGGTGGTCGCCGGTGAAGTCCCCGACCAGGGTAGCTTCCAGCGCTTCTTCGAGGACTGGCTGATCCGCCACATCCTGGAAGAGGATTACAAGTACGGCGCGTTCCTCAACTCGATGGGGGTCTATTGAGACTCTACGTCATCACCGGCGCCTCGCGCGGCCTGGGCGCCGCACTGGCCGAAGCCTTGATGGCTCCGGGGCACCGCTTGATCTGCATGGCGCGAAGCCAAGCGCCACTCGCCAGCTTGCGCAAGCACGCCAGGACTCGAGGCTGTGCGGTCGACGCGCTGGCGATCGATATCGGCGACGCGGCGGCGGCGGTTGCGGCCCTGGAAGCCACCATGAACAAACTCGATCCGGCCCGGTTCCGCGCCGTGAGCCTTATCAACAACGCCGGCGTGGTCGAGCCGATACACACGGTGGAAAGACTCCTGCCGACGGAAATCGCCGCCAGCGTGGCGGTCAACCTCACCGCGCCGATGGCACTGACGGCGGCATTTCTAAGGCTGACGGCAGCATGGCCGGCCGAACGCAAGATCCTCAATATCTCCAGCGGAGCCGCCCACAAGGCGTATGCGGGATGGAGCGTCTATTGCGCCACCAAGGCCGCTCTCGACCAGTTCACCCGCTGTCTCTCCCTCGAACAGCAGCGGCACGCCAACGGCGCCAAAGTCGTGGCGCTGGCCCCGGGCGTGATCGACACTGCCATGCAAGCGTCTGTCCGCCGCGCGACTGCCGACGAGTTCGCCGAACTGCCCCGCTTCGTTGCGCTCAAGGAGTCGGGGCAGTTGCCCACCCCGCAAGCCGCCGCAGAAAGCCTGTTGCGCTACCTGGAGCGTGCCGACTTCGGCGCCACGCCGGTGGACGACGTGCGCAATGCCTGAACTCAGTTTATAAGTTGCGTGTCTTCGCGCTGTAGATGCACGGCGTACCAATCGGATAGCGTGAAAGCGATGTTTTGTGCGGTAACCGACGGCACATCGTCTCTCAGCCCGGCGATCTCGTCGGTCAGCGCGGCGAGCAGGTGGGCGTGCTGCGCCCGATGATTGTCAAAACGTCCGTCCCCAGTACCAGCCATCATGCTCTCTTCGCTGGCAAAGTGATAGGCCAGATACGACTTGGTGATACTCAGGATTTCAATTAGCTGATCCTTGGTGCCGCCGTTGCGTGAAACGCGGACACAGTTTTCGATCAGGGAAAATATCATCTGGTGTTCGAAATCGACAACCGGATCGTCAAGTTTGAAGCTTGAATCCCACAGGGCAGGAGCGGCGGCAGTTTCCATTCAGGGTAGCCTAAGATGACACGTTCAATGATCAACAGGTTAGCGAAATGCCGGACCGTTGACTTGATCCTCGTCAAGAAGGCCGTCTGAATTGGCTTTGCCGGCAATTGCCCTTCGCTATCGTTCAGGTATTATTCGTCGGTGACGATGCAAACTGCTCTCTCATGCCTGCGTCTTGCGTTGCAGCGGATGCTTCTGACCTCAGCGTGAAACCAGATCCCCTTTACCTCGCCATCGACCAGGGCACCCACGCCAGTCGCGCCGTCCTGCTTGATCGCCGCGGACGCGTGCTGGCGAGCGGCGCGCAGAACATCGGCCTGATGCGCCCCCAACCCGACTGGGCGGAGCAGGATGGCGACGAGATGGTCGCCTCGATTTTCACCGCGGTGACGCAAGCCCTGGCTGGGATCGGCGAACGCCGGCGCGATGTCGTCGCGGCTGGTCTTGCCAGCCAGCGCGCCAGTTGCGTCTGCTGGGACCGGCGCGACGGCCGGCCGCTGTCGCCGGTATTCAGTTGGCAGGACCGGCGCGCGCACCTGTGGTTGCATCAGTTCGAGGACCGCGGCGACGAGGTGCATCGCAAGACAGGCTTGTTCCTTTCGGCGCATTACGGTGCCAGCAAGCTGCGCTGGGCGCTCGACCATCTGCCGGCGGTACGTCAGGCGCGTGAGGCGGGCACACTCTGCTGGGGTCCGCAGGCGAGCTTTCTGACCTTCCGTCTGCTCGATGAACACCCCTTGGTAGCCGATCCGCAGTGCGCAGCGCGCACCCAGCTATGGAACCTCGCCACGCGCGACTGGGACCCGGAACTGTTCGCCCTGTTCGGTCTGCCGATGGGATTCACACCCACAAGCGTCCCCACCTGCCACCCCTACGGCATGCTGCGTGCGGGCGACACGGCGATCCCCCTGAAAGCGGTAAACGGCGACCAGTCGGCGGCAGTGTTCGCCTTCGGTTGGCCGGAGGAGGATACCGCCTACATCAACATCGGCACCAGCGCCTTCGTGCAGCGCGCGCTCACGCGCGACCCCGGCACCGTTCCGCGACAGCTCAGCGGCATCATCCTCGACGACGGCGAGACCACGGTATACACGGTGGAAGGCAACGTGAACGGCGCCGGCACAGCAATCGAATGGCTGCGCGCCGAGTTAGGAATCGAGGGCGTGGTATCGCTGCTGCCGCAATGGCTGGAGACACCCTGCGAACCGCCGCTGTTCCTCAATGGCATCGCCGGCCTCGGCGGCCCGTTCTGGATTCCCGATTTCACCTCGCGCTTCGTCGGCAGCGGCGAACCCAGGCAGAAGGCCGTTGCCGTTATCGAAAGTATCGCCTTCCTGCTACAGGCGAACATCGACGAGATGGCGAAACATCTGCCGCCCGCCGCGCGCATCCGCGTCAGCGGCGGGGTGTCGCGCTTCGACGGCCTGTGCCGCGCGCTCGCTGCCGTGAGCGGACTGCCGGTGCTGCGGCGCGACGATCCCGAAGCCACGGCCCGCGGCATCGGCTATCTCGCCGCGGGACGGCCGACCCTATGGAACGACGATGCCGCAATGGAACAATTGTTCACACCCACCGGGGATGCGGACATCCGCCGGCGTTACCTGCGCTGGCGCGCGTTGATGGCCGAAGCCACGGGAGTCTGAGCTCGCGCTGGTGTGCGCCCACATGACCGACGCGAACCGGCCATCAATGCACTTCGCGGGTATCCAGAAATCGAACTTCGGGGAAACGATCCTGCGTCAGCTTGAGGTGCCTTGGCCGCCCCGTGGCTGGAAATGTACGACCGGCCCCTTTTCTAGGCTAGAATAATGGCACCAGTAACTCCGAATACGAAGCAAATATGGCGCCTTTAGGACGATTGTTGCGTAGTCCGAACACCAGTTTTTTCCTCTTCGGGCCACGCGGAACGGGCAAATCGACTTGGTTGCGGTCGGCGCGGACAGGGGCGATCTGGGTCGATCTGCTCGATCCGGAAATGCAACGCCAATATCTGGCGCGGCCGGAGCGCCTGCGCGAGTTGATCGCGGGTCGGCCGGAGATCACCGACATCGTGATCGACGAAATTCAGAAGGCTCCCGCCTTGCTGGATGTGGTGCATGCCTTGGCGGAATCCGACAAGCGGCTGCGCTTCGTGCTGACCGGCTCCAGCGCGCGCAAGCTGCGGCGGGGCGCAGCTAACCTACTGGCGGGGCGTTTGACGGAGGTGCACATGCATCCCTTCATGGCGGCGGAGATGGGTTCCTCCTTCGACTTACGACGGGCGCTGGAAATCGGCCTGGTGCCTTTGGTCTGGGGCAGCGCCGATCCGGCGGCGACATTGCGCGCCTATGCTTCGCTCTACCTGCGCGAAGAAGTTCAGGCCGAGGCCTTGGTACGGGACATCGGCGCCTTTGCTCGCTTTCTCGAATCGATCAGCTTCTCGCAGGGCGCCTTGCTCAACCTGGCGCAAGTCGCGCGCGATTGCCAGGTAGGGCGCAAGACGGTCGAAGGCTATCTCGGCATACTCGAAGACCTGCTGCTGTCGTTTCGCGTGCCGGTGTTCAGCAAGCGCGCCAAGCGCATCCTGGTGAGCCATGAAAAGTTCTATTTCTTCGACGCCGGCGTCTATCGCTCCCTGCGCCCCAGCGGCCCATTGGATCGCTCCGAGGAAATCGCCGGCATGGCGCTGGAGGGATTGGTCGCACAACACCTGCGCGCCTGGATCGACTACCGCGCCGTCGAGGCAAAGCTGTATTACTGGCGCACCAAGTCGGGCAACGAGGTGGACTTCGTTGTCTATGGCAAGGATGTGTTCTGGGCCATCGAGGTCAAGCACGCCGCTCGGGTCTCCAGCAAGGATGTGCGTGCGCTGCGCTCATTTCGCGAGGACTACCCGGAAGCCAACGTGTGTCTGCTGTACATGGGCAGGGAGCGCCTGGCGATAGACGGCATTACTTGCATGCCCTGCGAGGAATTTATCCTGGGCCTGGATCCCGAACGCGAGTAGTCAACACAGGCTGTGGATCACGGCGCTCAATGCACTTCGCGGGTTTCCAGGAAGCGGACTTCGGGGAAGCGTTCCTGCGTCAATTTCAGGTTGACCTGATTGGGTGCGAGATAGACAAAATCCCCCGCGCCATCCAGGGCAACATTGTTCGGATATTTCTCGGTGAGAATCTTCAGCGCCTCGTCGCTGCCGCGCAGCCAGCGCGCGGTGGCCACCGGATAGGGCTCGAACACGGCGTCGACGCCGTACTCGTGCTCCAGCCGATGCGCCACCACGTCGAACTGCAACGTCCCCACCGCGCCGAGGATCATGTCGTTGGAGACGACCGGCCGGAACAACTGGGTGGCGCCCTCCTCGGCCAATTGCTGCAAACCTTTCTGCAACTGCTTCAACTTCAGCGGATTCCTCAGTACCGCGCGCTGGAAGAACTCCGGGGCAAAGGCAGGGATGCCGGTGAAGCGCAGGTCTTCGCCTTCGCTGAAGGTTTCGCCGAGGCGCACCGTGCCGTGGTTGGGTATCCCGATGATGTCGCCGGCGTATGCCTCGTCGGTGGTGTTGCGGTCGCGCGCCATGAAGGTGATGGCGTTGTTCACCGCGATGGACTTGCCGCCGGCCACCTGCTTGATCTTCATGCCGCGCTCGAAGCGCCCGGAACAGACGCGCAGGAAAGCGATGCGGTCGCGGTGCTTGGGGTCCATATTGGCCTGGATCTTGAACACGAAGCCGCTAAACTTGTCTTCGTAAGGATCGACCGTGCGCGTCTCTGCCGGGCGCGGCAACGGCCCGGGGGACAACTCGACCACCGCATCGAGCAGCGACTGCACGCCGAAGTTATTGGCCGCCGAGCCGAAGAACACCGGCGCCTGCCGGCCGGCCCGATACGCCTCCGCGTCGAAGGTGTGGGAAGCGCCGCGCACCAGCTCGATGTCGACGCGCAGTTCCGCCGCCTGATCAAAGATGAGTTCGTCGAGGCGCGGATTGTCCAGACCCTTTATGACTTCCGCCGTGCCCTTTTCCGCCTTCGGGTCGAAGAAGGAAACGCTGTCGTCGTAGAGATGGTACACGCCGCGAAAGCGCGAGCCCATGCCGATAGGCCAGGTGATCGGCGCGCATTGAATATTCAGCACCGACTCGATCTCGTCGAGCAGTTCGATCGGCGGCCGGCCGTCGCGGTCGAGTTTGTTGATGAAGCTGATGATGGGCGTGTCGCGCAGCCGGCAAACGTTGATCAGCTTGATGGTCTGGGCCTCGACGCCTTTCACCGAATCCAGCACCATCACCGCCGAATCGACGGCCGTCAATGTGCGATAGGTGTCCTCGGAGAAATCCTCGTGACCGGGCGTGTCGAGCAGGTTGATCATGCATTCCCGGTAGGGAAACTGCATCACCGAGGAGGTGATGGATATCCCGCGCTGCCTTTCCAGTTCCATCCAGTCGGATGTAGCATGCCGCCCAGTCTTGCGCGCCCGTACCGCGCCGGCCATCTGGATGGCGCCGCCATACCACAGCAGCTTTTCTGTCAAGGTGGTTTTGCCGGCATCGGGGTGGGAGATGATGGCGAATGTGCGGCGACGCTGAATTTCTGATTCCAGGCTCACGGAAGGATGACGCAACAATAATTGGTGCGAAGGTTTGGAAAGGCGGCGATTATACAAAGAGCCATCGCTCCAAGACAGAAAAATCCGCGGATATTGCCGCTCGCCGGAAGATGTGACACAATAAGCACTCACGTGACACATCGAGGCGCCCGCCATGAAGACCCTGACTATCCGCGAAGCCCGCGAAGGACTTTCCCATCCCGAGCAGATGTTCGCCGAGGACGACGAAGTGCTGGTGGTTCGCCACGGCGAGCCGGTCGCCCGCATCCTGCCGGCCCAGCCGCGCCCGCGCCTGCGTTCGCTGGCCGCGTTCCTGGCCAGCCAGCCGATGCAGAAGATACCCAGCGAGGTTCTGCTCGCCGAAGACCGCGAGGACCGCTGTTGAGCGCTTATATCGACACCAGCACCCTGGCCAAGTGCTATATCCGCGAGCGCCGTTCGCTGGAGGTGCTGGAGTGGGTTGAGCAACAGGGCGGCACCGCCACCGCGGCACTGACGCTGGTGGAGTTCCGCTGCTTGCTGGCGCGGCGCCGACGCGCCGGGCAAATCGACGAACCGCTGGAGCGTCAGGCGCTGTCGGAATTCGACGGCCACGTCCGTAGCGGTGCGTGGCGCATCCACCCGGGCGATTTATCGGATTTTGCCAATGCCCGCGACCTGGTCGATGTTCTGCCCACCTTGCCATTGCGCGCGCTCGACGCCATCCACCTCGCCGTGGCACGCCATCTGGCGGTCGAGGAATTCGCCACTTCCGACAAGACTCAGGCCGAGGCCGCACGCGCCCTCGGCTTCACCGTCCACGATTTTTCCTGAAAGCCTCATCATGAGCGAAACCACCCCCAGTACTCCCGACGAAAACCACATCATCGCCGAACGCCGCGCCAAGCTTGCCGATTGGCGGGTCGGCGGCAAGTCCTTCCCCAACGACTTCCGCCGCGAGAACACCGCCGCCAAGCTGGATGAAATCTACGGCGCCAAGTCGCGCGAGGACCTCGACGCGACCCCGGTCGAAGTCAGGATCGCCGGTCGCATCATGCTCAAACGCGTCATGGGAAAAGCGAGTTTTGCGACCATCCAGGATCTCTCCGGCCGCATCCAGATCTTCGTCAGCAACGACAAGACCGGCGACGCGGCGCACGCCGAATTCAAGAAGTTCGACCACGGCGACATCATCGGCGTGATCGGCACGCTGTTCCGCACCAAGACCAACGAGCTGACGGTACAGGCCAACGAGATTCGCCTGCTCACCAAATCGCTGCGGCCGCTGCCGGAAAAGTTTCACGGCCTCACCGACCAGGAGCAGAAGTACCGCGCCCGCTACCTCGACCTAATCACCAACGAGCAGTCGCGCTTCACCTTCGTCGCGCGCAGCCGGATGATCCAATCGATCCGCGACTACATGATCCATCACGGCTTCCTCGAAGTCGAGACGCCGATGATGCACCCCATCCCCGGCGGCGCCGCCGCCAAACCCTTCAAGACCCATCACAATGCCCTCGACATGGAATTGTTCCTGCGCATCGCCCCGGAACTATATCTGAAGCGTCTGGTGGTCGGCGGCTTCGAGAAGGTCTTCGAGGTCAACCGCAATTTCCGCAACGAAGGCATCTCGCCGCGCCACAACCCCGAATTCACCATGATGGAGTTCTACGAGGCCTATGCAGACTACCGCATGTTGATGGACTTCACCGAGGGCCTGCTGCGCCACTCGGCGCGCGCCGCGCTGGGCACCGAGGTGTTCGAGTACCAGGGCCGCACCCTTGATCTGTCCCAGCCCTTCGCGCGCCTGACCATCACGCAGGCGATCCGCAAATATCATCCGGGCTTCAGCGATACGCAGCTTGCCGATGCCGCCTGGCTGAAGCAGAAGATCCGCGATTTCGGCGAACTGGTGAAACCCGGCGGCCTCGGTTCGCTGCAATTGCAACTGTTCGAAGCCTGCGCCGAAGCGGAATTGTGGGAGCCGACCTTCATCATCGACTACCCGGCCGAAGTCTCGCCGCTGGCGCGGAGGAACGACGCCAATCCGGAGATCACCGAGCGCTTCGAGCTGTTCATCGTCGGCCGCGAGATCGCCAACGGCTTCTCCGAGCTGAACGACGCGGAGGATCAGGCGGCGCGCTTCCAGCAGCAGGCCCAGGCCAAGGAGGCCGGCGACGAGGAAGCCATGTATTACGACGCCGACTTCATCCGTGCCCTCGAATACGGCCTGCCGCCCACCGGCGGCTGCGGCATCGGCATCGACCGGCTGGTGATGCTGCTGACCGACAGCGCCAATATCCGCGACGTGATCCTGTTCCCGCAGATGCGGGCGGAATAATGCCGCGCCGCCGGACAAAATCGCCGCTGGAGGCGCTACCAAACATCGGCCCGGCAACCGCCGCGGACTTGCATTTGCTCGGCATCACCCAGCCCGAACAACTCAAGGGCCGCGACCCCCGGGAGATGTACGACACGCTGTGCCGGATCACCGCTCAGCGCCACGATCCGTGCCTGCTGGACGTCTTCATCGCCACCGTGCGCTTCGTCGAGGGTGCGCCGGCCCTGCCCTGGTGGCACTACACCGCTGAACGTAAGGCACAGCAATCCCGGTAGTGAGCAATTTGCAACCGGCGTCGCTCGCCTACACCACAGACGGCACACCCTACTCCGCAACCTACGACGACATCTACCACGCCGCCGCCGGCGGCCTCGGCCAGGCGCGCCATGTGTTCCTCGGCGGCAACGGGCTCCTGGGCGAAAACGCGCGCTGGCGAAAACGTCAACGCTTCGTCATCGTCGAGACCGGCTTCGGCATCGGTCTCAACTTCCTGGCGACCTGGCAGGCCTGGCGCGACGACCCGGAGCGCTGCGGGCGCCTTCATTTCGTTTCCTTCGAGAAACATCCTTTTACTGCCACCGATCTCGCCGTGCTCCACGCCCGCTGGCCGGAACTGGCGGAGTGCTCCGCCGCCCTGCGCCGGCAATGGCCGAGCTTGCTGTCGGGCGCCCAGCGGCTGTATTTCGACGACGAGCGCGTGATCCTGACGCTGTTTCTCGGCGCCGCCGAGACCTTGCTGCCCAGGCTGCGCGCCCGCGCCGACGCCTTCTATCTCGACGGCTTCGCTCCCGACAAGAATCCCGAGCTTTGGTCGCCGCGTATCTGTTCCAGCCTGGCTCGCCTGGCTGTCACCGGCTCAACGCTGGCCACCTGGACCGTGGCCGGCGCGGTGCGCGAGGCGCTCTCCGCCGCCGGCTTCGCCATCGAAAAGACACCCGGCTACGCCGGCAAACGCCAGATGACACGGGGCGTCTTTCGGGTCCGGCGCGAGTCTCCGACAGAGGTCCTCGAACGTTCGGCCGTCGTCATCGGTGCCGGACTGGCAGGTTGTTCGATCGCCGAACGCCTCGCCGCGCGCGGCTGGCAAGTCCAGCTCGTCGAAGCAGCAGCGGCACCGGCACAAGGTGCATCGGGAAACCATGCCGGAGTGCTGCGACCGCAACCCAGCCTCGACGACAATCCGCTGGCGCGCCTCAGCCGCGCCGCCTTTCTGCATGCCCGGCGTCATCTTCAATCTCTGGACGCCGCCGGCCTGCCGCTGCGCTGGGGCGACTGCGGCGTGCTGTACCTGGCGCGCGATCCAGGCCATGAACTGATTCAGCGGCGCATCGCCGCCGAGCAGCCTGCTTCGGACGATTACCTGCGCTTCGTCGAACGCGAGGAAGCGGCAGCCGTGGCCGGCTGGCCGGTGACTGTAGGCGGCTGGTGGTTCCCCGGCGGCGGCTGGGTGCAGCCGCCCAGTCTGTGCCAGGCCAATCTACGGCGCCATGCAGGTCATATCCAACTCATCCCGCATCGGTCGGTGGCCCGCATCGAACATCAAGGCGAAACCTGGCAGGCGCTCGCTGAACATGGCGAACTCATTGCCGCCGCCCCGCTGTTGATTCTCGCCAATGCCGGCGACGGACGCAGGCTCGCCGGAGGCACTGGCGAGGCGCAACTGCCCATGCGCTGCGCTCGCGGCCAGGTCACTCATTTGCCGGCCGCCACGGACTCGCTTCCCCGCATCGTGATCTGCCGCGATGGCTACGTGACGCCGCCGGTAGATAGCATCCGTTGCATCGGCGCCAGTTTCGGCATCGACGACGATGCCGGTGAAATTCGACTCGGCGACCAATATGAAAATCTGGCGCGGCTGAGCGCCATGCTGCCCGGCTATACCAAAGAGATTTCTGTGGAGACGCTGGCCGGGCGCGTCGGTTTTCGCTCGGTAACGCGCGACCGGATGCCTATCGTCGGCGCTCTGGCAGCGGCGGACATGGCCCTGGCCGCCGTCCCGGCCGCCACCCGACTGGCCGGTATCCCGCGCCAGCCTGGCCTGTACGGTCTGCTCGGGCTCGGCTCACGCGGCATGGTATGGGCAACGCTGGCGGCGGAACTACTTGCCGCCCAGATTGAAGGAGAGCCTTTGCCGTTGGAGGGCGATCTGGTCGACGCCGTCGATCCGGGACGCTTCCTGTTACGTCGGCTGCGCCGGCTTTAGCACCTTCTCAATTCGCTCCAGCACCCGTTCGCGACCCAGCGCTTCGAGCACCGCATCGATGGACGGCGATTGCGCCTGGCCGAGCAGAACCACGCGCAAGGGCGTCGCGACCTGGGGCATCTTCAGGCCGTGGCTGGTCAGCGTTTCCTTGACGGCCAGCGAGAGCGCCGCGGCCTGCCAGTCCTCAACGCCGGTCAGCTTGCCGAATAAAGTGGCAAGCGCGGCACGAGCGGCCTCGGTGACATGCTGCGCCAACAGATCGGCCGGCGGATGCACAGTCACGCAGAACGGATGCAGCGCATCGGCGAGTTCATTGAGGTTGCCGACACGCTCCTTGTAGAGCGGAATGACGCGCTCCAATACGGACCAATCGGCGCCGGCGACCTGTTGGCGCGTCAGGCGGCGCTTGACTTCCGCGGCCAGCCGGGCGTTGTCCGCCAGCTTCAGGTAGTGCGCGTTCAACCAGTTGAGTTTTTCGGTGTTGAACTGCGCCGCCGAAGACGAGATGTGATCGAACTCGAACCAGGCGCAGAACTGTTCCATCGAGAACACTTCCTCGTCCCCGTGTGACCAGCCCAGGCGCGCCAGGTAGTTGAGCACCGCTTCGGGAAGATAACCGTCCTCGTCATATTGCATCACGCTCACCGCGCCGTGGCGCTTGGAGAGTTTCTGGCCGTCGTCGCCGAGGATCATCGGCAGATGCCCGTATTCCGGCACTGTCGCCCCCAATGCCCGCAGGACGTTGATCTGGCGCGGGGTGTTGTTGACATGGTCGTCGCCGCGGATGACGTGGCTGATGCGCATGTCCCAGTCGTCGACCACCACACAGAAGTTGTAAGTCGGCGTGCCGTCGTCGCGGGCGATGATGAAGTCGTCGAGTTCGGCGTTGGCGATGGCGATGCGCCCCTTCACCATGTCGTCCCAGGCCACGACGCCGGCAACCGGGTTGCGGAAACGCACCACCGGTTGCACGTCGGCAGGCGGCGGAGGCAGCGTCTTGCCCGGCTCGGGCCGCCAGAAGCCGTCGTAGCGCGGCTTCTGCTTGTTGGCCTCCTGTTCGGCCCGCATCGCGTCCAGCGCTTCGCGCGAAGTGTAGCAATGGTAGGCGCTGCCCGCGGCAAGCATCTGCGCTATCACCTCCTTGTAGCGATCCATTCTGCCCATCTGGTAGAACGGGCCTTCATCGGGGTTCAGGCCCAGCCACTGCATGCCGTCGAGGATCGCCTGCACCGCTTCCGGCGTCGAGCGGGCGACATCGGTATCCTCGATGCGCAGGATGAAGCTTCCCTGGTGGCGACGGGCATAGGCCCAGGCGAAGAGCGCGGTACGGGCGCCGCCGATGTGGAGATAGCCAGTCGGGCTGGGGGCGAAGCGGGTTCGTATCATGTTCGGGGGAGGGTTGATCAGCCGGGCAATCGACGAGGGAATTTTAGCATGCCGCGTTTTGCCAGGCGTCGCCACCACCGCTGGCCAGGCCCATCGCGGCCGTGCCGGTTTGAAGAGGGACGATCCGCCCCCGGCTTCGGTGCTAAAATCACAACGTCATTTTCAATCCGAGCGATCATGGACTTACCGTTACAGTTGGCCGTTGAAGTCGAGCGCAATGTGTTGGCGGCACTGGCCGAGGATATCGGCGGCGGCGACCTGACCGCCCTGCTGACGCCGGCCGGCCATGTCAGCCGCGGCCTGGTGGTCAGCCGGGAGGATGCCATCCTGTGCGGCTCGGCCTGGTTCGACGCCTGCTTCCACCGACTCGATGCCGGCGCCCGCATCGCCTGGTATGCGGAGGATGGTCAACCCATCAATGCCGGCCAGACGCTGTGCGAAGTCGACGCCGACACGCGCGCCCTGCTCAGCGCCGAGCGCACCGCGTTGAACTTTCTCCAGCTGTTGTCCGGCACAGCCACCGCGACTCGCCGCTACGTCGACGCCGTCGACGGCAC